>Ga0307378_10003623_pt1 | contig 22513 bp, 20 predicted proteins | sample UN1MG_FD_202238 | JGI IMG/M metagenome (GOLD analysis project Ga0307378, IMG submission 202238) | Soil microbial communities from Risofladan, Vaasa, Finland - UN-1 | ecosystem: Environmental > Terrestrial > Soil > Coastal area > Acid sulfate soil | place: Finland: Risofladan, Vaasa | collected...
TGCGCTCGCTTCTGGGAAGCTTCAAGAACTCAGAAGGCAGGTTTGCCCTGCGTGGTTCGGGCTCTTCCTGCTCAACACCCGCTGTGCAGCCGGGGCAGAGTTCTTCTGCCATCCAGGGCGTGATAATACCCTCGGACAAGGCGCGAAGCGTCAGTTGCTCAAGCCGAGTCGGCTCCTCATTCCCGTTGAAGCCCACGGGCTCTTCCTTGCGCCATCCTCTGTAAGCAAACTCCTTGAAAGCCGCCTGAAAAGCATAGCTGCTGACGATCCCGAGGTCGCGGATGCGAAAGACCAATGCCTGCATGCTGAGACCGTATTTCCTCTTAAGAAGTGCAAGCTCATCCAGGCTTATCTTTGCCCTTTGCCTTCCCAATTCGTGGAACACCGCGTCCTTGACGGCCAGAAGCGCCCCGGCAAACCTGTGAGCCAGCCTCTCCTCCTGCTTCAGCTCCGACCCCTCGGTGTCCATGACTAGGTGCCCAAGTTCGTGCCCAAGATCGAAGCGGAGCCGATCATCAGTAACATCCCGATTCACAACGACTAGAGGGAACCCCTCGTTCACATAGCCGGAGAGACCGTCGAAGCGAACGTCCCCCATCGGGTACTTGACGACGATGCCGCCGTTGTTCTCGATTATTTGGGTCAGGCTGTCGATTGGATCGTTACCAAGCTCCCAGCACGCCCGAAGGTCCGCCGCCGCCTGTTCCGCCTGGTCTCCAGTTGAGACCTTGCGGCGCTCGGGCAGCCTTGGCAACTCATTCGGAAAAAGCGTTTCCTGAAGATAGATCTGCCGCTCGGCAACCGACTGCGCGAACGCCTCAATCTGCTCCCTCTGACGTTTGCCGAGGCGCGACTGGCACCGATAGCCCGCCCAGGTTATCGAGACCTGCGGCTCGGCCATGAAGTAAGACGGCTTCACCGAGAGCGCGCTCCCCAACAGAATCAGGGTCGAGGGGAGCGGCGTTCGCTTGCCCTTCTCATAGTTGGAAAGACACTGCTTCGATATCGACTCGCCCAGCCCCTTAAGCCGCGCGACAACGTCATCCAGCGAGAGGCGTGCGGCAAGTCGTGCCTGCCGTATGCGTTGACCAATCATATCACTCCTCCCATCCTGACAAGGTTTTCAATTGTGGCTGTCTTGCAGCCGTTTACAAATATGTAGTAAAACGATCCATTTGTCAACAGTAAACACCTGCTTCACCAGACGCAATCTAGGTAACTCGCGCCAAGAGCCGGTCAACAGCAAGTCATTTCCTGTAACCCAGAAAGTAACCTTTGCGGTGTAGATTACGTGCTAAACGGATGTTCTCTAACGTATCGCTCCGAGAAGGCGTAGCGTTTCTCGAGGACCTCACGCAGGTAGGCGGTGTAGCGATAGACCTGCTCCGGATCAACGTCTATCTGGGCAACGCCCGTCTCCTGGGCCGCCTGGGCCACGGCCCGCGCCTCGGTCGGCATCGCTCGCGGGTCAACAGGGCTGGCGATTACGTAATCCTCCCGCAGCTCGTCATCCCCGACAAGCCCCGCAAGCGCATTGGCCGCAGCGATGAGCATCTCCTCGTTGATATCGCTCGCCCGGGCCGAAAGTGCGCCTCGGAATATCCCAGGGAAGCCGAGAACGTTGTTTATCTGGTTGGCATAATCTGAGCGGCCCGTCGCAACGATACTGGCGCCTGCCGCTTTAGCCTCCTCGGGCATTATCTCAGGTACCGGGTTGGCCATCGCAAAGACTATCGGGTCCTTGGCCATCGACCGAACCATATCGCCAGAGACCTGGTTTGCCACAGAAAGGCCGAGGAAGACGTCAGCGCCGCGCATCGCGTCGGCTAGCGTGCCCCTGATCATCTCAAGATTCGTCCGCTCGGCAATCGCATCCTTGTAGGCGTTCATGCCAATTGACCGGCCGCGATAGATGGTTCCCTTCGTGTCACATAGAATGACGTTCCTTGCACCAGCTCGCATCAGAAGGCCCGTCACTGCAATGCCGCTGGCTCCAGCGCCGTTGACGGCAATCCTGACCTCTGACAGGCTCTTGCCAACGATCTTCAGTGCATTTACTAGACCGCTCAGAACGACTACCGCCGTGCCATGCTGATCGTCGTGCAACACCGGTATCGAGAGCTCGTTCCTAAGCCGTTTCAGAATCTCGAAGCAACGAGGCGCGGAGATGTCCTCGAGGTTGATGCCGCCCACGCACGGCTCCAGGAGCTTGGCGAACTCGACTATCTTGTCAGGGTCTTTTGTCCCGATGCACAGGGGAAACGCATCAACGCCGGCGAGCATCTTGAAAAGGACCGACTTGCCCTCCATAACAGGCAGACCCGCCGCAGGGCCAATGTCGCCGAGCCCAAGGACAGCTGTCCCGTCCGTCAAGATTACTATTGTGTTATCCCTTGCCGTATATCGATGCACCTCGTTTGGGTCGCGCTCAATAGCGCGGCACACCTCCGCTACCCCGGGCGTGTACGCCAGCGTCAGGTCCTTCGCATCGCGAACCGGGACCTTGCTCATAATCTCGAACTTGCCCCCTCCCCCGAAGTTGTCTCGATGATACTCGAGCACCTCGTCTGTCGTGTATCTGACAAGCTCCATCGGTCTGGTCAATTGCGGCTCTCCTTTCATTCCTTAATCGCTTGAGACAATCGCCGGCGAGAATAGCAACCGGTCTGGGAAACGCAAGGAGGCTCGTTGGGCCACAAAAGATGGCCTGCTCTGCACACAGGACACCAAAAACGAACGCGAAAGGCTATCCTCTACCTATGCGCCAAATTCTAATGGTCGAGTTGGCTGGCGACCGCGAACCGAAATGAGGCCGGATAGCCGATGGGGTCGGTTGTTCCAGGGCTAAAGAGCGCGATGAAGAACATGTATTCGCCAGCGGGCAGGTTATAGGGTATCTCGAGCTTCATAAGGACCGTTGGTCCGAAAGAGAAGCCGTGTTCCAGGACCAGGTCAGAGACCCATGGCGCGAGCCCGAGCGTAGCCCCGTGGTTAGTAAGGCAAATGACCTCACCAGCCGGCCCAACGAATCCTGCACACACATCGACAAACACCGGCAGGCCATCGTTGCTCGCCGCAACGATCGGTCGTAAGCACCCGCCCAGAACGTAGGACTCGGCATCCGGCCAGGCGTGGACCCGCGGCATGGCAACCGGCACGTGATAGCCCATATCGACAATCCCGGTGTCAGAGACGTTGTCGGTCCGTGTGGAGTAAAAAGCCATTCCAAGCGTGCTGGCCGAGTCGCTGCCGGCGTCAATACAAGGACTCTCCGAGGCCTGTCCTGCGGCGGCCTGGCTGAGAAGATAATCGCATCCTTCGCCCAGCACATAGAGCGGGTCCGCACTGATGTTGCCGGGGCCATCCATGAGTTGGTCCTGGATATCCGAGAACGAGGCAGTGGCCAGCATGAGCTCGTTGTCGCGATTGCCCCAGAGAATGCTATCGACAATGATTGCCCTGCCACCGAACGCGCAGCATAGGCCGTCGCCCTCGACCCCGGCCCGGTTGTCTGCGACCGTTGTACATCGAATCTCTGGCGCTGCCGACGACAGCTGAACGCCGCCGCCAAAGCGGGCCGTCTGATTCTGGGCGATGAGGCAGTTCTTGATGACCGGTGAGCTCTCGTTGAGCAGGATGCCACCGCCATTGTGCTGCGCCGTGTTATGGAGAATTCGGCAGTCCTCAATTAGCGCGTTTTCGACATTGTTGAAAAGGATGCCGCCGCCATCGTAGGCAGCGTTCCCCGTCATCACGCAACGTCGGACAACCATTGATTCCCCCCCATAGCAGTGAACCGCGCCACCCATGCTAGCCGTGTTACCCATGAATGTACACCCCTCGATGAGGCCCTCTCCGAAGCAGACTTCCACCGCGCCTCCATCCTCGCCCGCTTCGTTGGAGTCGAACAAGCAATCGACGACAGTTACCTTTCCAGAAGCGATTGCTCCCCCGTAGGCCTCTGACCTGTTCGCGATGAAGTTGCAGTCCAGAATGACCGGACGACAGTCCTCCGATATACCGGATAGCCCGGCTCCGCTTCCGCCGGCCTTGACAATACGATTTCTGATAAAGGTACAGCGCTCGACGATCGGCGAGGAGCAGAGGGCAAATATGCCAGCGCCGTCCCCCTCGGTCTTACCGTTCATGATCACAACGTCAGAGATCGTAACTTGCCGGGCGATGATACAATAGATGACTCTATCAATGCCTTGCGCATCAAGGATCGTCTTGAAATCACCGCCAGCCCCCTTAAGCGAGACGTAGTCCCGCATCACGAGGCCAAACAACTCACCGGCAGCCGGCGAATATGTGCCCTGGGCGATGCAGATCGTGACCGGGTTAGAGGCCGAGGCCTCCTGCTGCACGCTGTCCAGCGCGAACGAGATCGTTCGCCAGGCGTCGCTCTCGGAACGACCGGAGTTAGAATTGCTCCCAGCGTTGATATCGACGTAGTATTCGCTAGCCCCCACAAGGCCCTGGGCTAATGCCACTTGGACTAATACCAAAACGATCAGAGAAACTAGCGCCTCTTTTGCCATGATCACACCTCGATCTGCGCCCAGTCGAAACGAAATACCACAGTTATGTGTGAATTGAAGTTAGCCGGCTAGACATTCTTTGTCGAGCGGTTCTTCTCTCCCAGCCACATAGACCTTGCCCTTAAAGACCTGTTTCATTAGGCCCGGGGCCGCGGCCTACGAGCGCTTGCAGGGCCGGCTGTCGGTCATCATTCCGCGCTGACCGCGAAGGGGGATGAGGCGGTGCGAAGGTTGCCGAAACCTGACACACTCGGACCCTACTTGGCCACCTCTTCATAGAGTCTGATGAACTGTGCCGTCATTTCCTCCACCGAGTGTTGCTGCGCACCCAGTTGCTTACCCCGCCTGCCAAGACGACCTCGGAGCTCAGCGTCCTGGCCAAGCTCTATTAGCTTCTCTGCAAGAACATCAGGCCTCATGGCTGGAACGAGGAATCCGTTTTCACCGTCAATGACCGTCTCCGGGACCCCGCCCACTCGATAGGCCACTACGGGTAGTCCCGACATGGATGCTTCGGCCACTCCTAGGCCAAATGGCTCCCTGGAAGATGCGTGAACCAGCACATCGCTCGCCCCATAGACAGCCCCAATATCATCCTGGAAGCCCAATAGTCTGATCCTGCTACTGATCCCGAGCCTGCTGGCCATGGCACGGACCCGCTCAGTGAAATGCAGGTTCTCCATCGGTGCCACAACCTCCTCACCCGCGAAGGCGAAAAAAGCCTCGTCCACCTTGCGGCAGACAATTCCCGCGGCGTCCAGAATGTCCAGAATCCCTTTTTGCGGGTGCAATCGTGCGACACAGGTATAGAGAATCGCCTCGGTCGGAATACCCCAAGAACATCTCCAGTCGTCTCGTGATATGTTATTCTTCAGCCTATATCGCTCGATCCCGTAGGGTATCATGACGACCTTAGCGGCTGGAAAGCCGTAGTCGTTCACGATCGTGGAGAGCATGTGCTCACTGAATAGGGCAAACTTCCTGCAATTCGCTATAACATACCGCCTCAGTATTCTGAAGACGGCTCTCTTGGACGCCCTATGAGCTTCCGGATACCAATGAAGGGAGCACAGCACCGGAAGTCCTCTCCGCCTGGCAGCCAGAAGCGTGAAGAAAGCGGCCCAAGGTGCGTCAGCATGTATAAGGTCGGGGAGAAACTCATCCATAATAACGCCCAGGTTCTTGACCTCTCCGAAGACCGGCGAAATACGGACATAATCCCTCTTCAGCTCGTCCAGCCGGTTGCGGGTTACATCTATGCCCGAGCTTCTAAGCATCTCCGAATAGCGGTTGGGCGAGGGGATAACGGCGATACAATCCACTGCTCGACGGGACAGCTCTTGCAGGAGACCGCACATCGAGATCTGCGCACCCCCAACGAAGCCATCCTCCCCGACAAACATCACCCTCGTCATATCTCAAGTCGCTGCCTGGGTTCTGGACAAGACGGAAGTCCGTAGGGTCTCGACGAGACTACCAGCCACGAATTGACCGATTATCCTGTGTGCCAGCTCATTCGGGTGAGGATCGGCTGGGTGTACCCAGAGCTCACGACCCTTGAAACCCTGAAGTGCGTCAAGAGGATCAATCACGGATACTCCGTGGCCTTCGCATTCGCTCCTGATCGTGGAGTGAACGCCCCTCCACGGATAGCCCCCATCAAGCTTCCATAGACCGGGCAAGATGACAACCACGGGCACAACATCATGCTCGTGGCAAAGCGAGGCCATCTCCGACACAGACCCGCTCCACAAGTTGAATCCTATGTATCGATCCATGAACAGACCTTTTAGATAGTCCTCAACCCTGATGAACCTATACACCTGACTCAAATGGTAAAGAATGTACGAAAACTCCTTCAGACGTTCCCTCACTTTGTGCCTCAGAGGCGCATCGAGTCGCACCATCTCCCCGTCCTTGCCAATTGCGATGCTTCCCCATAAGAGAGTGTCATCCAGACTTACACAGAGCAGAATCACGGACGGTGAGAAGGCAGGGACTAGCCTCTTCATCCACGCGACTGACTGCATCGTGTTGTATCCGGGGACCCCGGCGTTGATCACAGATACTGCTCTACCGAGCGATGCATCTTCGTTCAGTCGGCGCTCGATCTCGCTAGCGAAAGCACTCCCGTATGAGACGCCCTCCCCAAACACGCTCGAATCGCCAAATATGATGAGATGCAAATCGGCAAGAGGCCCCGGCGTGCCATCCTCCGGAATCCTATGCCCGAGAGGTCCGACCCTCGCCGGCCTGACGAAGTCTTCTCCATAGGCGTTTCGGCCAGAATAATAGTACCTGTATGAGATGTCCGGAACGAACTCGAACAGTCTCTCATCTGCCGTGAGCCTGAAGATATTGGAATCGTGTGCGCGGGGCTTATATCCCACTGCCCAAATCCAAAACTCCATAATCACGATAGCGATCCAGACGTAATGCCGACTGCCTGATACCACGATTAAACCGGCCAGCGCCGCGCCTCTGACGATGTAAATGCGCCACATCTCGCGGACGAGGTCTCGAAAACCACGCCTCAACGGGCTCGGCTTGCGGAAAAAACAGATATTGCGAATATAGTGTCTAAGTTGACTCATCCGTTGATTGCTTCTCGATGAATATGTTCTCCATAGCAAGGCAGTCCATGCCGGACTCCATGAAGCACTTCAACGCATCGCGGGGCGTGCACACAATTGGCTCCCCCTTCAAGTTGAACGACGTGTTCAAAAGCACCGGCACACCCGTGAGCCGACCAAACTCCAGGAGGAGCGAGTGATACTTCTGATCGCACTCTCTCGTCACTGTCTGTGTTCTGCACGTTCCATCTAAATGCGTGACAGAAGGTATGTCATTTTGCTTCTCAGGTCGGACTTTGAATACGAGCATCATGAATGGGCTGGCAACGCCATGCTCGAAGTAGTCGTGCGCGACTTCCGCCGGGACAGAAGCGGCGAATGGACGAAACGGCTCTCTGAATTTCACCTTTGAGTTGACTATGTTCTTCATTTGGGGATTTATCGGATTTGCTAGTATGCTCCTGCCTCCCAGCGCTCTGGGACCGAACTCCATCTTCCCCTGAAACCAACCCACGACCTTGTTATCGGCTAGTCTTCTGGCAACGGTGGACAACGTCTCCTCTTCGCCAAGTCTCTTGAAAGGCAGCTTCCTAACTTCCAGGAACCGGGCTATGGAACCTTCTCTGAATGCAGGACCAAGTCTATCTGAGACCATGGGTCGCGGTCGGGGTCTGCCAAGCAGCTTGCACGAAGCATAAAGGGCGGCGCCGAGTGAGCATCCGGAATCCCCGGCGGCGGGCTGAATGAAAATGTCATCAAATCCCCCGTTCTCAAGAATACGACCATTGGCGACGGTATTAAGGCCAACACCACCTGCGATGCAGAGATTCTTCTGGCCGCTTCGCCTCCTAAGATTCGTGACGATGGAGATGAGAGCTTCCTCGAGAACTTGTTGGGCAGTTGCAGCAAGGTCTTTGTGTCTCTGCTCTATGGGCTCATCCGGCCGTCGCCTGGGGAAAATGAGTTTCTCCAGACGCGGGGAAACCATCCTGGTGCTCCTGTCAAACTGGAAGTACCTCATGTCCAACGCGAAACTCCCATCGTCGTTTAGCCGTATCAGCTCGCCTACCTGCCGGCGGTATCCCGGCTCACCATGGGCGGCAAGACCCATAACCTTACCCTCACCATCCATGACCTCGAATCCCAAAAGATAAGTCATTGCGCTATAGAACATCCCGAGTGAATTGGGGAAACGGACCCCGCGGTCGAGCACCACTGACTCTCCCTTACCAATGCCTGTACAAGTCGTGTAGGCTTCCCCAACCGCATCGACGGTCAGCACAGCTGCCTCCTCAAATGCCGATGGATAATAGGCACTGGCAGCGTGGGACAGGTGATGCCCCACGTAAGCAAATCGACAATCCGTCCTAAGCTCCGATGCGATGCTCAACTCGGGCGAGCATTTCCGTCCCAGCCAAACCGGAAGCGCGCGGCGGAAGTAACTGTACGAAAACGGAAACGTCCTGAAGCAATCGCTCACGAATCGCTTCAGCTTGCGCAAGGGTTTTTCGTGGATTGCGACGAGATCGAGCTCTTCGCCGATGATATCAGCCTCCCGGAGACAGAACGATATTGCATTAATCGGCAGGCCTGGATCATGCTTTAGCCGAGTGAATCGCTCTTCGCAGGCGGCATAAACTCTATCCCCATCCAGTAGGGCCGCAGCGGAATCGTGATAATGGGCTGACACGCCCAGTATCCGCATTAGCGCTCCTCCTTCAGAGCAGTGACCACGAAATAGCCCGATTCAACTGGACGGACCATCCAGAGAAACTGGGTGAGCGCAAATGTCATTCGTCTCAAGAGATGAGATTCGGAGCCAGCTTGCATGAATAAACACCTTCCGGGCACCGGCCACCTTCTCAATACGTTTGGCAAAAAGCGAACGAAAGCCAGCCCAGCCTCGGTCAGCCATCGATGCGCCGTCGAGAGAGAGATACAGACTTCGTGTGGATTCCTGTACTGATCTCTGAACCAGCTGTTGACTGTGCCGGCGGATACTCCGTTAATGTCCCTTCGATAGAAATGTCCAGAAGGGATCGGCTTGTGGTCCGAGCCCTTTCTCCATAGCCACCGACGCAGCCGATGAACAGCCCGTCCATATCGATTGTAAAGTCCGATGGAAGCCTTCCCGCCTGTCCTCAGAAGGCGAGAGATTTTGACCAAAGCCTCCAAGGGCCGATCGGTATGATGCACAACGCCATGGCAGAACAGGTAGTCAAATCCCGCGTCTTCAAAGGGCAGGTTGAATAGGTCGGCCTGAACGAAGAAGATATTTCTCAACCCAAGTACACTCGCCAGCTTCTTGCCCTCCAGTAACGAGCCAAGACTGATATCGACGGCAAACAAGCGCCTGTCGCCGCAACCTCCCAGAAGACAGAGCAACTGCGCCGTCCCGCAGCCTACATCGATCACACGGGCCAAAGAAGGTAACTCTCTGTCAAGCGCCCGGGCATAAATGCCTGCCCTACTATTCAGCTCGCTCGCACTGGAAATCGACTCAAAGGACACGCGCGGAAACGGGACTCCCTCGTAAAACTCTCTCACCTTGGCGGTCACTTCTGAGCACATTCTAGGAGCCTCTTTTCAGACGTATTCCGTTCTTCAACCTCTGACCTGAATCGTACCTCTTACGAAGCGTCACCATGTAGGATCGCAAGAGAATCCATGAGAAGACCATCGGTGTCTATAGCTAAAAATGAGCGTAGAAATACGGTTGAATCCAGGGCGCCTCTTTCTTGTCCCGAACGGCAATACCCAGGATCGCCAGGCAGAGGAAAAAGCCTGAAAGCGGAAACCCGGAAGTCCTGGAAAGATGTATCAAGTCAGCGAATACTCGGCTGTAACCCATCATGCCTCCTAGGTCTTTGTGCAGTGCGTTTCCATTTTTCCGTCGCCCTCATGAATATGATCCCAGGTGCATAGCCCCGATCGGAAGGGATCTTTTGGCCGTCTTCTGAAAGCGCACAACGGGCCCAGGACAGCAAAATACAGCAGGAATAGGGCCACCTCCCTCATGCCGGTCCTTATATGCACTACAAGACGGCCAACAGGCCTTAAAACCGCGATAATCGGTGATTCCATTGACTAGAGTCCTTGCATGTATTCAAGATCACCTGCACTACGAAGCCTGAAATAGGGCTTGATGCAGTCACCGAATAGTCTGAGCAAGCCCCTCAATAGACGCAAGCGATTCGGGTAACGCCAGAATAGCCGGAGTAGTCGCCGTGGGCGCGAGTAAAACCTCAGATACGCGGACAGTGTCTCCCTCGCTATCTGTTCGGTTGTAAGCTCGACAGACGCACAGATGTTCGAGAAGAAGTGGTATGAACTGAAACGGCCCAGGAACTCGTCATCGAAGCTCGCACCCTCCTCAATGGCCCACTCGCGCAATCGCGTATTGGGATATGGAACCACGCGAAAAAAAGACGCCAGGTCAAAAGGCATGTTGACTGCATAGTCAACAGTGCGCCGCAATTCTGCGAGCGTCTCGGAGGGGAAGCCTAACATGAAGAAGGCCGCGGTCAGTATTCCCTGTCTGGACGTCTCACGGATAATCCTGTCCATCTTGTCGAATTGGACGAACTTGCCAAGCTTCTCCTGGAGTCGCTCCGACCTCGTTTCGGGAGCATAATGGATCTTATAGGTTCCCACACGCCTCAGCCAACGCACCAATTCGGGCGTCATCAAGTCCGCTCTCATTCCATCCGGGAAGGCGATGTGGATCGCAAGGCCCCGCTCCACGATCCCCTGGCAGATCGACGTCATTCGACCCAGGTCCAGATTACAGATATCGTCCAGCACCTGTATCTCGTCAACACCATAATCCCTGCATAGTAGCTCCAATTCATCGAGAACGTTCTCGGCAGAGCGCGCTCTGAACTGCTTGCCGTGTGTCTTGTGGCAGTAGGCGCAATTATAGGGGCATCCCCTGCTCGTAATCAAGCCTGCATACATTTTGCCTTTCAGCGTCACCGACATCGGCAGATAGCCAGCGTATGCTTCGAAGTCGATCAGGTCCCAGGCAGGGAACGGCAATTCGTCCAAATCCTGGATGTAACCCCTCGGTTCCGTTAGCCTGATCTCGCCGCCATCTCTATATGCCAACCCATTGATTGCGTGCGGATTCCACCCACTCTCGAGACACTCTAGAAGCTCTGCAGCGGTAACCTCGCCCTCTCCGAGAACCGTATAGTCAATATTCTTGTCCAAAAGCGGCTTCTCTCTCGAAGTCGTCGGATACGGGCCGCCTATAACCGACGTACATCCTCCCGCCACAGACTTCACCGACCGAACCACTGTGTGTGCAAGGTCCGCATCCGGCGTAAGGCTACTAACGAACAAATAGTCAGGCCGGAAATGCGCGGCCTCCTCTCGCAACCTCGCGAGCGTGTTCCCTTTGAAGCCCGTGTGATACAGCTTGAACTCAAAACGTCCGGGAAAACGCTTCCGCAGATACGATGCGACGTAGAGCAGCCCCATCGGCTGAGACATGAGAGTCCCGTGAATATTGTCATGGGACCTGACCATGAGGATTCGCGGCATATCCTGTTTTCCTCTAACCGCTCCGAAACTACCGCCACTAACTCTTTAGACTCAAGTTAGGTCGCTCAAGTTCGTTCGTCAAGATGTGGTTCATCGCGATCCACAGGAATCAACGCATGATAGACCTGTTTCATTGGCCCCAGGGCATGGCCGCTCTTCCAGGACCTGCTGTCGGTCATCATTCCGCGCTGACCTCGAAGGGGCATGAGGCGGAGCGATAGACGTTCCTGATTGAGAAGGGGCCGGTGAGGCCGACGTGGAACGTGTATGCGCCGGCTGGAGCCTGCTCGGGGAGGGTGGTGTTCAGGAGGACGAGGTCGGCGATGGCTCCGTATGCAGGCAGCGGGACGTTCGCATAGTACGGCACGGGGTATGCGAAGAGCGCGAGGCCGGTCGGGCCGTTGCCATCGGGTGGGTCCGGCAGGGGCAGGGGCGGAGGCGCGAGGTCCTTCATGTCCGGCGTGTTCGGTATCGAGCCCGGCCCGGTGTAGCTCGGCCCGGGCTGCAAGAACTCCGTGCTGCCATCAAACGCAGCATAGAATATCGGAAACGGAGGCGCCGCCTCCTGAGGCGCAACGTAGAACAGCTGCCCGCTCGGCGCCTGAAGGGCCACATAGAGGTCAACGCTCGTTGAGGGCGCCATGTATCGAAAGCCTGTGGATAACCTCAGCTGGGAACCAACCTGGCTCATCATCTTGGCCCGGGGGGCTTCCGAGCAGAGCGCGCTCGGCCCCAAGACCAGAGATTCCTCCGCCAACAGGAGGCTTACCCCTTCTCCGGCTGCCCATATATTGCCGTATTGGTCCTCCGACACCGCCCCAGCGCGATTGGACAGATTGTCCTTATAGTCAAGAAGGTCCGGCAGAATCCCGTCGTCCTGGCTCCAGACAGTGAAGCGGGACCCATCGAACCGGCACAGACCCCACCGGGTAGGGTCCCCACCATAGCCTTGGTCATACACGAACCCAAAGAACCAAAGATCGCCGTGGCTGTCGAAAGTCAGCGGGCCATGAACGCCCGGGCTCCCGAATATGGTCTCCCCATCATGCTCTATTACGTGCCAATGGCTCCGCTCGAACACCGCAAGGGACCCAGCCACGTCGGCCCACAACCTGCCGGAATCATCGAGTGCGACACCCCAAATCGGCCAGCCCTCCTTAGGAGGCAATGGATGGTCCACAGACACAGGGATATTATTCCATCCCTCTCCGCTGTTAGAGTATATCCCCCCCTTAAAATCAAATGGGGTGTTGCCTGCGCCGAAGGCAAGATAGACCGTCCCATCCGAACCGACGGCGACGTCCCTGACCAGGCCGTTGCACCAGGGCAGCTCGTCCGCTGTTACCTCGCCATCTCGAATCTTATACAGGTAGCCCACGCAGGCCACATAGACCGTCCCGTCCGGCCCAAACGCAATGTCCCTCAGCCCGTGCGGAGGCGTGCACGCCAAGTACCCATCCTCCATATCCTGCGTCACGACCAACCTCCCGCCCCCGAACCACTTGTTGTTTGCATTGTCAACCTTAAGACACCAGAAAGCATTGGCATCCCGAAAATCGTCAAATACGGTGTAGCCCTCGGAGCCTAGATGCGTGATGAGCGTGCCCCAGTCGTGTATGGCGTCCGAGTAATAGTTGCAGGCAAACCAGACCCCATCCTGCCTGTCGACTCCAACCTCGAACACAGAGGACAGCCCAGAGCTCGTCACAGGCCCAGCAATCGTCATCGGACCCTGCCAACCTCCATCACTCAGCCGAAACACCGCGCTCGCGCGCCCGAGCGAGCCAAAGGCGAAAAGCGTCCCCTCCTCATCCGACGCTATATTGGACAGGGAGAAGTCGGCAGAATCCGGCAGCCCAACATCCTGCCAACGACTGCCGTCGAAGTGCGTGATGCACGTGTCAACCACGAGATAGGATTCGTAGTAGTACCCGAGCACCCAGGGATGGCGCCGCTCGTCGAACGCGAATCTCTGCCACCTCCAGCTTTGGTCCACTGGCAGTCCGTCCTCGCTGTCCCAAATCTCCCACGTCTCCCCATCAAAGCGGCCTATCCGCGGCGGGTGGCCGGGCCAACCCATGAACCATCTATTCCCGAACCGGTCAACGGCCCCTCCGGACGGTCTGAAATCTACTGGAGTGTAATAGACCTTCAGTTCGTGCCCATCGAAGCTGTATATCCTAGGTGCATCAGACATGCTCTCGCCAAATTGTGTGCCCCACAGGGAGCCCGAAGAATCCACCCCGCACCACCAAGGCCATCTGGCAAAGCCAAAATCGCCTGCATCGTAGTGTATGCAGTCCGGCCAACCGGGAGGACTCAGTCGGTAATGGGCTAGATCATTCGTATATTGGGTCCAGATCCCGCCCCGGTTATCGAGCACACCGAATCGCCCGATATCTCCAACGCCGACCCAACGCAGCCCGTCAAATGCCAGCCACGGCAAGCGGCCCTCCCTAACCGAGCAACATGTCCAGATCAAGCCCGTGTCGTCGATGTAGGCCTTCTGGACACTTGTCATCGGCAGTCCCCGGGTGGTCGTCAAGACCGTATATGCGCCTGTCTCGATGGAGCCAATCACGAGCCCACCTTCGACCACCCCGTAGAACTTCCCGTATCGCGCCTCGAAACCTGCCCAACCCCGGCACGAGCTTTCCGTCCAATTGATAATCGTGCTCGACGGTAGAATCGTCTGCCCCAGGGATGGGCAAGTGAGCGTCGCAAGCAAAAAGCACACAAACGCAGACCATAGAATCGAACGCCTCATTAGTTCTACCTCCTTATTACAAAAGATGTATTGTCAATGAGTTACCATCATTAAGTGTGTAAATCGAACTTAAACAGCTACTCCTGCTTTGTCAATTTGTTGTTCTTTGCCGTCCACATAGACCTTGCCCCTAAAGACCTGTTTCATCAGTTCCGGGGCTTCTGGGCGCTTGAACCTCCTCTCGGACACAGCCACGGGAAATGAGCACGCCTCAGCCCCATAATGTGCCAGCTCAAGGCCAAAGACAGTAAATGAAGCCCGATTTGGTCCCGACCAAGACCCTCCCATCGGGCGTTAGCGCTGACCGTCGGGACACCATCCAGCCCAGGTCTCTCGATGCCAAAATCTGTCCGGTGTCAGCGTCCAGAACGTAGAACATGCCGTCCCAGTTGCCAACGTAAAGCATCTTCTCGTCTGAAGACAACAGAGGCGAGGCCTCGACCACATCACCACACTTAACCGACCAGAGAATACTCCCGTCTGTGGCCGAGAGCGCATACACAAGACCGTCAAGCGTTGAGGCATAGATGCGTCCCGTGCCCAGCTGAGGCGTGGATTTGACAAAGCCTCGAAGCTGCGTCTCAAACAGCAGCTGATGCGTCGAGGCCGAGATCGAGAGGAGACGTCCGTCCCAGCACGCCACAATTATGCGACCTGCACAGACGACCGGAGTGGAACGCACGGCGCTCTTGGTGTCAAAAGACCACTCAAGCTCGCCGGACAGAAGGTTTAGCGCCAGCAGCTCTTCGGAATCGGAGCCAATGAACACGGTCTTGCCGTCGCTTGCGGGAGATGACTTGAACAAGTGGTCATGCCGATAGACCCAGAGCTCCTTCCCGAATGCGGGCCCGAGGGCGAAGATGCGTCCCATCCGCGCAGCAACTACGAGGCGATCGCCGACGACAAGCGGCGTCGTCAGGACCTCCGACTTCGCGTTGAAACGATAGAGCTGTTCTCCAATCTCTGGGGCAAGGGCGTAAAGGTAGTTGTCCTCAGAGCCACAGAAGAGCCGATCCTGGGCGGCGACAGGCTCGCCTACCTTGGCGCCAAACGTCTCGAAACTCCATACTGGCCTCCCGTCCAGCGAGAGGCAGTAAACGAAGCCACCCTCGCTCCCGAAATAGATCCTGTCGTGAGCCACGACTATGCCGGAGCAGATCGCCCCGCCGCTCTGGTCAACAGCTTTCTTGAGAAACGGGTCGCGATACTGCCACTTGTGCTGCGTTTGGAATGACCAGACCAGTTCAAGAGGCCGGTGAGCGCCTGGGCTTGTTGGCCCTCCCTCCTGGGTAGTCAGTTTGGGCGGCTTGAGCGAAAACGATTGGGCCGACCCCGTGGGCCCACTTGGGACTGTGAGCTTCTGCCACTCCGGATAGAGAGCTACAAGGATGACGACGAAGCCGATGGCCAGCAGAAGAAGCGCGATTCTCGAGCTGCGAAACATGGCTCCTGAGGGCCCTCTTTAGGACACGATTTCTCTGACGAACGGATATTAAGGATTGTATGTTCGTGAGGGATGCGTTGCAAGAACCTCCTTGTCTCTGAAGCTTCTGCTGAGGCAAAACAGGTGCGCACGGCGGGCCCGTAGTGAATGCGTGGAGCTCGATCTTCGCAGTGCGGCGGCTATTGTTATCGAGAGCGTGTGTCATGGTGAGCCAGGGCTGCCCCTGGCTCCTGTTTTAAGACCTTTCCCCATCTCTATGGCGCCTCTTTTGCCAGGCCTGGAGGTCCCCATAGAGCTCAGCGTCAAGGGCTTGCCTTTGGTTGAACTCGACCTCGCAGATGTCCCGGCGGGGCCTATCTTGGCCCGCCCAGTTTTCTATCACTCAGTAACCTGGAAGGTCGCGACAGCTGCTGCTCCGATGAATTTCGAGGTCGAGGCATCTGAAATCGCGCCCGCGAACGCGTAGCTGCCGGGTTCGACGATCAAGGGATAATATGACGGCAGATGAATCGATACCAGTGGGTCCATGACCATATTGGCGCCCGAGGGGATTGTGATGCCTTGCGCCCAGGGCTTCACATCGTCCTTGAGCCATCGACCCTCGGCTGTGAAGGAGTATAAGGCGCCGTTTGGGGTTATGAGGCCAATGTAAATGTCCAGGGGTCTTGTCTGGCCGGGGTTTGACAGCGAGACGACACACGAGACAGTTTCCCCTGGCCTGTAGCTGGGTTTTGAGACAGAGACATCGATCTGCGGCTCTGCTGCGGACACGAACTGTATTTCTGTTGCGCCACCAAGCGTCGCAAGCCATAGGTCTCCATGGTTGCCCAGGGTGATGTCCTGGACACGATTGTCCGCTATGCCTTCGGCCTGTGTGAAGTTCTCGAAACACTGGCCATCGTAGTGTGAGACGCCACCTGCGGTTGCGAGCCAAACGTCTCCAGAAGGGTCATAGGTGATTGCTGTTACTACGAAGTTGACAAGCCCTTCCGCCCTGCCGAACGTGGTGATTCCCTCAGCGTCCCAGCGAACTGCTCCTAGGTTGGTGCCGATCCAGACAACGCTCTGTCGGTCGGCATTTATTGAATAAATGCCGTTGGAAGGTAGGCCGTCATCGACCGTGTAATGTGTCAATTGTGAGCCTTGCAGGATGACGAGGCCTCCTTCGGTGGAGTTGTTTCCCATCAGGACCCTTCCCTCAGGATCGATAGCGAGCACGTCGATTGACGCAAACGGCAAGCCATCATCAGCGGTCAGGGAGTAGAATCTCGCTCCGTCATAAGCAGACAGGCCTTCGGCGGTCCCAGCCAACAGTACGTCCCCAAGGATGGCGAGCGAATGCACAGTGTTGCTGCAAAGACCATCGTCAGAGTTGAGCGAAGACCAGTGACCAGCGTCAAAGTGGGCAAGCCCCGCCAGGTCGGTGCCCAGCCAGACTTGGCTGCCCGGGGCCTCAACGATCGCGTTGACCTTCCCAAGTGTCCTGCCTGCAACATCGCGATATGACTGCCAAAGCCCGTCCGTTTGGAGGACTGAGAGCCCTTCCTCACAGCCGAACCAGATGCTGCCATCAGAGGTAGGAGTTACGCAGTGGACCTGATTGTCCAGCAGGCCCTCAGGAGAAGTGAGAAAGAAGGCATTGTCCTGATACCAGCACCAAAGCCCGTTTGCTGCCGTTCCGATGTAAACGTTCCCATCCGCATCGGCCGCGATCGACAGGAGCTGATCGTCGGGTAGGCCGTCTAGATAGTTGAAAGAGAGCCAACCAGGATCTGTCCAGACGGAGGCACCAAGCTCGGTTGCCGCCCATACATAGCCCCTCGGGTCGGCATAAAGATCAGCGATGACCGAACCCTGGATGCCATCATCCGATGTGAAGGGCTGCAGCACGTTCCCATCGAAGAGGCAGACGCCGGAGCCGTGGGTGCCGATGAAAAGGCGGTTGGCAGTGGCTGTCAAGCAGCTGATGTCATTGCTGGGAAGGCCGTCGTCAGTGCTCATTCTTTGCCAAGACGAGCCGTCATAGACTGATACTCCGTTTGTGGTCGCGAAATAAAGGATACCGGCGCATTCCGTAATATCCTTCACCCAGCTGTCGGCGAGGCCATCCTGGACGGTGTAGCTCTCGAAGCTCTCCCAGTCGAAGACGGTAACGCCGCCGGCCGTGCCGAACCAGACTCTCCCATCGCTAGATGTAAATACCGCCTCGACCCTAGGGCTAATGAGGCGCGAATTACCGTCGAAGCTAGACCAAGTCTCTCTGTAATTTCTGCTTGCACCTCCAAAAGTGCCGACCCATACGCCACCCGATAGGTCGAGGGCAAGAGAGAAAACGTGATTGCTAGCGAGGCCTTCTGACGTCGTGAATCTGTCGCTTGAGCCATTTGGCATGCACCACCGGACTAGGCCGCCGTCCGTCCCTGCCCAGACGAACGGGCCGTCAACAAGTATCGCTTTCGTGATGACATTGATGTTCGTGAACGTCTCTAGTTTCATCGCCGGCGAGCACGAAGGCAGTCCTAAAATGCCCGCCAACAAGACCGCAACAAGAAATCTTCTCATCGCTAACTCCTCCCTTCTAGAGCTTTTGCAGCCTATTCATAGCGAGATCTTGGCAGCGTCAAACCCAAAAGCGCACGTGCGGACCGGCCAGCGCGCCTCAATATAGATATAATGATTGCCTGCTAGAATATCAAGGGCCAAATTGCTCCCGAATAATCAGATTGAAGAGGGGAATGTTGTGGCCGCCTCGGGGATGGGGCGCATGGGATTTTGCCCGAAAGGGCACACCACGGGTAGCCGCAGGCGCAGCCTGACGGTAATAAGGAGAGCTCCTTATGATAACCCTCCCGTTGCGTTGCACGCACGGCTACCCACGGTATCCCCTGTCGGGGATTGCAGCCTCGGTCCCTCATTTCCACCCGGCAGGTGAAGGAGGCACCAGTTCGGACTGCAACATGAACTCCTCTATCTACGTGTTAAGTAACTGCAACAGACAACTTCGCGAACGGTCAATCTGATTATTGGGGTGCTTCGGGGAAGGAGTTTGATTGCGTGGAGGTCTTGGTCATCGGATACGAGCCTCCTACGCTAAGAAGGGATTTGTTTGGCGCTCTTGCTCGATAGTCGATTGTGGGGGGCCGTAGGCGTGGCCTGGGAGGACAATTGTGTCGTCGGGAAGGATCAGAAGGCGCTGTCTGATCGACTCCAGAAGCTGGCTCTGTGAACCGCCTGGAAGGTCGGTTCGGCCGAGGGCGGAGACAAAGAGCGTGTCCCCTGTAAAGAGAGTTCCGTCTGCAAGAAGGCACACACTGCCCGGCGTGTGGCCGGGTGTGTGAATGATCTCGATATTGGTCTTGCCCAATCTGAGCTTCTCGCCATCTACAAGCGTTCGATCGGGGGGCGGCGAGGTCGAGGCGCCGATCAGCTCCGCAATTGGAATGCCACATTCGTCGTTCAGGAGATAAAGGTCGTCTTGATGCATCAATATGGGACAGCCGAGCGCTTCTTTGATCTCCTTGTTTGCGCCTGTGTGGTCAACATGGCCGTGAGTGTTGACGATCATCTTGACGGTAAGCCCGATGCTCCTGATGGTGTCGAGTATGCGGTCGGGCTCCGCTCCGGGGTCGATGATTATCGCCTCATGCGAGGTGTCGTCCCATAAGATATAGCAGTTGACGTCGAGGGGTCCCACCGTAAGACGTTCAACTCGCATTGGGGTCTCCGGTGAGTTGGCTTTTAGACTTGGAGCCGTCAAGCATATTGGGCAGCTCGTTGAGGTCTTGTATGAGAAGTTCTGCTCCTTGAAGCTCACCCGGAGCGCCGTAGCCGTAATGGACGCCCACCGGGATCATCTTGCACTCAATTGCGGCCTCGATATCGTAACACCTATCGCCGACCATCATTGCCCTTTTGGAGCCAAACTCCGCGAGTATCTCCTTCAGCAGAGCCGCCTTAGGCGGATAGCCACGCATGCCGCTACATAGGACCATGTCGAAGTATTTGTCGAGCCCGAACGCGTCGATGTTGCCTTTGAGGAACCCCATGCCGCAGTTGCTGGCGAGGCCAAGTTTGAGGCCCATCCGACGCAGCTTGACAAGCGCGCCGGGCGCGCCGGGCGCGAAGGACCCAGCCCCTTCGGCGAGGAGCTTCGCCTCAAGTTGATATATTCGCTGCTGGATTCTGCTTCTGACGGAGGGCTCAAGATCGGGGAATAGCGAGGCGAAGTACTCAGGCGATGGCTTCCCTATGCTGTCGAGGATTCTCTCTCTGGTAGGGAGCTCAGCGTCGATGCCGAGCTCTAGAAACATCTCTCTTGTGCCCTGGTGCACAGATTGGATGGCGATGTCCCGGGCCAGCACAACCGTCCCGTCCATGTCGAAAACGATGCTGTCGATTCGGTCATGGGACATTGCGTCAGTGGTGGCATGTGGAACAGTGGCCTGAATTGCAGGAGGCGCAGCTCGAGGTTATGGCAGAGTCTCGGTTTGATGAGGTGTATGTGTCAGTTCTGGTTGAAAAGGATGAAAAGCGCCGTCTTATGTGCTCGCTTCGGCAATGTTTACACTCAGATACCTGCTCGCCTGGGGAGACGAGCGCCTCGAAATCCCTCCCGCAATCGTCGCAATGGTATTCAAAAATCGGCATTTAGACCGGCTCCTTGATGTCACTCCGTTAAGTTCCAAAAGACAGCTGTAGGAGAGACGATCATTCCCCAGCTCCTAGTGGAAAACAAATCAGCTACGATTGAGGTTACATATTTCTGCCTTACGGGCACAGCAGTTTTCACAGTCTCATCCATGGCCCGTACACATGCGCTCCATAGCGCTGTTTGCTCCCTCGATAAGGTTGTCCCAGCAAACACCGTGTCGTATTGGGTAGGAATTGCTGGCATAGCACGAATCGAAACCCGGCGGGCTGTTCGAGGATATTCCGATCTTCACAAGACTGGTGATGAATATGTCGCGACGGCGATCTTGTTGCCTCGGGCGCCGATAAGCAAGTCCATGCCGCCGAGGAGGCTGACGCCGCCGTAGAACGTGTAGTCACCGGGCGGGAGAGAACTCGTGTCGATGTTCAGCAGCACGTGAGGTTGAATGGAGGAGGCACTGAGCGTGAGATCGACCGGAGTCGGCGTCTGGCCCCAATCGGGGTAGTAGTAGAACTGACCGTTATATTGGCAGGCGAGCCACAGCGAGACAGGAATGATCCTTCCGGCGTTGGTGAGCTGCGCGCTCAGGGTCAAGACGCCTTGCGGGTTGACGCTGGTCGAGAGCTGAAGCGATTGCTGTGCAGGGCCGTCGTTCTCGACGCGAGAAAGCCCACCGGTTGTGCCGACCCACTTGTCGCCGTTATGATCGACAGTGACGCAGAGCAGATTACAGTCGGCCAGTCCATCGGTTTCGTCTAACGTTATCACCGTCCCGTCGGGCTTGATCGAGACGAGCTCGAATTTCCACATTTGGTCAAATCCGATGAACCAGATTGCGCCATCCGCATCGATCGTCCCCTTCAACGCGGACTCCTCGTAGAGCTGCGTCCAACACTCTCCGTCTGACCGGAAGACGCCCTGCGCCGTGAAGAAAACAAGCCGTTCTTCAACGTCAAACACGGCGCCAGAAACGTCGGACTGGGCGAATGGCACGGGAGTCGGAAGAGAGCCGCCGCCCCAATTCCGGCCGTCAAACGTCCTAATAACGCTGCCCAGGATGAGCCAGACGCGGTTGTCCGGCGCCATTACAATTGTCGGGGCCCTTCCCCGATCACCGCTGGTCTTGGCATGGGTGCCACAACCGAATTGGGCGGGCCCAAAACTGACCGCGCGTCCGGGGAAGAGGTCATAGGTTGGGAATAGCTCCCAATCATCTCCTCGTATCCGCGCTGCACCTGAAAAGTCGTAGAAGTCAGACCCTTCGAGGCTCACCCAGAGCTCGCCATCTGCCGCAGGCTCCATTTGAACCCCAACGCAGTCCGTCACGCCGTGGTCGTATCCCTCCTGAACCAAGAACTCAGCGCCATCGAAGCTTATCAGTCTTCCTGGGTACTCGAAGAATTGAATCGAGCCGTTGGTGTCCACACATGTCGCGGCCACCTCAAACCAGCTGAAGACGCCCTCTGGGTCAAAATAATCCCAAGCAGCGCCATCGTAACAACCGATGCCAAAAGCGCCGCTCTCACCGACCCACATCCGGCCGCGGAAGTCCTCAACCAAATCCGTTATGATGTTGTCCGGCGGACCGTCGCCGAATCCGACGTGTGAGAACTGGTGGCCATCGAAAACAAGCAGGCCGTCGGACCGCGTGCCTACAACCATCTGGGTGCCCTCTAGCGCCGCGATTCCCCTGACGCCGTTCCGCCATGTGCTATCGTCGTCATACTCAAATACCAGGTTTATCCCGCACCCCTCGGTGAAGAGCTGGCCGCTCTGCTCGTCGCGCCGGAGCAACCCGGCGCCTGCGTAGGCCCACAGCGTGCCGTCCTCTGCGAACGAGAAACCGCTGGGGCCGTACGGGAATGGCGCCCAGACCGTTCCGTCGGCAATCTGGTGCCATTGATCTCCGTCGAAGCGCCAAAGACCGTCCTCTGAAGCTACATAGGCAAAGCCTGATGCGTCTCGCGCGAATACGTAGAAGTCAACGTCAAA
>Ga0307378_10003624_pt1 | contig 22510 bp, 17 predicted proteins | sample UN1MG_FD_202238 | JGI IMG/M metagenome (GOLD analysis project Ga0307378, IMG submission 202238) | Soil microbial communities from Risofladan, Vaasa, Finland - UN-1 | ecosystem: Environmental > Terrestrial > Soil > Coastal area > Acid sulfate soil | place: Finland: Risofladan, Vaasa | collected...
GGGAAAGGGGGTGGTGTGTCCGTTCCGGTGCCGTCTGCCCTCCCGAACTCCACCCTCACCCCAATCCCTGTGAACCCATGCCCCTATAGGGCTTCAGGAGGGGAGTGGTGAGAAATGCGGGCTAAGTCTCCCAGACTCTCCCAGAGTTCCCGGTTCATGGGGGAGGTCCCGCGAGCCGGGCCTGCCCGCGGGAGGGAGCCCTTCGTCTCCGCATCTCCGCTTCCCCGTGCGGTCCCGGGCGCAAGCCGAAGCCACGAACGGCATGGGCCTTGCGCCCCCATCATTCCGTGGCATACTCCCAGGGTGCTGCACAATGCCCGTCGAGGCATTGGGGCGCAGGCCAATGCCGCCGCTCTTGGCCCTCGAATGCCGCGGCTCAAATGCGGCAAAGGAGGCGATAATTGATATTTGAAGGGCGTGTTGCCCGAATCCAGGGGATCACTAGTGGATCAATCCCTCCCCCCCTGGATTTGATCCACTAGTGGCCCCTTGGGCCACTTCCATAACCAGTTGGGGAATCAACCCTTATGGCTCGAAGACAGCCGCGGCCCACTACAAGATCACCTCTTTCCCCTGTGGCATTGATCCACTAGTGTGGCTGGCCCAATGGCCTGCGCCGGGATTCGGGCAACACGCCCTGAAGACTTGACACCGCTCCCCCGTCCCCCGTGGGTCAGTTCTTGCGCCGGCGGCGGAGCAGGCCCAGGGCGCCGAGGCCGAGGAGGGTGAGCGTGGCCGGCTCGGGGATGAGCGCGACGTTGATCTCGTAGGCATACGTTCGACTGAGCGTGGGGTCGTCGAAGTCAGTGATGGTCTGGCCGGGCGCGGTCGGCTCCGAGGGGCCCAAGTCGTAGTTTGTCGGGCTCGCCACCGCGCTGTACCACACGGCGGCGCGGCCCTCGCGGTACACGCCCGCGTAGACCTGCGTCTCAGCCGTCAACGTCAGCAGCTCGGAGAGGGGGGGGTAGGTGATGCCCACGATCCCCTCGGCGTCGGGGGGCATCGGTGGGTCGTTCGGGTGGGTCGTTCGGGGGACACCTTACCTGATTCCGACCGCGAGGCAGTGTCGAGCCCGCCTTACCCACTGACCTGGTGTGCGGAGAGCGGTGTGCCGGAGGGCGAGGCAGAGGTCTCCAGTTGGGCGTAGAGCGTTTCGGGCGCGATGTCGGCGCCGTTGGGCCAGGAGATGGTTCCGCCCTCAATCCGCGCCTGGCGGAAATAGGCTGGGTCGCGCAAGGGCGCGAAGACCGGCCCCCCCTCGAGGTACTCGCTGAGGTCAACATCCCCCTCCAGGCCGTCGTCGAAGGCCACGTGGTAAACGTAGCCGCCGCGGTACTCGATGGATGTCACGTCGTTCATGTCCCACATGGTTCACCTCACTTGCGAGGGACCAGGCGGATTGCGGGCCTCGATCCGATGGTTTGGAGTATAGCGCCCGAAGGAGGGCGAAGCAAGAGGGCCGCCCGGGCGGGAGTCCGGCCCCCAATCCTGGCAGCGCCTCCCTCCTGCAGGCTCCACCCTCTCCCTGCCCTCTCCCTGAGAGGGAGAGGGGTTTGCGACCCCCCTCCCTTCAAGGGAGGGGGTAGGGGGAGGGTCGAGGCCGCGGAGCGCGGCACGCTACGAGGACCAGGGGCCATACTCCTTCGCCTTCGGCCGGCTTGATCCCCTCCGGACGGGGGGCTATAATGCATGGAGTGGGGCCGGCGGCTGCGTTGTGGAGACTCACGTGATCGGTTGCACGAAACTGTTGTGCGGGACGGCGACGATAGCCGACCTGATGCGGGCGGATGCCGGGCAGAAGCCGCATCTGCTCCAGTTCACGACGGAGAACCGTCCGCTCGTGGTCTGGAACACCACGCGGCGCTGCAACCTGGCGTGCGCCCACTGCTATCTCGACGCCCGCGACCGCGCGGGGCGCGACGAGCTGACGACCCAGGAGGCCCGGGCCTTCATCGCCGACCTGGCGGCGATGCGCTCCCCCGTGCTGCTCTTCTCGGGCGGGGAGCCGCTCCAGCGGCCCGACGTGTTCGAGCTGGGCCGCTTCGCCATCGAGCAGGGCCTGCGCGCCGTCCTGTCGTCCAACGGCACGCTCGTCACGCCCGAGGTGGCCCAGCGCATCGCCGAGGTCGGCTTCTCCTACGTCGGCGTCTCCGTGGACGGCACGGCGGCGACGCACGACGAGCTTCGGCGGAAGAAGGGCGCGCTCGACGCGGCCCTGACGGGCATCAAGAACTGCCTGGCCGCGGGCGTGAAGGCCGGCATCCGCTTCACCCTCAACCGCCGCAACGTGGCGGACCTCGATGCCGTGCTCGACCTCGTCGAGCAGCACGGCGTGCCCCGCTTTTGCCTCTACCACCTGGTCTACGCGGGCCGCGGCCGCGAAATGGTCAAGGACGACCTCGAGCCGGCCGAGACCCGCCGCGTCATCGAGCACCTGCTCGACCGCACGAAGGACTGGCATCGCCGCGGCGTCGAGACCGAGGTGCTCACCACCGACAACCACGCCGACGGCATTCTCATCGAGCAGCGCCTCGCCGACGAGGCCCCCGAGCGCCTCCCCGAGGTCCGCGAGCTGCTCGAACGCCACGGCGGCTGCTCGGCCGGCACCAAGATGGCCAACGTGGACGCCCGCGGCGACGTGCATCCCTGCCAGTTCTGGGGCCACGTCGCCCTCGGAAACGTCCGCGAGCGGCCCTTCTCGGCCATCTGGACCGATGAGACGAACGAGCTGCTCGCCATGCTCCGCCGCAAGGCCGATCACCTCAAAGGCCCGCGGTGCAGTTGCTGCCAGTACAACGGCGTGTGCGGCGGCTGCCGCATCCGCGCCGAAGTCGTCCACGGCGACCCGTGGGGCGACGACCCGGCCTGCTTCCTCACCGAGGAGGAGATTCGGAGGACGTGACGCGTGACGCGTGACGCGTGACCAGAAATGCCTCGAATCGGGACCCTCAATCGCCGCACTTTTCTCAAGACCGGCGCCGCCGCCGGCGCGCTGCTTGCCGGCGGTGGCACAGGCATCTTGCCTGTGCGGGCCACAGGCGGGACGCCTGTGCCACCAGACCGGGCCGAGGGGAAGAGCCGCGTCGTCGCCGCGTCGAGCCCCAAGGTGTTCGGCGAGGGCAGGGCGCTGAAGCAGGAGGCCGTGCAGAAGCTGGTGGACGCCGCGGTGTGCGGGCTGACCGGCGAGAAGGATGCCACCGCCGCCTGGAAGCGCTTCGTGAAGCCCAACGACGTGGTGGGCATCAAGGCCAGTTGCCTGGCCGGCGAACGCCTCTCGACCCGCATCGAGGTCGTGCGCGCCATCGCCAGGGGCCTCCAGGCCGCCGACGTGCGCCCGAGCCGCATCTATGTGTGGGACCGCAAGCTCAACGACCTCACCCGCGCCGGCTTCCCCGCCGAGGGGACCGACGACTTCAAGTGCGTGGGCAACGACGACCGCGTGCTCGGCTTCAACCCGCCCCTCATCGAGATCGGCGAAATCGGCTCCTTCTTCTCCAAGCTCGTCACCGACACCTGCTCGGTGATCATCAACGTGCCGGTCTTCAAGGACCATGACCTGGCGGGCGTGAGCGTGTGCCTCAAGAGCTTCTTCGGCGCCATCCACAACCCGAACAAATACCACTTCGCCAACCTGCACCAGGCCATCGCCGACGTGAATCGCCAGGACGACGTTCGCCGCAAGACCGTGCTGCACATCTGCGACGCCACGTTCGGCTGCTACCACGCCGGCCCGACCCCCGCGCCGAAGTGGATCGAGCGCCTGGGCACGGTCTACGCCAGCCGCGACCCCGTGGCGCTCGACGCCACGGCCTGGCAGCGAATCGAGGAGCTCCGCAAGGCGAAGGGCCTGGAACCCCTCCTCGGCTCCAAGCGCGAGCCGAAGCACATCGCCCTCGCGGCCGAGGCCAACCTGGGCACCAACGACCCCGCCCGCATCGAACTTCTCAAGCTCCAAGCCTGATACACCAGAGGCCATTGTGTTCTGCGTCCTATCTGGCCCGTTCGACCCGCAGAGCCGCAAGAAAAGAGCCAAAGTGTATAATGTAGATCTGACCCCAGTCTTGTGTGGTGGCAAAGGTGGCGTGGCATGCGGGAGAGCTGTTGCCCCGCGTGGGGTTCATCGTGACCAACCTGCGCCTGCGGTCGAAGAGCGTGACGCGGTTCTACAACCAGCGCGGGACCGCGGAGCAGTGGATCAAGGAGGGGAAGAACGCCATCACGTGGACCCGGCTGTCGTGCCGCCGCTTCCAGGACAACCAAGTGCGACTTCAGCTCTTCGCGTTGGCCTACAACCTGGGGAACTTCCTGCGACGGTTGGCGCTGCCGCGCCCGGTGAAGCACTGGTCGCTAACGACGTTGCGGGAGAAGCTGATCAAGATCGGGGCCAAAGTCGTGCATCACGCGCGGTACGTGACGTTCCAGATGGCCGAGGTGGCGGTGCCCCGGCAGCTGTTCCGGGCGATTCTGGATCGCATCCGTCGGCTGCGGTTGCTGCCAGTGCCAGCGAGAGCGGGATGAACGAAAGCCGCTGCGCCAACCTGGCAGATCGCGAGGGGCAAAGGGGACGGCGTGCACCAAAAGGGATGAGCATGACTTTCTTGGCGTCAGGACAGCTTGCTGAGTGCTTGGCGTCGCTCCCGGAACGTCGCCAGATGGCCGCATTTCAGGAACCCATCCGGTCCCGCTTGATGCTCGGGGCAGGAGATGCTACAGTGACCGCCGGAAGTGCTGGCCACCGGGGTCAGCCAGAGTCAAATGGGAAATCTCGGGTAGAGTGGCTCCGTCCCCACGAGGCGAGGAGGAGATAATTGAATAGGGTGTCCCGCGACTTTCAGCGTAGGTCCCTGATCAGATTCTGGCTCGCGTTAGTGCTGCTGACTTGCGGTTTGTCTCTGACGGTCCGGGGCCAGGACAGAATCCCCATCGAGTCACTGGCGGCGGACAAGAAGCTCTTCTCGATCGGGGTCTTCAGCGACAACAAGGGCGGCCATCAGAATTTGACCGAAACCCTGCAGGTTTTCCGAAACCGGATCAAGCCGCGGTTCATCATCGGATTGGGAGATCATTTCGAATCGGAGGGGCAACTGAGGAGTATGGAGAGGTCAGCCGCTGACGCCTACGGGAGCACGGACGCCTTCTATGAGATCTTCTACCCTGTCATTGGTGACAACGAGGACCGGATTCTGCCAAACGGCAATGGCAGGCCGGACGGGGCCTTGAAGACCGGCTGGTTTGAACGGAGCAAGATCGCCAAGCGGGACGGCACGATCCTCCGCGACAGTATCAAGAAGTATGAGAGCACGCACGGCGACTACTATGCGGTTCTGGAGGAAAAGGGACTCCGCATCCACCTGGTTGCCCTGTATTTTCCTGATACGGTAGGAAGATTCTTCCCCGAGTCCATTCAGTTCGGAGAGAAGGTCTGCGGGATGATCAAGCAGAGGTATCCGAGCGACCTGATGATCGTCTTCGCCCATAACGGGGCATGGTGGCAGAAACAAGAGATCCGCGAATCCAGTGCGATCTTCGAGGCGGACCTCCTCATGGAGGCGAGTGCTCACCAATACATCGTCAGGGAAGAGGTTCCTGGAATGTCGCTGACGTTCAACACCTCCCAGGTTCATTATAGCAAGCGGGGGCATGTCTTTGAGATCAGGGTCTTCAGGGACGGTCTGGTGCTGCTGGCGCTTGAGCACCCGCAATGCCTGATGGGTCCGGTTGAACTGGATGAATGGCGCAAGGTTTGGGTGAAGCCGTTCGGGAAGAAGCCCTATCCGGTCCTGGATTGGGACGAGATCAGAAGGATTGCTCCCGAAATCCTCCCCCCGCCAAAGGACGGGTTCAACCGCGAGAGAGTTCTCCTCCACGGGTTCGCCCGCAGACACAAGGAGAGGCCCTCTCTCGGAGAGATCGAGCAGGAACTCAGGTCCGGGGATCCCGAGAAAAGGGCGGTGGCGTTGCTGGGCCTTGGATACTCCCAAGACGGAGGCAAGGCAGCGGAACTCCTCAGGGAATACCTCCCCGGGCAGGAGGACCCCGGTATCCAGGCGCACGCCGTCATCGCTCTATTGAGGACGCACCCCCGGGTGGCGGTGCCTCTGCTGCAAGTCCTCGTTGACTCCGGCAAGGACTCCATGCTGACCCGCGAGGATCTGGGGACCGTCGCCAGGCAGAAGAACTGTCCGGACAAGGCGCGGCTTCTCACTGCGCTGGCCAGGGGCGGAAGTGACTTCATCGCCTGGTATGCACTCGAGGCGATGGCGGTGGAATTCAATCGGGACGAGTTGAATGCGTTGACTCCGGTATTCATCGAGGCACTGGAGAATGAGAAGAAGTCCCGGACGCTCGACCGTCGCTGGGTGTCCGCCGCCGACGCCTTGGTGAAACTGGGGCCCGAGGCGAAACCCGCCCTCCCGGTGCTGATCAAGCGGATCGACTCTCGGAGCCGCGACGTGCAGTGGAGAGTCATCATGGCGATCGGCAGGATTGGCGGCCCCGAGGCCAGGAAGGCGGTCCCGAAACTCAAGGAACAACTGAAAAGTCCTGACCCGCTGGTGCGGAGGGTGACCACGGAGGCCTTGCGGAATCTGGGGCTGTAGGCTTTGTAATCTGTGTAATCGTACTCAGAACAGCAAATCTCCCAGCGACGCCTTTGTGTTCAGGGAGGGATCCTGCGATACGGTCATCGCCCCTCGCGAGACGACTGTTCGGGACTTCCCCTCTACAATGTCGGCGTCGATGTGGCGCAATGCGGTTCAACTGGTTGATGTCCTTCTATATAGAGAGGGGACAGGGAAGAGCCGGATGAGAGGAGAGGCGCTAATACATGGTGTATATATGGCCAAAAAAGCCTGAAGGCTTTGGCTTTGGTGGCTTTGGGGCTTTGGGGTCAGATCTACATTCTACACTTTGGCTTGACTCGTCCCGCTCCCAGCGCATGATCGTGGCCATGGCAAGGCCGTGATCGTCCGGTGCTTGGTGCCGCATTCGTTCGCCGCGCGCATCGAACTGCTCAAGCTCCAAGTCAGATACACCAGAGGACATGGTGTTCTGCATCCGGTCTGGCCCGTTCGACCCGTAGAGTCGCAAGAAGAGGGCCAAAGTGTACAATGTCAATCTGACCCCTATGACCTGATCCCCTATGACCCCGAGTGCGACCGCGGGAGCGTTGGGTGGCGCGGTCATTGAAATCGGGGGGCCGGTGCGGTAGGATGGAGGTGTCAGAGGGGTGTTAGACGGCGGGCAGGCAGGGGCCGAGGTCTGGGGCCCGATGCGGGACGCGTGAGAAGAGAAAGAGATGTCTGAAATCCGCAATCCGCAGTCCGCAATCCGAAATCCCACCCGCCGCGATTTCGTGAGGCGCTGTGCCCTCGGCGGCTGCGCCCTGGCGGCCGGGGCCGGCGCGGCGTCGCTGCTCCGCACGGCCTGTGGCCAGGAGGGGCCGACGCTGGCCACGCTCGGCGGCATCTGGCAGACGCCCGAGGCCCGCTTCTACGAGAAGCTGGCCGAGAACCGCGTCAAGTGCGTCCTCTGCCCCAACGAGTGCGAGGTGGGCGACCAGGAGCGCGGCTACTGCGGCGTGCGCGAGAATCGCGGCGGCGTCTACCACACGCTCGTCTACGGCAACCCGTGCTCCCGCAACATTGACCCCATCGAGAAGAAGCCGCTGTTCCACTTCCTGCCCGGCACGTGGGCCTACTCGATCGCCACGGCGGGCTGCAACGTCGAGTGCGTGTTCTGCCAGAACTGGGAGATCTCGCAGGTGCGCCCCGAGCAGACGCGGAACCTGAACCTGCCGCCCGACGCGCTGGTGGCCGACGCCCAGGTGGCCCGCCGCAGCTACTTCACCGACCGCCCCATCCGCGCCCGCTCCATCGCCTTCACCTACTCCGAGCCGGTCGTCTACTACGAATACGTGTTCGACACGGCAAAGGCGGCACGCGAGAAGGGCATCGAGAGCGTGATGATCTCCAACGGCTACATCACGGCCGAGCCGATGGAGAAGCTCTGCGAGGTCCTCAGCGCCGTGAAGATTGACCTCAAGGCCTACACCGAGAAGTTCTACAAGGAGCTGGTCCACGGCAAGCTCCGACCCGTCCTCGACACGCTGAAGGTGCTGGCGAAGAAGAAGATGTGGTTCGAGATCGTCTACCTGGTCATCCCCACGCACAACGACGACCCGAAGGAGGTGCGCGAGATGGCCAAGTGGATTCACGGCGAGCTCGGCCCCGACGTGCCGGTGCACTACAGCGCCTTCTTCCCCACCTACAAGCTGCGCAACCTCGAGCGCACGCCGCCCGAGACCATCGAGCGCCTCTGGGAGATCAGCCGCAAGGAGGGCCTGCGCTACGTCTACGTCGGCAACGTCTCGCGCCCCGGCGGCCATCCGGGCGAGAGCACGGCCTGCCCCAAGTGCGGACGCGTCCTCATCCGCCGCGTCCGCTACAGCGTGGGCGCCGTGGAGATCAAGGGGGGCAAGTGCCCGAAGTGCGACACGCCGATCGCCGGGGTGTGGGAGGGGGTAGCCAGCAAATCGTAGGCCGTAGGCCGGAAGCCGTAGGCCGGAAGCCGGAGGCCGGAGGCGGGAGGCCGGAGGCCGTAAGGCGGAGGCAGGGAGGAGCATCGTGACACGCAGGAGGCGGGCAACATGGAGGCAAGGAAAACCGAGTCGGGTGCGAGGCGCGCTGCACAGAGCGCGGGTTCAGGCGAGCCGATCAGAGGGTTCCGCGACCTCGACGTGTACAAGCTGGCCTACCAGTTGGCGATGCAGGTCTTCCACGTCTCCAAGTTGTTTCCGCCGGAGGAGCGGTACTCCCTCACGGACCAGGTTCGGCGCTCGTCCCGGAGCGTGGCGACGAACATCTCGGAGGGATACCGGAAGCGTCGGTATCCGAAGTCGTTCGTCTCGAAGATGGCCGACTCAGATGGCGAAGGCTCGGAAACCCAGGTGTGGGTGGACTTCTCCCGCGACTGCGGCTACCTCCCTGCCGTGAAGCGGGATGAGCTGTGCGCCGGCTATGAGCGAGTGGGCAGGATGCTCGGCCGCATGATGGAACACCCGGAACGCTTCCTCCCGTGAGCACGGCCCTCTTCTAACCGCCTGTCTGCCACGGCCTACGGCTTCCGGCCTACGGCCTACGCGGACGATGCCAGGACAAACTCAACGATGGGCGACTGGCTTGAGTTCCCCCGGGACAGCGGTGAGTCGCGCAGCGATGGCTGGCGGCGGCACCCGGCCGAGGAGCTGATGCTCTCGGGCGAGCGGCTGTACTTCGAGGGGGAGTTCCAGGACGCCGCGCGCGAGTTCCGCGGCGCGCGGAAGCACGATCCCGCCTTCTTCGACGCCTGGGCCGCGGAGGTGGACGCGCGGCTGCGTGCGGGCGACGTCCCGCGCGCCGCGGAGACGGCCGACGAGGCCCTCGGCAGCTACGGCCGCGTGCCCGTCTTCTACGCCGCCAAGGCCCTCGTGCTGGCCCACCAGGGCTACATCGAGGCGGCCTGCGAGCACTCCGACATCGCGGTGAAGCACCGGGGGAACGCCCTGTTCACCTGGCTCGCCCGCGCCGAGGTGGTCCTGGCCACGGGCGCCTGGGGCACCCTGGAGAGCACGAACGCCTGTTTCGAGAAGGCCTGCCAGGCCGACCCGAGCCACTGGCGGGCGAATTTCCGGGCCGCGTTGTGCCTCATCCAGTGGGGCCGCCACGAGCGCGCTCTCGAGCGCCTCGCACACGTCACCCAGTTCGTGCCCCAGAACCCCTTCGTGTGGAAGACCATGGGCGACTGCCATCGCGCCCTCGGCAACCCCTGCGCCGCGCGCGAGTGCTACCGCATGGCCCTCGCCCGCCGCCCGGACTATGCCCCGGCCACGGAGGCCCTGGAGGAGATGACGCTGTGGGGGCGCTTCCGGAAGTGGGTGGCCGGCCTGGGCAAGCGGAAGCGGCGAGCCGCGAGCCGCGAGCCGCGAGCCTGACCGTCCGAAGCTCGCCGCGCGTCGGTCGCAGTGCACCGCCCCACAAATGAGGGGACAGGAAGCTCCGCGCCGGTGCTCTCGTGAGTCCCAAAGGGACCGAAGCGGGTTGCCGGCGGCTTCAGCCGCCGGGTCAGGGGCCACCCACCGGGCCAGTCCTGAAGGGACGGCAGAAGCCCGTGGCGTGGCGGCCGGGGGCCTCCTTCTGCCGTCCCTTCGGGACTTCGGGCGCTTCGGGCGCCAGAGTCCGGCGGCTGAAGCCGCCGGCAACCCACCACGCTCCCTTCGGGAGCAAGACAGCGAGGCGCCCGCGATCTTGCCCCCTCATTTGTGGGGTGGCGCACGCAGCCCCTGCTCACTTCGGATTCTTGGGTTCGACGCGCTGGATGTTCAAGCCGCCGGCGTGTTCGAGGGTGATGCGGTAGGTGGCGCCGGGCTCGGGGCGGGTAAAGACGGCTTCGCCCTGGGCCACGCGAATGCCCTCGGCCGCCGCCTCGGCGGGGTGGTTCACCCAGTGCCAGAAGCGGAGCCACAGGGCCTGCTCGAAGGCCGAGGCGGTGCCCGACGAGCCGCGATAGGCGTCGGGCACCACGCTGCCCGAGGCGGCGAGCATCGGCCCCTCGCGCGGCTCCTGGGCCGAGCCGAAGGCCCGGCGGAAGAAGTGGAGGGACTTTCCCCGCAAGGGGTCGCCCACCTTGACCAGGTCGTGCGAGAACTTGATGACGAGGGCGTCGAAGAACACCTCCTCGCCCCGCACGGTGAGCACCTTGGCGGGCAGGGGCTTGCCGTCGCGGCCCCGCTCGACGAATTCCAGGGTCCACAGGGGCACGCGCTGGGAGTCGAGGCGCTGGCCGACCACGCGCACGTCGGCGACGCGCGATTCGGTGGTGAGGCGCTTCACGAAGCCCTTGAGTTCCTCGCACTGGGCCTCGAGCTGCCGCACGGTGCGGCGGAGCGCGTCGTTGCGCTGCTCGAGGGCGGCCACGGTCGCCTCCAGCTCGCGGCGCTCGCGGGCGAGCCGCGCGTCGCGAACCCGCGCCATCATGTACGTGATGCCCAGGTACGACGCGACGAGCAGGACCACCACGGCCAACAAGTTGGTGGGCCGGAGCAGGTCGCGGACCAAGAGGCCCAGGGCGTTGACGAAGGCGCGGATGCGGCGCAAAACGGCTCACTCCTCTTCGGCAGGCGGCCGGGCCTCCGCCTTCGGCGGGGCCTCGGGGGGCCGGGCGTAGGGGTCCTTGATCTCGAGCAGCAGGTCCCACACGGCGCGGCCCTCGATGTGCTGCGTGGCGCGCGCCCGGGCGGGATAGGCCGCGTCCCAGGCCTGCGGGGTCTCGAAGGCCCAGAGCGGCTTGTCCGCCGCGACGGCCCAGGTCTGGTAGTAGATGCCGAACGCGGTCCGAAGGGCGTCGGCGACGAGATCGCCGTCCTGGCGCTCGCGCCCCACGTGGTACATCGTCGCGGCGAGGCGGTAGGAGTCGGCGACGGAGACCTCGTGGCAGCGGCCGACGCCGGGCGGGCAGCGGTCGGAGCCGACGACGTTGAGGGCCCCGACGTCGGCGACGCCGTCGCCGGTCGAGTCGCGCAAGGGCTTCACGCAGCGCAGATAGACCTGGCGCAGGTGCTGCTGGAGGCGCTCGGCGGGGAGGATCGGGGGCAGGCCCGCGCCCTGGGCGAAACGGATGCCCGACAGGGCGCCCGCCGCGAGGGCGTCGGGCTGCCGCGAGTGGGTGTCCACCGCATAGTAGCCGAGCCGGGGCCGCCAGAGCTGCCGGTCGAGGTTCGCGCGGGCCACGGGCACGAGGCGGCGGATGGCCTCGGCGTCGCGGTCGTCGCACGCCGCGGCGAGGCGTTCGAGGGCCTCGAGGGCCGCCACGCACAGGCCCCCGCCGAGCAGCGACACGCCGTGGAGCGGGCAGGGCGAGGTCACCGTGTCGTCGCCGTTGTGGCCGGGCAGGCCGTGCCCGTAGGTGTCGGCGGCGCGCAGGGCGCCGAAGCACTTCTTGCACGCCGACCACACGTAGGCCAGGAAGTCGCGGTCCTGTGTGGCCCGGTAGCAGGCGTAGACCTGGAGGATGAACAGGGCGGGGAGGTCCTTGGCCTCGCGGGCCGCGTCGGGCGGCCCGGCCGCCTCGAAGAACGGGTTGCCGTCGGGCGCGCCGAGGTCGTGGACGAAGGGGGTCGTGGCGTCAATCAGGTCGGCGTAGGCCCGCAACACGTCGCGCTCGATCTGCGGCCAGAGGGCCAGGCGCGCCCGCTGGGCGGCGAAGCGCAGCGCGAGCGGCGCGCAGCGCGGCTCCGTGGGGCACGCGAGGAGGAAGTGCTTGTGGTCCTCGGGGTGCAGCTTGCGGAACTCGTCGGGCGCCGTGATGCAGCCGGCCTCCCAGAAGGCGCCGCCGAAGCTCTCGTAGTACAGCTCGTTGAAGGCGGCCTGCTTGAGCCACTCGGGATAGTCGGGCTCCTCGAGGATGGGGCGCATCCAGGCGTCCACCGCCGCCTCCCACTCGTCGTGGCGCAGCAGCGCCTCGCGCGCGATGGCGAAGGAGCTGTTGGCGCTCCGGCCGAAGTACTCGGTGTAGCGCCGCCACCACTGCGTGCCGGGGCTCGGCGGGCCCGCCCCGAAGGCCACGCGGGGAAAGTCCCAGCTCAGGGCGAACGGCACGGTGATGGATGCCTTGGGCTCGAGCGTGGCGTGGAAGGCCACCGCGGCCGCGCTCGCCGTCGCATCGAGCGGCTTGTCGGGCAGCCGGCCCTCGGCGGCGAACTCGCCCAGGATGTCGCCCCCGCTCGCCAGGGCGTTCCACGACGTGGCGTAGGACACCTCGCCGCCGTGCTCGGCGCGCACGGCGAGGCACCACTCGCTGTCCTGCGTCGTGGGCGGGTTCCGCTCGTCGCGGGCGTCGAGCACGACGCCGACGAGTTTGCGCTCGGGCTCGGCCTGGGCCGAGCTGAGGAAGCCGGTGCGGAGCTGGGCCGAGTGGGCCGCGGCGTTGGGGAAGGTGAAGAGCACCGCCACGTCGAGCCGGCGGGCCGTGGGATTCGCCACGGCGAACTCGAAGAGCGCCACGGGCAAGCTCGTCTCGCGCACGTTCTCGCGGACGATGGGGCTGAAGAACTTCACCGCCAGGTCGGCGGTGAAGCCGCGGTAGACGAACCACCCCTTGGGGTACAGCGCGCCGTACGAGCCGCTGGCCGGCGGCAGCGGCTCCCAGCCGGGCATGGCCGCGCGCGTGGCCAGCGTGGCCACGCGGGCCGTGCCGCCCTCGGGCCGCTCGTAGAAGTGGAAGGCGGCCCCCGCCAGCCGGCGGCCCTCCTCGGGCGAGCCGGGCGTGAAGTGCCACGGGCCAAAGGCCCCGCACGCGTTCAGCATCACGCTGCCCGCCCCGAAGCCGCCGAGCGGCACCCCGCGCTCGCAGCGGCCCAGCGGCACCCGCCAGGCCGCGGCCGGCACGGGCCAGGCCACCCGGGCCAGCGGCGCCTCCTCGCCCGCCCGCGCCGCGGCGAACAGGCCCGCCAGGGCAACCACCCCACTCAGGCACGATGGACCAAGCATCCCTGGGATTCCGTTCCCACCTGCCGTCCCCCACCGCCGATGGTAGCAGAAGGGGGGCGGGCATGCAAGGAAGCGGTTTTGATTTGACCGCCCCGGCCCCGTACGCTATAATGCTGCGACACGCCGCACGCGGGCGCGTGTGGCAGCCCCGCGTCAGAGAAGGACACGCAGTCTATGACGATGGACGGAACGAAGAAGAGCGAACTCATCGGCACGTATCGGCAGCACGAGGCGGACACGGGCTCGCCCGAAGTGCAAGTAGCCCTGCTGACGGAGCGCATCAACCACCTGGCCGACCACCTGAAGACCCACCGCAAGGACCACACGTCGCGACGGGGCCTCCTGATGATGGTCGGCCAACGCACGCGGCTGCTGCGGTTTCTGCACCGCGCCAGCCCGGAGCGGTACGTGGCGGTCGTGAAACGGCTTGGGATCCGGAAGTAGCTCGCTATTGGCGATTGCGGACCGACGACGTCCGATGGGGAGGCAGCAGGGCCCGAGCCGCAAGTCCCAGGCCGCGCAGTGGAGTGTCGAACACGGCCCATCTGGCAGGGGCGCGCAAGCCCCGGATGGCAGTTCCCCAATGGTAGTTCCCACGTGCAGGTGCGGAGAAGGCACACAGGAGGTCGGAGAAGCGCATGGCAATGCATCGCGTCGAGCGGCTGATTGGTGACAGACCCCTCATCATCGAGACGGGGAAACTCGCGAAACAGGCGGCAGGAGCGGTGACCGTCCGCTGCGGCGACACGATGGTGCTGGCCACCGTCGTGTGCGCCGAGCCGAAGCGGGACACGGATTTCTTCCCGCTCACCGTCGAGTACCGCGAGAAGTTCCACGCGGCCGGCAGGATCCCCGGCGGGCGCTTCCACAAGCGCGAGGGCCGGCCCAGCCGCAAGGAAATCCTCACCTCGCGCATGTGCGACCGCCCCCTGCGGCCGCTCTTCCCCAAGGGCTTCCGCGAGGAGGTCATGGTCCACGTCCTCGTGCTGTCGGCCGACAAGGACAACGACCCCGACACCCTGGCCATGGTCGGCTCCTCCGCCGCCCTCGCCATCTCGTCCATCCCCTTCCTCGGCCCCACCGGGTCCGTCCGCGTCGGCCGCATCGGCGGACGCTTCCTCATCAATCCCACCTACAAGCAGGTGCAGGAGGGCGACCTGGACCTCGTGATGTCGGCCACGAAGGACGCCATCGTGATGGTCGAGGCCGGGGCGAAGGAGGTGCCCGAATCGAGCATCGTGGAGGCCCTGCGCTTCGGCCACGAGGCCTGCCGCGAGATCGTCGGGATGATCGAGGAACTGGTCCGCGACTGCGGCGTCACCGCCCGCTTCTTCGAGCCGGCCGAGGTGCCCGAGGACCTCAAGGCGAAGATGAGCGCGAAGTACCGCGACGCTCTCCTGGAACGCCTCCAGATCCGCGAGAAGCGCGAGCGCGCGGGCGCCGTCATCCTCCTCCGCGAGCAGGCATTCGAGGGATTCGTCCAGAGCGACGAGAACGAGGACGGCTACACCAAGGGCGAGGTCGCCACGGCGTTCGAGGACCTCGAGGGCCAGGTGATGCGCTCCCTGATGGTCTCCGGCAAGCGCTGCGACAGCCGCGGCCACAAGGACATTCGGCCCATCACCTGTGAGGTCGCCATCCTCCCCCGCTCCCACGGCTCCGCCCTGTTCACCCGCGGCGAAACCCAGGCCCTCGTGGGCACCACCCTCGGCACCTCGCTCGACGAGGAGTGGGTGGAGAGCCTCCTCGAGACCCACACCCGCAAGTTCATGCTCCACTACAACTTCCCCAGCTTCTCGGTGGGCGAGGTGCGGCCCGAGCGCGGCCCCGGCCGCCGCGAGATCGGCCACGGCGTCCTCGCCGAGCGGGCCTTCGAACCCGTCCTGCCCCCCAAGGAGGACTTCCCCTACACCATCCGCGTCGTGTCCGACATCCTCGAGTCCAACGGCTCCTCCTCGATGGCCACCGTGTGCGCCGCCACCCTTTCGATGATGGACGCCGGGATCCCGATCCGCGACCCTGTGGCCGGCATCGCCATGGGCCTGATCAAGGAAGGCGAGAAAGTCGTCATCCTCACCGACATCCTGGGCGACGAGGACCACTTCGGCGACATGGACTTCAAGGTGGCCGGCACCCAGCACGGGGTGACGGCGCTCCAGATGGACATCAAGATCGGCGGGCTGAGCGACAGCGTGATGCGTGCGGCCCTCGACCAGGCCAGGGAGGCGCGCATCCACATCCTGCGCGAGATGCTCCGCGCCCTCGACCGCCCACGGCCAGAGATCTCGCAATACGCCCCGCGCCTGCTGCGCATCCAGATCGACCCCGCCAAGATCGGCACCGTCATCGGCCCCGGCGGCAAGATGATCCGCAGCATCGAGGCCGAGTCCGGCGCCAAGGTGGAGATCGAGGACGACGGGACGATCGTCATCTCCTCGGCCGACGTGCGGGCCGCCGAGAAGGCCCGCGACACCATCCTCGGCCTCGTCGCCACCGCCGAGATCGGAAGGGTCTACCCCGGCCGCGTCGTCTCCACCAAGAACTTCGGCGCCTTCATCGAGTTCCTCCCAGGGCAGGAGGGCCTCTGCCACATCTCCGAACTCGCCGACCGATACGTCGAGCGAGTCGAGGACGAGGTGAACGTCGGCGACGAGGTGCGCGTCAAGGTCATCTCGGTTGACGACCAGGGCCGCGTCAAGCTCAGCCGCAAAGCCGTCGCCCACGACGAGGCCGGCCCCGGCGGCGGCGACTCCGGCGGCCCACGCACCACCTTCGGCCAAAGCAACGGCGGCGGCCGCGGCTTCGGCAGGCGATAGGCCCAGGAGACCCCAGGATGGCCGAAGGCGTCGTCAAATGGTTCGACCCCAAGAAGGGCTACGGCTTCATCACCGCAGACGGCCAGCCCGACATCTTCGTCCATTGGCGCAGCATCCGCGGCGACGACCCCTTCAAGACCCTGGAGGACGGCGAACCCGTCCAGTTCGACGTCATCCAGGGCGCCAAGGGCCTCGCCGCCGAAAACGTCGTCCGCCTCGCCTGAGCCCCTGCTCGCACCCCCGGCCCGGAGGCAGGCCCTTCGCCCCGCCTCCGGGCCGTTCTGCAAGCCCACGCCACGCAGCACGGCGGGATACCAAGGCGGCCATGAACACACAGCCCAACCCCCAAGCCGACCCCTGGTCCCACGTGGTCGCCCTGGCCGGGGGACTCGTCCACGAGATCAAGAACCCCCTGAGCACCATCAGCCTCAACCTCCAGCTCCTCCTGGAGGACTGGCGGCAGGGCGCCGAGTCGCCCCGCGAGCGCCGCACCCTCAAGCGCCTCGAAACCCTCCAGCGCGAGACCAGCCGCCTTGTCGGCCTCCTCGAGGACTTCCTCCGCTACGCCCGCACCCTGCACATCCACCCGCAGCCCTGCCAGGTCAACTCCCTGGTGGAGGAGCTGCTGGACTTCATCGCGCCCAAGGCTGCGCAACTCGGCATCCAGATCCGCAGCGTCCTCGCCCCCGGCCTCCCCGTCATCCAGGCCGACCCCAAGCTCCTCAAGCAGGCGCTCCTCAACCTCCTCATCAACGCTGAGGAAGCCGTGCCAAAGGGCGGCGAGTTGATCCTCCAGACCTCCTCCGATGGGGCAGGCGTGCAGCTCGACGTCACCGACACCGGCATCGGCATCCCCGACCACCAGATCGCCAAGATCTTCGACCTCTACTTCACCACCAAGGAGAGCGGCAGCGGCCTCGGCCTCTGCACCACCCGGCGCATCATCGAGCTCCACGGCGGCTCCATCGCCGTCGAGACCGAAGCCGGCAAGGGCACCCACTTCACCGTCCGGCTGCCCCAGGCTCCCCCTGCACACGAGGTCATGGAGGCCACGCCGTGACGGCACCCCAGCAGACCTCGATCCTCATCGTGGACGACCACGCGGCCCACGCCGAGGCCCTCGCTGCCGCCCTCGAGGCACTCCCCGCCGCCACCGACATCGCCACCGGCGGCAACGAGGCCCTCGACAAGCTCGCCGCCAAGCCCTACGACCTGGTCATCACCGACCTCGTGATGAGCGACCTCGACGGCATGGAGCTGCTGCGCGAGGCCAAGGGGCGCACCCCCGACATCGAGGTCATCGTCGTCACGGGCTACGCCACCGTCGAGAACGCCGTCGCCGCCATGCAGCGCGGCGCCGCCACCTACCTGCGCAAGCCCGTCAACCTCGACGAGCTCCGCGCCGTCGTCCGAGGCGTCCTCGAAAAGCAGGCCCTGCGCCGCACCAACGTCGAGCTCCGCCGCGAGCTCGACCAGCGCTTCGGCTTCGAAGGCATCATCGGCAACCATCCCAAAATGCTCCGCCTCGTCGAGACCCTCCGCCAGATCGCCCCCACCGACGCCACGGTCCTCGTCTACGGCGAAAGCGGCACCGGCAAGGAACTCGTCGCCCGCGCCCTCCACAACAACAGCCCGCGCCGCACCAAGCGCTTCGTCGCCCTCAACTGCGCCGCCCTCTCCGAAGGCATCCTCGAAAGCGAGCTGTTCGGCCACGAGAAAGGCTCCTTCACCGGCGCCGCCGCCGCTCGCCAGGGCCGCTTCGAATACGCCGACGGCGGCACACTCCTCCTCGACGAGGTCGGCGACATGCCCCCCTCCACCCAGGTCAAGCTCCTCCGTGTCCTCGAACAGAACGAAATAATCCGAGTCGGCTCCAACACCCCCGTCTCCGTGGACGTCCGCATCGTCGCCGCCACCCACCGCCGCCTCGAGGCCCTCGCCAAGGACGGCAAGTTCCGCGAGGACCTCTACTTCCGCCTCAAAGTCGTCACCCTCCACATCCCCCCCCTGCGCGAGCGGACCGACGACATTCCCCTCCTCGCCGACCACTTCCTGCGCGAGATCGCCACCGCCTACAACAAGCCGATCACCGAGATCAGCGCCGACGCCCGCCGCCGCCTCGCCGCCTACGACTGGCCCGGCAACGTCCGCGAGCTCCGCAACACCATCGAGCACATGGCCGTCGTCACCACCGACGCCGTGCTGGGCACCGACGACTTGCCCGACCACATCGTCCCTGGCGAGGCCCCCGCGGCCCCCGACGCCCCGCAGCTTGTCGGCATCTCCCTCCAGCAGGCCGAGCGCGAGCTCATCAAGAACACCCTCGCCTCGGTCGGCGGCAACCGCGTCGAGGCCGCCCGAGTCCTCGGCATCGGCGAGCGCACCCTCTACCGCAAGATCAAAGAATACGACCTCAAGTAGCCCCTCCCCCGACCGGCGCCGAAGGAGCCCACCAAAGCGCAACGGCAGGCCCGCGCCCAGGGGGGGGCGGGGGCGTCAAGATGATCAAGATGATCACGCGCGCGCAACAGCCCCTGATCATCTTGAAAACGCGGCGCGACCCCGTAACTCCACGCCATAACCTCTTGTCGCATCAGCAGATATGTGCCTGGCCGCTGGCTCGCCACCGCCCCCGCCGCCCCGTCAAGATGATCCCCTCGGTGATGCCGCGAGACCCAAGACCCGGGCGCGGCGCCCCCTTCCCACTCCGCGACGGCGAGCCGCTTGCGGTCTGGTGAAAGTGAGGTATACTTGGGGTGCCAGTGGAGGGAAGAGCTGTGCCGAGCGTCCTGCCACGCCCCCGATCCCTCGCGGCTCGCCGCGCAACCCCGAGGCCAATCCCTGCCTTCTTCGTCTGGCCCGCCCCGCCGCCCGCTCCCTGCCGAGGAGCCGAAAGATGAGCCGCGCCCGAATCGCCGCCATCGCACTCGCACTCGCCGCCGCGGCCGCGCAGGCCGCCGCCACCTGGGAGCGAAAGGTCGAGTTCGCCCGGCAGGTCGGCACCCGCTCGGACCGCGCCGCCGCCGAATCCGTCCTCGACGCCCTCGCGGCCGACCCGGCGATTCCCGCCTCCGAACGGCCCGACCTGTATCTCGCCCTCGCCGATTGCTGGTTCGACCTCATCGCGGGTCAGGCTGGAGGGAAGGACGGACTCGAAGGCGCCATCCACTGCCTCGGCAAGGCGCGAGGGCTTCTCGCCAGGTTCCTCGAGCTCCCGGCCGTCAAGGATGGCCGGTCCCCCGCCGAGCGCCGGGTCGAGGCCGCGCTCCGGCGCGCCCTGCTGGCGAAGCACACCGCCGCCTGCCACGCCCGGCTCGCTGGCGACACGACCCTGCCCGCGCCGCAGAAGCAGCAGCACCGGCAGGAGGCGGTCCGGAGCTACGAGTCCGCCATCCGCGAGCTCGATGCCCTCGCCGCCCAGAAGGAGGACCGCGCTCGCCGCCTCCGCGCCCGCCTGTCGTGCAACGAGGTGCGGGTGGAGCTGGCGATGTTCCTGAAGGACGCCGGGTCGCCCGAGGCCCAATGGCGGCCGACCCTCGAGGCCGCGGCGAAGGACTACCGCCAGATGCTCTTCGACTTCCCCAACCCGGGGGTGGACGGCCAGATCAACGTCCTGCTCGCCGAGGCGCTCCTGTCGCTCGGCAACGACCGGGAGGCCCTGGAGCGCCTGGCGGGCGTGTGGCGCGTCCGGGCCGACTTCGCCGGCCACAAGGCCGTGCCGTGCAAGGCGCGGTATCTGGCCGCCTCGGCCCTGTTCCGCCAGGGCAAGCCCCGGGAAGCCATTGATGCGCTCGACGAGATGCTCGTCTTCCGCACCCGCGGCGGCCGGGCCTACGACCCCAAGGCCGTCACCGCCGAGGGCGTCCGAGCCGTCCTCGAGGACCTCGATGACGGCGACAGCCCGGCGCAGTTCGACCGCCGCGAGGTCGCCAAGGCCTTGCTCCTCGCCGCCGAGGCCCATGCCGCGCTCGGCGAGAAAGCGAGGGAGGGCCAACGGCCGAAGGAGGAAACCCAGGCGCTCTTCACCAGGGCATACCACCTCGCCCTCGGCGTGTGTCAGACGCAGCTCCCCCTCGACACGCGGTACGTGCCGCTGCTGGAGCGCTGGCGCCAGGCCGCGGGCCAGCCCGAGGACCCCGCGCTCCTGCGCCGCCGCAGCGAGCGCGCGGCCCACGAGGGGCGCTACGGCGAGGCCGCCCGCGACCTCACCGCCGCCCTGGCCGCCGATGCGCCGGAACCCGACCTCCTGCGTCGCGGCTGGGAGCAGGTGGCCGCGTACTACTACCGGGACGGCGACCACTACTCGGCCGCCATCGCCTGCCGCTCCCTGGCCCGCCGGTTCCCGCGCCCCGAGGCGACGGCGTACGCGTACGTGTCGCGGGCGTACCGCATCCTGAGAGAGCGGGCGGAGCGGACCGAGGACCCCGCCGATGAGGCGGTCGCCGACGAGTGCGGCCGCGAGGCCGAGCGGCTGAGTCCGCAAGGGCCTGGGCCGTTGCACCTCAAACAGGCCCTCGCCGAGCGCGCGGCGGGCAGGCTCGATGCGGCCATGAGCCTCCTCGGAGTCATCGGCCCCGCCTCACCCGTCTATCCCTCCGCGCTCTGCGAGGCGGCGTTCACGCACGGGGCGGTCTTCGAGGGCCTGCCCGGGGGCGAGCGGGCCGGCCCCAGGGGCCAGGAGGCCCTGGCCGCCATGGCCGCCAGGTTCCACGACCTTCTTGAACATGCCGAGGCGGCCCTGCCCAAGCTGCCGGGCGACGACGGGGCGGGGGAGCGCCGACGCATCCTCGACCCTCTTGCCCGGTGCCTCGCGGGCGTGTGCGAGATGCATCTGAAGCGGGGCACCCAGGGAGCCGCCGGGGTCATCGAGCTTGCCGCCGAAGCCGAGAGGGCCTGCCCGGGCATCGCCGAGCTGCCGGCGTTTCCCTTCGTGGTCTACGCCCGCCTGCGCGCGGCCGACCTGCTTCTCGCCGGGAGCACCATTCAGGAGCACCAGCGCCTGGCGGCCACGCTCGAGCAGGGCTGGACCGCGCTCGCCAAGCACCCGGACTTCCGCGGCCTCGCCCACGCCTGCTGGCTGGCGGCGAATGCCTGCGACAGGCTTGCGGCGCGGCTCGACGAGGCGGCGAAGACCGCGCCCGACCCAGCCGCGAAGGCCGACTTGGGCAAACAGGCCGCCGCGGCGCGCGACCGGGGGCTCGCGTGCTACGTCCAGCTTGTGCAGGTCGCGCCCGACCAGCCCATCGGCATCTATCGCCGCGTGCTCTCCCAGCTCCTCGAGCGCCCCCACGAGCCGAAGAGCGCCGACTACCGCCAGATCGCCAACCTCGGGCCGAAGGCCGTCGAGCTCCACAAGGCCCTCCGCGACGCCTTCGGGCCGCTGAGCCGCTCCGGCGTCCCACTCGGCGAAGCCTACAACCGCCAGCCGGAGCAGCGGCCCGCCATTGACCTGCTGCTGGCCGAATCTGCCCTCGGCATCGCGCACTGCCGCCTCGGCAACTGGCGCGACGCCCTCCCGCTTCTCGAGGAAGTCCATCGTGTCGCCGAAGCCGTCCACCAGACCCGTCTCGCCGCCCTCGCGCGCGACGGCAGGCAGGAGCGAGTCGCCCGCGAGGCCCTGCACCTCGCGGCCCGTCGCTGGCTGCCCCGCTGCTACCTCGAGCTCGCCGCGAGCTCGAAGTACGAGGCGGCCCGCACGATCCTCTTCGAGGACTTGTCCCTCTATGCCCGGGACAAGCCCGAGCACTGGGACACGCTTTACTGGCTCTGCGAGACGCTGCGGCGCGAGGGACGGCACGAGGACGCGCTGAAGCTGGTCCGGCTCGACGCCCTCCGCACCCAGGGCGCGATGGGCACGGGCGTCGGCGGCGACGGCAAGGGGACGCGGGACGACTTCCGGCGACTCGTCGTCCAGCTCCAGCGCGACGTGGCCCGGCTCGACGACCCCGCCCGAAGGAGCGCCCTGCTGGCCAGCGCCGCCGAGGCCCTGCGGCAGTTGGGCGGTTGACGCCGCGATCTGGGCGCTGTGCTTCCGACGCTCCGTCCCGCGCGACCCGCATCGTGCGAACGGGGGCCTCCGGCCTGCCCGCGGGGCCTGGACAGAAGAATTCCACACTGGTACAAGTGTGGAATCCTGCTCGCCCCGAGCTACGGAAGGCGAAACTGGCACGG
>Ga0307378_10003625_pt1 | contig 22497 bp, 17 predicted proteins | sample UN1MG_FD_202238 | JGI IMG/M metagenome (GOLD analysis project Ga0307378, IMG submission 202238) | Soil microbial communities from Risofladan, Vaasa, Finland - UN-1 | ecosystem: Environmental > Terrestrial > Soil > Coastal area > Acid sulfate soil | place: Finland: Risofladan, Vaasa | collected...
GGCGGGTGCATGTAGGTTTTGGGGGGATGGCTGTCCGGGTACGGCAGGCGTCTCGCCTGCCGTGCCTGATCACGGGCAATGCTCGACAGGCGAGACGCCTGTCGTACCAGGGCTTCCCCAAAACCTACATGCACCCTCGGCCGGCGGCGCCTACGCCTCGTCCGGCCCCTGCCGCCCGAACCGTGGCTGCCGTCCGCGCGAAGCCTTCAGTCCCCGTGGCCCGGCCGGCGCCTACGACCGATCCGAACTCCCCGAAAGAGCGCAGGAAGTAGAAGGCAGTGCTCCGTCGCGCGTGAATTGATGGGTGCCACCCCCAAGCGTTGTCTGCTTGGGGGTGTTCGCTTACGCACCCCCAAGCCGCAAACATCGCGCCGGGATGTGCGTTATAATTGATTCGCCCGTCTGCCGCTTCCGGGATGAGAATCAGTTATGGCGATGCACCGGCTTGAGGATAGTGATATGAGCGATACCGGGACAGTTTACATTCGAGAGCCCCGGCCCTTGGGACATCGCAGACACGCTGTTGTAAGGACACTGTATGGATGGGGTGTTCTGGCTGTCATTTGTTGGATTCTAGCGTGGGGCTACGGCGGACGTCATTCGGACGTGCATTCGCTGCTGTACATTCTCGTGTATTGGTCCGCTTGGTCAGGGTCAGTTGCCCTTGGGGGGTTTGCCGCGGCGTTCGTGGCTGCGGGTGCTGCTCGGGTGGACGGTACTCCATGCAGATGGTTGCTTATGGCCAGGGCGTGTCTGCCAATGACGGTCGGTCTGCTTCCTACTGCCTTGGCGTGGCGGGTGTGCCTGCTATTTCCGTCTGGTGCGCTTCGATATGCTGCGTTAGGTGCGTCGCTTGGGGCTGGGTGGGTCTTGGCAGGTGTTGCGATGTGGCTTACAGGAAGGAGACTCGGTCTAGATCCCTCCCCCAGTATGGTCAGGCGGTTTGCCCTTGTTTCATTAGCGTCGCTGAGCGTAGTGGTGCTGCTCTTCTCCTTTGTGGTGACCCCCTACCGTATCTACAGATTGTTGGGACCGGGAACACCGTGAAATGGGTGCAGTGGTGTGCTGGCGTAGTCCGTAGGGCACGCAGTTTCGCCGCGGGGGGTTCTGCGTGCGGGATGAAAGACGTTCGCGTAGGGCAAGAATGTTGGGGTAGTCGGTAATCCGGCTCCCGCGTCGGCCGGAAGACCGGAGGACCGGAAAACCAGAGACCGCCTGGCGGGCTACGGACTACGGGATACGGACTACTGCTGCGCCGGCGGGTCGGCGGGAGCGGCGGTCTGGGCCGGCACGGCAGGCGGAGTCGGTGCGTTCGGCAGGTGCCTGCGCAGGTCCTCAATGCGGAAGTCGGCTGTGCGGACCTGATGCCCTTGCGAGCTCTCAAGGTACAAGCAGTCGCCCTCCTGGTAGACGCGCAGCCACTCGCCGAGGAAACGATCGTTGGCGTCGTACAAACCCAGGCGAATGACCGCCGCCGAGTCCCCGGATTCGGGCCAGGTGTTGGTCAGTCGCCATCGCCGGTACGCAAGCTCCCCCCGAAGCCGCGCGACGCGCCGCTTAGCAGAGACCCATACGATCGTGACGGGGCTCCAACACGGTCGGCTCTGCGATAGCAGTCGGTCCTTCAGCCAATCGATTTCATTAGGCCCGATTGTGCTATCGCAACGCCACACGACCATGCTCCGGCCTTCCCAGCCCTCGCCCAGGTCCTCAAGGACGGGAGTAAACAGCAGGTTCTCCAACGAGACGACGACCGATGCGAGCAGCAACACCAGCAGGACGATCAGAAGGACTCGTTTCCATCGCCATCCCCGCTTCCGTGATCCTCGTGGGTGTGCCTGTTGGTCAGACTGGGATGCATGCTCCTCAGTCATGGATCACCCCTGGATGCATAAGCGCCTACTCGTTGGGGTTCTCGTTGACGGCGGTCTGGGCCGGCACGGCGGGCGGAGTCGGAGGCGGTGCGGCCGGCGCTTCGGCCTCGGCCTTGGGCCTGCGGGAGACGTACTTGGGCACCTCCGGCTCGGGGACCTGCTCGATGAGCCGGCGGACGATCTCGACGGAGTCCACTCCCTCGCTGCCGGCGGCGAAGTTGCAGCCGATGCGATGCCTCAGCACCGGCACGGCCACCCGGCGGACGTCCTCGACGCTGACGGTGTACCGCCCCTCCATGGCCGAGAACGCCTTGCCGCCGAGGATCAGGTACTGCCCGGCTCGCGGCCCGGCGCCCCAGTCAACCATCTTCTTCACGAAGTCGGGCGAGGTGGAGTCCGTCGGGCGCGTCGCGCGGACCAGCCTGGCCACGTACTTGATGACGAACTCGCTGATGGGGATCGTCGTGACCAGCCTCTGCATGTTCAGGATCTGCCTGGCGCTGAAGACGGTCGTCAGCTCCGGCGTGCGCCCGGAGGTCGTCTCGGCGAGGATTCTTTCCTCCTCGCCGAGCGAGGGGTAGTCCACGAAGATGTTGAACATGAACCTGTCGAGCTGCGCCTCGGGCAGCGGATAGGTGCCCTCCTGCTCGATGGGGTTCTGCGTGGCGATAACGAAGAACGGACCCGGCAGCGGATATGTTTCCTGCCCGACGGTTACCTCTCGCTCCTGCATGGCCTGGAGCATGGCGGCCTGCGTCTTGGGCGGCGTGCGATTGATCTCGTCGGCGAGGATGATGTTGGCGAAGATCGGGCCGCGGACGAAGCGGAACTCGCGCCGCCCGCTTTGCAGCTCGTCGATGACGTTGGTGCCGGTGATGTCCGAGGGCATCAGGTCGGGCGTGAACTGGATCCGCTTGAAGCTCAGGTCGAGTATTCTCGCCAGGGTAGAGACCATCAGCGTCTTGGCCAGCCCCGGCACGCCGACCAGCAAACAGTGCCCGCGGGAGATGACGGATGCAAAGATCTGGTCGAGCACGTCGGCCTGGCCGATGATCGCCTTGCCCACCTCGCGGCCCATGATCTGACGAGCCGAGGCAAACTTCTCAATCAGTGTTTCGAAGGTTTCCTTGGACACGTCGGGTGCCTGCTTCGCTTATCCTCGCAGCCAGCGCACGCCCGTGGGCCGACTCGGCGGCCTTTCGCGGGGCGGCCATTGCGTGTAGAATAGCATAAGAACCTCAGTGCGCACAGCCCAACGAGCATGATAATGAGGCGCCGCACAATCGACAAGCGCCCGTGGCGCGCGGGAATGGTGCTGGCCTGCCTGGCGGCGGCAGTGCTGTCGGCCGGCGATATCGCCGCCCAAGAGGTCACCAGCGAGCAGGTGGCCGACGCCGTCGCAAAGGGGGTGGCCAACCTCAGGGGACACGTGAGACCGGGATCGATACCCGCGCGCGGCTCCCACCGCACAAAGGGCCAGCCCATGCTGGGCGTGCTGGCGATGCTGAACGCCGGCGTGCCCGCCGACGACCCCGCCGTCGCCCGCCTGCTGAATGAGGTGGCCGCCTCGGAGAACCAGTACACCTACACCGTCGCGCTGAAGTGCCAGGTGCTGGCCGCCGCCGACCCGAAGAAGTACGCCGCGGCGCTCAAGGAAGCGGCCATGTGGCTGGCGGCGGCGCAGCTCGACAACGGCATGTGGACCTACACCGGCGGCGACGCCAGAAGAGGGCGAGGCGACAACTCCAACACGCAGTACGCACTGCTGGGCCTGCACGAGGCCGCCAAGGCCGGCGTGGAGATACCCAAGCTGGTCTGGGAACGGTCGCGCCGCCACTTCGAGAACACGCAACTGCTCGACGGCGGGTGGACCTACTACTTCACCGGCCGCGGGCAGGCATACGGATCCATGACCGCAGCGGGGGTCTCCAGTCTGTATATCTGCGGGCAGCGGCTGCACGTCGGCGGGCCGAAGCGATTCGTCAACGGCAAGTACCCGAGCTGCGGCAGGTACAGCCAGAACAAGCCCATCGCCGCCGGCCTGGCGTGGCTGGCCGGTCATTTCGCCGTCAACACGAACCCCGGCGGCAGCCGGAGCTGGCTGTACTACTATCTCTACGGCCTGGAGCGAGTGGGCATGATCGCCGGCGTGCGCAGCTTCGGCGAGCATGACTGGTATCGCAGGGGCGCGGAGCAGCTTGTCACCACACAGCGCGGCGACGGCGGCTGGGGGCAGGTGTACGACACGGCCTTCGCGATACTGTTCCTGGCCAAGGGTAACCGCCCGGTGCTGATCCAGAAGCTGCAATGGAAGCACAGCAAGAACCCCGCCGAGTGGAACCGCAACATCCACGACCTGGAGAACCTCACCGCCTTCATCGGCGATAAGCTCGGCAAGCCGGTTACCTGGCAGAGCACCACCTTGGCGCTGCCGCTGACCGAGCTGCGGGTCAGCCCCATCCTCTTCATCACCGGCCACGAGTTCCCGGAGTTCAACGCGGAAGAGAAGGCCAAGCTCCGGCGGTTCGTGGAATCGGGCGGCACGCTGCTGTGCGAGGCATGCTGCGGCTCGAAGGAATACCACGAGGGCTTCGTCAAGTTCGCCGCCGAGGTCTTCGGCGACTACCAGCTTCGGGCGCTTGTCGCCAGCCACCCGGTCTTCGGCAGCTACTACGAGATGAAGCAGACGTACGGCCTGCACGGCATCGACGTGGGCTGCCGCACGGGCGTGTTCTACTCGCCCAACGCGCTGAGCTGCCTGTGGGAGATGCGCGACTACCGCGACAGCAGGGGCAAGTGGTCCGAGACGGCGCTGAAGCTCGGCACGAACGTCGCCGCCTATGCCACGGGCAAGGAGCACCTGCCCAACCGCCTGGACAAGGTCGTCCTGCCGGAGGCGGTCGAGCACGCCGGCCAGCCGCTGGAGATACCGCGCGGCGCGGTGCGCCTGGCGCGGCTGGTACACGACGGCGACTACAACGCCGACCCCCACTGCCTTCAGAACCTCTGCGCCATGATACGAGACAAGGCCAAGGTCAGCGTGGTCGCGCACGCCAAGCACCTGAAGGCCACCGACGAGAAGATCTTCCAGTACCCCATCCTGTTCATGACCGGGCATCACCCCTTCAAGCTCTCCGACGAGGAGATCGCCGCCCTCCGGACGCACCTGAAGCGCGGAGGCATCCTGGTGGCCGATTCCTGCTGCGGGCGGAAGCAGTTCGACGCCAGCTTCCGCGCAATGGTCAAGCAGATCTTCCCGGACACGCCCTTCAAGGCCCTGCCGGGCGATCACCCGATCTACACCGGCCGGATCGGCCTGCCGCTCGGCGAGCTGCACTACCGCAAGATACTCGCCGACGAACTCGCCAGCCGCGGCACCACGCGCCCCCCGCTGGAGGCCGTCACCATCGACGGCCGCGCCGCCATCCTCTACAGCAAGTATGACTGGACCTGCGCCCTGGAAGGCGACAACCCCTACTCCTGCCGCGGCTATATCGACGAGGACGGCAGGAAGCTTGCACTGAACATCATCCTCTACGCGATCGGGTATTGAGGGGCGATGCAAGGAGCCGTCCTCTCAAGGGCGATTGCATGAGACCGTCGCGAAAGAGAATTCTGGGTGGTCTGGCTCTGGGCACGCTACTGGTGGCGTGCTTGTGGGGGGCGTCCCTGGCGTGGAACCTGTATCACCGTCACTGGCTTGCCGTGCGGACGCTGGACGAGTTCGCAGTGTTCGAGGTGGAGTTTGACGGAGCAATCGGAGACACGCCACCAGACCTGCGGACGGCAGACGTACTTCTTCGGCGGGCAAGAGAGCGGTTGCTGGCCAGGACGGGGCACCCGATGCTGATGGACGGCTGGGAGCAGCCGGCGCGAGTCAGCGTGGTGATACGCGGGACAACCGCAGAGCTGAGTCTGCTCAGCGCCGGGCCGGACCGCGTGTTTGATACCATCGACGACCTGCGGAAGCCCATGCGGTTCTCCCTCGTCAATCAGCAGCCCGCCACCGCTCTGCAGGAAAGCGACCCGCCGTGAGGCGATCTGAGTTGAAACGCAAGAGGAAACATCCATTGGGTGGAATAGGTTTTCGAGCCTGTTCCTGCACGGCACGCGGGCAACATGCTTCTGGCAAACGGCGCCAGAAGCATGGCACCCGGCTCGCACTGAACATCATCCTCTACACGATCGGGTACTGACCTGCCCAGTTGGCGATTGACGATTGCCAATCGTCAACTCTCCATTGCGCTGTGCGGCTCCGGCGGGCGCTGGGCCAGGCAGTCGTTCTCGTCCAGGCCGTGGGTCTGGAGCAGGCGCAGGGGGTGCTCGGGCTGGCTGGTCCGGTCGGACAGGTAGACGGCCTCGATGACGGCCATGTTCAGCAGGTTCTCGCGGCCGGAGCACTCGCAGAAGGGCGTCTCGGACATAACGGCCTTGGCGAAGGCCTCGGCCTGCAGGCGGAAGACGTCCGCCGGCGCGGCCGTGTCGGCGTGCGAGTCGATCACCTCGCCGTCGGGCCCGCGGAAGAGGCACGATTCGCCGCTGGCGGTGAGCCACCCCCCGCGGCCGTGAATGCTGAGCTCCTCGCTGACGGGGCCGGAACAGCGCGTGGTGACGACGGTGGACATCACGCCGCTGCCGTATCGCAGGATGGCCGCCGCCGTGTCGTCGGTGTCGTGGATGGGCTGGAGCTTCTGGCCGGCGGGCGGGCGGCGGTCGCCCTGCTCGGCGATCGCGATTGCGCCGTAGACCTCATCGGGCAGCCCCAGCAGCCAGGTCAGCAGGTCCACGCAGTGGTAGCCTAGCTCCAGCAGGGCCCCGCCGCCGGCCGACGCCCGGTCGCCGCGCCAGGCCAGGTCCGGCCCCCAGTTGAACAGGTAGTGCGCGCGGGCGAGGAACAGCTCGCCGAGCCTCTGGCGCAGGGCGACGGCGCGTCGGTAGCCGCCGGCGAAGCGGCGCTGCGTGCCGACGGCGAGCTTCAGCCCGGCTCGCTCCATGGACTGGACCATCCCGACCCCCTCGGCGAGGCTGCGCGCCAGCGGCAGCTCCTTCCAGACGTGGATACCCTGCTTGGCGCACAGCGTCACCAGCGCCGGCGCCTCGGCCGGCGGAACGGCCAGGAACACCGCGCGCGGGCGGGACTGGGCGAGCATGAGCCGGTTGTCGGTGAACGGCTCGACGCCCGCCGCGCCGGCCGCGCGACCGGCGGCGCCGGCGTCCCTGTCGCTGAGACCCACCACCTCAACCAGTTCGCTCTTAAGAAGGCCGTCCAGAGTCAGCGCGCCGACGCCGCCCACTCCGATCACCGCCACTGGAAGCCGTTCACTGCCCATGGGCCCTTACCTGACCCCTCGCAACCGAAGGAGCGTAGAACTCGCCTGGGGGGTTGTCAACCCGACCGGAAATGGCGTGCAGGCCGGTGGCTGCCGGTTCGACCCGGGCAGGGCAGAGGGCGCCCGGCGCGCGGCGCGCGCCTACGGGGCATTCTGGCCTTGCGCCGCCGGTGCGGCGCGCTGGCGAAGCAGATCGATCTTCTCGTGGACCTCCTGCGCCATGCGGGTGTTGGGAAACTCCCGCATGATCTCCTCGCCGGTGGCCAGCGCCGCGTCCCACCGCTGATCGGTGACGTGAATGGCGAACTGCACGCCGAGGTTGTGCAGCTTGGCGCGGAACACGCCCCGGGCCGATTCGGCCAGCGCCGCCGCCTCCTGCGGCGTGAGATACCTGTCAAGCTCCCTCAACAGTCTGATGCCCGCCTCCACGTCGTTCTTGGAGACGGCCTCACCATACTGCTGGAGCAGGCCTCGCTTGATCTGGCTGCGGCTCTCCTCAATCCTCTCCGGCAGGACCATCACCTTGGGATGCGTGGGGAACAGCTCTCCGAGCCTCTGCGACGCGCGGATCGCATGTGCCCATTCCTGGCGCTCGACGATCTCCATGATCCGCGCGATGGCCCTGTCGATCTTCTCCTCCACCGTCGCCTTTCTGAAGGCCTGCACCTCCTGCCGCAGGCGCACAGCCTCCTCCGCCAGGCCGTAGCGCTTCTCGAATGCGTCGATGAGCGAGGACGCCGCATCGTAGTCCTGCTTCATCACGTCCGCCTGGATGGTCTCGCGGAAGGCCTCGATCTCGCGGTCGCGGTAGATGAGGCTCTTGGCCTGGTCGGACAGCGTCGCCAGGTCGGCCAGGTGGGCGGCCGACGCGGCCTGATCTTCCAGAACGGTCTCAATCGAGCGGAGGCGGACAGCCGCGCTGTGGACGGCCTCCTCGTTGGCCACGATCGCGCGCACCAAGCCGTACAGCGCCAGCAGCCACAACCCCGCCACCCCCAGCGAGCCCGCAGCCAGCACGTAGGCCGCGATGCGGCGAGCGGCGTACACCGACGACGACACGTCCGGCCCGGAAAATGCGATGGCCCACGCCACGATCCCGATCGTCCCCAGCGACAGGATCACCAGGCTCGCGATCAGCGCCGCGTGGGACAGCCGCACAACCCATCGAAACCGCCCTGCTTGCTCAGACATGACTGGCTCCTTCCATGATCGCCCGCCGGCCTACGAGGCAGCGCTCAGGCCGCCGGACGTGGCGCGGCATCCGCCGCAGCCAGAATCTACGCCGCGGCCGCCCAGATGTCAATTTTCCATCCGCGCGCCGCGGGGTCCAGCCGGCCGGTGCAGGCTTGCGAGGGGCACCGATGCGCCGGTATCGTCTGGCTGGAATGCCCCGCGGCGGTCGCGGGGCACTCGACGGGAGCGGACCGACCTGAGCGCCGGTTCGCGCTGAGGCCGAATGAAGGGCGCGTTGCGATGGCTGCCAAGAGGATACTCATGCTCGTGGGCGACTACGTGGAGGACTACGAGGTCATGGTCCCCTTCCAGATGCTGACGATGGTCGGGCACGAGGTGCACGCGGTCTGTCCGGGCAAGGTCGTCGGCCAGACCGTGCGGACGGCCGTCCACGACTTCGAGGGCGACCAGACTTACAGCGAGAAGCGCGGGCACAACTTCGCGCTGACGGCCACCTTCAACCAGGTACGCCCGGACGAGTACGACGCGCTGGTGATACCCGGCGGGCGCTCGCCGGAGTACCTCAGGCTCAACGAGCAGGTGCTGGACATCGTCCGCCGCTTCGCGAGGGCCGACAAGCCCATCGCGTCGATCTGCCACGGCCCGCAGATACTGGCGGCCGCCGGCGTGCTCGAGGGCAAGCTCTGCACGGCGTATCCGGCGCTGAAGCCCGAGCTGGAACGGGCCGGCGCCCGCTGGGGCCTGCCCAACGAGACCTTCTCCAACGCCTACGTGGACGGCAAGCTGGTGACGGCGTCGGCTTGGCCCGGGCATCCGGAGTGGATGCGGAAGTTCCTTCAGGTACTGGGCAGCAGGATCGAACCGTGAGCCCGCGTCGGGAAGGCGCGGCCTGCGATTCCGGCACGCCTTCGAGTGAAGGACGATAGCGAGCAGCCGCCCTCCGGTCGCGGGCGATCGAAATCCGTGCTCGTCGAGAAAAACGAGCACAGGCGCCACGGGCAAGATTCGGCTTGCCCGGCGGCGAAGGCTATGCCCGGGCAAACCTGCGGTTTGCCCGGGGCACTCAAGGCGGACCATGCCCGGCGAACAGATGAACGAGCAGCAGGCAGCCGCCTACCTCCACATGGACATGCGCGAGGTGGCCAAGCTCGCCTCGCGCGGACAGATGCCCTGCCGACGGGTCGCAGATGGGTTCGTCTTTCGCAAGCGGGAACTCGACCACTGGGTCGAGGCCCAGATGCACAAGCTGGGTAGGCAGCGCCTGGCGGACATCGAGAAGGGCGTCAGCGCGCATCACGGCTTCGATCACGGCGCGATGCTTATCGAGCCCATGATCCCGCCGCAGGGCCTGGCCGTGCCGCTGAAGGCCAGAACGCGCAAGGCGGTCATCCGCGAGCTTGTGGCCGTGGCGGACAGGTCCGAGCTGGTCTATGCCCCGAACGATCTCGTCGAGGAGGTCCTGAAGCGCGAGGAGCTGTGCCCCACCGCGCTGGCGCCGGACGTTGCCCTGCCTCACCCTCGGCACCCGCTGCCGCATGACATCGCCGCCAGCTTCGTGAGCGTCGGGCTCACGCCCAGCGGCGTGCCTTACGGCTCGCAGGACGGAACGCTGACCAGGCTGTTTTTCCTGGTCTGCTGCAAGGACGACCGCACGCACCTTCACGTGCTGGCCAGGCTGGCGCAGATGCTCCACGACCGGCGAGACATCGACAGGCTGCTGGCCGTCCGGTCCACCGAAGAGATGCGCAGCACGTTGACGACACTGGAGCAAGCCGCGATCCGGGCGACCTGATCGCGGCCCACGAGGCCCGCACCGTGGCAACCAGGCCGTGGACAGATTTCTTCGACGAGGAGTTCCTCTCGCGGCTGGAGCGTCTGCGCCTGGTCGCCAAGTATGCAACGTCCCGTTCGCGGGCGGGCGCCAGGCGGACGCGGCGGGTGGGCGACGGCCTGGAGTTCGCCGACCATCGCGCGTACGCGCCCGGCGACGATCCGCGGTTCATCGACTGGCCTTACTTCGCCCGGATGGAGCGGCTGCTGCTGCGGCTGTTCCACGAGCACAGCGAGGCGGACGTGGGCATCCTTCTCGACTGCTCGGCCTCGATGGCGCCGGGCGGACGGACGGAGAAGTTCAACTCGGCGCGCCGGGCCGCGGCGGCCCTGGCATACGTGGCGATGGCCGGCGGCGAGCGCGTCACGATGGCGGCCTTCGCCGACGAGCTGCGGCCGACGATTCGCACCGCGCGGAGCCGAGGGCAGATATTCAGGCTGCTGGACCGGCTGGCAGAGCTTCGCCCGGGCGGGCCGACGAAACTGCTGGCGTGCGTGGAGCAGTTCGTCCGGCGGCGCGAGCCGGTCTCAACGGCGCTGCTCATCAGCGACCTGCTGGACTGCCGCGACGAGCTTGGCGACGCGCTGGCCCGCCTGAAGTCGGCCTGTTCGAGCGTGTGCGTGCTGCACACCTACAGCCCGCCCGACGCCGCGCCGTCGCTGGCCGGGCCCCTGCTGCTCGAGCAGGCCGAGACCCGCGGGCGGCTGGGGCTGAACGTCTCGGACGACGTGCTGAGCCGCTACCGGTCGCGTTGGCGGCACTTTGCCGAGCTCTGCCGGCGGACCTGCATGTCGCGCGGCGCGCTGTACGTGCCGGCCCCCACCGACGTGCCCATGGACCGCGGCATCCTTGCCGCTCTGCGGCAGGCCGGCGTGCTACAAGGATAGTCCACAAATTACACAGATTACACAGACTGCACGCCCGGGCCGCTGGAGTGTTCTGAGCATGGGGCGATTGCGACGCGCGCTGCCGATTCTGCTGATACTGGCGCTGCCGCCGGTGATGCTGCACACGCTCTGGCTGGACCCCGTCTCGGCCGGCGAGGACGACCTGGGCTACTACTACCCGCTGCGGGTGATGGTCGGGGCGGCCCTGCGCGAGGGGCGCTGGCCCATCAACAACCCTCTGGAGGCGACGGGGGCGCCCCTGCTGGCCGATCCGCAGTCGGCCGTCATGCACCCGGCGACGTGGCTGTTCGCAGTGATCGACGCGCCGACGGCGTACGCGCTGTCGATCTTCGCGGCCTTCTGGCTCGCCGGAGGCGGGGCGTGGCTGTACCTCCGCAAGATCGCCCTGGCCCGCCCGGCCGCCATGTTCGGAACCGTGGCCTTCATGTTCTGCGGCTTCATGGTCGGCCACCGCGTCCATCTCGGCATCATCCTCGCCGCGGCGATGCTGCCGTGGGGGCTGTGGTGCGTGGAGCGGCTCCGCCGGCGGGAATGGCGCGCGCTGTTCTGGATCGTGCCGTGCGTGTACCTGGCGCTGGCGGCCGGGCACTGGCCGACCTTCATCCACATGTGCCTGATCTGGGCGGCGTACTTCGCCCTCCGCGCGCGGCCGCTGGGGCCGGCGCTGGGCATCTGGCTGTGCGCGGCGGCGCTGGCCCTGCTTATTGCGCTGCCGCAGATCGCCGCCACCTTCGACGCGGTCCGGCAGACCGCCCGCACGCGGATCGGCTACGCCACCGCCGGAGAGAACAGCTTCTTCCCCGCGGCGGCGATGCTGGCCGGCTTCCCGTTCATCTTCGGCAGCCGAACGCCGAACTTCTTCCCGCAGACGTGGTGGGGACCCTGGCACCTCTGCGAGATGCTCGGCTACGTGGGCCTGGCGACGCTGGTGCTGGCGGGGGCTGCCGTCTGGCGGCTGTATCGCAAGCGCCCCGACCGCCCGGCGCACGAGGGCCGACTCGTCCGCGTATGGACGTGGATCGCGATCGGCGCAGGCGTCTGGATGCTCGGCTACTACACGCCGCTCTATCGCCTGGTCCATATGCTGCCGATCCTGGGCATGCTGCGATGCCCCGCGCGGATGGTGCTGGCCGTGGATATGGCGCTGGCGACGCTGGCGGCGATTGCGATTCACGCGCTCATGACCGGCGCCTCGCAACCGGAGGCGCAGCAACGCCGACCGATAGCCATCGGTCGGCTTTCCAGGTCAATTCTACGTGGGGTCACTTGGGTTCTTCCTGCGGTAATGATGGTGTCGCTGCTCTTGCTGGCGCTCGTCGCATTATTGACGCGCGGAATCTGGACGAAGGGCAATCCCTTCTTCGTCGGCGGGGCGGACGAGGCCCTGCTCGCCGTCAACCCGGCCAACCCCGCGGTCTGGGTGCCGCTGGCGCTGATGGCGGCCACGGCGGTGGTCGTCCGAATGTGGCTGGCAAGGCCGGCCGTCCGCGCGCCGGCGCTCGTCGCCCTGCTGCTGATCGACCTGTTCTTCATCACCCGGTTCGTCGACGTGCAGGCGGAGGTGAAGAAGGTCGATCTCGGCCCGCCGCCGGCAGCCGCCTGGGTCAAGCAGCACGCCGGCGAGGCGCCCTTCCGCGTCTGGGGTCTCAGCGGGTCCTACCACCATCGCCAGCGCGAGCTGCTGCTGCCGAAGACGTGCTGCGCGTACGGCGTGGCCACGATCGCCAACTATGGACCGTTCCAGTCGTCGGCCCACGTGCACCTGCTGGGATTCAACATCTGCGGATACAACCGCGACTGGGCCCGCCTGCTGCGCCGCAACCACATGCTGAGCCTCTACGGTGTGCGATACTTCGTCGTCGAGTCCGGCAGCGAGTTTCAGGACGTGCTCGAATCGGTGGAGGCGACGGCTGAGCCGGAGCGCCTCATCGGAGAGAACCTCCTGGGCGGCCAGTGGGAGCTGACCCGCGCGGAACGCCGTGGCGCGGTCGTGTCGCTGCGGACGTCCTTCATGTGGCGGCCGTCGGAGGCGCAGAGGCCGCTGCGACTGGCGCCGAACGCCTTCTATCGGATCTCGCTCGATGCCCGGGGGCCTCGCGGCGGCGCCGCCAACTTCCTCCGCGCCGACGTGTTCCACAGGTCGCCCGACGGTGCGTGGTACCAGCCGGCCGACTGGGGACTGAGCGTGCCGGCCGAGCAGGTCGCAACCGGCTGGCGGCATTTCGAGTGGACGTTCCGGACGGGGGCGAACGTGCCGACACCGCTGGGCTTTCGACTGCTGACGATGAGCGAGCGGCCGATCGAGGTCCGCGGCGTCTCGATGCGGCGGGCCAGCGGCTGGGAGACGCCCTGGACGCTTGGGCCCATCGCGCCCGGGACAAAGATCTATCGTAAGCTCGCCGAGCTGCCGCCGATCCGCCCCGGCGAGGCGCCCGTCGCGATCTACGAGAACCGCCTGGCACTGCCACGCGCGCCGATCCGGTACAAGCACGTGCTGACGGACGATGAGGTGGAACGGCTGAAGTGGTCCTTCCCCGCGGGCGACTGGCCGGACGGGCTATGGGTGCCGAACCTGGGCCTTGCGCCGACGGCCGTGACCACGCGGAACCTGTGCCTGGCGACCCTGCTGCCGGGCGTCGGGATATACCTTGTTGTGCTGATGATCGCGGGGATTCGGGCGGCCATGCGCGCCACGCGAGAGGCGCCATCGGATTTCTGATGCGTGCCGACGGCAATCGCGATAGAATAGGGCCAAGCCGCGGCCGGGCGCGTAATCGCGGCTGCGTGCAAAGCTGTCAGAGCATCTCTGCAACCTGTGGGCAACCGTGATGACGGCGCCAGCGTTGAAAGGACCGACTATGGTTTCCGCGCAGGCCTCTCACTCGAAGTCCGACGCCGTGACGAGAAAGATGATCCACTGGGTGGACCAGGTTCTCAGCCCGGGCTTTCAGAAGTACTCCCCGGGCAGCGCCTGGACGCCGTCGATCAACCTTTACGAGGACGACCGCCGCTACTACGTGGTCGTCGACCTGGCCGGCGTCAACGCCGAGGAGATAGAGCTGCGCGTGGAAGAGGACGTGCTGGTGCTGACCGGCCTGCGCGAGACCCCCCGGCCGCACGATACTTGCGGGCCGCTTCACCTTCACCTGATGGAGGTCGATCACGATCAGTTCTCACGAACGCTGAGACTGCCTCAGAACATCGACGCAGACGCCATTGAAGCCTCCTACCGCAACGGATACCTGTGGGTTCGCGTCCCAAAGAAGACCTAGCACCCGATGGCTCAGGACAATCCCAGCAAGCAGAAGATCGTCAAGGAGGACGAGGCCGAGCAGATAGTCCGGCCCGGCGGAGCACCGCAAGGCGGCCATGGCCCGCAGGAGCAGCAGTTGGACATCCCCCTTGAGGTGGGCATCCTGCCGGTGCGGAACATCGTGGTCTTCCCCGGCATGGTCATACCCATGGGCGTGGCGCGGGCCAAGAGCCGCCGCCTGCTGGGCGAGACCCTGCCCGACCAGAAGATTATCGTCGTGCTGTCCCAGAAGCTCTTTGAGACCGAGGACCCGGGGCCTGACGATCTGCACCAGGCCGGCACGGCGGTGATGATCCTCAAGCTTCTGCGGATGGAGGACGCCAACCAGAGCATCATCATCCACGGGCTGGCACGCGTGAGGGTCGAGCAGTGGTTGGCGCAGGAGCCCTACCTCCGCGCCCGCATCCGCGTGCTGGCCGAGACAACCCGCGGCGGCACCGAGACCGAAGCACTGGTGATGCACGTCCGCAACCTCGCCGGCAGGGTCATGAAGCACATCCCGAACATGCCGGAGGAGGCAGCCGTCGTGGTGAACAACGTCGAGCAGCCCGGCGCGCTTGCGGACTTCGTGGCCTCCAACCTGCTCCAGGTGGACGTAGCCACCAAGCAGCGCCTGCTGGAGGAGCTCGACGTAGCCGAGCGGCTCCGCGCCGTCGGCCTGGAGTTGCAGCGACAACTGGACGTGATGGAGCTGTCCGACAAGATCCAGAGCCAGGTCAAGGACAGCATCGACAAGTCCCAACGCGAGTACTTCCTGCACGAACAGCTCAAGGCCATTCAAGAGGAGCTCGGCGAGGTCGACGAGAGGACCTCCGAGGTCCAGTCGCTGCGCCAGAAGATCGAACAGGCCGGCATGCCGGAGCCGGTGAAGGCCGAGGCGCTCCGCGAGCTCGGGCGAATGGAGAAGATCCCCACGGTCTCGCCCGAGTACAACGTGGTCCGGACGTACCTGGACATCATGATCGAGCTTCCGTGGTCCGCGGCCACCCGCGACCGGCTGGACGTCAACGCGGCCCGCAAGGTGCTCGACGAGGACCACTACGACCTGGACAAGGTCAAGCGGCGCATCCTGGAGTATCTGGCGGTCCGCAAGCTTGCCCCCGAGTCGCGCGGGCCGATCCTGTGCTTCGTTGGCCCGCCCGGAGTCGGCAAGACCTCCCTCGGCCAGTCCATCGCCCGCACGCTGGGGCGGAAGTTCATCCGCATGTCGCTTGGCGGCATGCGCGACGAGGCCGAGCTGAGAGGCCACCGGCGCACCTACATCGGGGCCATGCCCGGACGGATCGTCCAGGAGATACGCAAGGCCGGCACGAACAACCCGGTGTTCATGCTCGACGAGCTGGACAAGGTCGGCGCCGACTTCCGCGGCGACCCGACCTCCGCCCTGCTGGAGATACTCGACCCCGCGCAAAACAACACGTTCCAGGACCACTACCTCAACGTGCCGTTCGACCTGTCCAACGTGCTGTTCATCGGGACGGCCAACTACATGGTGCCGGTTCCGCCGGCGCTGCGCGACCGCATGGAGGTGATTGGGCTGCCGGGCTACACCGCCCGCGAGAAGGTGCACATCGCGATGAAGTACCTCCTGCCGAGGCAGCTCAAGGAGAACGGCCTGAAGGCCGCCCAGGCCCGATGGAACGAGAAGGCCGTCGCGGAGATCATCGACAGCTACACGCGGGAGGCCGGCGTCCGCGAACTGGAGCGGCAGATCGGCGCCGTCTGCCGGGGCATCGCCGCCATGATCGCCTCCGGCAAGGCCAGGTCGCGCCGCGTGGACCACAAGCTCATCACACGGATGCTCGGCCCGCGCAAGTACGAGAGCGAGCTGGCACTGCGGACCGCCACGCCAGGGGTGGCCACGGGGCTGGCATACACGCCCAACGGCGGCGAGATCGTCTTCGTGGAGGCCGCCCGGTTCCCCGGCAAGGGCATGCTCATGCTGACCGGGCAGATCGGCGAGATCATGAAGGAATCCGCCCAGGCCGCCATGAGCCTCGTCAAGAGCCGCACCGAGGAGCTGGGTCTGGACGCCAAGCTGTTCGCCAATACCGACGTTCACGTCCACGTGCCGGCCGGCGCGGTGCCGAAAGACGGCCCGTCGGCCGGCGTGGCGATGGTCACCGCGATGACGAGCCTGCTGACCGGCAAGCCGGTGCGGTCCGACGTGGCGATGACCGGCGAGATCACCCTGCGCGGGCTGGTGCTGCCCGTCGGTGGAGTCAAGGAAAAGGTCCTCGCCGCCAAGCGCGCGGGCATCCGGACCGTCATCCTGCCCCGCGGCAATCGCAAGGACCTGGTTGACGTGCCCGCCGAGGCCCGCAGGGGCCTGAAGTTCGTCTTCGCCAAGACCGTCCGCGACGCCCTGGGCGAAGCGCTTTCGGCCGCCGACGGCCCAAAGCGCAGGCCCGCGGGCCGAAAGACCGCTCGGTCCCGCTCCGCCAGGCGCGGCGGTAAGTAGGCAACGGCATCCGGAACCAACCTACGATTGCATAGAGGCAGAATTAAGAGTTGGCCGGCCGACAGGATTGTGCTAGTCTTGCGGCCAGCAGGGCCGGCCTGTCAACTCAGGTGAAGCGGCTCGGCCTATGTCAGACACACAGTTCACTTGGAGAACGCCATGTCCGGAATGAACACCTCTGGGTTTTCTGGGAAGCGGTTTGAGTTCGGCCGGGGCGCCGGCAAGAGCGAGTATCTCCTGGCCGGTGGGCTGGGGGTGGTGATAATCGCGGCGTTGGCTTTGGCGATCTGGGGCATGTTCGGCGGGCGCATCAGCGGCCCAAAGGCGCCCACGGAGCTGCACTACAAGTGTGAGAAATGCCAGCACGAGTTCACCGTGCCGCTCGATGAGCTCACGGCGGCGCCGGACGCCATGGACGAGTTGCAGGCCTCGGTGAGGGACTGCCCGAGCTGCGGCGCCAAGCAATCCTGCTGGCGGTGCATCGAGTGCCCCAACTGCAAGAAGTACTACATCTCCCAGAGCGAGAAGGCCCGGCTGGAGGCCATGCGCATCGGGCGGACCGAGCCCGAGGGCATCCAGGACAAATGTCCCTACTGCCAGACGGTCATGCTGGAGTGGTACCGGGAGCATCGCAATAAGAAGTAGCGCTCGATTGAGCGCCGACAGACTGACGAACCTTCCAGGTCGGGCCGACGGCGGCCCGACCTTTTCGTGTGAACCTCGATCGCTTTACTCACCGTCGCGCGAGTCGATCCCCTTTGCAGTCTGCCCCCCGCGGGGATAGTATGGACTGACATGGAGCGAGTGTCGCTACAGGTCGCGTTGGATTTCGTGGAGCTTCCGCGCGCGCTGGCGGTGGCGGGCAAGGCGGTGGCCGGCGGGGCGGATTATGTGGAGGCCGGCACGCCGCTCATCAAGAGCGAGGGCCTGGATGCCGTCCGCAAGCTGCGGCAGATGTTCCCCGACCGCACGATCGTCGCCGACACCAAGACCATGGACGCCGGGCGGATCGAGGCGGAGGCGGCCGCCAAGGCCGGCGCGAACGTCATGACCGTGCTCGGGGCGGCCGGCGAGACGACCATCCGCGAATGCGTCGAGGCGGGGCATCACTACGGCTGCCGCGTCGCCCTGGACCTGATCGGCGTGCCCGACCCCGTGGCGCTGGCGAAGAAGGCGAGCGAATGGGGCGTCGCCTGGCTCGACGTCCACTGCGCCATCGACGCCCAGATGCACGGCGCCGACCCGCTGGCGCTCCTCAAGCAGGTCCGCCAGGCAACGAGCCTGATACTGGCGGTCGCCGGCGGGATCAACAGCGAGACGGCCGCCGCGGCGGTGCAGGCAGGCGCCGACGTCGTCATCGTCGGCGGGGCGATCACCAAGGCCGTCGATCCGCAGCAGGCCGCCGCCGACATCCGCAAGGCCATCGACACCGGGCAGGCCGTCGCCACCGAGCTGTTCAAACGCACCGGCGCCGAGGCCATTCGCGAGATTCTCGCCAAGGTCCGCACGCCGAACATCTCGCAGGGTAACCACAACCAGCCCTGCCTGTACGGCCTGCGCCCCATCCAGCAGGACGCGAGCATATGCGGCCCGGCGGTCACCGTCCGCACGATACGGGGCGATTGGTCCAAGCCGGTGCAGGCCATCGACGCCGCGCGGCCGGGCGACGTGATCGTGATCGACGCCGGCGGCCTGCCGCCGGCCGTCTGGGGCGAGCTGGCCAGCGAGAGCGCCAAGAATAAGGGCCTCGCCGGCGTGGTCGTGCACGGGGCCGTCCGCGACACGGCCGACATCCGCCGGCTGGGCCTCGCCGTCTGGAGCACGTCTGTGGCCTCCAACGCCGGGGAGCCGCGCGGCCTCGGCGAGATCAACCAGCCCATCGAGATCGGCGGGCAGCAAATCGCCCCTGGCGACTGGATCGCCGCCGACGACGACGGTGTCATGGTCCTGCCCCGCGCGCGGGCCGTCGAGATGGCCAACCGCGCCATGGACGTGCTGGAGGCCGAGAACCGAATCCGCGCGGAAATCCGCGACGGCCAGTCCACGCTGGCCAAGGTCGTGAACCTCGCGCGTTGGGAGAAGACCGGTGGCGGACCAGTCATCGGATAGAGACGCGGTGCGGGTGGCCGGCGAGGACCTGCTGGCCCGCATCTCGCGCGTGATGGACAAGGTCAACTGGGTGAGCTTCCTGGAGCTCGCCGACATGCTGCCGCGCGCGCGGCGGACGTTCGTCGCAGGCGCCGGGCGAAGCGGGCTGGTGGCGCGGAGCTTCGGAGTCAGGCTGATGCACGCAGGGCTGCCGGCGTTCATCCCCGGCGAGACCGTCACCCCCCCCGCCGGCGAGGGCGACCTGCTGGTGGCCATAAGCTGCACCGGCCAGACCGGCTACACCAAGTACATCGCCTCCCGCGCCAAGCAGCTCGGCGCCCAGGTGGTGGCTTTGACGGCCGAGCCGAGCTCGCCCCTTGCCAGGCAGGCCGACCGCGTCGTGCTCATCCCCGCCGAGGAGGATCACATCGTCCGACGCGCCGCCATCTTCGAGCACGCCGCCAGCCTCTGCCTCGACGCGGTGTTCAACGTGCTCTCCGAGCGGCTCAAGCTCGACCAGGAAGCCTACCGCCAGCGCCACGCAAACCTGGAGTAGGCGCTCAGGCTCGTCCGTCGCGCCACTGTCTCGAGTCCGGCACTGCCAGCCATGCGCCGTCCTGAGAGATGGACTGCTGAGACACCAGGCACGGCAGCGTCATGTCCATCGCCTCGTGGACGCCGACCATCGGCGGCGCCTCGCCGCGAATCGCGCGGAAGAAGTCGTGGAAGATGAAGTAGTCCTCGCCGCCGTGGCCGCTATGGAAAACCTCCTCGGCGACCCGGCGGTACTCCTCCGGCAGGTGCCCCGCGAGCGCGCCGGACCTCATCAGCGGGCGCAGGTCGAACCACTCGGGCGACCGGCTCAGCGAACGCAGCCAGATGCGGCGCCGATCCTTGCGCCACTCGGGCGCCGCCTCGTAGATCCCTTCTGTGCCTTGGAGCTGATAGTTCCCATATGCGGCCGGGCGGTCCGACTGGATGTCCATGCGAATCTGCACCAGCCGCCCGGCGGCCGTCCGGCCCAGCATTACGCACGTGTCCTGGTTCTCGAACGGTCGCCCGTCCGCATCGACGTGATGATGCCCCGAGCCCGCGCAGCAGACCTGCTCGATGCGGTCGCCGGCGAACCACTGGAGGATCGGCCCAAGCGGGTGCGTGCCGTAGGAGATGCCGTCGACGCCGAACATCCAGCGCCTCCGCCACGGCGTGTCGGCCAGCATCCGGCGCAGGTTCAGCACGTACTGGCCCTCAGCGTAGTAGACCTCTCCGAAGAGCCCCGCGTGGACAAGCTCGCGGACCAGCACGTTCGCCCGGTCAAACACGCGATTCTCGGCCATCGCGTAGACGGCCTTCGACGCGGCGGCCGCCTGTGTCAACTGCCGGCACTGCTCGATCGACACGCCGGCCGGCACCTCGCACAGCACGTGCAGCCCGCGCTCGAGCGCCGCGATCGACTGCGGCACGTGCAGGTCCATCGGCGTGGCGATGAACACGGCGTCGAGCTTCGCCTCATCGAGCATCCGCTCGTAACCGGTGTAGGTGGCGGCCACCCCCAAGTCGGCGGCGAAGGCCGCCAGGCGATCTTCATTGACGTCGCAGACGGCGGCGATCTCGCCCCCGTGCGCGCCGATGAACGGGGCGAGCTTCCCGCCGCGACCCACGCCCGCCAAGCCAACGCGGATGCCGTCTCCGATGCCCATCGAGTGCCCTTGCTGTGTGCGCGGCGGGACAAAACCCCGCCGCGCGGTAGTCGATCCTCAGTACCTGCCCGCGTCCAGCGCCGTCTCGATGAAGCGGAAGTAGTTCGCCTCGGTCTTGGGCGACAGCGGCACGTTGATCGGTGCGGCCGTCGGCATGATGATGAACCGCCCGCCGGGCTTGCCGGCTTCAATCGTATCGCGCACCAGCCGCTCCATGAACTCGCCGTCGGCGTGCTCCAGGTGCTTCAGCTCGATGCCGCCGGTCAGGCAGATGCGGCCGCCGACGGCAGCCTTCAGCTCGGCTACCGAGATGTCGCCGTCGGGCGGCGGCTCGAGGGGGTCCAGCGCCTCCGGGGCCATCTCGGCGATCTGATCGACCACGCGGGCCGTCTTGCCGTGGCAGTGAATCCGCGGTATGCCTCCGGCGGCGCGGATCATCTCGACGTACCGCCCGTCGTAGCGAGTGACGAACCGGCGGAACAGCTCCGGGGGCAGGTAAGGCGGCGTGGCGTACTCGGGCCCGCAGATGCGGAAGACCACGTTTCGCACCGGGCCGGTGAGCTGACGGCGCAGCCGCTCGAGATAGCGCTCGTGCAGGCGGTCGAGCGCCTTTACCATCTCGCCGGTCTCGGTCATCGCCAGGACCAGGAAGTCGCCCAGGTCAAACACCTCCGACAGCTCGCAGATCGGATCGCCCACGCTGACGAGGGGCAGGCCGCGGTCGTCGCCAAGGTCGGCCCAGGCCCGCTCCAGGTGCGAGAAGTCCGGCTCGCCCGCCTCCCACGGCAGATCCAGGTACGCCCGCATGTCGTCCAGATCCTTGCAGGGGTGCTCGCGGACCCAGACGGTGTGGATGTGGTCGCTGCGGCTGGTGACCTTCGTGAGCTTCCGCGTCGGCGCGTGCGTTACCGTGCGCGTGAAGTGCTGGTCGCCCTCGTCCCATGTTTCGACGGTGCGGTCGATCTGGCCCTCGCGGACGTTCGGCACCGGCACGCCGCACATGTACATGCAGTCGGTGTGCTCGCGGGCGAAGTCCATCAGCCGGCGGTAGCTAGGCTCGTCGTTCTCCCACGCCGCCGGGTTCCAGCCCACCAGCTCGTACGTGCTGACGGGCACGCGGTCGGGCGCCTCGCCACGCATGGCGGCCAGTAGTCGCTGTGTGCTGTTCATTCCACGTCACCTATCTGCTTTATAATCCTCCCGAGGGAGGATAGTCTGTCGGGCAAAGGAAGCAATCACCATGTCCGACTATCAACTGGGGATCATCGGCTGCGGCAACATGGCGGAGGCCATCGCCCGCGGAGTGAAGTCCGCCAACGTCCTGCCGCACAGCGCGATGATCGCGTCCGACCCGCTGTTCGAGCGGCGGCAGTTCATGACCTCTCAGCTCGGCATCAGCACGGACGAGCACAACGCCGTGCCGGCCGGTTGCCCGCGCGTGCTGCTTGCGGTCAAGCCTCAGGTGATGGCCGCGGTGCTGGCCGACATCGCGCCGGCCGTCCGCGCCGACGCAACCGTGATCTCCATCGCCGCCGGCGTAACCACCGCGCGGATCGACGCCGGCCTGGGCGGCAAGGGGCACATCGTCCGCGTGATGCCCAACACGCCCATGCTGGTCGGCGAGGGCATGTCAGCCGTCGCCGCCGGGGCCCGGGCGACCGACGCCGATGTGCAGTGGACCGGCAAGCTCTTCGCGGCCTGCGGGAAGACGCTCGTGGTGGCCGAGCCGCTCATCGACGCGGTGACGGCCGTCAGCGGCTCCGGGCCGGCCTACTTCTTCTACCTCGTGGAGGCGATG
>Ga0307378_10003626_pt1 | contig 22492 bp, 12 predicted proteins | sample UN1MG_FD_202238 | JGI IMG/M metagenome (GOLD analysis project Ga0307378, IMG submission 202238) | Soil microbial communities from Risofladan, Vaasa, Finland - UN-1 | ecosystem: Environmental > Terrestrial > Soil > Coastal area > Acid sulfate soil | place: Finland: Risofladan, Vaasa | collected...
GCCGGCAGCTTTTCGACCAGGTCGACATTCGCCCCGAAAACATTCATATCCCGGACGGCAGCCTGCCGGTCGAGCGCATGGTGGACCATTGCCGGAGTTACGAAGAAACGATCCGCGCCGCCGGCGGCATCGACCTGCAAGTCCTGGGCATCGGCCGTACCGGCCATATCGCCTTCAACGAGCCGGGATCGCAGGTCAACTCGGTTACGCGCATCATCACCCTCGACTCCCTGACCCGCAAGGACGCCGCCTCCGATTTTTTCGGCCTGGAGAACGTACCGCGGCGCGCCATCACCATGGGCATCGGCAGTGTGCTTAGCGCCCGGCGCATCCTGCTCATGGCCTGGGGCGAAGGCAAGGCGGCGGTGATCCGCCAGGCTGTCGAAGGCGATATCTCGGCCCAATGCCCGGCCTCCTTCCTGCAGACCCACAAGAACATCATGATCGTCCTGGACGAAGCGGCGGCGGCCGAACTGACACGGGTCAAAACACCGTGGCTGCTCGATGCCTGCGAGTGGAGCGACCGCCTGGTCCGCAAAGCGGTGGTCTGGCTGTGCCAGAAACTGAACAAGCCGATCCTCAAGCTGACCAACCGCGATTACAACGACAACGGCATGAGCGGCCTGCTGGCCGAAAAAGGCACTGCTTACCAGATCAATATCAAGGTCTTCAATGATCTGCAGCATACCATAACCGGTTGGCCTGGCGGCAAACCCAACGCCGACGATATCTTCCGTCCCGAGCGTGCCGTTCCGGCGCGCAAACGGGTTTTGATCTTCAGCCCCCACCCCGAGGATGACATGGTGGCCATGGGTGGAACGCTGCTGCGCCTGGTGGAACACGGTCATGATGTGAACACCGCCTACCAGACCTCGGGCAACCTGACCGTGGCCGACGAGGATGCCCTGCGCTTCATCGATTTCGCCGAAAGTTTCAATGCGACAATGGTCCCGGCCGCCATGACCGAGCGGCGGCATTTCCGGAAGATTAAAACTTTCCTGCTGGAAAAAAATCCCGGCCAGGTCGATCCGCCCGCGGTTCGGGAGCTCAAGACCCTGATCCGCCAGGGCGAAGCCCGCGCCGCCTGCCGCTATGCCGGCATCCGCCCCGAAAACGTCCATTTCATGAACATGCCGTTCTACGAAACCGGAACGCGCAGCAAGCTGCCGCTTTCGGAACAAGACGTGAAATTGGTCGTCGACCTGCTGCGGCGGGTGAAGCCCCACCAGATTTTTGCTGCCGGCGACCTGTCCGATCCGCATGACACCCACCGCCTGTGCCTCGATGCCATCAAGGCCGCCCTGCAGCAGGTGGGGAAAGAGCCGTGGTTCAGAGACTGCTACATTTGGTTCTACCGCGGTGCCTGGGAGGAGTGGGAGATCGAGCAGATCGACATGGCTGTGCCCATCAGCCCCGAGGAACTGGAGCGCAAGCGCAGCGCCATCTTCAAGCACCAGACCCAAAAAGACGGCACCATGCTCCTGGGCGGGGACATTCGCGAAGTGTGGGAGCGGGCCGAGGAGCGCAACCGTGGCACGGCCCGCCTGTACGATACGCTGGGCATGGCCGAATACGAGGCCATCGAGGCCTTCAAGCGCTTTTTGCCCTGAAGCCTCCAAGCGAGGCATGAACTCTGCGCCGGCTTATTTCTTTTTGTCGACGGGAGGGGAGGCGGCCTCGGCGAGCAGCTTCTCGATCTCTGGCTGGTTCTTTTTCAGTGCCAGCGAAGCGGTGAAGGCCTGGGCCGCTTGCTTGCGGTCACCGATTTTAAGGAAGGCCCGGCCGATGAGGTTGACCAGGTTCACGTCGGTGTTGATCATCTTGTTGGCTTCGAGCAGTTCTCCCAGGGCGGCCGAAAAATCACCCATCCCGAACAGGGCCTGGCCCTTGAGATAACGGCCGGCAAAGGCCGACTGGCCCTCGCGGGGAAGCAGTTCCGCTTCCCGGAGCACGCGTTCGAATTGGCCCTGAGACAGCAGAATCTCCAGAAGCCCCTGGCGGGCTTCAGAAAAATCGGGCCGGGCTTGCAGTGATTTTTCAAAACCGTACACGGCCTTATCGAGGTCGCCGAGACTCCGGAATTGCTGAGCGAGAACATAATCAAAATAGTAGGGGCTGTCGACCGGGATCTGGTTGTACATTTCGCTTGGCCTGGCCAGGGCAGCCAGCGGTGAGACCTGGAAATTCGCGTCCCGGCTGTCAAGAATGCTGCCGTCGGCGCCGACCAGCTTCAAGGTTAAGCTGTAGAAATCGGACGGCAATGGTGCGGCGCTTATCTTTTCGATGGCGTTGATGTTGCGCCGGTAGGGAAAAGCGGCCAAGGGGCTCACGTTTGCCTGCCGGAACGGCCGATTTTCATTCAATCCCCGGATCTCCCACTCAAAGCGGCCTTTCTCCCACACGGAACGATCCAGGTTGTAGGCGCCCAACCAGAACAGCGGCACTTGGGTGGCAGCGAAAACCATATCGGGGTCGACCGCCAAGCGCCGGCTGCCGGCCTTGTATACGCAGTAGAAATTGCTGGCCAGGTCTTCCGCCTTGAAACCGGTCAGGGGCAAGGCCAGTCGTGGTTTGGCTTCGGTCGGAATGCTGACCGCGCTTTCAAAAAAACTGAACTCCTTACTGAGTGGATTTTGCATGAACACGGTCAGGCGGTAGTCCCCGGGCACGGCCGGGAAACTGTCGTGGATGACCACGCCGCCGGAACGGATGATATCCATTTGCGAGGATTCCAAGGCGAGTTCGTAGTGGCGACGCTGGGAAAAAATTTCCTTTTCGCCTTGCTTCAAAGTGATGATCAAGTCGATAGCAAGAGTATAGCGGTTGTCCTGGGCAATGAAGTCAAATGAAAGTTTTTTTGGTTTGACCGAAAAGGAGATGATATTGTAGCCCCACAGGTCATCCTTCATAACTGCCAGGGCATGGGCGTTCTCAATGTAGCGGGTTGATGAATCTACGTTGACGTAGGCCTTGTACTTGCGAAAATTGGCGGCGTAGGCGGAATTGACGGAGCGAACCGGAGAGCGATAGATGTTGGCCATGATCTGTGAGTTGCGCAGGGAGGGGGCGTAGCCGTCGAACGATTGACCGGGGATCATGGAAAAGGCCGGGCCGGCCAGGGTTGGAGCTTTTTTTTGCAAAATCTGGTATATCTGGCTGAAGTCAGACGAGGTGTAGCGCTCGCTATTGACCAGCAATGCCGCTGGGCCGTCGGCGCCCGGATCCAGGATCACCCATTCGCCGGTTCCGTAGGGCTTGTAAAAGGTGATGTTGAAGTAAACCGGCAAACCGAGTTTCTGGTCTCCGTAATAATACCACACCTGAGCGGGGTAGATTTCGGAGACGTTGTCAAAGGATTCCGTGCTGTTGGGTTCGCCAAGGATCATGTAAATCCGTCCCTGGTCGGTCATCCATCCCGGTCGCGGCGTGCCGCGCCCGAAAAACTGCTCGACATGGCGGAAGCGCTTTTCGATCTCATTGCGGTACTCGTTGGCCTCGGTGCCCGGAGTGGGATCGCGCTGCTGCCAGAACAGGCGGATGAACAGATCGCGATCACGAACGGTCGGCAGTTCGAGAAAGATATCGATCTCTTCGTTGCCGGCAATGGCATCCACCATGTTCAGCCATTCCTGGTAATGGCTTGCCAACCGCTTGTAATTGTCTTTGAACTGGAAGCCGTATGTCCGGTCGTTCTTTTTCCTGTCCTGACCGTGCATGGTAAAACAGAATAAAAAGCACAGAAGCAAGGCGGTGATCTTTTTCATGTTTCCACTATAGCGCAAACGGGCCGATCGATGCAAACCGCAAACACCGTTGCGGCGGGGTGTCAGTTCTTTTCCGGGGCGGCGGCCGCTTCGGGCCAAATTTCCTGCATGGTGAAGTCGACCCAGTACAGTTCGGAGGTGTTGGGGATGCGAGCCAGGATGGCCCGGCCGATGGCGGCGGGCGGATCGGCCAGCTGCCTCCACCAGGCGCCGTCGAACGGATAGCCGAACTGGAAACCGACCGGGACCGGGGCGAAGGCTTTGCCCCAGGCTTCGAAATCGGCGAGCATCTGTTCGAGCGAAGTGAATTCCTGGCTGTCGCTGATGAAGGCCAGCCCCTGGCGGTAGCTGGCGGGCATTTTGGAGTCCAGCCAGTGCTTCAAAAACAACCTGTAGCCGGGATCGTACTTGCGGACGCGTTCGCTCCAGGCCCGGGCCTGAATGTCGCTGACCTCGGTGCCCTCGTTGTTTTGCCGGCTCCAGCGGTGCCATTCGACATCGATGCCGAAACCGATGACGCAGGAGTGCTTGCCGTAGCGGTCCAGGACCAGTTTGATCAGGGTCTCGACATCGGCATTAGCCGGTTCGACCTGCAGCCAGACCTGGTAACCGTTGCGGTCGAATTGCTCCAAATAGGCTTCGTTGGCGTCTGCGTCGGAGAACACGATGTCGGGGAATTCGCCGCCGGGTGAAGGGAAACTCAACTTGCAGCGGCCGGTGAAACGATCCTCGGGCTCAATGGCCTCGTCTGATTCCATGGTGCCTACGATCCAAACCAAAGCGGGGATGGCCCCGGTAAAACGGGAAGCCATGGAGCGGGCGGAACTTTGCCAATAGGCGGGATTGGGGAAGCCGTTTTTCGGTCCATATGGTGAGGATCGCAATCCGGCGCGCAGGCCGGTCGGGGGCTTGGGCACAGGGGTTGTTTTGACGGCGCAGGCACTGAAACAGATGGCCAGGAAACCGGCCAGCAGCAACACCGCTCGGGGGCGCAATATTGTTTTCATCGTCTTACTCCTTATTTTTTTGCGTCATAACAAAGGGCGGCGGCGCCCAGGATGGCGATCTCGGTTGTCCGCGACGGCTGGATCACCAGGCGGGCCAAGGCGTGCTGCCAGGCGAAATCCTTCAAACGTTGCCGCAAAGCTGCCTCAAAGAAAGGCCAAGCCTTGCTGGCGGAGCTTCCCAGGACAACGATTTCGGGATCGTAGGCATAAAGGGCGATCATCACCGCTTGTCCGAGGTTGTCCCCGAAAACGGTGAACTTTTCCAAAGCCTGCGCATCGCCCTGTTTTGCCTGTTCGAACAGCGTGCCGCCGTCGATGCCATATTGATTCTGGAAGAACTGTCCGGAGCAGTAGTACTCGACCGTATGCTCCCGGAAGGGGATGGTGCCGATCTCGCCTGCGCCGCAGTTGCGGCCGCAATACAGCTTGCCGTTGATGATGATGCCGGCGCCCAGGCCGGTGCCCAGCACCAGGCCCACCAGGTCCCGGTAGCCCCTGCCGGCGCCGAAATAAAGTTCGCCCAAGGCAAAGCAGTTGGCGTCGTTGTTGACATGAATCGGCACGTGAAAAGACCGTTCCAAAATATCCTTTAGGGGCACTTCCTTCCAGGAGGGGATGTTCTCCACCGTGTAGACAATGCCCTTGTCCACATCGACCAGGCTGGGCACGCCGATGCCGATGCCGGCGACTCTCTTGTCGAAAACGGCGGCGATGGTTTCGCGGATCTCTTGAAGTACCGTTTCTTCGCTGCCGTGGGCGGTGATGGCCCGGGCGTGATGGTCGGTGATTTGCTGTCCGACGACTTTTCCGGCCCTGACGTTGGTGCCGCCCAGGTCAACGCCGATGACCGCCGGCTCGCTCATTGCGCCGCCTCTTTCTTTTTCCTGGAACCGATGGTGGCGTTGTTGATCAACGGCCGGGCCCAGAAACCAATGCTGAGCAGGTAGCCCAAAGTCAGATATATGACCAGCAACCCCACTTTTAATCCGAACAGATCTCCCAACTTGCCGATCACCGGCGGCAGCACGGCCCCTCCGATGATGCCGGTGACGAGGATCCCCGAGAAGGAGCCGTGGTGGCGGTCCACCGAGTTCAGGGCCAGGGAGAAGACGATGGGCCACATCACCGAGGCGAAGAAACCCATCAGGGAAAAGGTGTACAGAACCACCTGGAATTTTCCGAACAGCGGCAGCCACATCGGGAAGGTCGCCAGCTTGGCCGGTCCGAACAGGGCCACGGTAAGAGTAACGAGCGCCGCAATCACAAAACCGATCAGGACCTTACGGCTGTCGAACAATTTCAAAAAGACCAGGCCCACGGCGCAACCCACGGTCATCCAACCCCAGAATCCGCCGACGGCGCTGGCACCGGCGGTCAGCGGATCAAGCCCATGGTATGTTTTCAGGAATTGCGAGATCCAGTTGGCCACTCCCTGTTCGGTGCCGACATAACAGAATATGCCGATGAAAAAGAGGAAGACGAACTTGTTCTTCAGCAAACTTTTATGCGTCGCCAACGTGCCGACTTTCTCATCCTCCTTGAGCTCCACTTTCGGCAGTTTCACCAGCAGCAGGACGGCCACCATGACCAGGGTGACCGCTGTGAACACCCAGTAAAGCGAAACCCATGGCATGGATGCCGGTACCAGCTTGGCGATGGTTGAAACCACGGCATTCGGCTGGTCGCCGGCTTTCAGGTGCAGCACCAGGTAGGAATAGATCTTGGGACTGATGAATGAGGCCAGGCCGAAAATGAGCTGGGCCATAACTCCGTAAAATGCGAAGTTTTCCTCACCGCCGGCTACGCGCAGCAGCGGGTTGATGGCCACCTGCAGCATGGCGACGCCGACGCCGATGGTGAAAAGGGAAAAAAGGGCGATGGCATAGACGGGCTTGCTGGCGAACAGGGCTGAGCCGAGAAAAGCCAGAACGAAAGAGGCCACCAGTACCGGCTTTTCGTTGAAACGCTCGATCAGCATGCCGGCCGGGATGGACATGACGCCGTAGGCGATGAAGAACGAAGTGGGCAGGAAGCCGGCCAGGGCCAGGCTGAGCTTGAAGCTGTCGATGATGTCCGGAACCAGCGGACCGAGGATGTTGGTGATCAGGGATATAACGAAAAAGATCAGGAAGACCAGGCCGACGATAAGGAAATTGCGTTTTGAACTGTTGCCCATTTTACTCTCCTTTGACGTTCCAACCTTGGAAGCGGAAAACCGGTTTTTCTCCACCCAAATCGTCAACAGCGAACGTGGCATGGATGGTCCGGCTCTCACCCGGCAGCAGCGAGACATAATTGTCTTCCCAGAAGACCGGGACGACGGTCCGGCCTGATACTTCGCCATGCACGCCCAATTCAATGAAGAAAGCGATATTCTTGCCCGGGTTGCGCAGGGTGACCGTGAGCTCCTGCTCCCGGCCGCGGTCTGCGAAATTGTGTTCGCATTGGACTGCTGCCGGTGGCAGCCCGTTCAGTGCGGTCATGTCGGCCCATTCCTTGCAGGGCGTGTAGAACCATTCGGATTTGCTGTAATCGAGCACGTCGGGCTTGGTCGAGAGCCAGTAAAAATTATCGCTCAGCACAGTCCCATCGGATTCCTGCAGGCGCAGGTCCAGGAACCAGGTCCGCGTCAGTTTCTTTATTTTCGGCAAAGCGAATATCTGGCGCGAGGTGTTGGCCGCGCCATCCAGGAGAATGATTTTACGGAATAAAAGCTTGGAACGGATATTGTAGGCGGCAATGACAGCCTTCAATCCCGGTTTGTCGATAAGGGACTGGTTGACAAGGTAGACGCTGTTGTCGCCGTAGTGGTAGATCAGGGTCTGGGGCCGGCAGGCCTGGCGGGCACCGTAAAACGCGCCGGTAGGCATAAGGAAATAATCGTAGAATTGCCAGAAAAGTTTCGGCCAGGCGGCGTTGTGCATCCACTGGATGATGCCCGTGGTCAGGGGCCGGTTGGCGGCAAAGGCCCCGAACATGGCGCGCATGCCTTCATAGTTGCAGGCCTGGGCCCGGAAGGCGAAATCGGCCGCATCCTTGGCCGGGCCGTAGCGCTGGTTAAAGCCCAGCATATAGCGGTCCATTTTATTGAATTCATTGCGCGCGCAATGAAAATCCCACACGTCGTTGATCGGCCAGAGGCGGTCGGCGGGAATCATTTTGCGCAAGCTTTCCAAAGGCGGGGGCTGCGGCCCGGGTCCGGTTTCGGTATTGAAACCGAAGGCGCCGCCATTTTCCGTGTCGATGTACCAGTAGTTGGGAGAAACGTAATCGTAGGGGCCGTTCATCTTCACGGCCGATGAGCCGCTGATCTCGCTGGTCCATGTTTTGCAGGAGGTCAGCAGGGGACGGCCGGGATCGAGAAGCGGCAGGTCGCGGCGGTAGCGTTTTTCCATTTCCGGCCAGGGGAGTTTGTCGCTGCCCACCACCCAGACATAGATGCTGGGATGATGGCGCAGCCAGAGGATCTGGTCATGGAAATAGGCGCCCAGCAACTCCATGTCTTCCGGGGTCTCGGCAGCGCCGTACATTTCATTTTCCTGGGGTTTTCCCAGGTAATCCTCCCATTCCCATTGGCAGCTCCAGCCGACCATGAGCAGGATGCCGAAGCGGTCGCAAAGGTCGAAAAGCTTGTGGCTGCTTCCCCAGATCCCTTCCAGGCGGATGGTGTTCAGGTTCATGTGCTTCGTGTAGCGCACCTGGGCTTCGAGGTTTTTTTCATCCTCGCGCAGCAGCAGGTCGTCGACCCAGCCGCCGCCGCGGATCAACACCTGGCGGCCGTTGACCGTATAGCCGCGATGGCCCTGGCTGTTTATATAGTCATCGATCTGGCGGATGCCGAAGCGTATGGTTCGCGTGTCGCTGGCCGCGTCGCCCGCCAGAGCCGAGATCTTCAGGTCATAGAGTTCCGGATCTCCCATTCCGGACGGCCACCAGAGCCTGGGCTCGGGAATGACCAGTTGTCCGAATTGCTCAGGCGTAAAGGTGACCGCTGCGCTTTCGCCCGCTTTCAGAGTGTAGGCTTTGCTGAAAGCAATGCTGCCGATCTCGCCATTGAGCGTGCCCTTGATTTCCTGGCTGCTGTGGTTGGTCAAAGTGGCCGTGACGGTCAGTCTGGCTTGCTTCAGCGTTTGCGTGTCCACCCGGCTGTCGACGAACGGGTGGTCGAGGGATACGGGTCCGCTCAGCTTCACTTTGACCGGGCGGAATAGTCCCATGTTGCGGTCCGGCGGTTTCGGGTTCCAGTCCACGAAGCCGATGGTGGGTTCGCCCGGCCGGGGCGGAATGACTTCCACGGCCAGGTAGTTCCTGCCGGTCACGGCCAGGTCGCTGATGTCAAGGTCAAAAACCCGGAAGGCGCCGAATATTTTATCGGCGGCGGCGATCTTCTCCCCGTTCAGGAAAATATTGGCCCGGTAGTTGATGCCTTCGAAGATCAGCCGGGCGACGGCAAAAGGGTCTTTTGCGGGCAGGTCGAACTCCTGCCGGTACCACCAAGGCCCCTTGAATTGCTCCTCGGGGATCGTCTCCAGGTTCTTGCCGAAAAATATATCCTTGTAGACTTCGTTGGCCACGAGCACGGCCATGACCGTGGCCGGAACCACGGCCGGGTACCAGCCAGTAGTCTCGAACCCGGGGCTGGCTATGGTTTCGCCCGGCTCATTCACGGACGCCGCGGCCTGCACCTGCCAGCCGCTGCCGAGCTCTATCACCTGCGGCTGGGCGGCAACTTGCACGGGCTGGACAGCAGCCTTTATTTTTTTTGCTCCGGCGGCATTTGCCGCGCTGAACAACATCAGACTTGAAACAATCAAGCAAGCAAAACGGTTCATGGTTTTCTCCTTTTTAATTTATTTTTATTATTGCTCGGGAACGGCCAGAGTGGCGATAAGCGAACGAGCGATCTCTTTTTTGACGCTGTCGGCCGCGAGTGTTTCCCAGGACCAGAAGACCACGCCGGCTGACGGAGGTGCAAGGGCCGCTTTCAGGTAATCGGAAAATTGGGCCGGGGTCAATGCTTCCTTGATATAATCCTCTTTGACCTGGATGCTGGGAAGGACCGGGCGGGCTGAAGTGCCGCCGTCCCCTTGGGGGAAGGGGTTGGTGGCCTGGCTTTGAACGTCTTGGACGACCGAGCGGATCCAGTCCGGGGTTTGTCTGACCATGTGGGCATAGCACATGGGAGAAAGGTAGTCGACCAGGGGTGCGATGGCCGTGATGTCCTGGCTGACCACGTCGCCCATGGCGCTGTTGAAATCACCTTTTCGCCAGGGCACAAGATGGAGGCTGAGTTTGATGCCGGGCTTTTCCTGCCTGGCAGCGGCGGCGATGTCGCCTACCATGGCGGTAATGGCCTGCCGCTTCCACCTGGCCCATGCCGGCAAATGGTTTTTCATTATCCATTCCGCTTTGGCGGTGGTATCAGCCAGGCGGGCCGGGATTTGCAGCTTGTAGTCCTTTTGAAAGGCCTTCAGGCAATAAGGGCAAAAGCAGGTGTTTTGCAGTGGATCCAGCCGGGTACCCGGGTAAACCATTTCCCAAAATGCGAAATAGCGGATAAAATCGATGCTGATGCCGTCGGGCCGGCAGTCGCGGATCAGACGACGGATATATTCCAACCGCTGGCGGCGGTATTCCGGCCGCCGCGGGCAAACGAACTCGACCCAGTCCTCCTTGGCCGGCTGACCGTGGCCGGTGATCGCGAACAGCCCCGGATCCTTGGCCAGGGCTTCCGGGTTGTAGAAAACAGGCACAATAATGAAAACAGCAATATTTTGCTTTCGGGCCATTTCCATGAAGGCGCGGGTGCCGGCAAGCTCGACGCTGACAAAAGCAGTGTTGATTCCCAGACGCTGCCAGGCGGCGAACAAGTTGCTCAAATTATCCTTGTATTCGTAAATTTTAGTGCCGATCAGCATGGCCTTTCCTGGGGCAGGTGCGGAGGTCGTATGCAAGGAAAGGCAGACCAGGCAAAAAAATATGGCCAGCATGCCCGGCAACATTATTTTAATTTGTTTTTTCATATTTTGTCTCCTGCCTTGCCAAGAGGCTCGGGGTGCTGCAGCCAGTTCAACAATTCGATATGGCTGACCACGCGCAGCGTGGGCATCTCCAGGATATAGGCGAAAAATTCACTTAAAGCGGCGCGGCGTTCAGCAACCGTGGCGTTCAGGCCTTTCGTGTCCTGCTTGTCGGAATACAGTTCGCTGTGCAGGCCCACGGTCAGCGGGCAGCGGTTGCCGTTCAGGCGCAGTTCCAGCGTGTATTTCAAGGTGGCCAGGAACTCGGCCGGGGTCATGGCGAACTCGCACCACAGGTTCCAGTCCATGCCGGTGATCTTGCCCGTAGCGGGATCGAAATAATCTTGCCGCTGCTGCAGCGCGGCCCGCAGACCGGGGGCAAGGTCATAGCGCTCGCATTCACCGTCGGGTGGTACGATGAAGACATAAACGGGGATTTCCCACAGACCGCGATGGCGGCCGATGAGCGGAACATTTCCCGGGCTGCCGTGGTCGAGACGATAGGGCCAGAGAAAATTGCCGCCATCCTGGTCGGGCTGCGTCCCTTCCTCGAGGCTGCAGTCGTAGAGGAATCCCATTTGCTGCACCGCCGCCAGCGTATCGTCGCTGTACTCGAGAAAAGGTGTGCGGAATCCGGGCAGCCGGCCGCGCTCGATACCCAGGCCGGTTTTTTCCCGGACATCGTCCCCGGCATACGGACGTCCGAGGATGTCGATGCAAATTTGAATCTCTTTTCGCCATTGGCGGCGGCTGAATTCCTTGCCGTGAGGATGGGAGTGGGTATGCGCCCCGATCTCATGGCCTTTGTCCACGGCTTCTTTCCAGGCGCGCTTGACGTAAAGAGGATTTTCCCTTTCCGTGTCATCATAGGCGGACTTTTCCCCGGAGGCTGGAGTAATGTAATAGGTGTTGACATAAAAAGAATAGTGCGGGGTGGAGGCGTCAAAAGTGCGGGGATTGCCGCTGCCGGCCGGATTATGAAGGCCTGTGAACAATTCTGTTAAAAAATGCAGGCCGCCGGAAGCACCCGAACCTTCCAGTCCCGAGAAGCCGTTGTCGTCGCTGCCGAAAACGATGAACTGCGGAACCTGTTCCGGCGTCAGGCCGGCTGGAGGCTGGATCCCGGCGGGAGGAGCGGCTTCGCTGGGCGGGGCGTGTCTCATTGAGGCGCAGGAAACGGCCAGGATCGAGATAAATAAGATCACGACTATTTGTACGAAACTTTTCATATTATTTCCCTTGTAATCCTTGATAATGTTTGGCCTTGTTCAGCGCTTCCTGGACCATGGCCGGCTGGTGCCTGCGGTCGAAAATGTCGGCCATCAGGAACCAGCCCAGGGCCAGCAGGTCGGGCGCCTGGGTGTTTTTCAGGCCGATTTCCACATTGGCCTGCACGACGGGCAAGTCGGCTGCCGGATCGCGCAACTGGCCGCGGGCTAAAAAAAGCCGCCCCTCGGCCATTTCGGGCGCCAACTTTACGATCTCGTTCATCTCCTCCATGTAGCCGCTGAAATCTCCGTTTTTCAGGCAGAGCTTGCCCAGGTTGAAGCGCGCCGGCACCGAGCGGGGATAAATTTCGATTTCCTTCCGATAGCCGGCTTCCGCATGGATCAAGTCGCCCTGTTCATCGGATGCCAGTCCCAGGTGAAAATTGATCAGGGGGAATTTGGGAAATTCCCGGCTGATTTCGTTCAGTATCTTCTCCGCTTGCGCGTACTGTTTCAGGAAGATGTAACAGGCGGCCAGGTTCTGCCGGTACTGGGTCATTTTGGATTGGACCGCAGCCGCCTTTTGCAGCGCCGGCAGCGCTTTGCCGTATTCCTTGCGGTCCATGTAGGCATTGCCCATGAGTTCCAGGGCCTGGGTGCTGTTGGGTTCGACGCCCAGGGCTTTCTGGCATAGAGAGATCACGTCTTCATAACGCCCCTCGTTGCGCAGGATAGCGGCCATGCCCACCAGGGCCTGGATCTGATTGGCGTCCTGTTTTAAAATCGCGTCCAATTGCTCTTTGGCCTCGGCGCTGCGCTGAAGTTTCTGGTAGGCGTTGGCCAGGACCAGCCTGGCCTGGATGACCTCAGGGTCTTTGGCCAGGACCTCTTCCAGCAGGCTGGCGGCTTCGGCGAATTTTTCGTTGAAGGTCAATTCGCTGCTTTTGGACACGGCTTCAAAAATAGCGATCTTGTCCTTGGGGTCGGCGAGCTTGGCGCCGTTGGCAGCGGCCTTGGGGGCCGAGACCGAGCCGACATAACCGAGCGTGGCCAGGCGGCGCATGGTCTCCTGGTCCAGATCGGCCGCTTCGGTCTTGGGGGCATTGCGGCCGGTGTCGGCGATCAGTTCTTCCAATATTTTTTTATATTCCCTGGCCTGGCGGAACCGCCGGAGGTGGAGGTCGTTGTTTTCGCCCGGGTCGGTCTTCAGGTCAAAAAATTCGGCCCGCGGCGCTTCAATGTACTTCTCAGGGTACTGACGCAAGGCATACAGCGGGCTCCAGCCGTATTGCAGCTGCGGAGCCATAGATTCGCTGTAGGCCGGCCTTTTCTCACGTTCGCCGTCCGAATAAAAGAGCGGCAGCAGGGTCCGGCCATGCAGGTTTTTTCCCGCTGCGATCCCGGCCATCTCTTCGACCGTGGGCAGCAGGTCGACGGTGCGTACCTGTTCCGGGCAGCGCTTGCCCTGCAACGCCGCGAATGGGGTCACGATCAGTAGCGGCACATGCACGGCATAATCGTAAATGTAGTATCCGTGGGTATTCTCGCCATGTTCCCCCAATCCTTCGCCGTGATCGCCCACCAGGATTAGGATGGTGTTTTCAGTTAAATTGTTCTCCTCCAGCCAGTCATAGAAGCGGCCGATCTGGGCGTCCATGGCCGCGATCTCGCCGTCATACAACCCGGCCGGGCCGCGGCCGTCATAGGCGGAGCGGTAGGGCTCGGGGGGGTCGTAGGGAATGTGCGGATCGTAGAGATGCAGCCAGGAGAAAAACGGCTTGTCCTTGCGACCGGCGATCCACTCCATGGCTTCGTCCACCACGGCCTCTGAAGGTTTCTGCACCAGACCCAGGTCGAGCTGCTTGTATTTGTTCAGGTCGAAATCGTCGTTATACAGGTCAAACCCCTGCTTGAGGCCCCAGCGGCCGTCGAGCACGAAAGCACCGATGAAAGCCCCGCAATCGTAGCCGTTGCGGCCCAGGATCCTGGCCATGGTGTCGTGCTTTTCCGACAGGGCGGTGTTGCCGTTGATGCGCACGCCGTGGAATGTGGGATAGAGGCCGGTCATGATGGTGCAGTGGGCGGGCAGGGTGAAAGGCGAAGCCGTGACGCATTGTTCGAAAACCAGGCCGCGGCGCTCCAGGCGATCCAATTGCGGCGTTCGCACTCCGGCGTAGCCGTACATGGGCAGATGGTCGGCCCTGGTGGTGTCCAGGGTGATGAGCACGATGTTCGGTTGGCGGATGCCGCTTTTTTTCAGCAGGCGCTGAAATCCGGCTTGCGGCGAAGCCGGTGCCGGTTCGCGGCGCAGGGACATGTAAAGAACGGCAATGATCAGTATGGCGATTAATACAGCTGGAAAAAGATGGGATGTTCGCTTTTTATTATGCATGATCACTGCGGTTATGCCTCATTTTACTCCCAAAAATGCCGGGGTTCAACACTTGAAAAAATGGTTGCTTATTTCGGGAGCGCGGATTTCCGCAGCTCGGCGATGAGCTCATTCAGCAGCTTTTTCTTGGCTTCATCCTTGCTGAAGGCCAGGGCTTTTTCAAAGCAGGCCAATGCCTTGGGATAATCACCCAGCTGCAGCTGGCATTGCCCGGCCATTTCATTCACGTCGGGGTCGTCAGGACGCTCTTGGAGGATTTTCTGGCAATTGGCCAACGCTTCAGTCGGTTGGTTCAATTGCACGAGTATCAGGGTGGCATTGAAATAATTGTCAAGATTTGCCGGGTCCAGGCGCATGACCTCGCGGTATTGGACCAGCGCTTTTTCCGCCTCGCCTTCCTGCTGGAAGCAAACGCCGAGCTGGAAGTGGGCCGGAGCAAAATCCGGAGTGAGCACGGTCACCTGCTCGAGCGCCTCCTTGGCTTCAGTGTACATTTTTTTCTTGGCGAAGGCTAAACCGGTCAGGTAGAGGGCGTTCACGTTCTTGGCGTCGGACTCCAGCGCCCGCTTGAGGATCTCCAGGGCACCGTCGTAATCCAGTTCTCGGATCTTTTCCGTGGCGTCCTCGAGGTCTTTTTTCATCTGCTTGTTCTGTTCGATCTGCAGGACCTCCTGGCTGGAAGCGAGCAGGATGACCGGTATTTCCACGCGCAGCATTTTTTCCTGGGGCGCGTCGAATTTCCACTCCACGCTTCTGCTCTCATAGCCCGCTTTGCTGATGGTGACCTGGTAGATGCCGTGCGCCAGGCCGGCGAACTTGAATTTTCCATCCTTGCCGGTCTTGGCGGAAAAAGTGTGGCTGCTTTCCGTTTCAAACAGCTCGATCGCTACCCCGGCCAGAGGCTGGTTGCGCGTGTCCTGGATCTGGCCGGTCAAATAATATTCACGATATTGGGCAGCCAGAGGCAGGCTCAGGCAAAGCAGCAGGATGATCTGAAGAGCAAAAACACCTTTGAATTGGGATTTCATAAGGCCGCCTCCTTGCCAACTAGAATGGGGAATCGGAAAATGGGGAGAGTGCCGGGCACTCTCCCCATTCGCTGTCACTCGGTTTTAAAAATCGTACATCACGCCCAAGCGGAAGGTGCGCGGCATGGTCAGGCCGACGATACGGCCGACATCGCGGGTCACGATGCCGGCGATCTCGACTTTTTTGACCATGGCGTTGGTCACGTCGTGGGCATTGAAGATGTTGAAGCCGTCAAGCAGGATATGCAGGTTGCCCTGGCCCAATTTGAAGGTTTTTTCCAGGTGCAGGTCCAGTATCTTTTGCACCGGCAGGTAAAGCGGTTCGTTGGGGTCCTGGGCCACGATCTGACCCGGCATGCCGCTGCCGCCGTTTAGAATGACTGCGTGTTCCATCTGATCGGTATTATCCGGATCGTAGTTCCACTCATTGATTTGTTGGACTTCGGTCAGCACCCAGGCGGGGCGGCCGGTGTGCAGGCGGAAGCGGAAGCCCAGGTCGACTTCAATTTTGGGGATGGTGTAGTTGGCAGCGAGCTTGAATTCGAAGCGCGGGGTGAAGGGCAGGGGGCCTTCCATGTTGTTGATCGTCTGATTGATGCCGGCCACCCAGGCATCGCTCCAGATGTTGGTGCCTTCCATGTTGTAGTCCTGGTCCTGGCGCTTGTTGCGGGCAGCGAATCCCTCGGACTTGTTGAAGAGCAGGGAGCCCATCAGCTGCCAGCGGTCGGCATAGCGCTTGGTGAAGACCAGCTGCAAACCCTGGAACAGGCGCTGTGCCTTCTTGCCGTCGATATCCTGCATGTTGCGCCACTCGAAATCGGAGTTTTGCCCGATCCAGTGAAGATCGTCGCTGTCGATGTTACCGTCGCCGTTGTAATCCTTCAGCACGATGCTGTAGAGTGAGATATCCTGGCCGTTGATGTTCTGTGTCTTGCGCTCATACTCCCATTCCTGCTGGGTCGCCCTGTTCAGCGGCCACTGCACGATCATGTTCTTGGTGTTGCGGTGGATATAGGTGGCGGCCAGCGAGAAATCACGGAAGATTTCGCGCTCCAGGGTAAGGGTATACTGATCGGTGTACTGGTTTTCCAGGCCTTCGTGGATCTTCAGCCCCCAGCTGGGATCGTTGCTCCAGAACCAGCTTTCGTAGGGCGTCAGATTGGGCAGCATCTGGGTGAGATGCTGCATCTCGTCGCCGAAAAGGACGCCGTCCCCGTTCTCATCGACGCCATCCCAGGGGATCTCGTAAAACATCATTTTGGTATAGGTGGTGTCCAGGTCGGGACCTCCGGACCCGAAGCTTTCCACCCCCATGGGCGAATAATAGCGCCCGAAGCTGGCACGCAGGGCGGTTTTCTGGTCGCTGGTCAGCCGATAGGTCAATCCCAGGCGCGGCGACCAGTTCTTGAAGTCGAAGAGGTTGTCCGAGCCGGTGCGGTCGCGGATGGGGGTAAGTTCATCAGCCCAGGCAGCCGGCGTGGCCGGTTGTTGCATCATCTGGCCGCCCTTGCCGAATTTTGCCGTCATTATGTCATAGCGCAGGCCGAGGTTGAAGGTCAGCCTCTTGCCCACGCTCCACTGGTCGTCAAAGAAGAATCCCATGCTGTCGGTCATGCGTACGGTGCGCGCCGGCTTGCTGTAGGAGCGGCTGACGTACATGATCAAGTTGTCCGTCCAGCCGTAATAGTCCTTCAAGTAGTTGATGTCGTAATTCCAGGCGTACAAGTAGGCGCTGTTGTAGATGCCGAAGAACCCGAGGTCCTCGTTGGTGTAGGGATCGATCAGCTGCTCGCCGAAGAAGTCCCCGTAGATGCCCTTCAAGCGGCCGCGCGTGTACTGCACGCCGAACTTGATGTCATGCTCGCCGAGGAAGTTCTCGGCGTAGTGCGACAGGTCGGCCTGGATGGTGGTGCGGCTGGTGATGGCTTTGTTGACGCCCGGGAAGGCGCCGCCGGCCCCCAGGTCGAAGGGAATGGCCTGGTACCAGTTGATGTAGCCCGGGTAATTGGGAGCACTGTCGGGCAAGGCGGTGCGGCTATTGACCCTGAAACCCAGGAATTTCAAGGAAAAGAATGTCGCGGTGCTGGGGAACCATTGCCACTGAGAAGATATGGTCTGGCTCTTGTCGAACGAATTATAGGCCATGGACGGGTCCCAGTTGATGGTGCCGTCGGTGCCGCCTGAGCCTTTGTTGTTTTCGTAGTGGTAGGCGATCCAGGCGTGGTGGTTCTTGAAAGGAGTGCCGGTGATCTTCATGTCGGCATAGCGGTTCGTGTACTTGGTGATGGGTTCCCAGTTGAGTTCCTTGTTCTGGTTGGACAGGATGTTGCCGGCAGCGAAGAACCACAGCTTCTTGGAAATGAAGGGCCCGCCCAGGGTCAGGTCCAATTCCAGGTCCGATTTGGGATACGCGTCGTAGTTGGCCCCGGATTCGAGGAACAGCCAGTCGCGGCCCAGGTTTTTGGGGACCACTCCCTTTGACGGCTTGCCCAGCTGGGAGTACAGGCTCAGGGAGCCATGCAGGGTGTTGGAGCCTGACTTGGTGATGACGTCGATGGCCACGCCCGAGAAGTTGCCGTATTCCGCCTTGGAACCGAGAGAAATAACGCGCACTTCCTCGATGGTGTTGTAGTTGACGTTGATCATGGAGCCGTAGGCGGAGCCGCTGGGGTTGGTGGTATCGACGCCATTGATCAGGAAGATATTTTCGTTGGTGCTGCCGCCGTAGGCCGTAGGGCTGCCCATGACGTTCTTGCCCACGTCGAACATGCCCGGCGTGGACAGGGACAGGTCATAGAACGAATCGCGGCTGGTGGGCATTTTGGCCAACATCTCCCTGCTGATCTTGGAGTCGACGGTCGAGGTCTTGACATCAACCGTTGGCACCGCTCCCCTGACTTCGATGGTTTCACTGATGATCCCGGGTTCCAGGATGACGTTCAGCGTGATCACGCCGCCGGGGGAGACGGCAATGTCACGATAGGAGGCGGTTTTAAAACCTTCCAGGACTGCCGTCAACCGGTACTTGCCGATTGGCACGTCCAGGAAATAAAAGGAGCCGTTATCGGAACTGACTGTGGTCCGCATCCCCTGTATCAATGCCGAACCGCTGATCTCCACCTGGACTCCCGGCAGCAACTCGCCGCTGTTCAGGAAGACTTTCCCTACCACTTTTCCCGTGGAGACGGATTGGGCATGGGCCAGGGAAATGAAAAGAAACGTGCAGAGTAGCAAAAACAAGGGACGGTTGAATCGTTTCGTTAAAAAGTTTTTCATCGTTCTCCTCCGCATGCGATTTTAAATTTTGAAAAAAACAATGTCAACCCCTAAAAATGAAAATTATTTTTATTTTAATCGGCCGGCAAGTTGGCGGCGGCGGTTCTGTTCGGGGCGTCTTGCGGCGTCAGGCCGCGGCTGCTTTATTTTCAGGGCAGGCCGATGCGGGAATTGTCATTTCCGTTTTTTTTCGCAGGGATCTTTTTGGGCGGATTTGACATTTTATTTTGCCTGTGTGATTGGAAGGGTGAGTGAAAATCAGTTGGTCAGGCGGGCTTCAAAAAGCCTTGCCGGCATGGAGGTGTGGGTATGAAAAAAAAAGCGAATGGTAAAACCGGCTTCATCTTGAGCGCAGTGATTTTAACCTGCGGCATTTTTCTTTCCGGCGCCGGGACGGAGCTGAAAAACGGTCTGTCCTGCCAGTATGAAGAACTGACGGCGGCACAATTTGTCCAGGCGGTAGAGAAAGCGGCCGGGACATGCATCATCCCGCTCGGCGTCATGGAAAAACATGGCGAGCAACTGCCGCTGGGCACCGACCTGTTTACCGCCCGCGAAACGGCTCGCCTGGCCGCTGCCCAGGAATACGTCATCATCTTTCCCGCCTATTATTTCAGCCAGATCTTCGAGGCCCGCCACCAGCCGGGTACGATCGCCTACAGCGAAAAACTGATTTTCGACCTGCTGCAGGAAACCTGCTCAGAATTGGCGCGCAACGGATTCAAGAAGATCATCCTGTTCAGCGGCCATGGCGGCAATGAACACTTCCTGCCGTATTTCTGCCAGACGCAGCTGGCTTCGCGGCGCGATTACGCCGTTTATTTTTTCACGCCGGCCGTCGATCTTGCCCAGGACCCGGAAGTGCAGGCGCTCCTCAAAACCGATCTTGACATGCACGGCGGCGAACGTGAAACTTCGCTCATGCTGGCCATCGCCCCCGAACTGGTGCGCATGGATTTGATCAGGCCCGGTAGCGGCGAGGACCGCCTGCGCCTGGGCGGCCTTAAGCAGTCTTATACCGGCATCTGGTGGTACGCCAGTTTCCCCGACCACTATGCCGGCGATGCCGGCCCGGCCAACGCTGAACTGGGAAAACTGATTCTGCAAAAAAAAACGGCCCTGCTGGCCGACATGATCCGCGAAGTGAAAGCAGATCAATCCGCAATCGACCTGCAAAATAAGTTTTTTGAGGATGCCGAGCACCCAGTGAAAAAAAAGTAAGGGGAAACGTCGCGATCCGCCCGGGGACGGGACTGTGAAAACGCGGCCTCCCCGGGGAGGAAAGTTGAACGTGCCGTTCAGTTACTGATGCCCGGAGAGAGCTTCCAGGAGTGACTTCTGGATGCGGCGAAATGCGGCCGGGTCGCGGACGTACTCGGTGAAGGATCCGATGGCGGCCCGCGCGAGCCGCTCGGCCTCTCCGGGGCTCCTCTCCTTTAATTGCCGCAATAGTTCGTAGTCTTCGATACCCTCGCGCATGGCTTCCAGGCGGATCGAGCTGAAAACCGATTTTCTCTCCGCATCGGGATAGACGATGAAGGCGTCTCCGGCGGGCAGCAATTCGGTGTTGGCGTCGATGACCGGCTGTGTGTCATTCACCGGTTCCGGCGTCCAATAGTTGCCTCCCCAATGGAGATATCCGGCCAGGTCATAGCGGAAATTGAGCCAGTGCAGCAGGCGCACCTTGAGGAGAGGGTAGTCGATCAGGCGGTTCAGATAGCGCTGGGTGGGGAACAGGCACGTATAGAACCAGACCTCGCTTCCGCCGCGGATGCGGCTGCCGATGAGCTCCATCTGGTCGTCGAACTGGCCGAGCTGCGGCACCCACACGTCGCAGTACTTCTTCAGCTCCGCGGACATGGTGGCCGCGTCCATGGCGTCCATGGTCGAGACGCCGGGCAGAACGCGGCGCACGAGCTCGCCGAAACGGGCATAATAAGGGGGTTCGGCGCCATGAGGCTCGTCGAGGATGTGCTGCAGGTAGATCGGTTTCCAGCCCTTGAGACCGAGATGGGCGTCGAGGGCCACAAGAAAATCCGTCAGGAACGTTTCCACGCGCGGATCGTCGGGCGGCAGGCGCATTTCCACGACCCGGCCGTCGACCAGCTGCCGGGTGCGGACGATGAGCGGGGCATCGTAGCTCCCGTCGCGGTCCAGGAGATGGCTGCCCTCGATGGTGCCGATCACCCCGGCCTGCCGGAATGTCTCCACCCAACGGTCGAAGTTGTCGAAATCGTAGGCCAGTCGATCGCCATCGGCCCGGGCCGGAATGAGGTCGAGCAGCGGCGTGTAGATCACGTTCTGGCGGTGGTCCGCTAAAACCACGGCGAAGTTGGCGACCCATGTCCACCAGTCTTCGGAAAACTGGGGGAACCCGTAAAACTGGCGCGATGTCTTGTCGCCCAGGTTCACCCAGTTGGTGACCTTGAGCGATCTGCGCTCGGGTACGGTGGCGGCATAGACCCTGACGCGGAACTCCTTTCGAGCCAATAGGCGTTTTCCGGTCCGCAGGACAACGGCGCCACGATACAGGCCCGGCGCGGCATCCGCCGGCACGGCGATGGTGGCCCAGAGCGAACGGGTGCGATTCGGCTCCAGCGCCATGGGCAGATCCCAAAGTGGGTCCGGAAACCATCCCGGCGCTTCCCCGATCCTCTCCTCGACAGGGGTGTTTTTCGTATGGGAACCGACCACCACGTAACCGACGGCATGGACCACCCCGCTGCTGATGCGCGGCCCGGGGCTGCCCTCGAGGGGGGTGATTTCGGCGGAAACATCCGGCAGGGGTCTTGCCGATCGCAAGGCCAGCTGGATGCTGACATGCTGGTTGCGCGCCGCGGCGAATTCGGGCCCGGCCAGGCGATGCGTTCCCGGCAGGTCGCCGGGAAATACTTTGACCAGCGAATCGACGAACCAGGTATTGGCCTCAGCCGGCGCGGCCGCCGGGACGTTCACCAGGACCATGATAAAAAGGAGTGCGCAAGCCAGTCGTTTCATTCGCTCACCTCCAGGACGAACACCTCGTTTGCCCTGATAAAGGAGAGCTGATAGCCGAGACAATCGACCAGCCCTTTCAGCTCCGGCGGGATCTCTCCACTCCTGGCTAAAAGTCCCTGCTGCGAAACAAATTCACGGACGGCCAGCAGCTTGACCGCCGCCTCTCCCTGAACCAGCGCGGGGGGGAGGCAGAAGGAAACCTCCGTGGAATGGGGGATGGAGGCGACATAGGGGGCGTCATCAGGAAGCGGCCATGGCCATGCCGGAAGGTAGCGGAATGCCCGCATCTTTTCGAGCAGGGCCCTGTCAGCCTCATAACAATCCAGTTTTCCCTGGTCAAAGCATTGCGGGTCCACCGCGTCGGGGTAGGGATACCAGCAGTCGGGGTGGCGCCCGTCGCGATAGGAATTGGCGTGGATCACCGCGAAGGCCACGCTGCGGGGAGCGGTCGCAGGATCGCCGTCGGCGACGAGATCGGCGTTCACCCTGCGGATCAGGCTGCCGAGCCCACGATGATCGTTATGGCCGTCCAGGGGATGGGTGGTCCCGACCAGGGTTCTGGAGGAAGACTGGGCGATCATTGCGCCGAGCCTGGCATACAGGGTGTTTGCGGTCGCCGGGATGGCGCTGCCCTTTCCGAATATCCCTTCCAGCGAGCAATCGGACCGCCGCAACGGCACGTCGGCGTCCTTGCCTTCGCGGATCGCCTCCCAGGCCGTCCCGATCCCGGTGTCCGGGTAGTTCCAGAAGTCAGGCTGCGGCCCGCCCAGGATCTTCTGGGCCCGGGCGCTTTCCGCTCT
>Ga0307378_10003627_pt1 | contig 22490 bp, 18 predicted proteins | sample UN1MG_FD_202238 | JGI IMG/M metagenome (GOLD analysis project Ga0307378, IMG submission 202238) | Soil microbial communities from Risofladan, Vaasa, Finland - UN-1 | ecosystem: Environmental > Terrestrial > Soil > Coastal area > Acid sulfate soil | place: Finland: Risofladan, Vaasa | collected...
CAACCTGTTCAACAACCAGGTCAACAACCAGGTCAACAACCAGGTCAACAACAAGAAGAACAAGGAAAAGAAGCTAATATTGTATATGAACTCGTAAAAAAAGCTATAGAAAATAAAAAAAATAAAATTTTAAATGCAAAATATTATTATGAAACAATGGATTATTTTGATTCCGAAATTATAAAAAATAAAACATATGCAGCTATTGATATTAATGGAATAATGAAATTTGCAAAAATAGATAATAAAGAGTCTATTATTGATAATAAATTAATTTCATTATATGAACCAGTTATAAGTAAAACTAATTCGTTTATTGTAAAATTATTTGATAAAGATTTTTCAAAAATAGTTGAAGTTTCAAATAAAATTAGCAATCTAAATATAAACACAGTTATTTATAAATTTGCTGATAGATATGAAATAAAATGTAATTCAGAAAAACATCTTGATACAAAATTAATTTTTTCATATATTGAAGGTATAACAAATGCAATGAAAACTAATCTTGACAATTTAAAAATTGGTAAGTTAAAAAGATTATCATTTAGTTTAGATAAAGAAGGAAAGGAAGGAACTTTAATAAGTATAGGATAAAATGGTTTATTATTTAATAAAAGATTCTAAAGATATATATTCTATTCTTCAAAATGGATTTGAAGATAATTTATTTGTTTATACTATAGATTCTTTAAATAAATCATTTGAAGAAGCATCTAAATCATATGTTCCATGTATATTTGAAATAAATGATTGTGATGTTAAAAAATTTGCAAATTTTATTTTAACTTCAAATGTTGATAATAATAACATTGTAGTTATGGATCCAAAAGATATTGGTATAAAAGATATAGCATCTAATATTATATACAAACTTTATAAAGCAAATAATAAAAGTATACAAGAAAATATAAATAAAATAGCAAAGGAATTAAATAAAAGTGGAAATAAAGATCTTTCAGATTATTTAATGTTAATTAACAAAGTATCATTTAATGAAAATAATTTAAATAAATTTGCAGAATCATATAAAATTAAAAGTGTAGATTTAGAAGATTCATTAGAGCATGCTTCTATTATGTTTGATAAAAATTTTGTTAAAGATGATTTTGATTATAAATATGAACCTAATGTTTCTATAGAAGATTTATATATGTTTGATGATATAGACGCTTGGGCTGAATGGAAACCTGGTGAATTAAAAAATATGGATAATGAAGAATTAGAAAATGAAGTTAAAAACTTCAGACCTAAAGCAACAGAGTGGATTAAAAATAAAACATGCCCCCCAATTATAATTATAGATTCTAATGAAGGAGTTGTTATAGGAGACGGTAGAGGTAGAGTTAGTATTGCTATAGGGCTGGATTGGGATACAATTCCTGTTATATTTGCTTATGAAAAGAATAAAAAAGCTAATAGTTATGATAGAATGATAAAACTTGCTGGAGCTATTGATTTAGGAAATCCTGATATAGCTGGAAAGAGTCTTGCTGATATAGTTTTATTTTTAATGAAAAGAATACCTGAAGATTCTAGACCTAAAGCTATTTCTTCAATGAGATCAAAAATAAGAAATATTAGTGCTCAAGACGTTTCTGGCAAACAAATGGGAGATTATTCTTCTATGGGGCAATCTTTAACTTTTATAAAAAATATATTATCTGGTCATAAAGAAGGTTATGTTAGAAAAGTTCTTGACGCTATAGCTAGAAATTTATCTTAGAGGAATATGCCTATTAGATTTTCAGAAGTAGAACCAAATATTTTATATAGAGGAGGAGCCCTTGAACCTTGGGAAATTAAAATATTAAAAGATGTATATGATATAGAACAAATAATAAGTCTTGATAAAGAATCTGGACAAAAAATACATGATGAATGTAAAGATAATAATATAAATCATATTATAATAAGTATTGAAGATGGAGTTAATGATAATTCTCATATAATAAAAGAACTTGGAATTAATAAAATATTAAAAAATTTTTGTTCTTATGTACATTGTTATCATGGAAAAGATAGAACAGGATTATTTGTTGCTAAATTTAGAATAGAAAATGGATGGTCTTTTGATGATGCAATGAAAGAAGCTTTATCTTTTGGTTTTGGTTCTGGTATGGATAAAGAGATTGTTGATAATTATATAAAAATAATATCTGATGATAATTATAAAATAGAAAATAATAATTTATGTGAATCTTGTGGTATGTTAAAAAATAATAATATTTGTAAAACTTGTGAATATGTAGGAGAAACTTTGATTAAATTAAAAGCTAATAAAACAATAGTAGATGAAAGCAGAGAATCTCCAATGAATTATCAAGGAATTGATGAGGCTGGAGATAATAGAGTTGTCTCAGATGCATTAAACGTTCCTGAACAAAAAGTCGATACAGTTAGTATAGCAAGTTATTTTAGACAAAATATAATAAAATATCTTATGAAAAAAGAATTATTGAAACAAGCTGTTGATCAAGATAGAATAACTTTTAAAGTTCCTGCAAAAGAAAAGAAAAAAGCTAAAATAGCTTTGACTGAATTAGAAAGTTTAACTACAGAATCTTTAAGAGTTTTTATTGATCATTTAGATTTAATGTATGAACCTTTTAATGAATATAAAGGTATTACACCAGAACAAGCAACAAACGCTGCTATACATATAGATAATTTTGGTTCTGTTGTAGAAGAAAATTTAACTAAAATTAAAAAAAGAATTTTTATTATAATGGAAACATTAAAAGGTTTTGATAGTGATACTACAATATATTCTATGCTAAATTCTTTAGATGATAGTATAAATAGTATAAATTCTATCGTTTCTAATTTTATAGATATTTTAACAAAAAAAGATTCTATAAATTTTCAAGAAAATACAATAAAAGCAATTGAAATTATAAAGAAAGAAACAGCCCAATTAAAACAATTATGTGATGAAAGTATTACTCAATATATAAAAGATAATATAATTCTTGAAGATTGGACTACTGAAATTGAAAAAGAAATTTCTGAAGAGGAAGAAGAACAAGATATATAGAGGTATTATGGTTATAATAAAATATAGCGATGGCAAAATAAATAATGTGATAGAAAAGACTAGCGAAGAAATTCAAAAAGAATTAGATAAAAAAGAAAAAGAAGAGAATGATAAAAAATCTTTAAATAAAGAAGCTAAAGAACAAGAAGATAAAACTCCTTTCTGGACAAAATAAAAAATATTATTTAAAATAACATGCTTGTAAAATCTTATAAAAATAATGGTTTTATTCCTGATAGTTTAATTTCAATGAGTGATGGTTCAGTTAAATATATCAAAGATGTGAAAGTTGATGATAAAATAATTAATCATAAAGGAAATATAGAAAAAGTATTAAAAAATAATAATTATTTATATGATGGAAATTTAATTAATATCAACATAAGAGGAAAATTAAATTTAAATTGTACAATTGGATATGGCTTTTATGTGTTAGATGTTTCAAAATTTGATGGTAGAAAAGATGATACTCAAAAACATATTTTTAGATTAAAAAGTTCTAATAAAAAATTTATATTTAAAAAAACATCTGAATTGAAAAAATATGATTTACTTACATCCGTTTCTTTAAATAAAAAAATTAATAGTGATCTTAATATGGATAAAGCGCGTTTGCTTGGTTTGTTTGCAGCTGAAGGATGTTTTGTAAAAAAACATAATATATATCAAGGAATATTATTCACATTTAATATAAATGAATATGAAAATCTTGCTTTAAAAGTTAAAAATTTATTAAATAAAGAATTTAATGTTTCTGCAAATATATATAAACATCCTGATAAAGGCGTTTGTGAAGTTATAGGTTTTAATAAAAAAATTGCTGATTTTTTTAAATATCATGTAGGTGAATATAGTAAATATAAAACATTAAGTGAAGAATTGATATTTGCTAATGATGAAATAAAAAAACATTTTATATCTGGTTGGCTTGATGGTGATGGTTGCGTTGAAAAAAAATTCGGACAAATAATAGGAGTTTCAACTTCTAAAAATCTAATAAATTGTATAAGTCTTATGCTTAATTCTATAAAAATAGGACATGGTATATCTAAAGTGAAAGGTCAAAAAAATGTAATTATAAATAAAAAATATCCAGCATATAATGGAACTGATTATTATAGATTAACTATAAATGCTACTGAAGGTAAACAATTAATAAAAATATCAAATAGAATTAAATTTAAAAATAAAGGACAAGAAAAAAAACAAAACAATAATTATAAAGGTTATATGCTTCATAGTGTTTCAAAAATTGATAAAAAATATTATAAAGGCATTGTTTATAATTTAAAAATAAAAAATGATAATAGCTACATGGTGAATGGGATTGTTGTTCAAAATTGTGATATATAATTAAAAACAACTAAAAAAATCGCATATATAAAAATTACTTCTTTTAGGATAATATGGTTATATTAAAATTTGGAGAAAACTTACAAATAGGTAAAGATGATTTTATATCTTCTGAATCTATAAAAGCTGATAAAAAAATTCATGATAGATTTGTGAAATTTGCTAAAGAGGTAAAAAAGATAGCTCCAAAAGCAGATGATTTTCTTTATTTTACTGCAGTTATGATGCATGCAGCTGAAAGATCAGCTTATGATGATAATGGAAATATTAGAAAAGATTCTAATGGAAAAGATGTTGAAGTAGGTTGGGATGTAGATTCAAGAACTGGATCTTGGAGATGGAAAAGTTCTGACCCTAATATATTACCTTATAAAAATAACAATTGTGATATATTCCCTGAAGCTGAATTAAAAAAAGCTTATAAAAAATGGATTGGTAAACCATTATGTAAAGATCATCAATCTAGTTCTGTAGATGGTATGCGTGGTCTTATTATTGATACTTATTGGGATGATAAGAATAAAAGAATTGTTGCTTTATGTGCTTTAGATAAAGTTAGTTATCCTGAATTAGCTAGACATGTAAAGAATGGTGTTGCTGCTGATGTCTCTATGGGTACTGGAGTTTCTCAATCTATATGTTCAGAATGTGGAAATGTAGCAACAACAGAATCAGAATATTGTAATCATGTTAGAAATAAAACAGCTTATGGTGAAATTAACGTAGGACTTAATCCTATAGAGCTTAGTATAGTTATGAATGGAGCAGATAGAAAAGCAAAAGTTCTTGAAGTTTTAGCTGCTGCTCAAAAGATAGAAGATAAAGTTTCAGAGCAAGAACTTGCTGGTAATATGACTGAAATTTTAGCACAGTATAATAAATTAGCATTTAGAGTTGAAGAATTAGAAAAAGAAATTTTGAATGCGAGAAATGATAATAATTTCGCATTAAAGAGAACCGCAAGTTCTGTTAGTGAAGAAGATGAAAGTTATTTAAGCCTTATTAAACATAAACTTTCTAATTTAGAAAATATTTTAACATCTATATATAAAGACGCAAAAAAACCTAGTACGGAGGATTTAATGGTAAACAGCATTAAGCAGGGATATTGGCAAGGAACTGAAGAGCCAAAACCTGGACAAAAACAATATGAGGCAGAGGAAGCCGATTCTATAAGAAACACTCAAGATAGCCATATGAAAGGACCTTTGACTGATTTAAGTCCTGCTGCTGGCACAGAAATCCCTAAACAGGATTTAGAAGTTAAAAAACAAGTCTCTAGAGCCAGTGTTGAAGAGAGAAGAGCAATTAGAGCTGCTGCTTTAGAGCGTGCTCAACTTTCTTTAAAGAAAGCTTATCAACAAGGAACTGATGAGACAAAGAAATATCCAGTAGATCCTCTTGCTGAAAAAGCACGTAAAGAAGATTCTCATTTAAAAAATCCTAATACAGATGGTAAATATCCTGAAGATGAAAAAGTTAAGAAAGAAGTTGCTAGAGCTTCTGTATTAAAAGCCAGATTAGTAACAGAGGCTAATGCTTCTGATAATAGATGGGAAGTTTGTGATAAAAGAAATGGAGATGTTATTTTTACAGCTTCATTTGAAGAGCTTGCTGGTAAAAAAGTTGCAATGTATAAACCATTATACAAAGAAGATTTTGCACAACATCTAATGAGAACAATCAAAGCTGTTGGTCTTAAAAAAGCAAATGAGCTTTTTAAAGGTGGTCAAGTTGCTGAACCTGTTCCTACAGAGCCAGCTCCTATGCCAATGGAAGCTCCTGCAGAACCAGCTCCTGAAACAGAAGTTTCTGCAGAGTTAGAGGAACCGCCTCCTGGTGATGTTGAAAAAGAAGGCACACCAGAAGGTGATGTTGGAGCAGCTTTAAATGCTACAACTAAAGCATTAGAAGGTCTTGGTGATGTAATAGAAAACGTTTTACCTGGAATGCAAGATGCAATAGATGTCATGAAAGGAGAAGAAGAAGGTTTTGGTGGTGCAGATCTTGAAGAGCCTGATGTTGCGGTTAATGAAGCTTTAGCAGAATTAAATGAACCAACAGCAGAGCCAACAGTTGCATCCCTTAATAAAGTTAGAATTGTTCTAAATGCTGGTTTGAAAAAAGCATTTAATGATTCAATTAAAACACTTGAAACTTGTAAAGAAGAGATTTCTTTACTAAAAGATGCTGCTAAAAATAAATCAGTTAATACTGATGTAATTCAAAAATTAGCTGCTGATGCAAATAAAGATGCAAAGAAAGCAATTAAAGATGCAGAAGTTTTAAGACTTGCTTTTGTTAAATATGCTAAGAGTGTATATGCTATTGAAAAAAGAGCAGCTTTAGAACAAAAAATGCAGAAGAAAGCACAACTTGAAAATAAAGTCGAAACTCAAGATGTAAAACTTGATGAAGTAGATAAAGCTACGGAAGAGCTTGATGAAGTAACAGCAAAATTTGATAATTTCGAGAAGGAGTTCAACATGAAAACAGCAGAAGGTAGAAAAGCTTCTCGCCATAAGTTAGCAGCCTCAGTTGCTAGTAAAATACAGTTCTCTGAAATGCTTCAGAAGGCTCATCCTAAAGGCGGGACAAAACTAGAAGGTATTTCTGATACTAAAGAAAATTATGTAGAAGATGTAAGAGAAGTTGCAAGTAAAGTTCAAGAAAGCGTAAGTCATGAACCCAAAGTTAAAAGTGCAGCAGAAAAACTAAACAAATTAATTTCAGAAGGTAAAATTGATGCTTCTAATTTAGACGCCTTAGTCAAAGAAGGTCTTGATAGTGAAGTAGCTAATTACTGGAAGAAATATTATGGACAAGTTGATGGTGGAAGTGAATTTGCTGCTTCTTTACTAAAAGATTATTCTAAATCAGTTTCAAAAGAAAAGAAAGCTGAAATGGAAGAAAACTTAAAAGCAAAAACAATAAGAGCTTTTGATCTTGCTTATCAAATGGCAGAAGTTGGTCTTTGTGGTAAAACACAAACATCAATCAGAAAAGAAGCTGAAAAAATCTTAAGTTATGATGATAACGCTTATGCTTCTGTAAAAAGAGTTGTCGATCATCACACTAGAATGAACAAAACTGCATCGTCAAGACCTATACAAGTTGGTGTTGCTCTAGACACTAATGATTCGGAAGATTCAAATATGTCTTTATATCAACAATTAACATTAGCGTTTAGCGATTCAAAATAAATATAAATTTATAATCTATGGGGTAATTCCCATAGATTATTTATAAAAATTTTAGAGGTATAAAAAATGAATAGAGATAACGGATTCGGCGATGCTTTTGCTCAAGAAGTTCTTAATGTTATGAATAGTAAAGAACATAAAGAAATTTTTAAAAAGGCACAACATAGTTTGTTTGGTGGAAAAGCAGAAGATTATAATCCTTTAAGTGAAAACGATTATGATCCATCAATGCATTCTCCTAAAGGAGTTCAAGGTCCAGAAATGAAAGATTGGGGAACTAAAGTAGAACCTGTTGGTGGTCAAGATTTTGTGTTTCCAGATGAAGGTGTTTCAGATGAAGCTACTGATGCTGCTATTTTAGAAGCAAAAGCAGATAGAGTTTTTAAAGATCCAACTTCACCTGGTGATGTATTAATGGTAGCTAATAAAGTTAAAATGGGAGAACCTTTAAGTTTTGAAGAAAAAGAATTGCTTCTTAATGTCAACGCTTCAAATAAAAGAAATTTAAATAAAGAAGGTCTTGATGTTGATCTTGGAGTTAAAGATAAAGCAAAAGAACGAAAACTTAAAGATCATAAAGTAAAAGATCCTGAAGGTGTAGAAGGAACTACAATGCAAGAAAGATCTCAAGCAAATAAAAAAGATAAAAAATCAAGTTCAAACTCTTTATATAATAAATTTGCTGGTGGAGAAGAAGTTAGTAGAACTGAATGGGCTACTATGACTTTAAATGATAAACAAAATTATGTAAAAATGTTTGGATATCCTTCTTGGATGAGTGAAGAAGAAAAAGCTGAATTTAAAAAAGAAGGAGCTAACGTTCTTAACACTATAATCTCTTTAGGTGATTATTTGGGTGAGAATGGTTTTGTTGTCAGTGAAAAATTAGCTGATCGTCTTATGAAATCATTTATAGTTGAAGCTTCTAATAAATTTGCTTGTGATGAATATAAATGTGAAAAATGTGAATGTGATCCTTGTGATTGTGATGAGGATAAAAAAAAGCCTCAAGAATAAATAATTTAAATAAAAGATCACAATCACCATTAATACTATCTAATATTGACAAAACTATCGTAGAATTATCTGCGATAGTTTCTACTTTAAATAATGGAAAAGTTCCTCAAGAATTAATTCCAGCAGCAACAACTTCTTTTAATAAAATAATAAATTATTTAAAAAAATTAGACCAAATAGGAACAGGAATTCCTAATACAACACAAGGAATTCCTTTAGAAAATGATATTCAAAATATAATAAATACTGGATTAATACAAAATCAACTTTTTATAAATTCATTATGTCAACTTTTAAGGATACAAAACCATCCACAAGTTATTAAATTAGAAGAAAAAACAAACGAATAATATAATATGTTATATAGATATAAGGAGAAAAATGATTATAACAAAATTATCTAGCTTTGATATGGAATCTGTTGCTGCAGAAATGTCAGACAACTTAGAAGAAATGTATGAAGATTTTGAAGAAGATGGAAGTTTAAGTGGAGAAGAAGGTAAAGCGAGCGACGCTTTAAATAAATTAAATGAAGTTTGTGACCTTTTAGAAAATACTAAATTTAATTATGTTTGTGAAAAACTAGAAGAAGTTATAAAAGAAATAGGCAAAGAAGCTGAAGCAAACGTTGTATTCGAAGTAACAGATAGTGATGAACTTGAAGATGATATACAAAAAGATATAGATAGAGAAGAAGAAAAACATGAAATGCCAAGAGCTCGCTGGCAACATGATTAATAAAATATGCATTAATTGTTACAAATTAAAAGAATTAAGTTTATTTGTAAAAAATGAAAATTGTTGTAAAAAATGCAAAAAAGAATATAAAAAAAAATATTTTATTAAAAATAAAGAAAAAATAATTAAATATAAAAAAAAATATTACAATATAAATTATAATAAAATTAATGAGATTAATAAAGAATATTATAATAAAAATAAAAATATATTATCTGTTAATAGAAGGTTGTATAGAGAAAACAATATAGAATCATTACTTTTAAGAAAAGCTAAAGAAAGAGCATTTAAATTTAATTTAGATTTTAATATAACTTTAAATGATATAAAAAATGTAATGACAAATATATGCCCTTTATTAGAGATACCAATGGTTATAAATAAAAATCATGTTAAATATAATTCTTTTACTTTAGATAGAATTATTCCAGAAAAAGGATATATTAAAAATAATATATTGGTTATATCTCATAAAGCTAATAGATCTAAAAATAATGCTACAATTAATGAATATGAAAAAATAATTTTAAATTTTAAAAAAAATATTATTATTTCAAATAAAGAAAAATATATAACTCCTTTTTTACAAGAAATTATAGACCATGCTAAACAAAGATCTAAAATAAAAAATATAGAATTTAATTTAGATAAAGAATATTTAAATAATATATATCCTTTTAATAATAAATGTTCATTATTGGAAATTGTATTAGAAAAGGGAAAAAACAAATGTAAATATAACTCTCCAACTTTGGATAGAATAAATCCAAAATTAGGTTATATAAAAGATAACGTTTCTTTTGTTTCTCACAAAGCAAACACTATAAAAAATAATTTAACTTTAGATGAAATGAAATTATTAATTAAAAATTTAAAAAATATAGGTGATATATGTTGAGATTGATACAAGTAGGTAATTCATTACCATTTTCATATCCAGTAGATTTAACAAGTGAATTTGAACCTGGAATGATAGGTCAATTAACTCTTATGGGAAACAATATAGTTTGTGGTGTATCTGATGGAACAGCCCCAATTGGTATTATAGATGACGTGAGAACTACTGCTTTTTATTCTCCATCAATTGATGAAGTTTTGATCGTTCCAGCTGTAGGTCAATTAGTTGCTGGTAAATATATAAGTGTTACAGATGTAAGCGATACTTTAGAAAATCCAAATGTTTTACCAGATAGTTTCGTATGTGATATTCCTGTATATCTTAGAGAAAGAAATGGAGTTATAGTTATTCCTGCAGGAACTGAATTAAACTATGATATAGATGGAGATGGTATTCCTGATTCTATAAGAGCCGTTTGTTCTTATTCATATCAAGTTCCGGGCATACCTGGCGATAATTCAACCTTAGGTTCTGGGAGGATTACAATTTGGTTCATGAGAGGTATTTTTGCAACAGATAAATACGAAGTAGGACAACGCTATCCAATTAATGCAAACTTGTTTGTTTCTGAAAGTGGAATCTTAACTACAAGACAACCAAGTGCTACTCATCCTGTTGTAGCTATAGTAACCGGTCCTCCAAATTCTCGTGATATATTTCTAGAGTTTTTATTGTTATAATGAATCATAGTACTAAAAAATTAACAATAGAATATATAAAAAATTTTATAAAAGAAAACCACTTTGGTTTTAAATTATTATCTGATAATTATATAGATATAACAAATCCATTATTAATAAAATGTTCTAAAGGACATGTTTTTGAAAGATCATTTTATGATATTAAAAGAAATATATTATGCGATATATGTAAAAAAGAAAATAATATAAAACAAAGAAATGAAGAAATATTAGAAACTTTAAAAAAAAAGCATCCAGAAGCAAAACTAATTTCTAAATATACTGGTTATAAAAAAAAATTTAAAATTCAATGTGAAAAAGGTCATATCTTTGATATTGAACTTAACAATTTTAGAAGTGGAAAATGGTGCAAACAATGCAACAAACCAGATATAACAATTGACTATATAAATAGTTTTATTAAAGATAAGTATAATGGAAAATGTTTAAATGAAAATTTTATATCTCAAATATATTTAATGACTTTCAACTGTAAAAAAAATCATACATTTAAAAGAACGTGGCAAAGTGTTAGATCTGGTAGATGGTGTACTCATTATGATTGTGCTAAAGCTTTTAAACCAAATATTGAATTTATAAAAAAATTTGTTAAAGAAAAATATAATGGAGTATGTTTATCTGAAGAATATATTAAGTCAGAATATCCTTTAAGAGTTAAATGTAAAGAAGGACATGAGTGGAATAGTTGTTGGAATTATTTGAATTCTGGAGTTTGGTGCCCTAAATGTTCTGGAGTTAAAAGAAAAACATTAGAAGAGATAAACTTTTATATTTTTGAAAAATATGGTGGAAAATGTTTATCAACAAAATATAAAAACAACAGGCAAAAATTACAATTTGAATGCATTAAAGGTCATAAATGGAAAACAACTTGGCATATTATTTATTCCTCTAAATGTTGGTGCCCAGCATGTAGTGAAGGTTTTGGAGAACGATTTTGTAGATTTGTATTTGAAAATATATTTAATAAAAAGTTTCCAAATACAAAACCTGAATGGTTATTAACCGAAGAAGGTAATAATATGGAATTAGATGGTTTTTGTAAAGAATTAAATTTAGCTTTTGAATATGATGGTAGACAACATAAAGAAATTGTAAAAACTTTTAAAATGACCAAAAGTGATCTTGAAAGAAGAAAAAAACTTGATAACCTAAAAGATAAATTATGCAAAGAAAATAAAATAATTCTTATAAGAATTCCACAATTTAATAAAAAATTTACTAAGTTTAATTTGATTGAATTTTTAGAAAAGAAATTTCTTGATATAGGAATTGAATTTAATAAAAATATTGATGTTAATGAATTTTATAAATTATGATTTTTAATAATATATTCTATTTGTTTTTTGCTAAATTTCTTTTTAAATTGAGGTATAATATATAAAATTATGTCTCTTTCTAAACATTTTTCTTTTTTTATTTTATCCATTTCTTGAGTAAATAATAAATCTTCTTCTGTCATTTTAAAATCTTTTACAATTTCATAATGTTGTCTTCCATTATATTCAAATGCTATATTTAGTTCTTCGCAATATCCGTCAAGTTCTAATCTATTTCCATTTTCATTAGTTAACCATTCAGGTCTTATTTTAGGAAATTCTTTACCAAATTTTTCTTCAAAGAATTTTCTACAAAAACTTTCTCCTTTTGATGGATTACATCTTGAGCACCATATATCTCTTTTTATTTCTCTCCAAGTTCTTTCAAATTCATGTTCTTCTTTGCATTTAAAAATCATTTTAGTTTCTTGATTTTTATAATTTATAGTTAAACATTCTCCATTATATTTCTCTTTTACATATAATTTAATTTCTTTTAAATCTTTTTTTACTCCACCTCTACAAATAGGGCACCATCTATCTCCATGTTTTACATTACTCCAAGTTGCTTTAAAAATATGATTTTCTTTACATTTAAAAATTAATTTTGATATTGCATTTTCATAAGATTTACTTATTAATTTTCCATCATTTTTAAGTTTAACAAATTCCTTTATTTCTTTCAATGTTGGTTTTTTAGTTCCAAAACATTCTGGGCACCAATTATTAGAATTTTTAACATAATTCCATTTACTAACAAATATATGATTTTTGTTACATTTAAATTTCATTTTAGAATTTACATTTTTATATTCACTTTCTAAACAATATCCATCAAAATTATTTTTAACATAATCTTTTATAAAATTTATTGTTGGAATTATAGCATCTCTACAAAGATGGCACCATCTATTTTTATTACCATCTTTGATTGCCCACCAAGTTTGTTTGAATTCATTTCCGCAAGAACATTTAAATAACAAATGATTATCGCAACCGTTGTAGCTTGAGCTTAAACATTCACCATTGAATTTTTCTTTTACGAAAGACCTTATATGTTCTATTGTTATATTAATTTTATTAGAGCAAATTTGGCACCATTCGCCTCTTTTAACTCTTGTATAAGTTGTTTTGAATTTGTGATTGTTTTCGCATGAAATAAGAACATATGTTCTATTATTTTTATAATTTGATAACAGTTTAGAATTTGGATGTAATTTATCTAATAAGTCTTGAAAGTCTTTATTTGTATGATAACATTTGTTTTTCCAACATTCTTTGCACCATCTTTTTTGTTGTAATTTGTTCCATGTAATATAGAATATATGATCGTTTTCACATTTTATTTTTAAATAAGTTTTACGATCTTTGTATTTGGATAATAAAATAGAATTAGGGCGATTAATTTTTAAAAAATTAATAATATATTCTGAAGTTATTTTGTTCAAATCATACCATTAATATTTGATTTTTAGCTTTTTCTTGATATTCTTTTATCGATCTAGCTCCGATAAAAGAAAATGAAGATTGTAAACCTTCTTTTATTGAATTTAAAGTATTTTGTAATGGTCCTGTAGTTTGAACTAATTTAGTTGTTCCTTCTATATATTTTATATTATTTTTATCATTAACAACTTGTTTTGTTTTAATAGAAGCATTTCCAAAATATTCTTTATATTCTAATCCTTTATCTGTTATAATTTTTTTCCCAAAAGATTCATTACATCCAGCAAACATATTACCTAACATAACTAAATCTGCATAAATTAAACTTTTAGCAATATCTGAAACGTTTTTAATGCCACCATCTATACAAAGTGTTGATTTTTTATAATTACTGTATTGAACGAAATTGTTATATTTTATTGCTGTATCTATAGGATGGCAGCCAAAACCACTTTGTTTTATAGTCGTGCAAACATATCCAAATGCGGTTCCAATTTTAGAAATATCTGTTCCAGCATCTTGTAAAAACAAGATACCATCGACAGAGGATACGTTTCCAGCCATAACAGTCATATCTGAAAAATTATCTTTTATATATTTTATTATATCTCCTACCATTTTATGATGCCCATGGTTAACATCAATAATTACATTTTTATAACCGGTTTCATATAAATCAGCTACATAATCATATTCTTCTTTTTTTGTTCCAATAGATATAAATAATTTATCTTTATAATCTTTTAAATCAAATATTGCATTATTTCTATTTTCTTTTGAGTTAAAGAATCTATGATATGATGATATTGTATTATTTTTATATAGAACGTCTATCATATCTTTTGAGCAGATAGATAACATATTTGCGTTAATAACAGGTAATTCAGATTTAATATTAAAAATATCTGTAGACACATCCACTTCATTTCTTGATTCTATATCTGAGTATGTTGGAATTAAAGTAAAAGAATCAAATGTTAACATTTTAGCCATATTTTTCTCCTTGATTGTAAGTATATATTTATTATAAACAAACGTTTAATCTTGTAGATTTTTTAGTTAAAATTTAAATATAATTAACCAATATTTTTATATAAATTCTAAATGAGACAAAAATATCTTTGGTTTAGTGATATACATTTAAATAAATCATCTATTTTAAATAAAATAAGATTTTTTAAATTAATAAACAAAGAAAATCCTAAAGGAATATTTTTAACTGGAGATATATCTCAAGGATTAAAATTATCTTTTCATTTAAAGATAATGTCTGCTATTATTAATTGTCCTATATATTTTGTATTAGGCAATCATGATTTTCATTTTTCCAGTATAGAAAAAATAAATGAAAAAATGAGAAAGATATGTTCAATTCATAATAATTTGATTTGGATGCCGAATGTTGACACGGTTAAATTATCAAAGACTACAGCATTAATTGGTGTTGATGGATGGTATGACGCAGGAATTGGCAATCCTGAATTTTTAAAATTTACTACGGATTGGATATTGATAAAAGAATTTAGAAGTTTACCATCTATAAATGAAAGAGTAGCTAAATGGAGGGAGATAGCTAAGAATAGTGCTGATGAGGCTGAAATAAAAATAAACAAAGCTATTTCTGAAGGTTATAAAAAAATTTATTTATTAACACATTATCCTCCTTGGAAAGAAGCTACGAGAGATGTTGGAACGATAATGGAAAAATTTTGGTTATCATATAACACTAATTTAACTTTAGGAAAGAGAATTAAGAAGGTAATGTCTAAGCATAATAAGGTTCGTTTAACTGTATTATCTGGTCATACTCATGATCAATCAATCATATGGGTAAGAAAGAATGTTCAATGTATAGTTAACGATTCTAATTATTTGAGCGGAGCACAAATTAGAAACATAATATTTATATAAAGTCCAGTAATATTTTAGTATTCTCAAAGAGGTCTATATATAAAAAAGGTAATTATGACAAAAAACCTAGAATGGAATACAGCAGTAGAAGATTCTTTAATAGAAAGAGATTGGAAAGTTGCTTGTAAATCTGAAGTTTTCAGCAATTTTGTAAAAATGTTTATTAATAAACAAGGAGCTTTTACTGAAGATGATAATCTTGAAGAAGGTATTGATTTACCTATTAAACAAAATGAAGATTATGGTGAAGAAGATTATTTTGATAAACTCATATCTGAAGCTCAAGCTGAGATGGATGAAGTAGAAGATGTAGAAGAAGAAATTGTTGATACAGATTCTGATGGATTTATAGATGATGAATTTGGATTAGAACCTGTTGATGAACCTTTTGAATATGATAATAGTTCTAATGAGTATGATACAGGAGCAGGTGAATCTAAATATATAGACATAGGATTAAGTGATAAGACTATGAATGATATAAAAAATGATGGGGTTATGTCTTCTGCTGTAAAAGAAGTAATGGATGTATATAAAAAAGAGGAGTTAGCTGAAGCAGAAAAAGATCTTGGATTAGATGTGAATGCTGCTTATATTTTCGGACAAGGGAGAGAATAATGGCTACTAAGTTGATTAAAAAACATATTGGTTATAGTGACAGTATAGTTATGAAAGAACTTGAAAAAATAGCTATAAAAGAAGACTTAATAAAATTTGAAAAAAAACCAGAGATTCAAGTTAAAGCTTCTGCTGAATTAAAAGAAACTGGAGATGTTTTTATGGATGCTATTACTCTTGCTTCTTTTTTAAGAGATAGAGGATTTAAAAAGCAAGCATCTTTATTAGAAAAAAGAGCTTTAGAATATAAAGAACAAGATAATAAAAATAATGAGCAATATAATTGGTGGGGAGAGAATGGAGATTCCTTTTTAGAATATGCTCATAAAAATGATTATCAAGAACCTGTTCAATGTTCAAATAATTATGGAGATGTTGAAGATAATGTTGAACAACATAAAAAAGTAATGATGTCAATTAATAGACAACCAACAAATAAAAATGCTTCTATTAATAAAAAAAAATTAATAAATGAAATAAATCTAATAGCTCAAGAGATTGAAGAAGACCCTAATTGGAAAGCAATGAAGGCTAATATTTCTAAAGCTATAGAAGATGGTATTGAAGGTATAAAAAAAGCTAAAAGTATGCCTTCAGGAGGAATACCTTTAAAACCCATTTATGAAAATAAATTAACTGATGAATTTAAAAAAATAACAGGTTTAACTGATGATAATTTAAATGAATATATAGCTTTGGCTGAAAACAAAACAATAAACATTATAATACAAGGTGGTAATCCTAACTTATATAGTTTAGGGCTTTTAGATAAACTACTTAAAGGTGGAAATATAGAACTATCATCATGGAAAAACCTTATTTCATCACCATATTTTAATACTACAGCATCTTCTGAAATTAAAAAAGGTTGTCAAATTTTAGGTGTTAAGTTTGGAGATGTTATAAGTCAAGCAGTAAATAATATTAAAAATTATGCATATAGAGTCGTTAATTCTTCAATTACTATGAATGAAGCTAAAATCGCAGTATTTTTAGAAAAACAAAAAGCATTAAATGACTATACAAGAATTTATGGAGAGATAAGAACAAAATATAATGAAAATAAAAATATAAAAACAATTAATTCTTGGTTACGAGGTGGTTTGTTAAATGAATTGCGAAAACCAATATGGAGTGCTTCTGATAATTTATTTACTAATTTAAAATCTTTAAATTCTATGCTTGGAGATAAGCTTAGATTTAATCCTGATGGTTTTGAAAATTCTCTTGATAATGTAATTACTAATTGTAATACTTTACTTAAAGTTTTCAACTCAGCATCTAATTTTTATAATATATCTAATAAAGCAGGTGATTTTACAAAATATTCAGAAGAAGTAAATAAGAATATTAATAATTGCTCTAATGATATAGATCAAACTAAAAAAGCTTTATATGAATATAAAGCTTATGATAAAAATTTAAGAATGACTCCAAGTGAACTTAAAGTAGATATAAATGCCATGGTTCCTAGAATTGAAAGGATGATTAAAGGTTGGATAACTGTATCAAATGAAGCTGCTAAAGTTCCAGGAAAATTAAATGAAGATATAATAGAAAAAATACAAACAGAATTAAAATTAGGCACAGAAATTCTTAAAGCTTTTAAAAATGCTAATAATAGTAAACCTTATGCTTATTTCTATAGAAGTATGCCTAAAGGTTCAATTCCTAAAGATGTAAAAGAATTGGAAGGTGTAGTTGCAACTTGGGAAAATGAATTAGCTGTTTCAAATAAATATATAAATGAACTTGTAAAAGGAGCACATTTAAAAAATGAAGTGATGAAACTTGGATTTGGAGGTGGTTTTACAGGTATAGTGCCAACACAACAAATAAAATCACCATCTAAAGGAACTGGAACAGGTACTTATTCAGCTCCAAAGAAAGTAAGCAAAGAAATTGAAAGTAATATTCAAGTTATGCAAAAGGGACAAGAAGATTTTGCTGCATATGCTAAAACTTTAGATATAAAAGAAGATAGAGAAACTGATATTGCTGAAGCAATAGATACAGCTAAACAAGGATTAAAAGGAGCTAATCCAGATGGAATATGGGGACCAAACACTCAAACTTCTTTAGAAACAATTCAAAGATATATAGATACTAATCCTGCTTTAAAAGGTAAAATAAAAGAAAAAATTCATTCAGCTAAACCTGCTGGAGAATCTGAATCTGAAATTATTAAAAATGTTAGAACTAATATTGTAATTTTAGGTTATGCTCAAGCTTTACTTGGAAATGATAAATATAAAAAACTTTTACCTTATGTGTTAAAATCTAGTGGTTATGATACTATTCCTAAAATGTATACACCTCCAATAAAAGGTAATGTTAAAAGCTTTATGCCAATTGAAGATGGTATTAATATTTCAGAAAAAGAACTTTCTTCATTAGGGCAATTAAAAGGATATTTGAATAGTAAAGGATATAATATAACAAGTGCTAGTGGTATAGAAGAAGTAAAATAGAGGTTTTATGAATATAAGAACAGCTCAACAAACTGAAAATCAATATAGAAATTACTGGCAAGTATTATCTCCTAAATATGTTTTTACACCAAAAAATGATACTGAAAAAAAATCTATAGGAGAAGCTAAAAAATTTTTTAGAGATTATTTAAATGATTTCAGATCTAGATTTCAAGGAGAAACTAGACAAAGATACGCTTTAGAAAAATTAAAAGAAAAATTAGAAAACAAAACTTTTCCAGAATCATTAAGTTATGCTGGAGCTTCAAGACTTGCTATAGATAATTTTTATAGTGTTATGGGTGAAGTTGAAAAATTAATAAAAAATGAATTAAATTTTGGAGAAGATGAGGATTCTTTAAACCTTTCTATTGATGAAAATAAAAATCCATGGACTGTTACTAATTGGCATAATACTCTTGGAATGATGTTAAAAAGAGCTTCTTATCAATATGGTGAAATAAAAAATAGAAAAACTGTAAATGAACAAGATGAAAAAATTAAAATAGCAGAGTTGAAAATTAAATCTGAATATTTTAGTAGAGTTAAAAATTTATTACTTAAGTTGAAAAATATAATCAATGGAGATAATCCTGAAAATAAAAAATTAGCACCAAACGAAATGGTTCCAGATAATTGGTTAATGGGATCAAGAGGTGGAAGAGGAGGCTCTTACGGTAATCGTGGTGGAAGATATCCTGGTGATAATAATGGAAGATATCCTGGCGGTTTAAATTCTTTAGATGAGGGATTTTCAGAACAACAACAAAGATTATTTAAATTCCCATTTGGTAAAGGAAATAGTTCATATGGCTATTTATATGTACATGATCTTTTAAGAGCTTATGGCTTAGATTCAAAACCACAATATAGAATTCTAATGGGTAAAGGTAGTAGAAGAGAATTGCCAAGTAGAATATGGATGTCTTTAGACCCATATGATGCTTTAGATAGCTTAGGTAGCGATAAAGCTTTTTTCTATAAATATGTTCCAGCTTTAAACGCAGCACTAAATGAAATAATAGACATATATACACAAGAGGCTGATAATAAAAATTATGATCCTAAACAAGTAGATATTGGTAAAAAATATGAATCTGCTACAAAAAGCATGATGCTTACTATGAAGATGCCAACTCTTAAACGAAGACAAACTCCTTCTAGATAATAGGATAATTTTGGATATAGATAAACGTATAAAAATATTGAAAGCTATAAATGAACCTTATGATATAAAAAAAGAAGCAGGTTTGTTTACAGCTATAACTTCCGTTATAGGAGCTTCTTTCTCTGATGTTTTTAATCCTAATGATATATCTGGAAGCTTAATGAAAATAGCCACTACCGCAGTGATGGGATATATGTTTGGCATGTGGTGGAGCATCGCAACAGCAGTCTTACAATATGGCTTTGGAATTGATATTAAAACAATACTTACAGTCATCAATGATGTATTATCAAAATTTATATCGACCGTATTCTCTTCAGGTAATCATAAAGAAATTGATGTGGATAGGACTACAGAAAATTTGACAACAGAAGTTATGGATTTATCAAATATTTCTGGACCTAAATTAGAAGAGCCAATAGGGAATATTATAACAGCTAATCAACAAAATGAATTTATTAAACAAGCTGGTATTGGTAGCAAATTACTTGGTGGAAGTTTAAAAGCTTTTATGAAAACAACGTCTGGTGGATTTTTAAGAAGACTAATTGGAACAATAATAAAAGGTCTTCTTGTTGGTTCTGGAATTGGTATTGGAACAGCTGCTGTAATTAGAGGAACAAAACCTGGAGCTAAAAGTTTAACTGAAACTCTTCCTGTTTCTAGCATTCTTCCAGATTTTGAGAATAAAGAAGAAAAATCTGACAAGAGAATGGTTTCTAAATCTTTAATAAATTATGTAGGAAGACCATCTAATGAAGGTAGAACTTATCATGTAAACGATGCAGATGTTGAAGGTGAAGGAACAGAAGCTTGGTATATACCAAATAATACAGGAGATTTTGGCAAAACTATATGGAATTGGATATTTGTGGTTTATCCTAACATGCCTCCATCAGCAGAACAAATCATTTATAATAATTTTGTACAAATATATAGTTCAATTCTTTCAGATTTTCTTAATTATAATGAAAAAGAAAAATTAAATGTTTATGGAAGTTATGTGAGAATTCCTAAAGTTATAAAAAATAAAAGCATTCATACCATAAAAGATATAGTTGATATTATTTTAAATTCTATCAAGGTTTAGTTATATTAATATAGCACAAAAAGGGAAAACATGAGCGATTATTTTTTTGAATCAGATGAAAGTGAAGTAATGACAGAGTTTCTTAAAATAGCTAAGGAACAAAAATTATATGATGTTGAGCCTTCAGAAGATAAAACGGGAAAAGAATTAATAGAAAAAGCTCATCCTGAAAAAGAAACTATTGAAGTTACTGAAACTTACAATATAAATACAGGCGTTGTTGAAAACGGAAATCAACAACAAGAAACTGATATTGAAGTTGCTTTAAAAATGCCCGATAATCATATCAGTAGAAAAACAATGGCAGAATCAAATCTTCAAGAAGAATTAATTTTAATCGCTGATGAGATGAGTGTTAGAGGTGAAAAAGATTTAGAAGTATTTGCTAGAAAACTAAATCATAATTTAAAAAAAAAAGCAGCATTACCCTATTTAGCAATAGCTGGATTAATAGCAGTTCCAACATTGATTAGTGGATATTTAGCTTCTATTCATTTAACAGACCCTGTTGATTATGGCGTTGATACAAATCTAGATTCTCTTTATTATGCTATAGAAGACTATAAACAAAATAAAATAGAAGCTTCTGGTTTAGAAGATAATTCAAATGTAATTGTTTTATTAGATAATTTAGAAAAAACAGTTTTAACTGTTAAAAAAGTTCGTGAAGAATATATGAAGATTATTTCATCTTTTTCTAATATGCTACAAGATATTCCAAGAACAAAAAGCGAATTACAAAATATAAATCCAGATAAAGTAAAAAATACGATTAAAGATCCAAGATCTGCTAAAGTAATAAATTATATGAATAAATATACTGAAAAATATAATGATTATATTAAATCTACAATTCCAAAACTAAATAGTCTTTATAAGTATTTAGAAAAATATTTAAATGAAAATGTTAATTTAGTTTCTGATGAAACAGGACAGAGAAGTACATGGACACAAGTATGGGAAAAAACAAAAGAATTTGCTGGATATTTTGAAAAAACAGATGAACAACATTTATTAGATGCTTTAGGAATTACTATAAATTCTTTAAGAAGCGATATAAAAAATAGAGAACAAGAAGTGCATCAAATTGTATCTACACTAAGTGCACCTATAGAAGAAGATATTTTTAAAGATTTTAATCTTGAAGAAGCTAAAAAAGATATAGCTACAATAGAAAAAGAATAATGAATGAATTAATTAAACAACTTCAAGCATTTATGAAAACAGCTCCTGCTGGAATTTCTTATAATGGACCTGTAAATGGTAAATCAAATGAAGAATTAAAAAGTGCCACTAATAATTTACAAAATCTTATACGTAAAACTCTAAATGATCATTCAGATAAAAATATAGCTGATAAAGCAAAATCTTTTATAATAATGAGTGGAGATAATGTTATATCTTCTATATCAGATATAAAATATCTTATTTCAGAAATTAACAAATCTAAAGAAACAAAAATTATAGATATTTCTAATAAAAATATAGAAGCAATTCAAAAAATTTTTAACTCTAATCCA
>Ga0307378_10003630_pt1 | contig 22468 bp, 18 predicted proteins | sample UN1MG_FD_202238 | JGI IMG/M metagenome (GOLD analysis project Ga0307378, IMG submission 202238) | Soil microbial communities from Risofladan, Vaasa, Finland - UN-1 | ecosystem: Environmental > Terrestrial > Soil > Coastal area > Acid sulfate soil | place: Finland: Risofladan, Vaasa | collected...
GCGGCTGACGCAGATGTCGTGCTCCCGTTCACAGAGACGGGTGATACGACTTCGATCTACGTTTGTTCATTCGGTTCTACCGGCATCGAGGGGATCCAGAGCTCGCCGATCCAGGTTCGCAATCTTGGAGAGGACAACACTTCTCCGCGTATCGATACCCGGATGGAGTGGTACTCCAATTTCCAGATTGGACATCCTCGTTCGGTGACCCGATTCAGCAACATCGAGAACATCCCGGCCGTCGCCTAGTAGTCACATGGCTCGTCCTGTGTCAGTCTAAGGTAGACTGACACACTTCAATTCAAATAGGAGAAATGACATGTCCAGTTCAATCATGTCGCCCTTTCAGAACAGCTACACGCTGGACGCCGACCACATTCTCAAGGCTGCTGGCGTGATCGGTGCGAGTGCTGCGGTCGCGACCGTGGTGGATCTCGGCAGTTCGTACTACAGCGGAACGCTCGTCGTTGACGTAACGGCGATCGAAGTGGCTTCCACAGACGAGAACTACGCAATCGTGGCTCAGGGAACGAACATCGCAGGCTTCGGTACGAAGACCGATGTCTGGGATCTTGGAGCCATCCTGCTCGGTGGCGGTGCAACGGGGCACTACACCGACTCGACCGCAGTGGACGTCATCGGGCGTTATACGGTGGGCTTCACGAATCGACATGGAGCGAGTCTGCTTCGTTACGTTCGTCTGTACACTGTCGTCGCCGGGGCGATCGCATCGGGAATCAATTACTCGGCGTTCCTCGCCAAGAATCCCGTCGGTGTCTGATCGTTGATGGGGAGGGCGCAAGCCCTCCCCGTTTCCACATCTCTTTCAAGTCAGGAGGAATCAAGTGGCAGCGAAAGTGCTCGTTCACGACAGTCAAGAAGACGAAACGATCATGCTCTACAGCGCAGATGCGCGTGAGTGGATTGCGACGGAGCCGGATCGTTACTCCCTGATCAATCAGGAAGACAAGATCGCACTTGCGAATCCGCCTCAGGCCGGCGTTCGGAAGCCTGTTGATCTTGGCAATGAGAAGGGCGATGATAAGCCTCGTCCTCCCGCTCCCGGAGTTCGCGCGAAGGGAAAGGCGAAAGCCGACAAGGAAGATGACTGATGGCGTTCACGCCTGAAGACGGAACGGGTCTGGCGGCAGCGAATAGCTACGTCAGTGAAGCCGAGCTTGATGCTTGGGTCACCGATCGCAACCTCACGATTTCCATTGTTCAAGTGGAAAAAGAAGCTGCGATGATTGAGGCGACCACATACATCGACGGGAAGTTCGGTGCTCGTTTCGTTGGTCAGCGCGACACCAGAACTCAAGGTCTTGACTGGCCTCGTCAATACGCATATGACGAGACAGGCGAGTACATTGAGGATGGAGCGGTTCCTCGCGAAGTCAAGAACGCAACGCTGGAGCTTGCCGTTGCCCGTCTCGTGCAAGCTTCAGTTCTCCTTCCTAATGTAGTCGCAGGCGAAAGCGGAATCATTCTTACGGAAGACAAGATCGGCGACCTCATGACGAAGGTTGAATACGACGGCGGATCAGGATCAGCTGGCGAGCCTGTGTATCGCACAGCGGCTCGCATCCTTCGTCCTCTTCTCAATCCTGTTGGAATCGTGCGCGCATGAGCACAGCTTTCGGCAACAAGATGCGAGCTGCCGCTGTCAAGGTCATTGACAAGTTCGGCATTGACATGATCTTGACGGCCGATGGCTTCGGTGGCTTTGATGTAACGACTGGCCGAGCGATCAGACTCACAACGGATACGCAGCAGACAGCGAAGTGCGCTCCGTTCGGTCGCATCAGCACTCAGCGTGCACAGACAGACGACAACGTGCAGATCAGTGACGCAGTCACGTGGGTGAAACAGACTGGCTTGACTGTACCGATTGCAATCGGCATGACAGTACAGATCTCTCCGTCCGGTAGGAAGATGCGTTGCGTTGCAGTGGATAAGTTTGATGCTGACGAGCTTCCGGCAGCGTATCGCTTGATCTTGAGGGACATGTGAGTAGCCTTGATCGCTTCCTACTGAAGCTTGCGAACGACGCGAAGAACGCAGAGAAGCTCATGTCGTTGACGATTCGCGATGTCGGGCTCCAGGCTCTGCGCGGCGTCGTGCTCAAGACGCGCGTTGTAACAGGTAGGACGCGCGGTAACTGGCAGACGTCCATCGGTACACCGCTCACTGGAACACTAGAACGCCTTGATCCTTCGGGTGCGCAAGCGATCGGTCAGGGGAGTGGCGTCATCAAACAGGTGAAGCCGTTTGATACGATCTGGCTTGTCAACAATGTGCCTTGGATTCAAAACCTTGAGGATCTTGATCACATGGTCGACCTCACGGTCCAGGAAATCATGGGACAGTTCAACCTATGACGGAAGTCGCATCGGTATCCTACTGGGAAACGAAATCCTTCATAGTGAGATGGATGATCCAGGCTTTGCAAATCACGGATTCGGGTATCACTGTCATGGTCGACAACGTGGACATTGACGAACCGATATTCGATCCTGATAGCGTCTCTCGCTCATCGTGGTGGTCTGTGTCTGCGACCACAGGAGAAGCCACGTATCCAACAGTTTCTGGCAGAGGCAGAGGAGGAAAGAAGTCGCGACTCGTTTCGTATTCTGGAATCCTAGTTGTCCGTTGCTGCACACCGAAAGGCGTCGGTGTCATGCAAGCTGAAAAGATGGCTGATGAGGCTGGAAAGATCGTTCGTGATCTTTACACTCCAGTTGTCGGCTTGACTTTCAATGCTCCGTTCACCCAAGAGGTGCCGCAAGAGCGGTACTATCAACTCAACCTTCTTGCTCCGTTCACTGTGAACGCTTACACATAAAGGAGTGCCCGAATGGGACTCGCTGACTCATCCTCTGCAAATCTTTCTTTCAGAGACGAACCGACGACGTGGGGCGTTGTCACTGCTGGAGCGTATCAGGAGATGCGCATCATCAGTGAGTCGCTCAAGCAGGAAACGCGAACAGCAGAATCCGAGGAGGTCGGTAGCGACCGCCTGACTCCGGATATCGTTCGCGTTGGCGCTGACGTGAGTGGTGACATCGTTCAGCATCTTTCGTGGGGAGAAGACGATCTTCTCAAGTACGCGCAGATGCGCAATTGGACAGCCGCATACGATCAGACAGCCACATGCTCAGCGACTGCGAATGGAGATGGTACGTGGCTCCTGGAAGACGACGCTACTCCTGCCGCATATAACGCCTTCATCGCAGGCGGACACGTTCGCATGAGCGGATGGACATTCGGTGGTTCGACTGCGAACAACGGTATCTGGCGCATCCTGGAAGTTCAAGCTGGCGTCGGTCTGCTCCTGGATGACGGCGACAACATTGCTGTCACCTCCGCTGCTGATGCTGGAGTTCGTGTCATCCATGAGTCGCTCGTCACCGCCAACGCAACGGATACAGGCAACACGAGTTTCTCGGTGCAGAAGAACTTCCCTGACTCGGATGAGAGCAGCAACGGCACAGTCATCACGATGAACGGATTTCGTGTCGATACAATGGCGCTCGCCATTGAATCAGAGGCCATCCCGAAGGTGACGTACGGAGTGCGAGGGAAGATCGCAATCGTCGGCGACACGCTTGCTACAGGAGCGAACGTTGCTCCTGGAACTGGCGAAGTCATGAACGCTGTGGACCACATCGAACTGTACTCGTGCGCAAAGACATCAGATACTGGCGCTCCGTACAAGTACGCAGACGTCAAGTCGCTCACGCTCACCATGAACAACGCTCTTCGACCTCAGCCAATCATCGGTTCGGTTTCCCCTGTTGGAATCGGGCGTGGTACTCAGCGCGTGACAATCGCAATGACGGCGTACTTCCGCGACAACAGAGTGCTGGATGACTACCTTGGCTTCAAGAAGGTGAACGTCGACTACGGCTACAATGAGACAACGCCGGCAGCGACGACACGCACAGGAGGCATGATCGTCTGTGAGGACACGCTCGGCAACGCCTACGTGTTCGACATCGGTCAGGCAGTTATCACGAAGGCCGACACGCTGACTCCTGGCAAGGATCAGGACATCATGGTTGACATTGAAATGACGGCCTTCAAGCGCAAGTTCAACGCAACGTCCAGTCCGTTCCAGTTCGGAATCAGTCGGATCGTGGCGTAACAACAAGAGCAGAGGAGCAGAGAACAATGAAGCTATCGGCAATTGAATTGGATGTCATCGGCATTCAAGAAGGCAAGTGGACGAAGATGCCTGGAGGCTGGGAGTGCTGCTTGCGCTCAGCGGCTTCCAAGGCTGCTCGTTCTGTTACAGATCGTATCCAGCGTGAGCGGCGTGAAAACCCCGAGCTGAAAGGCGCGGAGCCGACCACGGAAGAAGCGATCGAAATGACCATTGAAGTACTCGTAGAGGCTTGCATGGTCGATTGGCGAGGATTGGAGGAGGATGACGGTACACCCATCGTCTTCAGTCATGAGCGCGCATACGCAATCTTGCGTGATGAACGCTATCAGCTGATCCTGGACGCCGTGGCTGATAAGGCCGGAACTGAAAAGACGTTCCTGAAGAATTCGGATGTGGAGAAAGACGCGGGAAACTGATAGAGGTACTCGAGTGGGAGCAGGTAGGCTGGGGACCTCACGAAGCCTTCCTGCGAAAGCTAGAGCGACAACACGGGAAAGGGTATGTCAAGGCTCTGCAAGAAAGGCCAGAACCTCCCGGGTACCTACAAAGAATCCTGTCATGTTTCCTCACTTGCGATCGAAGAAGGGTTCACGCAAGAGCACCGATCAGTCTTGTTGATTTGGAGTCTTGGTTGAACATACATCTGATTGACGATCTGGATCGTGAATGGTACTTCCACGTCGTTGAAAAGATGGACATCCATTTCCTGAGGAAACATGGCGACACTTGAACGGATCATCAGGCTAGGGATAGACTCATCGGGAGCAGTCTCGGGCGCTGCTACGTGGACTCAGTCAACTGGAAAGATTGAGAGTTCCACTAGGCGAACTCGGGATGAGCTTGGTCGTTTCATTAAGTCGCCAACTGGAATCCGTGGTCTTGCTGATAAGATCCGCAACGAAGCGAAGCCTGCGTTTGATCGTTTCATCGCAGATCTGCGCAGGACCGGAACACATACCAAGCTCGCTCGCAATGAGCTCGGTCAATTCATTCGTGGCAGAAACAGCGTTGATGAGCTTCAGCGCAAGCTGAACAAGATTGGATCTGGGAGCATCGGAAAGCTAGCCGGTGCGTTCAGAAGCGCGAAGCTCGCGCTTGGCGGATTGGGTCTTGGCGCTGGATTCGGTTTGACAGCCGTATTCAACGTGATCAAAAACTTCGAAAAGGAGATGAGCAACGTCAAGGCTCTTGTCGGTGACATCACTGACAATGAGTTCAAGGCGATGGAAGCCGAGGCACGAAGGCTCGGTGCAACGACGCGGTTCTCTGCAACGGAAGCCGCGAGTGGTCTTAAGTTCCTGTCATTGGCTGGCTTTGAATCGCGCGAGTCAATCGCAGCGTTGGAGCCTACCCTCAATCTCGCTGCTGCCGGCGCGATTGATCTGGGCAATGCAGCGGACATCGCGTCTAACATTGCGACACAGTTCGGTATCAAAGCCGAAAATCTAAATCGCGTTGTTGACACACTTGCGTTCACGGCATCAAAGTCAAATACGAACATTGAACAGCTGAGCGAAGCACTCAAGTTCGCTGGTCCGATCGCATCTGTCGCTGGCATTGAGCTTGAAGAAGTAGCAGCGGCGGCAGCTCAGCTCGGTAATGCAGGCATCCAGGCTGGTCTTGCTGGTACCGGCCTTCGCCGAGTGATGATCAATCTGTCTTCGCCGACGGAGTCTGCCGTCGCTGCGTTTGCAGACATGGACCTTTCGCTTAGCGATCTTGATCTGCGTACCAACTCCCTCACAGAAGTGATGGCGAAACTCGGTAACGCAAATCTCAACGTTGAGCGTGCCTCCAAGATCTTCGGTGACAGAGCGGCCGGCGTTGCTGTCATCCTTGCGCGTACGTCAGCTAAGACAGCAGATTTCGAGAAGCGCATTCGTAGCGCTCAGGGTGCTGCGAAAAGAATGGCCGACACCATGTCGGACAATCTATTCGGTGCAAGCAAGAACCTGATATCGGTTATACAAGAGCTAATCTTGCAGACTGGTGATGGTGGGCTGACTGGTGCGTTCCGCACGATGCTGGATACGACCACGAGTGTTCTTCGTGTCTGGGCGGGGATGGGCGAGTCGCTTGGCAAGAACAGACGCCAGTTCACTACCCTCGCTGATCGCATCGTCGTACTTGCAAAGACGCTCGGTGCGCTTGCATCGCTTCAATTCGCAGCGAAGTTCCTTGTACCCATCGCAGCTCAGACAGCAGCGGCAGCTCTTGGCTTCGCTCGCCTCACGCTTCAGGTCAGAGGGTTCGCTTCTGCTGCCGCTGTCGCTGGAACAGCGTCAGGCAAACTAGCGACAGCGCTCGGTCTTGCTCCTACACCGATGACGAAGATCTTGTCCATTGGCTTCAGCCTCATTACGATGTGGGGTCTGTACAAGACAGCGACCGCCGGAGCATTCACAGAAACAAGATCTCTTCTGGATGAAGCTGAAAACTTCGCAACGACATTCGGCAAGCAGACAGGCAAGGTCGGCGAAGCGATGTCTCGCAACGTCGGCAACAAAGTCAAGGAGCTAAAGGAAAAGATCGCTCGTGATGCAATCACAGCGGATGATCTTGTGCGACCCGATGTTGCAAGAGAAGTTGATGCGCGACTCAGATCAATCTTTGGTCGTACTCAGTTCCCAGAGGACGCCGACAACGGAGAAGAGAAACGAGCCGGCGTTGAGCGCACGATCTTGCGCGAGCGTAGCGAAGCTATCCAGACACTGCGCAATGAGCTTGGAAGGTATGAAGTAGCTCTCAGGCTTGTTGATGAAGCGAATAGCAATCTCGCTTCTAACACGGCAGCGCGTGAGGAAATTGAAAAGGAGCACAAAGCGTTCCTTGACGCTGAGGCTTCTGCTGCTGCATTCCAACTTCGTATGGATACTGCGACTGTGAAGCAGGACGTGTACAGTCAGGTCCTTGAGCTGTCTATCACAAAGCAGGAACGCTTTGAAGAAGCAACGAAGGCAATCAATTTTGCGTTGAAAGAAAATGAGATCAGTGTTGAAGACGCAGCACGAGTGACTGAAATCTTCAAAGACAAGATCTTTGGCGCGACCAAGGAATCGAAAGAATTTAGTTCTGTGTTGCAAGCCATCCGCACTCCGGCGGATGACTATGCAGATTCACTTCTGCTGGTCAACGAAGCTCTTGAAAGGAACGTCATAAACGAGGCTCAGGCAGCGCGAGCCACAGAAGTGTTCGCAAAGCGATTCAAGGACGCAACGGACAAGATAGCGGCTGGACCGCCGCTCGCACGCGAGTTCGGTGATGCGATGGGCAAGACGCTTACTTCGATGGTCTTCCAAGCTCAGGATGCTGAAGCTGCGTTCAAGAACCTTGCGCTCCAAATCGCAGAGATGATCTTCCAAGCTACGATCGTTGAGCCGCTCGTCAATAGCATTGTCGGTGCATTTACTGGCGGAATCGGTAGTTTGTTCGGTGGTGGATTAGCGAATGGACCGCAGGGTCTAGGCTCTGCTCCTGGAGGAGGAAGCTTCAACTATCAAATCGCCCCTCTTGGCAGTGCGATGGGAGGAGATTTCAAGGTTGGAGGCGGCGGAGGAACAGACAGTCAGCTTGTTCAGTTCATGGCTTCGCCAGATGAAAGCGTTCATGTCCGTACTCCTGGACAACGAGCGGCGATGTCCTCAGCCTCTAGTGCTCCTTCGAGTGGAGGAGGAGGAGGAGGTGGCATCAATCTCCGCGTTGATGTCGTGAACAACAGCAGCACAGCTAGTCCGACGAAGACTGAAACTTCAGTTGTTCAGACAGCGCAGAACAGAGTCATGATCACCAACACTGTGACTGACGTCAATCAAGAAGACATCACTAGACGCGGACGCTTTGCACGCACGATGGAACAGCAATCAACGACTCGTTTTACAGGAGGTGAGCGATGACCACTTGGCTCGTGGCTCCTTTCCCTCAGACGCCTCAAGTTTCGAACTACGGAGAAAAGTTTCGGAACACGGCGCATCATGACGGCGTTGATGAAGGTCCTGTCATGAGTCGGCGCATCGGCCTTGCAGGACCGAAGCCGTTCACATGCGTATTCTGGCTCACGGCCGCTGAGGTAACTCAGCTGAGGACATGGTGGGAAGATACGATTGAAGACGGCACGATTGAATTCGACTTCCCTCATCCGCATCCCGGCGTCGGTGGCACGATCGTATGTCAGATGTTCAAGCCACCTGATGCCAAGACCCAGGGCGGCGATCTCTGGACGGTAGGCTGTGAGATCACAGAGGTGCTTGCCTGATGGCCGACGTAACACCCTCGGCATCCGTACGTCAGCAGATGGCAAGGCGTACGACGAAGAAGGCTCCCATTCTGTGTGTTGAGATATTCCAGCCCGATGAACAAGATCCGACATACAGCGATTCACGATGGCCGATCCGTCTTTGCGATCATACGCAGAGCATCAATCATGGTGGGGATACGTTCACGGCAGTGTCCATGGACTGGTCACCGATCAACCGTGAGGAGGAAGAGGTTCCTCAGTTGATCATCAACGTGCTCGGTGTCGGCGATCTGTATTCAGATCTGATGCGAAGCCTGAGCGTGAAGCCTCCGCGTGTGGATGTATTCACCGTGACGATTGACACGACGACAGGACTCGTTCAGCCTACACGTGACGAACAAATCACGGACCTGCGCTTGAAGAAAGTGAAGGGCAGATTCGGCATCTCGTTCACGCTGCGCAAGCGAGAGTTCACAGGACCCTATCCAGTTCGTCGTTACGACGGCATCACCTTCCCAGGTCTGCGATGAAAGTCTACGCTGTCGATACAAGCGAGTATCGTGACTGGATGGCCGTCCCCTACAAAGAGTTCGGCAGAGAACTCACTGGAGCCGACTGTTGGGGCTGGACTCGTCTGTTCCTGAAAGAGAAGATCGGCGTTGATCTGGCGATCTATGATGGGATGACGCGTCCGACTCCAGACACGATCCGCGATCAGCTGAAGTCTGGATGGCGCAGACTAGCAGAAGATGAAGAGCCGCGTCCGTGGGACGTAGTCACGTATCTTCAATCCAGGTACGACCTCCACCACATCGGCGTAATGATCGGGAACGACCATTTCTTGAGCATGATCGTTGGATCTTGTGTGACGACGGAGCGCTTGAGTAAAGGCGCTGATGAGTGGGAATTCGTGAGGCTGTATCGTTATGTCGGCTGAAGTCATGATCGTAGAAGGGCTGGTGACGTTTGCCTATGCGACGAGCCATCTTGAGATTGATGCCGCTTCTGTGAAAGAGGTTCCGTGCGGCTTGTCCGTCACGGAGATGCTGGATGAGTACTTCGACGTCGACCACGAGGGGCTCGCGCCGCTTCACGTATATCTCGGCGGACACACAGAGATCGAGCTCGAAGACTGGGACGTCTATTATCCTGCCGCAGACTGCATGATTCTTGCTGTTCACATTCCACAAGGTCCTCTTCTGCTGCCGTTGCTTGCATCCGCGTTCGCAGCAGGAGGAGCAGGAACGGCTGGTGGTGCGTTGATCGCTGGAACTACTATTGGCGTTTCTTCAACAGCGGGCATCCTTGCGGCAATCACGACAACGGTGTTGACCGTTGCGCTTTCGATTCTCCCTGCTGCACTCATGGGATCTCCAGATCAAGGAGGCGCGAACTACGTTCCGCCTGGAGCAAGTCCTTCGCTCAATGGCGTGAGCAACGACATTCGTCTTGGTCAGCCGATCATCAAGAATCTTGGACGCAATCTGGTCGTGTTCCCGCTCGCGACGTTGTCCTACACAGAGACGGTCGGAGAGGAGCAGTTTCAGGTCGTCGTGTTCTCTGGCGGTGAAGGAGTCAACACGATTGAAGAAGCGACGATGAAGTTCGGTGAGACGTTAGTCTCCAACACAGAGACGGAGTACGTTCTTCACTACGGTAATGGAAATACCAAGCACGTCTATCCCAATGCCTCCGGGCGATCCCCCGTGTCGGTCGGTGGCGCGTATCCCGCTGACGGTCCGCCCGTTCTGGAAATTGCGACGCAGGACATCTATGAGGATCGTGTCGACGTCAAGTTTCGCACCGAGTACACTGGAGCGTGGACGGTCATTCAGGAAGTGATTCACACGACGACTCAAGCTGGTCGCTTCATCAGCTTCGAGCTTCATTTCCCTCAGGGATTCGGTCGTTTGGATAGTGGTGATGGTGAGCTTCATGCTGATACTATCTTTCTTGGCATCGAAATACAGGAGCAGGGCGGCGGTGCTTGGACCCCGATCCCCGACCTTCCCGACTTCACAGACGGCGGCTTTCTTTCTACACACGATCTGAATCATCTCAACCTGACCGGCAATTTTGGAATTGCTACTGAGATCGTGTTGGATTATTTACTCCCTGGAGTTAATGGAAGACATGTAGCACCAATTCTGCCTGGGACATCCCCGTACAACGGGAACGTCAGTGAAAGCCTGAGAAATGCGCGAGTTGAAAACTATAGAGGGCAGTTCAAATACGTTGATTTGACGTATGCAAAGGGAATTCGATTCAGATCTTGGATCACGAGGTTCGGCGGAAGTTTCATCGACGACAAGGTGTACAGCGGATCATTCTTCGAGTTGACCGGATCGTGGCCCGGTGTCCCTGCTGGAACATACGTTGAAATTGGCATCGTGGAAGCGAACCGAATCGAGATTGTGGCAGTAGTCGACGTCAATCGAAAGGTTCGTTATGCAATAGCAGGAGAGGCAAACGGATACACTCCTCTGCACGCTCCGTATGTCTTCGATAATCTTGTAGCTGCTTCTCCGCGAACGTTGACGACAGAAGACTTCGACAACGTCATTCGCATCACGGGGAAGTCTCACACAGAGATACGCCAAGGCTTCAAGTTCGAGGCTCCTGCAGGAAGGGATAACTATTCCATTCGTCTTCGTAACTATGGCAATCCGTACTGGACGACGGATCGCTATACGAAGGATCGCAAAGGTTTCAAGGGCGATGGCATCGTCAATACTGCTGCGAACTACGTTGACTTCGTATGGACGGTATTGAGAGCTCACGATCTGGTCACACCGATCAACGAGCCCGGTCAAACGTTGATCGAGATGCGAACGCAGTCCACAGATCACATCAACGGTGTCATCGCAAGATTCAACGCCGTGATGCAGTCCAAGCTCCGCGTGATAGCGGGCGGAGTACTCCAGGCTACTCCGATCGCAACGAGCAACGCGGCATGGTGCGCACTGGATACCCTCATCGGTAAGTCTGGCAAAGATCCTGTGTCTGATGCTGATCTTCCCACAACGATTGATCTTGATGCATGGGAAGACTGGGCAGACTTCTGCGATACGGAGAATCTTGAGTACAACAGGATTCACGACTACGATTCTACACAGGAGCGTGAGCTCTACAGTATCGCCGCCGTGGGTCGTGCGAGTTTTGACAGAACCGACTTGATCACGCCGATCATCGAGAAGGCCCAAGACCCACTCGTCTACGGACAGGCATGGACTCCGCACAATTGCAAAGACATGACGTATGAGCGTGTCTTCACAGAAACGCCTCATCTTGTTCGTGCGAAATTCCGCAACGCTGCAAAGAACTGGCAACCCGATGTCATTCCGATCTACTCCCCCGAGTATGGTCCCTACGAAGTGGCGGAGCTGGACATCACAATCAACGCAGCCTCTTCGACAACAATCGTCATTAGCGGAGCAACGGGATGGGAAGACATAGGCGTTCGCGTTGGAAGCTGGGTGAGATTCCCACTTGGGTCATTGCAGCCTTGGAATTTCGGCAATGCATTTCTTACCTACCAATCCCCGACATGGCGATCGTTCCTCGTCACGAACTTGACAACGGTCGGTGCGAATCAAGAAGCGACGCTTAAGCTCAGGACTGGTGAAAGCCTTCAGCATCCGGGCTTTGACAACGGTCGCAAGCATGTTTCTGTTCGTCTGGCCGAGACCGTCGAGACCATTGATGAGTATGCCGTCACGAGTGAAGAGCAGGTCTACAATGACGTGCGACTGCGCGAGAACATCATCAACCTGCGCCCTGAAGTGTATCAATGGGAGTGCGGCTGGATCGGGATGAACACAAGGCGTGGACACGTCTGTCCAATCAGCCATTGGGCGCTCAAGGTCGGTCATTCGTTCGGACGCATCGCAACGATCATTAATGACACGTTCAACTACTCGGAAGGCGAGGCAAAGCAGCCGCTTGAGTATCAACGGTATGAGGCTGATGGGTTCACTGTCATTGATTACGGCATCCTCATTCAGGATGAGGATCTGATCAGCACGGTCCATCCAATTCGCAACGAGGCAGACTTCGCAGCCGTGGCAACGCTGCGAACGACGCATTTCGAATTCTCGACTGGCGCTCCTACGTCAAGAATCTGGCTTGAGGATCATGTCATCGCGATTGGTCCGATCGCGCTTCTCAACGTTGATGGGTTGATAACCTCAGTACGCGGTATTTCAAAGTATGCGTATGAAATTTCTGCTGTGCCGTACTCCCCTGAGATCTATGACAACGATCTCCTGGGGATTGATCTTCCGTCCTTTGACCCGAGGGTGTTCGTTCCCGACTCTACTCCCATCGGTGCTGCTCCTGCAGATCCCATCAACTGCTCTGCGAAAGGGCAGATGGTGCTCAACTCAGAGGGCAAGATCACTCGTCAGGTGAAGGCCGTGTTCTTTGCCGCGAATGCTTTCAATTCAGGATCGCGTACCGCTGCGACGATGAAAATTGAAGTGCAGTATCGCCTCTGTGCTGATTCATCCGCATTCCTGCCAGAGACTCCGTGGCGCTCTTGGGGCATCTTTGACGTGCATCAGGCGGAGACGATCATTCCATTCAAGAATGAAACGAGGAGCGTTGATGTTCGATTCCGAGCGGTGAGTGCTCATGATGTGCCTTCCAACTTCGTTGTGGTCACCGGAGTCAAACTGCTGGGAGAGACCGGAAAGGTTGCTGGGATTCAGGCGCAGGACTTCCTGAAGCAGACGGCATCCGGCGTGAAGAAGGTTCTACGTATCACGTGGAGCTATCCGCAGGGAGTGAGCAAACACTCTATCTCAGCCGACGTCAACAACGTCGGTACTGGATTGGCAGACAATCGCTTCACGCTCGACCCTGTTACAGCAGATTTCAAAAGCTTCAGGATTGGGCAGCAGCTCGTTACGACCGGATTCCTCAATGCTGAGAACAACGGTGTCTGGACCATATTCAGCGCCGCTCTTGGTTCTGGTGTCATCAACGTAACTCCGACTGGAGTCACGGTCGATGAGCTTGCCTCTGCCAATGGCAACGTGCAGATGGAGACCTTCAATACAGACGACGAAGGCACGCTGCTCTTGCGGCCTGAATACTTCATCGTTCGTTGGTCATTCGATGGCGGAGCAAGAAAGACAGATGTAGTTCTTGCAGGATCAGGCGAAAATACATTCTTTGACGTGCTGGACGCGCAGGAAGGTATCTACACGTTTGAAGTGACGGCTGCCGGACCCGACAGCGCTCCTGGTAAGCCTGTCTCAAGAACGTTTCAGTATTCACAGACAGTAGACGTTGATCTTCCTAGGCCTCGTGGTTTGAAGGCAAAGGGATCTCCGCATGATGATCCTGGAAAGTTCGTGGGTCGTGATCTTGTCGTGCGATGCGACCACACTGCGCCTCTTGACTTTATGCTCCGCAATCAAGGGCAGCAGATCACTTTCAATTCTGGATCGATCAACACAGGCTTCATTGACTGCTACGAATTTTCGTTCATCGATCCCGTGACGGATGAAGTTCTTGAGATCATCAAGGTGCGAGGCTCCGAGGAGCCGCAAGCGACTTATGGATATGATCTGAACTTTTCGCAGTCTGTAGAGAGTGGTCGAGAGAATCCGCGCAGGGACATACTGGTCAGAGTAGTGACATGCGATGCGTCTGGTAACGAAAGCCCTCCTGCTGTTCTGCTCTGCCACAACCCGAAAGCGCCGGAAGTCAAAGTCAAGAACTTCGTCAATGGTATCGGAAATTCTCTTGGTGTCGTGCTTCATAGTATTGATCACGATTTAACTGATGACATCAGGTTGTCTGTGAACAGGAAGTCTCCTTACGCAATAAGGAGAGGAGTTGAAAAACAACTGGCAGACAGGAGTCATTACACTGTCTGGTCAAAACCCCATAACCAAGACAATGCACGTGAGATCACAGACGCAGAAATTCAGATGTTGGATCCGCTGATTGAATCTGCGAATCGAGCGATGGTGTTCCCTCAGCTTGAGATCAATCGTGTGTATCTGATGCGAATGGCTCAGTCGGATGTGTATTCACTCACGAGCGACGAGATGATCCTTGCTACGCACAGTGATGTCGTTCAGTTCATAGATGACGGTTACGTTCGCATGATCCAAGAGCCATTGATTCATGAGTACGGATCTCCGATCTCAGATTGGATTGACTTGTCGGCCATCACGATTGAAGGCACTGGAGCAACGCCGACGATCAGTACGTATAACGAATTTGGTCATTGGTTCCATGCCAGTGCCGGATTAGATCATGGATATGATCTATCAAATCCGATACCGACAGGATGTTTCTCGATTTACACTGTTCATCACGTCTTGTACAAAGAGACGGCTGGTGGTGAAGTGATACTTGACTCTGGGAAGAATACTTACGACAGTTCTTCACCTTCAAGATTCACTTCGGATTCAGATACGAAGCCTCAGCTAATCGGAACGCACACGTTGACGAACGTTGCTGATCCAGATGGTGCTCTTGCTGCTGGTGAAGTAGCAACGTACAGATATAAATTTCGATTCACGACTCTCAGTAGTAGTGGTTCACTATCAACAGATCTCATCGTGAATGCTAATTTGATCAATCCAGGTTCTGGATGGAAAGTCGATTCATCTGTTGCTCCTAGCATAGGATAAAATATGAGTGTATTTAAGGGTTTCAACTGCTACGTGGAAAACGGTGATGACACCGTTCGTGCAATCTGGGTCGTCACTCTTGACGCATCCGTGAACTGGACGCAAGATGAAGTCTTGACTTGGGATGGAGCAGCGGGAACCGGGAAGCACGTTTCTGATAGTAATTTCCAGTTGAAGCTCTACAGAACGGCTGGGGCTCTTCCAGATATCGGTGACACCGTTCTTGGAGGTTCATCCGGAGTTAGCGCAGACATTTCAAACATTGAAGCGTTTGATGTCAATGGTGTTCCGTTGTATCCACCGGAGTTCGCTACAAACAGTCGACAAACGGCTTTGGCGGGCGGCGAGTTTTTCAGGGTTTCAGATGGTGCTGCTCTGGACAGGCAGGGCATCGTCGACGGTACGATCAACCGAGACACGTTTCAACTATCACAGAACTGGAACGGTCCGACGCTCATAGACGTGCCTGGACATTGTAGCCAAGACGTCACTCCTCTGTTTGGAATCGAGCTTGCCAGTCAGGGCGACAATCAACCAATTGCCACACAGAGAAATGCAACTGGACAAATTGAGACTATCATCCAGGGACCGGCATGGATCACAGTGACGTCGTTCTCCAACGGCTTCACGGATGCGTACCAGAGAGATGCCATTTCTGGAGACCACAATCTCGTTCAGTACCGAAAATCTTCAGATGGTCTTGTCCACATTCGCGGAGCAGTAGAACGTCTCGCCGGCGTCCCGACGACACAGGATGAGATCTTCTTGCTGCCGTCTGGATACCGACCGCCTGCGTCTATGCGATTCCTTGTGTATGGCGCAGACATCAACAACAATCCGTACACGATCTGGATCACGAGCGGTGGTTCTGTCAAGTGGATTCAGGGTCCTGTGTATCCAACGAATGACTACATGGGTCTTGACGGCGTTTCCTTCTATAACTACTAGGAGCCACGATGGCACTACTCACAGTCCAGAACGAAGATGAGCTCGTGCTCGGCGTTCCGACCTATGTCAACCCGACGACGCCGCTCGGTGATACGTTCATCAACACGGGGCAGGAGGGAATCTGGGTCAACAACCAGACGATCTCGATCATCAAGCTCGTTATCAACAGTGTGGATTCCAACTTCGGCTCTTACCCGGAGAAAGTCATGCAGATCGGTGCCGGAGATACCAAGCTGGGACTTCGTATGGACGGTCGTCGTTTCAACGACGATTACGGCCAGGTGTCATTTCTGATGACTGACAACTCCGGAGCGTCCGCCACCGTACCCGGCGCCGTGTTGACCAATATGTCCAACGTCTGGGTCGCAGTCGTTCGTTACCGAACGTGGTTCAAGGATTAGGAATGACAAAGACAAATCGAAACTGGATCCTGCTTGGACTGCTCATCTTCACGATGGTCTTCTGGGCTTTTGTATCAGAAGCACAGCCGGTGTTCTCCAACGCGAGGCATCTCAGTGCCTCGGGGAATCCAAACACTGTCGGTGCTACCTGTGCAGCAACGGGCATCAGCAAAGATCGCTACGTCAACACAGACGATGCGATGGAATGGTACTGCTCTGCTGTAGACACTTGGCTCATGTTCCCGGGGGGCGCGGGTATCACTTCAGCAGCAGTGGAAACGTTGATCGAGAGCGAGACGAAGATCCATCGCATGTGCGACTGGGATAACGACGGCACGACCTACGTGACGTGCACCGCGAAGGACTTCGTTGGAGCCGTCGAGACTCCGTGGTGCAAGTATTCCGGCGAGGTGATCTGGCCCGACTTCGCCGACGACCTCAACGCGGCTGTCCACCAGACTGACAGCAACGCAGCTTGCGAGACTGTGGCAACGGGTGACACGATCCTGCTCGACAACGCGATTTATCCCATCGCGCCTTGTCAGAATTCAACGTCAGGAGCGGGCGTTGACTACAGCAATCCGTTTGATCGTTCGCAGGTTGCGACGTTCCCTGTAGACGCAGCAATCGAAGCTGAGTGTGCCGTCGACAAGCAGGGGAACCTGCTCCACGGACTTCAGTTTCAGGACTGGCAGGGAGTCATCCAGGGCGCTGGATGGGATCTACGCTCTTCAACGCAGACGGAAATTGATCTGCGTGCTGAGGGTCGCACGGTCGGATCTACGATCGTCATCGACGAGGGGCCGGTCATCGGGGACTGGTTCGGGACCACGGAGCATCACAAGCCGTTCGGATTCGGCTTCCAGGATGCCCCGTGCGGAAGTGGACAGTACAACTCTTGTCATACAGGGACGGGCACCTACGACCTCGGTCTTGGCGTAACGCCCAGCCTCGTAGCAAAGGACTTGACGCAAATCGAGACGACGGGCACTGGAGAAGGCTTCATGCTCTGTATCAGTGGAGCCTACGCGGATCAGCTCGTTGCGGGTGATCTCCTGGGCGTGGGCGCCGCGTATGACGCTACGCCTCTTCAACAGGGCAGCGCGCTCACGACGCTGACGTTCAAGGAAGCCATCACACCGACGGCGAGCGATGCCTGCGATCTGGTTGCTGGCACGAACAAGTGGATCCGCTTCGGTGCCCATCCGCTTGGCATCGGTGCTAACAATCCAGGCGTCAGTCGGATGCACGTGACGCAGCCACAGGGTGAGATCATCGGGCTGACGTCATTCGGCGTCGTGCAAATTCCTGCCGGCCGGTTGAACGGCAAGATGGTTCTGCGCGATCTGACCGTGGAGCCGCAGGACATCTGGAACGGCGGTGGTGATTGCGTCGTTGCGACGGGCCTTGCCGACTACGACTTCTACTTTGACGGTGACGACACGCTGAGCGCTGATGAAGCGGGCAAACCTCGTGGTCTGGACGTCGATGCTCCAGACTGCGATACGACGACAATGATCTCGATGCACGAGGGATCTGAGACTCACATGCAGCGCGTTGCAGTCAAACATTGGGGTCACTTCGCGATGGACGGCATCGGCGCTGGACAGCGTGGCGTGTTCGAAGACGTCCAGATGATGTACGGCAACGGTCAGTCGATCGACGACGGTGGACAGAAGGGAGAATACGTTCGCGTTACGATTTCCAAGTCCGTGTTCGTCGGCTCGATCTTCGCAGCCTACGGACCGCGACGCGTCACCGGGATGCGCATCATAGACTCCGGCTTCAGCACGATCTTCACGCTCAACCCCGACAACAACTTCTCCGAACTGCTGGACACGGAGATCATCAGTTCCTCGTTCGTCACGGCCGTTATCGTCAACGAGGGAGCGCAGTTCAACACGGTACGGAACCTCACGTCGCGTGGTAGAACGGCAAGCTGGAACGCCAGCTCACCCAGTTCGAGCATGATCATGATCGAGGCTGGGAACGGGTTCGAGCACATTACAGGCAACACCTTCAGCGGCATCCGCGATGCTCCGCCGATGGGTACGTGGGCGTGGGACTCCGTTGACAAGACGGGTCGGCAGGGGCTCGTCAAGGTCAACCTGTACGGAACCGAAGAGGGCGTTGACCTGATCTACGGCAACACGTTCAACGACATGTACATGGACGTCTATGGAGCATCGAAGGCTGACGCGCGCATGGTCTGCATGATCAAGGGGCTGGACGAAACCGGGCGGCGGTTGGAGTTCTTCACCAACAACACTTTCTCCGATCTGGAGATCTTGGGCGGTGGAAAGATATTCGGTGGAACCGTGGGATCGAATGACGCCTGTTCGGTGGGTGACGTCTCTACGGTACTTCCGACTGGCTGCAATCTCTTCGAGTGGCCTGGAGGTATCCGCACCCACGCCAAATCCCAGTGCGGCCGCATGAAAGCCCGGTGGGTTGGGCGATACAACGACTCTGCTGCAATCACCGTGGACGGAACGTGGCAGCAGATGACCACTGGTTCGGAACTCTCGAATTACGGTGGCGCGCGAGACTTCAGCTTCGCAACACCCAAGCTGACGTTCAACCGGAACATGGTGGCGACGGCACGACTTCGCTGTGCGACCAAGTGGGCCGCGAGTAACAAGGTCCACGCCATCGGCATTGGCGTGGACGATGCGACACCGATCGCGAATGCAGATCAGCCTATCGGTCTGGTGAGCGGTGGCGACTGGCGGGTGTCGGACATCACGATCGCGTTGACGAATCCGACATCCATCAAGCCGTGGCTGATTCCATATTTCGGAACTTCAAACCCAGTCACGGTGACGTGGGACAACTGCATCGTAGAGGTCATCGAAGAATGAAGTACCTACTTCTACTCATTTCGATTCTGCTGCTCGCGGCGCCGTCGTTGTCGCACGAAGGGGTTTCGGTCACCACGTCGGCTCAGCTCAAAGTGGCGATGGACGAGGGTGAGCTTCGAATCCGTGGTGGCAACGCCAACCAGGGCACCATCACGATCAGCTCGCCCGTGACGTGGAATCTCCAGTATTACCCTGCCGGCTCTGTCGTGAAGATGGATGATATTCAGCTTACGCTCGGCGCGAACATCACGATGATCAACGTGCCAGACAACTTCTCCATCAACCACTTTGGAACACTCAGCACGACTGGAGCGAACCGCATAATCTCCAGTGATCGAACGACAGGCGATCAGCTCGACTGGAACGTCGTCACCATTGCCGTTCCGACAACGCTCAGCCTGTCTTTCGACAACATGACGGTGGTCTACCACCGACTGAAGGGCGCCGGGGCATCCGATGCCGTTGGAACGATCGCAGCAACAGGAGGAGCGCCGGGCATTCTCATCGCTGCGGCATGGGCATCGCAGTATGAGAATCGGACAGGAGTAGCAGCGTGGACGTCCGCACTCGACCTCGGACTTCAGGATCTCGTCTCATTCTCGAATGTGATGTACCGATGCACGGCTGCAAACTGCCTTGGCTCTGAAGGAGATCCGACCGTCAACTCTGAGTGGGTGGTCGTCGCACCAGACACAGACACGATCTTCACACCGAACACCGCTCCTGGCGTGGATCACGCGAGCTACGTGGCGGGGCACACTAATGGAGCAAACTGTGCGGCTGGAGAGATACCTCTCGGCGTGGACGCTGCTGGCGTGGTGGAGAGCTGTTACGAGCCGACTGAATCGGACATTACCGATCTAGCGCATACGCCCCCGCTAAACGACCTGTCGGACGTCACACTGACAACGCCGGCCGTAGGAGCCACGCTGGTCAAGAGCGCAGGCAACTGGGTGGATGGACAGCTCGACCTAGCCGATGCGGATGCGGTCACTGGTCTGCTGCCGGACGCCAACGTAGCTGCGACGATTGCTCGGGACTCGGAGATCACCACCGACATCTCCACACACGCAGCGATAAGCGCAGCACATCATACGGCGACGGTAGAAACAAACAGCCTCGAAACTACTATCACAGGAGTTCTTTCCACTGAGGTGTTCGTCGGTAGCGGTGCCGATGCCGGTGCATTCGTCGCCCTGAGCGGTGATGCGACGATGACGAGCGGTGGCGTGGTAACTGTGGTCGATGATCTGCACGCGCACACGACTACGAGTCTTTCCGGCATCGACATATCAGACGATACGAATCTCGCGGTCACGGCACCTGTGGTGCTGACGGGTGACACGGTGAGCGTGACGCTGGGCACGAGGCAGAAATACATGCCCGCCTATTCGCTGGAGGTGGACGGTACGCAATGCGCGAATCCGGCATCGGTGACCATCAACAGTGGGCCGATCGTCGGTGCGATCGTCTGCGCGGACAACGCATCGTCGGCCATCTACGGGAGCCTGCCGCTACCGGATAATTACAGCGGCACTACGGTGACGTTCGAGATGCACGCGCACGAAGCAGCCGGTACGGGTGTGCTCTCGATGGACTTCTCGGGCCAGTGCCGCAGCAACAGCGACGTCATCAATTCGACCTGGGGGTCGGCTGTTGAAGCTGCCGTGACGTTCGCTACGGCGAACGACTTGATGATCGACGCCACGGCTGCGGTCACCCCGGACGGCACCTGTGCTGCGGGGGATCATCTGTTCTGGCGTGCTGTGATGGACTCAACGACAACGACAACGGCGACGGCCAATATTCTCGGCGTGCTCGTACAGTACGAGATTGCCGACTTTGATGAGGTGGACTGATGCGACGGTTTCTCCTAGTTCTGATTCTTCTCATGGCAACCAGCGCATCCGCGATCGACGTGACGATCACGATCCCGGCAGCGGTGACCACAGACTTCGTGGATGCTTGTAAACGGATCAGCCGGCAATACGGTACGAAGCAATTCACAAACGGAGTCGCGGCTGGCACGCTTTCCCGAGAGGACTGCTTGCTCAAGATGCTGTCCGAGTACATGGTGCCTGAGATTCGCGATGTTGAATCGCGAGTACAGCGCAACGTGGGACGGTCTGCCGTCTCTTCTGTCGTGACTACCTTCGAGTCTGGTTTTGCCTGGAGTCCGCCGCTGGCAGTCTGCGGGGACAGCGAGATTGACGCGAACGTGGGGGAGTCCTGCGACAATGGAGGTTCGAACGGATCTGCGATGCCTTGCTTGCCGTCATGTTCGATTGCGACGTGCGGTGATGCGACTGTTTGCTCGGATGCAGCGTGCACGAGCGGACCCGGTGGCGGTCCTGAGGAATGCGATCCCGGCGTGTCTGGCATCGCATCGTGTGACGTAACATGCGCCGTCATACCGTAATCGCGTTAGTTGTAGTCGCGATCTGCTGTCTCGCGTTCGTCCCTGGACGAAAGCGTGGCGGCGGTGGCGGTACTCCTGCACCTGATTGGACTGCATCGTTCGTCGCCGTTTGGCTGCTAGAAGAATCAAGTGGAACGCGCTTGAATGAGTCCGCCACTACATGCGGTTCAGATTGTAACTTCGGTACTCTCTTGGGCTCTCCAAGTCAGGACGCTACGAATTACGTTGAAGGATCAGCCAGTGTCGTCGGGAATAGAGCTGACGGTGCCGACCAAGTTCTTTGTACTGAGTCGGTTTGCAATGAGTTAAAGCTGTATTCCCCAGTGAGTTGGGGTGGCTGGTATCGTCAACAGCAAAATGGGAACAACACGAACGCTTTTCAAGCTAAGGCTTACTCGTCCCCATACCGAGGGTATTCGTTATCACATTTTCGATGGGGATCGCCGAACCATCATTACGAATGTACGGTTGAAGGCATAACCACGACCATGAGTACGGCGAGTGCTCTTAATACGTGGGAGCACAGGGTGTGCACTTATCAAGATGACGCAGACGATGAGCTGAACGCATACCGAAACGCAGTTCTTAATGCGACACCAAGCACAGGAGCAGTGACGGCTGGTGGTGGCTCTTACGATCCCATTGGTATAGGGGGAGGTTGGGGTTTAGGTGGTGGTGCGGATGAGCAATTCGTGATCTCCGTCGAGCTAAGCGCTGAACAGATTTGTCGCATTGTTTCGTGCCAGATTGATGGCTCCCTGTGTACCTGTAGCGGAGCAAGCTACACGGA
>Ga0307378_10003631_pt1 | contig 22465 bp, 16 predicted proteins | sample UN1MG_FD_202238 | JGI IMG/M metagenome (GOLD analysis project Ga0307378, IMG submission 202238) | Soil microbial communities from Risofladan, Vaasa, Finland - UN-1 | ecosystem: Environmental > Terrestrial > Soil > Coastal area > Acid sulfate soil | place: Finland: Risofladan, Vaasa | collected...
CTCAGCCGCGGCGACGAGGTCCTGGTCCAGGTCATCAAGGAAGGCATCGGCACCAAGGGACCCACGCTCTCGACTTACGTCAGCATCCCGGGCCGGTATCTGGTGCTCATGCCGGCCCTGGGCCGCGTGGGCGTCTCCCGAAAAATCGAGGACGAAGATGCACGCCGCCGTCTGCGAGACGTGATGAACGAGCTCAACCCGCCCAAAGGCTTGGGGTTCATCGTCCGCACCGCCGGCGTCGACCGCACCAAGAAGGAGCTTTCCCGCGACTTGGCCTACCTCGTGCGGCTGTGGAAGGTCATCGTCCGGCGAATCAGAAAGCTCCAGGCGCCGGTCGACATCTACGAAGAAAGCGACATGATCATCCGCACCATCCGCGATATCTTCACCGGCGAGGTCGACACGATCTACATCGACGAGCCCTCGGCCTACGAGCGGGCCAGGGAGTTCCTCCAACTGGTGATGCCCCGGTACGTCGGTCGCCTCCAGCTCTATGAGGGCAAGGAGCCGCTGTTTCACAAGTACCGCATGGACGAGGAGATCGCCAGGATCCACCGCCGCCAGGTCCCCCTGAAACAGGGCGGCTCGATCGTCATCGACCAGACCGAAGCCCTGGTGGCCATCGACGTCAACAGCGGCAACTTCCGCGCCGACGACTCCGCCGAAGAAACCGCCTACCAGATGAATCTCCTCGCCGCCCGCGAAATCGCCCGGCAGCTCCGCCTCCGCGACCTGGGCGGCGTGATCGTCAACGACTTCATCGACATGCGTCAGGAGAAACACCGTCGGGGGGTGGAGCGGGCGCTCCGCGACGCGATCAAGCGCGACCGCGCCCGGACCAAGATCCTCCGGACCAGCCCCTTCGGGCTCGTCGAGATGACCCGACAGAGGGTGCGCCCGAGCCTGAAACGGAGTGTCTATTGCGACTGCCCCACTTGCACCGGGACCGGGGTCGTCAAGTCGAGCGAAACCATGGCCATCGACATCATCCGGCTGCTGATCCTGGCCAGCCAGCGCCCGGACGTGGCCAGGGTCGCCGTCACGGTCGCCACGGAGGTGGCCGACTACCTCAACAACAAGAAACGCCGCGAACTGGCCCAACTGGAGGACGAAGGCGAAATGGCCGTGCAAGTCCTTGCTACTGAAGGAGTTGGGCCCGAACACCTGGTCATCGCCTGCCGCGATGCTCAGGGTCGCGAGGTCCATTTCTCCGGCGCCTAGGCCTTGAGCACTCCCCAGGCACTGCGTTATGTTAAAGGATTCACCGTTTCCCAACGTGGGCAACCAGGCAGTTTACCAAGCGGGCGGATAGCGAGACCGACCATGTACGCGATCATCGAAGACGGCGGACGACAGATCCAAGTCGAAGAAGGACAGGAAATCGAGGTCGATTACCGCGAAGGCTCCCGCGGAGACCAGCTCACGTTCGACCGGGTGCTGGCCTGTCGTGACGACGACGGGTTCCAGGTCGGGCAGCCCACCCTGGAGGGGGCCACGGTCACCGCCGAAGTGATCGGCCCCAAGCTGGGCCCGAAACTCGTCGTCCAGAAGTTCCGCCGACGTAAGAACTCCCGACGCAAAACCGGCCATCGGCAACTCCACAGCCGGGTGAAGATCAGCAAGATCCAGGTCGCCCGGTAGTCCGTCTCCAGCGGGTTCGCGAAGACTCGATTCGTCGATGTCCCGCGTGCGACGCCGAGTCATCTCGTTCTCTTGCCGGCCCCGCCTCGGAAGCATGGCCCCCAAGCGTCCGGGCCCCTGCAAGTCGGTTCCCGCGGGCTCATCAGGTCCCACCGCGACTTGGCCGATCGCCGCTCGGCCGGCGGGCGTAGAGCGTCCAGAGCTTCGACTGATCGATCGGCTGGAACCGGGACTGGAGCACGCGACCGTAGACCCGCGCAAGCGCCCGCTTCGAGGCCGGCTGAATCGCCCGATTGGGCACCATCACCAGGGTCACCTCCCGAAAGACCCGATCGGCGTCGGGGAAGTGCTCTTCGTCGAAAACCCGGCCGGCGTGCCAGTAGAGCGCGTCGCCGCGAGGGCTGGGTAGCTCCAGGGCAAACGAGAACGGGTTGACCCAGTCCATCACGAAGATCCGGCTCTCCCCGTTCACGTGCCGACGAAGCAAGTCCAAGCCATCGTTCGTCCAGCAAGCGTACTGATAGGACGTGAGGGCGGGCTGTTCCGGATCCCGCTTGAGGATGCCGGCGATCACCGCGTCGCGATCCACGAGCTGGGCCTCGTCCGCCCGCGGCGGCAGAAGCACGTCTCCCATCGTCCGCGACTGGACGACCGCCGTCGTCGGCAAGCGGTCGGCATGGAGCCAATGCCAACCGAAGGAGTAAGCCACGCTGAGCGATCCGTGCACGATGATCACGCCCGCCAGATAGGCCGCCAGGGCACTGGCCAGCAGGTATTTGAAGCCCCGCTCGAAGGTCTCCGGCTGAAGAGGTCCCGAGATCACGCATCGGCGGCGGAGATTCTCGGCAAGCACCAGCGCGGCGACGGCAAACGCGGGCGGCATCCCGCTGATCCCGTCGGTGCTGTAGATGAAAAGGCCGACGAAGATCCCCACGACGGCCATCGTCGCAGTGAGCAGCCAGGAAGAGAGCTCGGCATCGAGATTCCCCCGGCGCATCGGCCGGACGAGCAGGACCATCATCACCGCGAGCAGCCCCAGGGCCCCCCGGTTCCACCGGACGGCGTTCGCCAGGGCCACGATCCGGTAGTCCGGGTCCTGCACGGCGGCCAACATCTTCATGTCGGCGTCGAAGGCGGCGAAGTCGAACCCCAGGTACCACACGACGCAGAACCACACGGCGGCACCCGCTCCCACCATGGCCGACCAGGCAGCGATCCGCAGCCGAAAGCAAGACCACCCGGCCATCGCCACCGCCGCCACCCCCATGCCGAAATAGGTGATCTTGGTGAACATCAGAAGGCCGAGGATGACGCCCGCACAGAGCCCTTCGAGAACGCCCGCCACGCCAGCCGAGCCCGAGTCCCTATCCGCGTTGCGCGGCGGCAGGAGCATCTGGAGCAGCAGCACGGCCAACAGCGCCCCGCCAAGCCGGTTGTACTGGGCGGCATAGGTCGTGTCGTGAAACGGATGGCCCGGATAGTGCGTCGCGACCAGCGTGAACCCGACCATCGAGCAGAAGACGAGGGCGTGCAACGCGGGGAGCCGTCGCCGGGCGATCCACCACGCGGCCAGGGTGACGAAGGGAAAAACGATCGCGGGGCCGTAGCTCAAGGCAGCCCCCCGGGGGCCCGCCACGAGCATCCCCAGGGCGGTGACCAACAGCGGCACGGCGCCCAAGGGAGAATAGAAGTCCACGTGGGGCCGCTGCCCGGCGAGCAGTCGCCAGCCACCGTCCAACAGGAACGCCGAATCCCAGGCGCAGCTCCACTGGTGAGTGCACCCAAACGAAAAGAGCATACCCAACGTGACGAGCACGATGGCCACCAGCCCGACCAGCGCGAGCCGATAGGCTCCCGGCCGATCCGCCAGAAAGGCGCCGAGAAGGCGGTCTTCCCACGCCGAGCCGAGTCGTCCGATCCAGCCGTCTGGCGCACCGTTTGGAGGCTTCATTCGCGGGATCCACATGGAGCCGCACCGCCTCCCCTAGGGCACTTGGCTTCGGACATTGGCTGCCAATGAGTCAAGTTTGGGGGCGGAGGGTTCAGGGTTCAGGGTTCGGGGTTCAGGACTTTTGGGGAGACGTGGAACACCAAGTGCTGAACCCCGAACCCCAAACCCTGAACCCCCAATCGCGCACGGCGCTCCTTGGTCTGAAGTGTCGCCCCCCCTGGATCGAGGGGGGCGGTATTTTCGAGAGTAGGCCCCAACATCGCATCAGGGGAAGTGCCAAGTCGCATTATAATAGTGTATCGTACGGTACGAACGGCTCGCGAGTGCGGCGGCGCGATCCCAGTCTCCAGCCTCAGCGACAGTCATGCCCGATCCTGTCCTCAGCGTGGTCCTTCCATGTTATAACGAGGCAGCCGGTCTCGCAAACATTTTGGATCGGTTTCAAGAGGTCGGGGGGGATCGTCCCTTCGAGCTGATCCTCGTCGACAACGGGTCGACCGACCGCACGCCGGAGGTCTTGGCCGGGCTGCTTCCCCGCTATCCGTTCGCCCGAAGCGTCCGCATCGACGAGAACCGCGGCTACGGCGACGGCATTTTCACCGGCCTCCGGGAGGCACGCGGCGAAATCCTCGCCTGGTCGCACGCCGACTTGCAGACCGACCCGGGCGACGTGTTCCGCGCGTGGGACGTCTTTGGCCAGGCCGCCGAGCCGGCCCGTTTGCTCGTCAAAGGCCGGCGCCACGGCCGGCGCTTGGGCGAGCGGCTCACCAGCCGGGGGATGGAGGTCGTGGCCCTGGTGCTCCTGCGGCGATGGCTGAGCGAGATCAACGCGCAGCCCAAGCTGTTCCATCGGGGCCTGATGGAGCACGTCGAGCGTCCGCCGATCGACTTCAACTTCGACGTCTACGTGCTCTATCAGGCCAGGCGTCACGGTTGGCGAATCACGAGCATCGACGTCGAGTTTCCGCCGCGGCCGCACGGCCAGAGTCATTGGGCGGCCACGTGGTCGTCGAAGCTCCGCACGATCCGGCGGAGCATGCGATACATGTTCTTACTCGGTTTGGGGCTTGCACGATGAATTGTGTTGAAAGCCGTTTTCTGGCGTTGGAGCCGGACGACGCGTTCGCCGCGGAGGTCCTTGCCTTCAAGGAGCGGGTCCGCCGTTTGGTCGGCGAGCAGCTCTACCTGGACCATCCGCCCCACCTGACGCTCGCGATGAGCGTGTTCCGCGTCGAGGCCGACGTCGCCGGCCCGATCCGCGAGCTCTGCCGCGGCCTGGCGGCCCCCGCGGTCACGATTCGCGGCTGGCACGTGTTCGAGGCCGACCAGCTCACGGGCAGCCACACCCTGGTATGCGACGTGGCGCCCGACGCGAAAGAGCCGCTTGCGCGGGTGCAGCAGGAGGCGATCGCGGCGGCCGCCCCGCGGCGCGATCGCGTGGCTACGCGGGAGTGCTACGACGAGTCGTGGGACCGGCTCTCGGACGAGGAGCGTGCGAACGTCGAGCAGTTCGGGTTCCCCTTTGTGGGCCCGATCTGGCACCCGCACGTCACCGTGGCCTCGGTTCGTCCGGAGGACTGGGACGCCGTGTGGTTGGACCTGGCCGGGACGCCTCCCGAGGCGATCGTGCGATTCTCCCATTTATCGATCTACGGCATACGCGGAGACGAGCCGATTCTGATCGAGCGGTTTGCGCTGGAGGGCGTCGGGTGAGCCAGCACAGAGACAACTCGGGCGATCCTGCCGGAGTGCGGCCGTTTCGCACCAACGGCGTCCCCTGGCGCGGGGCCGTGGGGATGCCGATGGATCGCCGCCTGAGACGCTGGCTGCTCTGGCTCGCCTGGCGCTACCGATACCTGGCCGGATTCATGCTCTACGGCTTCCTCTCGATCGTGCTGGAGGTCGCGCTGATCCGGTTCGTATTCGTCTTTCCGGACCGGTGGGGCGAGCTGGCGCGGACGATCCCCGCGTTCCTCATCGGCATGCTCTTCGCGTTTTTCATGAACGCCTTTTTCAATTTCCGGGTGTCGCGGGAGCAGTTCGCCCGGGCGTTCTTCCTGTTCGCGCTGGTCTCCATCGTCAGCTATTCGTTGAACCTTGCCGCGATGACGCGGTTCGGGCTGGCCGACTACCCGCTGGGGCGTTTTGTGACGGCCGGGTGCCTGTTCATGATCGCCTACACGCTGCACCGGCGGTTCACCTTCCGCAAGACGGCCCGCAACCTCGGGCTGGCGGTGTACGCGTCGGAGGGCGACAGCGTTCGCGAGGCGTTCGAGCACGTGGGCGATCTGTGCGACCACATCCATTTCGACCTGGTCGACGCGACGTTCGATCCGGAGGCCGCGCCGGTCGACCTCGAGCAGATCCGCGAAGCGCGTCGCCTGTGGGCGTGGCAGCCGTTCTGCCTGCACGTGATGTCGCGCACGCCCCTGCGATGGATCGACGAGTGCCGGGACCTGGCCGACTGCTTCCTGGTCCACGTCGACGTCGACGACGACGTGGCCGAGGTGATCGCCCGATGCCGGCAGCGGCGGCGGAGCGTGGGCGTCGTCTGGCACCACACGGTCACGTTCGGCCAGATCATGCCCTACCTGCCGCACGTCGATTTCGTGATGGTGCTGGCCGTCGAGCGGCCGGGCCACTCGGGCCAGGAGATGATGGACGCGGCCCTGGAGGCCGCCGCGACGTTCGACGCGCTCGCCTCGCGCTACGGCTACGAGCTGATCTTCGACGGCGGCGTCACGAAAGAGAACGTCCACCACGTCCCGGCCCGGATCATCGTCTCCGCCTCCGGGGTGCTGAGGGCCGAAAACCCCGCCCACACCGCGCTGCTGCTGAGGACCCCGGCACCGTGAGCGATCGCCAGCTCAAGACGGCACTGATCGACGCGGTGTGGCGCGTGGCCGATCGCCTGGAGTTCGTGCGCTCGGCGACGATCGCCGGCAGCTTCAGCCGCGGCGAGGGCCTGGAGGGGATCGCCGATATCGACACGATCGTGATCGTCGACTCCCTCGACCGGGCACGCTTTGCCGAGATTCAGGAGGCCTTCCGCGCCGAGCTGGAGCCGATCCTTGCCGGGCGGCTTTTCGCCCTGCGCATCAACCCCACGCTCGGGCCGCTCAAGTTCAACGATCCGAGGACGGCCGTCTTGCACCTGATGATCTACACGGCCGAAGGGCACCGGGAGCACGCGATCCAAAGCCCGTTCACGTGTCTCGACTGGCAGCGATCGCCGCTTTGGCGCAAGTCGGAGCTGCGGGGCGTGTACCCGGTGTTCGGGCTCCAGCCGCACCATTTCCTCAGTGCCCGGCGCGGGGCCCGGGACTACCTCCGCGACCTGCGCAGCGACGCGGTGAGCTACCGCGAGATCGACTTCCGCGACGACGGCCCGCGCCAGATCGTCCGCAGCAAACAGATGACCTCGCGGGACCGGCACGAGTTCGGCTACCACGTGATGCGGTTTGTGATGCAGAACTTCCTCAAGCTGGTGACTCGCTCGAACGAGGTGGTGGAAGGCGACGAGCTGCTCTCGGCGTATTTCGCACGATTTCGCGAGGGGGCGGGAGTCTTCGGGCCGCTGTATTGCGAGCTTATGCGGCGGAAGCAGGAGGGCCGGTTCAAGCCGCCGGTGCCCGAGCTGTTCGACGAGGTAAGCGCTTTCGTGACAGCGTTCGAGGAGCAGTTCCGCGACGTGTTCGAGCGCCGGGCCGTGCGGCACGTGGTCTTCCGGCACGCGCCGACGGAGCTGAGCGAGGGGACCGGCGAAGCGAGAATCTTTCTGGGACGCAAGGATCCGATCATCTCAGCCACGCAGACCGAAAAGCTGTGGGATACCCTCAACGCATTGGCGGAGAAGGTAGCGGCCCGCCCGCCCGAGAGCGTGTATTGTTCCGAAAAACGACGCGCGATCGGCAGTGTGAACATGGTCCGTCATCGTCTCATCAGTTATCGTCCCGACAAGCCTTTGCCAAGCGGAGTGCCTCAGGCAAGCGTGGATTCGCGACTCAACGAAATGGACTACGGCGCGTGCGAAGGGCTGACCGTGGCGGCAGCGAGAGAGCTTTATCCCGAGCTGTTCGCCGCGTGGCAGCGTGGCGAAGACCCGCACTTTCCCGCCGGCGGGGAGAACACCGCCGAGGTCTGGGAGCGACTGTGGGATTTCGCGCAGGAGCGTTGGGCGCCCGGCGACGGGCCGTCGCTGGTGTGCACGCACAATGTCGTGCTTCGCTGCCTGGTCGGACACTTGCTGGGCGTGCCGCAGCGGGAGTGGTATCGCCTGCGAATCCCGCACTTGGCCCCGGTCACCGTGGTGTCGACGGACAAGTTCGGGCTGTTTGTTGACCTACAGGAGAACGTGGAACGCGAGATCTTCGCCGATTTCTTCGCAGGTGGGGAGGAGTGAAACCCCGTTCACCGTTGTTCCCAAGCTGGAGCGTGGAAGGCAGGTAGAGAACGCGATGGAGGTCGGAACTCGCCATGTTGTGTGGCAACACGTTAGCCCCGGAGGGGCGTTCGTCAATAGCCCAGGGCGTAAGCCCTGGGATGGCGGAGTTGGTTCACGAGAAAGCCCCAACGGGGCGGCACTCCCCCTGTGCCGCCCCGTTGGGGCTCGAATCGTCGTCGATCCCATGTCCAGGGGCTTGCGCCCCTGGCTATTGACTGCCGTCCCTTCGGGACTGAGATCCTCGCTGACAAGGCGGAGCCCGTAAACCGAAGAGAAATCGAAGCCCACGGACTGCGGTCCGTGGGATGGAAACAACACGCCATGACCGACCACGGCATCCACCACCTCCAAATCGTCATCCCCGCCGCGGGGGAGGGGCGGCGGTTCGCCGAGGCCGGGTACGAGGTGCCCAAGCCGCTGGTGCCCGCCGCGGGCGCGCCGATGGTCGTCCGCGCGGTTCGGGACCTGCCTGCGGCCGATCGGGTGGTCTTCGTGGTCCGCGCGGAGCACGTGCGCGGGTATCGGATCGACGAGCAGCTCCGGCGGCACTTCCCCGGCTGTCGCGTGGTGACCGTCGAGGGCGTGACCGAGGGCCAGGCCTGCACCGTGCGATTGGCGGCCGACGCCCTCCAGCCCGATTGGCCGGTGATTGTGGCCGCCTGCGACAACACGCACGTCTACGACCGCCAGAAGCTCGCCCGGCTCATGGCCGACCCGGCGGTCGAGTGCCTGATCTGGACCTATCGGGGCGACACCCGGGTGCTGGCCTCACCGGAGCAGCACGGCTGGGTGAGGGTCGACGGCGACCGCGTCGTCGAGGTATCCTGCAAGAGGCCGATCTCCGACTCGCCGCTGGAGGACCACGTGGTGAGCGGGTTCTTCAGCTTCCGCACGGCCCGGGGAATGATCGAGGCGATCGATCGGATGGTCGAGGCCGACGTGCGCGTGAACGGCGAGTTCTACCTGGACACGGTGCCCAACCTGCTGGTGGCCGACGGGCGCGACGTGCGGGTGTTCGAGGTCGAGAAGTACATCGGCTGGGGAACGCCCCGCGATCTGGCCGACTTCGAGAAATGGGAGCGATACTTTGCCGAGCTCGACTGAAGGCTGGTCCGAACGCCGCGAGACCGCCAAGCAAATCCGCCGGTTCATCGTGATCGGCGTGCTCAGCGTGCTGACCGACTTCACCGTCTACACGCTGCTGACCCGGCTCGGGCTGCTCTGGGACGCGTCGAAGGGCGTGTCGTACGTTTCGGGCATGGTCGTGGGGTTCATCGGCAACAAGCTCTGGACGTTCGAGTCCGCACGACGCTCCCCTGCCGAGCCGATCACCTATCTCCTGCTTTACACCGCGACACTCGGCGTCAACGTGCTGGTGAACCGAATCGTGCTCGTCGTGATGATCGCTTGGCTGCCGCTCGGCGCGGTCAAGGGCTTGGCCTTCCTGGCAGCCACGGGCGTGACCACCGTGCTCAACTTCGTGGGCATGAAATGGCTCACGTTTCGGGTGGGGGTGCGCCAGCGACGGGAGCGGGTGGAGGCCGCCGCCGGGGACGGGGAAAAGGGGACGCAGCTCTTTTGCCGGAACGGCCCGAAGGGTGCTTCGCACAAAAGAGCTGCGTCCCCTTTTCCCGGCTTCGAAAGGGAGGAGCCGTGATGAAGTTCATCCAGCATCGCGTCAACACGGTCGAGCAGCTTCGCAACGTGCCGCACGAGTACGGGGTGGAGCTCGATCTGCGGGACCGGGGCGAGCGGCTCATCCTGGTCCACGACCCGTTCCGGGACGGCGAGGATTTTGGCCCTTATCTCCGCGAGTACCGGCACGGCACGATGATCCTCAACGTCAAGAGCGAGCGGATCGAGCCCCGGGTGTTGGAGGAGCTGGAGGCGGCGGGCACGGTCGACGACTACTTCTTCCTCGACTGCTCGTTTCCCATGATCCGGCAGTTGGTCGCCCGGGGCGAGCACCGCATCGCCGTCCGGTTCAGCGAGTACGAGCCGATCGAGGGCCCGCTCGCGTTGGCCGGGCAGGTCGACTGGGTCTGGGTCGATTGCTTCACCCGGCTGCCGCTCGACGACGCCACCTACGCCCGGCTGAGCGAACGCTTCAAGATCTGCATCGTCTCGCCGGAGCTCGAGGGGCACGAGCTCGGACGGATCGCCGAGTTCGCCCGGCAGCTCGCCCCGTACGCGATCGACGCGGTCTGCACGAAGCGTCCCGACCTCTGGAAGAAGGCTATCGAGGAAGGAAGGCCCACATGACGACAAGCTCGCGCGAGCGCACTCGGCCGCGTGCGCTCTGGCAGGTTCTCGCGATCGGCCTGGCGGTCGGCGCCTGGCTGCTGCTGGCCTTGTTGCACTTGGACGTCCGCTTCGGGCGGATCGCACTGCCGATCACCATATCGCTCGAGGCAAACGGGCCGCTGGGGCCGGACGACGTGAAGCTGGGCTGGGAGTACCGCCGCGGCAATTTCGCCCCTGCGCGGCGCGGGTACACGATGGACGGCGTGCGCGTGTGGCGGCTCCGCCAAGCCTGGATCCCCTCGCTGGTGTTGGCCGGAGAGCCCGCCACGCTGGAGCGGATCGAGAAGGTCACGGTCGAGATCGGCGAAGGAGGGGAAGCAGAGCGCCTGGATACGTGGCCTTCGGAGTGGGCCCCCTGGTCGGCCGATCCATCGTTGGGCATTCCGGAAGGCTGGGAGGTGCGGCGGATGTCGACGCGCCCGGATCGGCCCTACTCGATCTTCCCGTCGTTCGAGGGGCTGTTGGACTACCCCGGCGACGCGGTACTGCTCCGCCGGGCACTCACGCATCCGGTCTTCCTCACGTTCCTGGGGTTCTTCGCCCTGGTCCTGGTCGCCCGGCATCGCTTCTCGCGGAGGGCGATCGACGCCTCGCTCTTGGAGGCCGTGGTTCCGACCCAGCATGCTCCGAGCGCGTCCTTCGAATCCGCGGAGACCGAAGCGAGTCGCCCGGCCCATACGGCGCTCTGGCTGCTGGCCGGACTGGTGGTGCTGGCGATCTGCGGCGTGGTGCTCGAGAGCCTGGAGTCGTACTACTTCACCCAGGACGACAACTACTCGCAGTTCTTCCCGGGGATGCTGTCCGGATGCCGGGCCGCGTTTGCCGGCGCATTTCCCAACTGGAATCCGCATCAATTCCTGGGTGCCCCGCTTGCCGAGGTGGGGACGTATGCCCTCACCTATCCGCCGACGTACCTCTCGTACGCCCTGGCCACGTACGTTCTCGGCGACGAGCTGGCGACGGTCGAGGTGTTCTGCTGGCTGCACTTGGTTGCGGGCTTTGCGGCCTCCTTCTGGCTGGGGCGTCGGCTGGGGCTCCCGGCGTCGCTCAGCGCGGCGATGAGCCTTTCGTTCGTGCTCTCGGGCTACGCCCTGATCGGCGGCCGCTCCTGGTTCTACATGGTCCCGACGTTCGCCTTCGCCCCGCTGTTGGGGGTTTCGGTCCACTCGCTGACCCGGCGCGACCCGACGTGGCGCTGGCTCGTGGGCACGGGCGCGGTCATCGGCCTCTACTTCCACGCGGGCAACGCCCAGATGTGGGCCTACGGCGTGTCGTTCTACTGCCTGGCGCTCGCGTGGTGCACGCTCTCGGGCGCGATCCCGTGGCGGCGGATGATTCGGTCGCTCGGGGCGCTTGCCGTGGGGCTGGGCGCGGCGGCGCCCTTGCTGGTGCCGCAGTTTTTGGGCATCCGCGGGCTGGACCGCTTGGAGGGCGGCGGCGGCAACGCCCTGGCCGGCATGCACGCCATGCTCTTTCCCTACCCGCTGGGCAGGGCCGACGCGCCCGCCGACCTGGGCACCATGCACCTCCACCTGTTCGGCTCGCTTTACTACGCGGGCAGCGTGTTCACCCTGGCCTGGCTGGCCGGGCTGCTGGTCGCCTGGCTCTACCCGGGCCGAACGCGATCGCTGCTGGCCAGCCCGCTCTTCACGCTGGGGCTGGTGGCGCTGCTCCTGTCGGTCGGCGAGGCGGGCGTGCTCTGGTACGTGCAGGCCAAGCTGCCGGTGTTCAACCAGTTCAAGCACCCGATCAAGGTGTTGCCCTTCTTCCATTTCTTCTCGCTCGCGTGCGGGGCGCTGGTGGTGCACCGGCTCGCGCTCTTGACCCGGTCGCCCGGCCGGTGGAGGGAGGCCTGTTCCGGCGTGGTCTGCGTGCTGCTGATCTACCACGTGTCGCTTGCGAGTACGTCGTTCTACTCATTCAGCGACCGGCCGTATCCGGCCATGCCCGAGGCGATCATGCGGCTTCTGAAGCGGGGCGACGAGCCGGTTCGGGTGATGCCCATCGCGCAGGCACGATCGACGGCGAAGGGCTACACGTTGAGCCTCACGAACAGCTTCGCCAGCGTGTACGCGATCGACTCCTACTGGGGGCACGACCCGCTGGTCTCCTACCGCCCGGAGTTCCAGCGGATCGAGCGCGCCGCCGAGGCCGACATGCTCGATACGCTGCGGCGCGTGGGCGTGTCGTATCTGTTGGTTCACTCGACGAGCGACCGGCCGGTGCCCAGCGTGAACCCGTCGGTCCGCTGGCAGGAGACCCGCAACCTGCACGTCCTCGAACCGGTGCGAAGCTACTATGCCACTCGCCGGCCGGTGGCCGAAGCCGGCGACCTGCGCCTGTTCGAGCTCGATGGCGCGGACCCCATGGCCTTCCCCGCCGGGCATCCCAGCCGGCCCTTGCCGATCGTCCGCATCCCCTCCGGCGCGCGAGTCGACCTCGCCGATCTTCCCCAGGGCGGCGACGTGGTGGTCAACTACCTCTGGTACGAAGGCATCCGCGTCTCGGCCGACGGCCGGCCCGTCCCCTCCACCCCCGACCAGTTCGGCCGCATCCGGGCAAAAGCCCCGCCTGGCACTCAAGCTCTGACCGTGCGCTATCACAGCCCGTGGCTTTTGGGTATCACGACCGGTCTCGGCTTGGTCACGATCGGCGCATGCTGGTGTTGGCTTCTGGGGAGAAGGGGCTCAGCGGTAGCTTGACCGCACGAGCCGGAAACGTCAAACTCACGGAACCAAACCCTCACGGGAAGTGACCCGCAGGGCACACGAGCCGCTGGAAACGAGAGCAACACGATGACACGACTGACCATGGCGATTCTGTTCGGAGTTCTTGCTGCCGCCGCCACTGCTCAGGGAGCGGAAATGGAAGACGAATTCGTTTGGCTGGAGGAGATCGAGGGGAAGGAAGCGCTCGACTGGGTCCGTGGGCAGAACCGGTTGGCCCTGGACCGGTTCGAGGCGAACCCGCTCTACGCCCGGTTCAAGGCAACCGCCGAGCGGATCCTTCAGGACAAGGAGCGGATTCCGTACGGGCAGCTTCGCGGCGAGTGGGTCTACAACTTCTGGCGCGACGAAGAGCACGTGCGAGGGATCTGGCGCAGAGCGAAGCTGGCCGACTACCTCAAAGACGACGTGCCTTGGGAAGTCCTTCTCGACGTGGACAAGCTGGCCGAAGCCGAGAAAGAGAACTGGGTCTATAAGGGCACCGAGCCCCTGCCGCCCGACCACACGCGTTACCTCATCGATCTCTCCCGCGGCGGGAAGGACGCCCACGTCGTCCGCGAGTTCGACGCGGCGACCAAAGCCTTCGTGCCCGACGGCTTCAAGCTCGAGGAGGCCAAAAGCCGGGTGAGCTGGTACGACCGCGACACCGTGGTCGTGGGCACCGATTTCGGCGAGGGCTCGCTGACCCGATCGGGCTACCCGCGCGTGCTCAAGGTGTGGCGCCGCGGGCAGCCGCTGGAGGAGGCGAAAACCCTCTTCGAGGGCGAGTTCGAGGACGTGAGCGTCGGGTTCTCGCGGGACTTCAAGTCCGACCCGGCCTTGTGCCTTTGGGCCCGCCACCTGGACTTCTACACGGCGCGGCACTGGCTCTCGCGCGGGCTGGGGTCGAGGACCGCGGTCCCCGTGCCGGACGACACCGAGTTCGCCGGCTTCTTCCGGGGCCGAGTGATGTTCCTCCTGCGATCCGACTGGAAGGCCGAGCGCGTGCGTCCGCAGATGGACGCCGTGCCCCAAGGCTCCCTCGTGGCGCTTTCGGCCGAGGAGGTGCTCTCGACGGCGGGCGGTCCGCCCGTGGTCGAGGTCCTCTACGTGCCCGACGAGCGAAGCTCGCTGGCCGGCGTCTCCCGCACGGAAGACGCGCTGTTGCTCAACGTGTTGGAGAACGTCGAGAGCAAGCTGCTTCGGCTCGTGCCGAGGGAGGCGTCCGGCCCGGCCTCGTGGCAGTCGGCGGAGATCCCCCTGGCGGAGAAGGGGACGATCGGCGTCGTCTCGGCGAACGCCTTCACCGACCGGGTGTTCCTCTCGTACGAGAGCTTTCTGGTGCCCGAGCGGCTGTATCTCGCCGACGGCGTGACGGCCCCGGAAGTGGTGAAGACCCTGGCCGAAAAGTTCGACGCCACGGGCCTCGTGGTCGACCAGCATCACGCGCGGAGCACCGACGGCACGCGGATCCCGTACTTCGTGATTCGTCGGCGGGATCTCGCGTTCGACGGCACGAGCCCGACCATCTTGTACGGCTACGGGGGATTCGAGATCCCGATGCGGCCCAGCTACATGGAGTTGAGCGGCAAGCTGTGGCTGGAGCGGGGCGGGGTGTACGTGGTGGCCAACATCCGCGGCGGCGGCGAGTTCGGCCCGCGATGGCACCAGGCCGCGCTCAAGGAGAATCGGCAGCGCGCGTTCGACGACTTCCTCAGCGTCGCCGAAGACCTCATCGCCCGCAAGATCACCTCCCCCGCCCACCTGGGCATCCTGGGCGGGAGCAACGGCGGGCTGCTCGTGGGGGCCGCGTTCACGCAGCGGCCCGAGCTGTTCGAGGCGGCCGTCTGCGTCGTGCCGCTTTTGGACATGCTCCGCTACTCGAAGCTCTTGGCCGGGCCGAGCTGGATGGCCGAGTACGGCGACCCGGACGACCCCGCGATGCGCCGCGTGCTGGCCCAGTATTCGCCCTATCATCACCTCAAGCCGGACGTCGACTACCCGGAAGTGTTCTTCATGACCTCGACCAAGGACGACCGGGTGCATCCCGGCCACGCCCGCAAGATGGTCGCCCGGATGACCGCGATGGGGCACAAGGTCTTCTACTACGAGAACATCGAGGGCGGCCACGGGGCGGCGGCCAATCTGCTCCAACAGGCGCGGCGCTACGCGCTCCAGTACGTTTATTTCAACGAGAAGCTGTCGCCGTAGCGAACCGGAGACTCCGTGGGTCTCGTTCCTCGACCCACCCTACGTGTGTCCACTCTAGAAACAGCGCGCCAGCCGGTCCGCGATCGCGTGTCGCTCGGCCGAGCGGGCGACGCGATCGCGGAGTTCTGCGAGATACTCCTCACGCCCCCGGTGATCGAACAGGACCCGGCGATAGCGCGCGTGCAGGTCCGGGAACCGCTCCCGCAGAAGCTGGGCCACCGAGGGCCAGACCTTGGGACGCGGGTTCAGGGCGTCGACCCAGATCACGTCGACCTCGAGATCGGCCGCCCGTTCGAACATCGCGTCGATCGACGCCGGGTCGTCGGAGAGAAAGGGCAAGAGCGGGCCGAACATGATCGCCGTCTCGAGCCCGGCCCGGCGTGCCTCCTCAATCACGCGGAACCGTTCCTCGACGCTCGCGCATCCCGGCTCCCACAGCTTCGCCAGGCCCTCGTCCGGCGTGGTCACCGTGACGCCGATCCGGGCCTTGCGTCCGGCGAGCACGTCGAGGTCGCGGAGCACCAGCCGGCTCTTCGTGAGCACGTTGACCCGAAACCCGTGCTCCAGCAACAGCTCGCAGCACCGCCGCGTGAGCCGGCGCTCGGCCTCGACCGGCTGCCAGCCGTCGCAGGCACTGGAGACGAACACACGGCCCGGCTCGGCGCGCCGCAACTGGCGCCGGAGCGCTTCGGCCGCGTTGACCTTCACGTCGACGAACCGGCCCCACGCCTCCCGGTGCGGATGGAACCGCTGCATAAATCGGGCGTAGCAATAGACGCAGGCGTGCGAGCAGCCCGTGTAGCAGTTGAGCGTGTAGTCGCTGATCGAGCTGCGGTTGAGGATCGTCTTGCACGCCGTCTCACGGACGACGAGGCCGCGAGGGACATCGGCCGGCGCTTCCGCTGCGGTCTTGGGCCGACCATGTGTCATGGCTCAAGGTCTGCCAGGATCTTCTCCACCAGCGCGTCGATGCCGTAGCCCGACCTCTGGTCCTCCCGCTTCACTTTTCTGGGAAGCGCCTTGAGTTGGTCCAGAGCACCGGCCGCCCTCGCGTCCAAGGCGTCGATCGCGGTGAGCGACATCAGCGAGAGGTACACGCCGTTCTTTTCGTACGAGGCATAGCCCAGCAGGACGGACAGCGCCTTGTCGAGGTCCTCCTGGTTGCCGTACTGCCCCAGGGCCCACGCCGCCGCGATGCGGACGCTGGGGGCCTCGTCGTCCAACGCCTTGCGGAGCTCGGCCCGGGCGGCTTCGACCGCGGGCTTGCCCCGCATGACCATCCCCATGGCGGCCCAGTAACGGACGGCGCTGTCGTCGTCGGCCAACGCCTTCTTCAGCTCGCCCACGGCGCCCGGATCGAGCGAGCTGGCCAGCTCCGCGGTCGCGAGGATTCGCCGCATCGGGTACTTCGCGTCGTCGTGGCCGACTTCGTAGGGCGATGACCCTTCCGAGCGGTCGTGGATCTCGTTCTCCGGCAGGAAGCCCACGTCGCGGATCGCCAGGGCCAGGTCCTGCTGGGCCTTGCGCATCCGCTCGAGGATCGCCCGGTGCTCGGGCGAGTCGGCCAGGTTGTGCACCTCGTCGGGGTCGCTTTGCAGGTCGTAGAGCTCCTCCGGCGGCTTGGTCTGCCAGAAGTGGGCCTGCTCGGGCGTGAGCTTGCCCGCGTCGAAGAGCTTTTTCCACACCTGCGTCGTCGGCGTGACGAACATGTAGCGGACGTGCTGCCCGTAGATCAAGTGCGGCATGTAGTTGCGGATGTAAACGTACCGCTCGTCGCGGACCGAGCGGACCATGTCGTACCGCTCGTCCATGCGTCCGCGGAAGCCGTAGAGGTAGGGCTGCGGCGGCGTTTCGTAGCGGCCCATGAAGGCGTGGCCCTGCATGGTGTCGGGCGGCTTGACGCCCACCAGGCTCAGAAGCGTCGGCGCCAAATCGACGAAGCTCACCAGGCGCTCCGACTTGCCCCCGGGCCGGTACTCCTCGGGGGCCAGGTCCCGGAGCTTCTCGGGCACGTAGACGACCAGCGGCACCTGAAGCCCGGAGTTGTACGGCCAGCGTTTGCTCCGCGGCATGCCCGAGCCGTGGTCGCCGTAGAAGAAGACGATCGTGTCGTCGGCGAGCCCCGCTCGGTCCAGCTCCTTGAGCTTCTCGCCCGCCATGGCGTCCATCACGGTGATGTTGTCGTGGTACTGGGCCCAGTCGAGCCGGACCTCGGGCGTGTCGGGGTGATAGGCGGGCACGCGGACCTTGGCCGGATCGTGGACGAAATCGTGCGGCCGCTTGCGGATTTGGCTCTCGTGCGTGTTGGTGAAGTTGAAGATGGCGAAGAAGGGCTGCCCGGCCCCGCGGTTCTTCCAGTGGCCCTTTCCCGACGACACGTCCCACACCTGGCCCGGCTTCTCGAGGTTGTAGTCCTCCTTGGAGTTGTTCGTGCAGTAGTAGCCGGCCTCGCGGAGGAACTGCGGGTACATCCTGATCCCGTCGGGCAGGCGCGTGAAGCTCCGCATGTGCTCCGAGCCGGTCGACGGCGGATACATGCCGGTGATGATCGTCGTTCGCGCCGGTGCACAGACCGGGGCATTCGACCAGGCATGGAGATACGTCATCCCCTTGGCGGCCAGCCGGTCGAGGTGGGGCGTGTCGGCGTCGGGGTCGCCGTAGCAGCCCAGGTGGGGCCCGATGTCCTCGCAGGTGAGCCAGAGGACGTTGGGCTTCTCGTCGGCGCCGATCGCCGGGCCCGCGGCGCCGGTTGCCGGGAGGAATACGGCCGCGAGCACGGCCAGTTGCAGGAACGTTTGTCGTTGCATGGCAGAACCTCTTCGTTCGTTGGTCGTCCGCGCTGCCGTAGGATCGACTCCCGTTGGAGTTGTCTTGCCCGGCACGATCTCGATTGTCGCCGTTGCCCGGCGCGTCGTCAACAAGATTCGGGCCGCAGCACCCGCCGCGCAAGCGGGCCCGCCCCCCGTTGGATAGTCACGCCCGGCGGATGCTTGCAGTTGGCCCGGATTGCTCCTATTCTGGGCATTGCGTCCGGCGCCGGGCCGGAGGGAACGTGACGCGAGAAATCTCGATCGAGGACGCCGCCATGACAGAAACGGACAAGGACAGAAAGCGAAGCTTCGCACGCCGGGACTTCCTCAAGGGCGCCGGGGCCGTGGCCACCGGGGCGGCGGCCTTGGGGCCCGTCGTCTCGCTGGCCCAAGAGAGCGCCGCCGGGGCCAACGAGCGGTTGGGCGTCGGGTTCATCGGCACGGGCGGGCGGGCCGGGGCGCACATCAACATCGTGCTCGACCTGAAGAAGCAGGGACGCGTCGAGCCGGTCGCCGTGTGCGACGTGTACGGGCCGCGGGTCCGCGCCGCGGCGGAGCGGACCGGGGCCAAGATCTACCGCAACTACCGGGAGCTGCTCCAAGACCCCCGGGTCGACGTCGTCTGCATCGCCACGCCCGACCGCCACCACGCCCCCCAGGCGATCGACGCGGTTCGGGCGGGCAAGGACGTCTACGTGGAAAAGCCCCTCACCCACTGGCTCCAGTTCGATCTCGCCCGGCAGCTCGCCGAGGAGGCCGAAAAGCACAAGCGGATCGTCCAGGTGGGCACGCAGTACATGGCCGACCCGGCCTACGCCGAAGCCCACGACCTGGTCCAACAGGGCGCCATCGGCAAGGTCGTCCACGTTCAGGCCGGCTACTTCCGGCGCGGCGACTGGGGCGAACGCATGACCGTCCCCGACCCCGACGCCAAGCCGGGCCCCGATCTCGACTGGGAGCAGTTCCTCGGCGACGCGCCCCAGGTGCCCTACACCGTCTCGCGGTTCTTCCAGTGGCGGCTCTACTGGGACTACTCGGGCGGGCCGTCCACCGACCTCCTGGTGCACACGTTCACGCCGCTGTTTCGGCTGTTGGACGTCGACTACCCCGAGCGGACCGTGGGCACCGGCGGCATGTTCCAGTACAACGATCTCCGCGAAGTGCCCGACACGTTCAACATGGTGATCGACTACCCCGGCGGGCCCAGCGTCGTTCTGATGAACACGCTTTCGAACGCGACCGGGTGCAGCACGTTCGTCCGCGGCACCGAAGGGACGCTCACCTTCCAGGGCAAACAGATCCTGCTTACCCGGCACGACGCCAAGGAGCCCTCGCACGTGATCGAATGCCCCAAGCACGGCGACACGGCCGGGCTCTGGTCGAACTTCCTCGACTGCGTCCAGAGCCGCGAGCGGCCCTTGAGCCCGGTGGAGATCGGCGCCAAGGTGCAGGCCCCGCTGAACATGGCGATCCTTTCCTACCGCGAGAACAAGGTCGCCCGGTTCGATCGCGAGAAGCACGAGATCGTGCTCTGCTAGCCGTTCACGGCCGGCAAAGTAGCAGGCACACTCGGTGTGCCGTCCGCACGGCGACCAGTACGCCGCAGAGTCGCTTGGACGCGTGGCTGGTCTGACCTGAACATGACGTCCGCGGACGGCACACGGCGTGTGCCTGCTACTTTCATCGAACGTCGTGAACGGTTTCGTGCTCTGAATGGAGTGCGCGCGCAGCTTGGCGCAAAACAACCCGGCGGCTCCGAATCGAGATTCGAAGCCGCCGGGTTGGGGGGGGAACCGGCATCCGCCTCGCGGAGCAGCACGCCGCACGGGATGGCCCTCTACGGCGCGCCTGCCCGAAGGCCGGGTGCCGGGGGGTTAGTACATGTCGTGCCCCGGGTGACCGCCCGAGGCCTTTTGCTCTTTGGGCTTTTCAGCCACCAGGGCTTCGCTCGTCAACATGAGCGTGGCCACGCTGGCGGCGTTCTCCAGGGCGGTGCGCGTGACCTTGGTAGGGTCGATCACACCGGCCTTGACCATGTCCTCGTACTTGTCGGTGGCGGCGTTGTAGCCCACCGCTCCGTTCTTCTCCGCCACCCGCTCGCAGACGATGCCGCCGTCCTGGCCGGCGTTGGCCGCGATCTGCGTGAGCGGAGAGCGGCACGCGCGGACCACGATGTGGTAGCCGACCTCCTGGTCGCGGGTCAGCCCCTCGGGCTTGACGGCCATCGACGCCCTCAGAAGCGCCACGCCGCCGCCGGGGAGGATGCCTTCCTCGACCGCCGCCCGGGTTGCGTGCAAGGCGTCCTCGACCAGGGCCTTCTTGTTCTTCATCTCGCTCTCGGTGGCGGCCCCGACGTTGACCTTGGCCACGCCGCCGGCCAGCTTGGCCAGCCGCTCTTCGAGCTTTTCGCGGTCGTAGTCGCTGGTGACGTTCTCGATCTCCCGCCGGAGCTGGTCGATCCGGCCCTTGATCTCCGCGCTTTTGCCGGCGCCTTCGATGATCGTCGTGTTGTCCTTGTCGATCACGATCTTCTTCGCGTGCCCCAGGTCCGTAAGCTGCAGGTTCTCCAGCTTCCGGCCCAGGCTCTCGAACAGGGCGGTGCCGCCGGTCAGGATGGCGACGTCCTCGAGCATCGCCTTGCGGCGGTCGCCGTAGCCGGGGGCCTTGACGGCGGCGCAGCGGAACGTGCCGCGGAGCTTGTTGATCACCAGCGTGGCCAGGGCCTCGCCCTCGATGTCCTCGGCGATGATCAGAAGCGGCTTGCCGGCGTTCACCACCGCCTCCAACACGGGCACGAGGTCCTTGATGTTGGAGAGCTTCTTCTCGTGGACCAGGATGTAGGCGTCCTCCAACACACACTCCATGTTGTGCGCGTCGGTGACGAAGTAGGGCGAGAGATAGCCGCGATCGAACTGCATCCCTTCGACCCACTCAATCTCGATCCCCAGGCCCTTGCCCTCGTCGACGGTGATCACGCCGTCCTTGCCGACCTTGTCCATGGCTTCGGCCAGCTTCTGGCCGATCTCCATGTCGTTGTTGGCCGCGACGCAGCCGACCTGGGCCATCTCCTTGGTGGTCTTGGTGGGGATCGACATCTTCTTCAGCTTGGCCGTGATGTCGGCCACGGCCTTCTCCATCCCCTCTTTCATGTGCAGCGGATTGACGCCGGCCACCACCGCTCGGAGGCCCTCGTTGAAGATCGCTTCGGCCAACACGGTGGCCGTGGTCGTGCCGTCGCCCGCCACGTCGCTCGTCTTGGAGGCGACCTCCCGAACCATTCGGGCGCCCATGTTCTCATAGACGTCCTCCAGGTCGATCTCCTTGGCAACGGTCACGCCGTCCTTGGTCACGGTCGGCGAGCCGAAGCTCTTCTGGAGGATGACGTTGCGTCCGCGGGGGCCCAGGGTGACTTTCACCGCCTGAGACAGCTTGGAGACGCCCCGACGCAGCGCGTCGCGGGCCTCCTGGTCGAAAGCAATCATCTTCGCCATAGATGGTTTCTCCTTACTTGGATGGGGCGAGCCAAGCCGCCGCCACGGGTCTGTCTTCTTGTGAGGTTCCACCGGCCGGACGGGCCGGGCGCGTCGACGGTCCGCCGGCTCCGGTCACTCGATCACCGCCAGGATGTCTTCCTCGCGCATCAGCACCAGTTCCCGGTCGTCCATCTCAAACACTTCGCCGGCGTACAAGCTGAACCAGACGTGGTCGCCGACCTTCACCTGGAACGGGGCCCGCGTGCCGTCCTCCAGCAAACGACCGTCGCCGACGCTGACGATCTTGCCCCGGGTGGGCTTGTCCTTGGCCGTGTCGGGCAGCACGATCCCGCCGGCCGTCACCTCCTCCGACTCGTCCCGCTCAACCACCACCCGATCCCCCAAAGGCTGAAGCGTCTGCTTCCCGCCCGACTTCTTCTTCGCAGCTTTCTTCTTCGCCATATCTCGCTCGCCTCCAAAACGCCAAGAATCCAAAGCTTCAAGAGCCCTTCACACAACCAGTTCGGCTTCCCGCGGCCAGCGAAACGTCTGAAGCGAGAAACCGGTTCTGACAGCGGCTCCAAGAGCCCTTCACACAACCAGTTCGGCTTCCCACGGCCAGCGAAACGTCTGAAGCGAGAAACCGGTTCTGACAGCGGCTCCAAGAGCCCTTCACACAACCAGTTCGGCTTCCCACGGCCAGCGAAACGTCTGAAGCGAGAAACCGGTTCTGACAGCGGCTCCAAGACTCCTCAAACCGGGGTTGTCTTCCGTCGACGCTCTTCTCTGTTCCGGCCCCCCGTCGCCAAAACGCGGCTGCCAAATCGGCGCACGACGAGAGTAGTCGAGCATGGTGGAAGCAATTGGCGCGCCAAAACCACGGCCGTCGCTAACTCCAAAAGCCAAAACCACTTAGCAACGCCGCC
>Ga0307378_10003633_pt1 | contig 22461 bp, 28 predicted proteins | sample UN1MG_FD_202238 | JGI IMG/M metagenome (GOLD analysis project Ga0307378, IMG submission 202238) | Soil microbial communities from Risofladan, Vaasa, Finland - UN-1 | ecosystem: Environmental > Terrestrial > Soil > Coastal area > Acid sulfate soil | place: Finland: Risofladan, Vaasa | collected...
TCGGTTGGACACTCGATAACTACGGAGAGAGTTTCAGACTGAGGCACGGCGCTTGAACCCAGGGCCGCAGGCCCGCAACGTTCGGCCCGCCGGAGAGCAGGCGGGAGGAGATGAAGGTGAAGGATGATTGACCTACTACAAAAATGCGATCCGGTTTCGCTAGTCGCCTGCCTTGCAGCCCAGGCGGGGATACCATTGGGGAGCGGACGCTTCGGCGACGATTGCCCCCGCGAGCTGACGGCCTTGACGGTGTGCAGTGAGCACTTCGCCTTCACGGCCGATGGCCAGGACTACCGTGTTCGCGCGGTGCGTGACGATTCCTGACGCAGGCCCTCTGCCAGTTTCGCAAGATGAAAAAACACATTCCGCATTAAACGGAGAAAAGAGTGATGAAACGACGCAGCTTCTTCCCGGCCGCCGTTGCTGCGGTGGCAAGTGTCCCACTCTTCGGTAAGGGACATCGAGGCGCAGCAGCGGGGCCGAGCACGCCGCAATGTCTGGCTGCACAATGTATCGGAGGGCCGCTGGCGTGGGACTGGGTATCGGTCCTGCGTGCCAGCTTTAACCTGGTGGGCGAGGGGGCGTACCGGATTGAGCGATTTCATGTACCACTCGTACACCACTCCCCGGAGCATTTGTACAACATAACTTTCAAAGACGAACTGTTTTACGTCCACGATTCGCTCTCACGTAACGCAGCTTTTGATGTCATCTTTAGATACCGAACGAAGTGAGAAACCTATGGAAGCAACCAACCTGGACGAGTATCTCCAGCGCTACGGCCCGCTGCTGGCCCGGCAGGCACAGGAGCGGTTTAACCCGCTGCACGTCCCGGGCCGCGACCCGCTGCCGCCGATGGATGGCCTGCTCCGCCCGCCGTACCCGGCGCAGCGGCACGCCATCGCGGCCGTGGCGGCGGCACTGCGGATGCAGAAATCGACCATCCTCTGCGCGGAGATCGGCACGGGCAAAACGCTGATGGGCGCCGCTACCGTGGCGGCCCTGGCGGGGACCATTTCCGCCGTGAATCAGGCCGCGGGTTCCAGGCCGTACCGGGCCCTGGTCTTCTGCCCCGGGCAGCTCGTGGGCAAGTGGGAGCGCGAGATCAAGATGACAGTCCCCGGCGTCCACGTCTTCCACGTCGACAGCTTCCACACGCTCACGCATTGCCGGCGCCACAACAGGCCGGCGGCCCCCGTCTGGTACATCGTCGGCCGGGAGCGGGCCAAGCTCGGCGGCGACTGGATCCCGGCCGTGCTCGACTTCCCGGGCCTGGCCGGGCTCCGCTGCCCGGACTGCTGCCAGGTGATCGTCGATAAGAACGGTATTCCGGTCGACCTAAAGTCCCTGGCTAAGCGCAGGCAGACCTGCCAGGCCGAGCTGGAGCACGTCGACACGGTGGACGGCAGCGTCTCGAAGCGGGTCTGCGGGGCCCCGCTCTGGCAGTGGACCCACTACGGCAAGAAGACCCGCAAGCGCCCGGGCGAGAAGCTCACCGAGCGGTGGCCGCCAGCCCGCTACATCCAAAAGAGGCTTCCCGGCTACTTCGACTACCTGATCGTCGATGAGATCCACGAAGAAAAGGGGGCCAACACGCTCCAGGGCGGGGCAATGGGCTCACTAGCCGCCGCGTGCCGCCGTGTGATCGCCCTGACCGGCACGCTGATCGGCGGCAAGGCCGAGGACGTCCGCACCATCCTCTGGCGCCTCTCGCCGCAGACCCTCGTGGCCGAGGGCTTTTCCTGGAGGGAGTCGATGGCCTTCAACGAGTGCTACGGCAAGATCGAGCGCAGGGTGACGACGAAGGACGAGGCCCCCAGCGACTCCGCCCGGCGGGGGCGGGGGCGGGTGCGGTCCAACGAATACAAGAGCGTAAAGCCGGGCATCATGCCCACGCTCTTCGGCCGCCACCTAATCGGCAATACGGTATTCCTCGCCCTGGACGAGGTGGCGGACAACCTGCCGCACCTCTCCGAGTGCGCCGAGGAGGGCACCGGCCCGATCGCCGTTGCGATGGACGGCGAGCAGGCCGCCGCCTACCAGGTCATCGAGGAGAGGCTGCGGGCGGTCGTTAAGAAGATGGTCGCCCGGGGCGACCGCCGGCTGCTCGGCCCCATGCTGATAGCCCTGCTGGATTATCCCGACTACCCCTTCGACTGGAAAGAGATCGGCTACTGGAATGATGAGCACTGGTGCGGCGTGGTCACGCCCGCCTCGCTCGACCCCGACGTGGTGCGGCCTAAGGAGCGGGCCCTGATCGACACGGTCAAGCGGGAGCGGGCCGCCGGGCGCCAGTGCTGGGTCTTCGTAGAGCGCACCGTGAAGCGCGACGTGGCCGGGCGGCTGGATAAGCTCTTCACTCGCGAGGGCCTGCGGGCCAAGGTGCTGCGTGCCTCCTCGGTCCCGCCGCCGAGGCGTGAGGCGTGGATGGCGCGGTACGGCCCCCAGGTCGACGTGGTGATCTCGCACCCCAAGCCCGTGGGCACCGGACTTGACTTCTTCGATAAAGAGGGTAGCTTCAACTTCCCGACGATCCTCTTCTATGAGACGGGGTACAACCTCGTCCAGCTCCGTCAGGCCTCCCGCCGGGCATGGCGCCTGGCCCAACGTGAGGACTGTAAGATCTTCTACTTCTACTACGCCGGGACCATGCAGGAGCAGGCAATGGCGCTGATGGGCCAGAAGCTCAAGGCGGCCCTGGCGCTGGAGGGACATTTCTCGGCGGACGGCCTGGCCGCCTGCTGCGAGGAGGACGACATGGCGATGGCCCTGGCGCGGTCCCTGGCTGAGCGGATCAAGGACAGCGCCCAGCGTTGCTGGGAGAAGATCGGGCGCCCGGCCCCGCCGCCCGACGCCATGGACGACTGGCTAGAGGTCCTTTACGGCGGTATCGAGCTTCCTCCGCCGACTGCCGAGCCCGAGGTGGACTGGCTGGACGTGCTATACGGTATGGTATACGGTATGGTAGTATAGGGAGGAAAAGATGAACCATCGGGTGATGCCCAACGAGCTAATGGATGGGGACGAGGTCCTCGCCCGCCCCGGCTTCCGGGGCCGGATGTGGGTGCCCGACCGGAGCGGCACGCGGCGCCTCACACCCCTACCGATCTTCCCGGCCCTCCCCAGCTCGATGGCCTCCATCCCCCCAGTCCGCCTGATGATCCTCCGCCTCGTGGGCCCCTACGTCCACGCCGCCCGCCACAACGACTTCGCCCCCCCATCCTGGGTATGGTTCGATACCCGCGAAGTGCCGCTCTACGAGGTGCCCGATGAGGATGCACCCGAGTGACACTCAGCCGACACTTGCCTTTCCCGTGGCTTTCATTAGGGCGAAATTCCGCCATAATAAGGAGTTACGTCACGTCGAATAGCCTCTCAATTCCGCGAAGCACCAAGAATCCCCTGGAAAAAACGGCTGCGCGATACTACCCGCTTGGCGACGGCGCCTCAGGCGTAACCCCTTGACACGCAATGAGTTTTTGCTAGGCTTACCCCACGACGCCTTTCTTCCAGCCTTTAATGCCTGGGAGGTGCAACGTGGGACGCAGGAAGGGCACCCGGAATAAGGGGTACTTCCACCGTACGGACCGGGGCTGGTACGCTACCGAAACAGGGCGAAGCGCACAGATGCTCTACGGCCCTGACGGGGAGCATATCAAAGATCCGGCCGCCGAGCAAGAGGCGAAGCTGGCCTACGCCCGGTTTCTCCTGGAGCGGGAGGTCCGGGGCCCCACCTCCGGCGACTCCATGACCCTGGCCGCCATCTGCGACGCCTACCTCCAGGACGTGGGCCGCCACGGCTCGCCCGCCACGTACGAACTGCGGAGCCGCATCCTCTACGACTTCTGCACCGGCTTCCCCGCTCGCTTCCGCGGCGTCCAGGACCCTCCGGCTCGCGAGCGACTACACCGTGGGCACGGCAGCACGGCCATACGCGACCTGATCCCACTGGACATCGCGCACTGGCTCGACGCCCACCCAGACTGGGGCGGCGCAAGGCGGGCGGGGCTCCAGGCCGTGCGGCGGGCCATCGTCTATTGCCTGGACGCCGGGCTCATCACCCGCAACCCGATCGCCAAGTTCAAGGTCAAGCCGGTCCGCAAGCGGGTCGTCTACTTCACGCCTGAGCAAGAGGAGGCGATGTACGCGGAGGCTAGCCCATGCCTCAGCATGGCGATCCGCGTCTGCATCCGCACGGGGGCCAGGCCGTTGAGCGAGTTTGGCCGGCTTGAGGCCCGCCACGTCGAGGAGCACCAACGGGGGCAGCTCTGGCGGTTCCCGGCCGAGGAGCACAAGACTGGGCACCTGACCCACGCCGACCGGGTCATCTACGTGCCGGCCGAGATCGTGGGCATCGTCCGCCAGCGGATCGAGAGACACCCGCGCGGGCCGCTGTTCCGGGGGGCCAACGGCGGGGCCTGGACCCGCACGTCGCAGGGAGCGGCGTTCCGCCGGCTGCGGAAGCGGCTGGCGGCGAAGGGCATCGAGCTGGACGACGACGCCTGCTTCTACGCCTGCCGGCACACGTTCGCCAAGCGGATGCTCGGCGGCTTCTGGGGACCGGCGGTCACGCTGGAGGTGCTGGCGGGGCTGATGGGGAATAGCCCGAAGGTGTGCTGGGAGCACTACGCACGGTGGTGTGCTAGTTACTCCGATCCCTTCTGGAACGCGATCCACCCATGAGGTGCCAAAAGAAGCCCGGCGTCGAAAGCTGGGCGTAGGTCTTTGGCAGCCGGGCTGGGGGCCTCCCCTCCGGCTGAACCTCGGCCGCGTGCTCGGCAATGTACTCGTCGAGCCACTCCGGCAGAAAGAAGATCCGGCCCCGCCTGCTGCGGCGTAGATGGCGGATCTGCCGGCGGGCGACCAGTACGCGCAGGGCGTTTTCGGAAAATCCGAGCCGTTTTGCGGCATCTCTCACCGTGAGCATCCGTGTCACCTGTACAGTGCTCTAGTGGCGCTTCCGTTGCTTCCGCCCACTCGCCAGGGTCCTCTGTGTCTCGTCTCGTGCCAATTCACACTCCAGCTTAGCCCGCTTAGCCCATTTCCACAGCAGTATCGTCGCGTCGCTGGCGCGGCTGGCCCATAGCTCAAGGCTCTCGATCTTTGCCCTCTCCATGTCCGCTGCTACCTCCCTCAAAATCTCCACCGCCACGGCCAATCTCTCGGCCCGTTCCCGCAGCTCCATCGCCGTGTGTGGAACCGTCGTGTACGCCATTGCCGCCTCCAGGGGGGTTAAGTGGTGGTTCAACCATCCATATTAGCATCGCCCGCTGCCCCGTCAACCCCCCAGCGCGGCAATGCAGGCCGGGAGAAACTGCGCGGGGGGTCTTGTGGGAAGGCGGGTGCCGTGGTACACTCTGCACTCACATGACACTCAGGTTACATTCAGGTGACACGTATGCGCAAGATGAGTGACCTGCAACGCGAGACACTCAACCTGCTCCTGTCGCACGTCGGCGGAGGCCAGGTGCCCATCTCGCGACGGGAGATCGCCCAGCAACTCGGGACGAGCATCCAGAACGCGCAGGCCAGGCTGGAGGCGCTGCGGAGCAAGGGCTGGATCACCTGGGAACCGGAGAGGGCCCGGAGTATCCGGCTGAGGCTCGACCGTCTGCGTGACGCGTCGTTCGTCGTGGAAGTAATTGCGATCCTGCGGGATGGGTGGGGGGACACCACAGATCCCGTGGCGCAGCACATTGGCAAGGCTTACGAAACGTGGAAAGAGCGAGGAGGGACTGCTGTATGACGACACTTTTCGGATCAGTCGAGGCCGCCAATCAGGAGAAGCCTGGTGATAGCGCCGCCAAGCAGAGGCTCTACTGCCTGTTTCACCTAGTGCCGGAGGGGGGCGGGCGAGACATGGAGGTCTTCGTCTGGGCCGCCTACCCGCAGCAGGCCCTCGCCGCCTACGCGGGGGGAATGGGCGTTCAGGCTGAGCTGGCTGACGGAGGGCGGCGTAAGGTCGGGCTGAAGTCACGGCTCGCGGAGTTGGCCGCCCGGGAGGCTAAGAGCAAGGAGGCGAAGGCCATCTTAGAAGAACTCCGTGGGGTGCTGGCGGCCGAGGAGAAACTTGCTGCACGCCAGGCGCAGGCTCGTAAGGCAGTGACGCAGGCCGACGAAGCGCAGCCCCAGCCCCAGATGAACGTGCCGGACGAAGGGCAGGCATCACAATGGCCCGCTCACGAGGAGGCTTCCCCCGAGGACGAAGAGCCCCCCTTCGAGGATGAGGGCCAGGAGCCCGAGGGTGAGCTAGAGGGAAATCCCGAGTTCGACGACGAAGATCCCGAGCCGCCCGGCGGCCCCTTCGAGGAGGACGACCAGGAGGACTACTCCGGATGGGATAATCGTGAGTAGTCGTCGCTTTATCCGCTTCCCCCAGCCGTGGTGAGAGAATGGAACATCCCCCCCCTGTCGGCCCCTGGGACTGCACCGCCGAGCAGTACCACGCCGACGACGAGTGGATCGGCTCGTCGATGGTCAAGCGGTTCATCGAGCGCGGGCCGACCCATTACCACCGGCTCTACGTGAGCCACGAGCAACCCAAGCCGGTGCCGATCAGCGACATGATCTTCGGCACCGGCTTTCACCTGGCGGCCCTCCAGCCCGAGCTGTTCGAGACGCAGGTTGTGCGTGGGCTGGAGGGGCTGAATCTCAAAAGCTCCAAGGACCGGGCTAAGCGGGACCAGTTCGCCGCCGACAACCACGGCAAGATCATCCTGCCGCCCGAGGAGTACGACTCGATCGAGCCGATGCTCCAGGCCACGCTCGCCTGCCCAGGCATCGCCGAGCTGCTGCACCAGGGCGGCAGAATTGAGCAGGGCTACCGCTGGATTAACGAAGAGAGCGGAGTGCCATGCAAGGCGCTCATTGACATACTCAACCCCGGCGAAGAGACACCTCACCAGATCGTCGACCTGAAGACCTCCTCCGATCCGCAGTTGGAAGCGTTCTCTCGGGACGCCTACAACTACGGCTACCACATCTCAGGCGTCCACTACTGCGAGGCCATCGTCGAGTGTCTCGGCGAGCCGGAGCCGGAGTACCTCCTGGTCGTCGTGGATAAACGCCCCCCCTATACCGAGCCGGCCATCTACCGCTTCGGCCCGCGCGAATGGGGCCTCGGCCGGCACCGGCGACAACTCGCCCTTAACCAGCTCGGAGTCTGTTATGAATACCAGGAGTGGACCCCCGACCACTATGGGGAAGTCCGAGAGATCGCCTTCCCAGGATGGGCCTTCCACGTCCGCGAGTAGCGGGTTAATTATTCCATTCAGGCACGCCAGCCTCCAGAAGGCGAAGTTGGCCGTGATGGAGGAGGTGCCCTACCTTCAGAAGACTCACTCCAAGGGCCTGGGGTATTCATTCGCCAGCGAGGCAGAGCTGATCCAGAAGCTCCGCCCGGCAATGGTCCGCCACGGGATCACGCTGCGACCGGACGCCATGCAGCGGATCGAGTCGGGGGAGTACACCACATCGAACGGCAAGACGATGCGGTTCGTGGTGATCCTCGTCGATTACGTCTTTTCCTTCGGCAACGAGGTCGAGCACGTCCAGGTCTTCGGCGAGGCCGCCGACACCAGCGACAAGGCAATGCCGAAGGCCATGACCCTGGCGCTGAAGTACGCCCTCCGCCAGTTCTTCCTCATTGAGACGGGCGACGATCCCGACCACGTCGCCGCCGAGCGGGGGAGCTATCAACCGAGCGCGGCCGTGGCGACCGCCGCGCGGGCGATTGCCAAGGAGGGCCGCCATACGTGGCTCGACGTGATGGTGGAAAAGGTCGGCAAGAAATTTGAGGGGGAGGACCGGAGTTACCTGCTGCGCCAGATCGAGCGGCAGCGGAGCGGCCTCCCGCCACGTAAACAAACACCACAAGCACCACCCAAGGGAAAGTGATGCCGGAACAGGAACAAGAACGTCGCCCGAAGCTATACCCACTCGAAGCCTTCTGCCTGGACGGCGGCACCCAGATCCGCACTGAGCTGTGCGAGCCCTACATCGCCGAGCTGACCGCCGCTATCGAGGCCAAGAAGCGCCTACCGCCGATCGTTGCCTTCTGGGACGCCGAGGCTGAGCGGCTCTATGTGGCCGATGGCTTCCACCGCTACTACGGCCACCAGCGGGCCAAGCTGGAGAAGATCGCGGCGGTCGTCTACCGGGGCACGGTCCAGGACGCCGTCCGCTACGCGATCAAGTCCAACCACACCCACGGGCTGCGGCGCACCAACCCGGACAAGCGGAACGCGGTCCTGTTTGCGCTGCGCGACCCGGAGTGGGGCCTGAAGACGACCCGGGACCTGGGTGAACTGTGCGGCGTGAGCCACAATCTGGTCGCCTCCATCCGCAGGGAGCAAGAGCCGGCGGAGGAACAGCAAGGAGAGCCGGCGGCCGGACAGGAAACGACCACGTCGGAAACGGCCGTGACCAAGACAACCACAGGCGGCGGGAAGCCCGGCAAGCCGAAGACCGCCGCCGACAAGCTCGCCACCGACCGCCTGGGTAATCCGCTGCCACGCCGCCTCTGGCCCGTCTTCCAGGCCCGCTCAGCCATGGAGGGCTACGCCCGCAAGCTCGGCACGCTCAAGAAGGGGACCATCGCCGCGCTGAAGGATCAACCGGAGGCGCGGGCGCTGGACCTAATCGGGCTGGACAACCACATCGCCACGGCCGAGGAACTGCTGCGAGAGGCGAAGCCACACTGCCTCTGCCCGCTCTGCAAGGGCAACGGCTGTGAGGCGTGCAAGAAGTCGGGCTGGCTGACGCGTGTCGGCTACGAGGGGATTCCGAGGGAGAAGCGGTGGCAGAAGCCAGACGCCGCGTAACACAAGGAGAATGTCTATGTGTACGACAGAGATGCCGCGCTACAAGAGCCACAAGGAAGTCTGGGCCGTAAAGATTGCGAAGTTGGAGCCTTCGTGTGGCGAGAGACCCGCAACGCCAAACGAGGAGACCGACGGCGGGTTGATCGTGACTCCCGCCGAAGAGGGCTTCGCACCTTTCAAGGTGGATGGAGCCTACGTCAGAAAACACAATCCGCAACTTGGCGGGTACTACGTCGTCTACCAGGACGGCTATAAGTCGTGGTCACCAGCCAAAGCGTTTGAGGAGGGTTACACAAGGATCACCCCAGCGGGCCGCGAGGAGTAATCCGATCCGAGGTCCGGCATATCGAGAAGATCATACGCGCGATAAGAAATGATCCTCCGCGACTACCAACTTGCCTGCGTCAAGGGCAACCAGGCGGCGCTGCTCAAGGACGACGCCGCCTCCGCCCTCAACGTCCTGCCGACCGGCACGGGCAAGACGGTCGCGTTTTCACACTTAGCGGCCCACTGGCCCTACGGCCGCGTGCTGATCGCCGCCCACCGCGACGAGCTGATCCGTCAGGCCGCCAGGACGGTGGAGCGAATCACGGGGATTCCGCCTGAGATTGAGAAAGCCGACGAGCGGGCCGGGCGCCACGGGGCCCTGGCCACCAGCCGAACGGTCATCACCTCCGTCCAGACGCAGAACAGCGGGCGCAAGGACGAGGTCGGGACGATCCTCCGGCGGATGGAGCGGTTTAACCCGGCCGACTTCGGCCTAGTCGTGATCGACGAGGCCCACCGCTCCTGCGCCACGACCTACCGCCGCATGATCGAGTTCTACCAGCAGAACCGAGAGTGCAAGGTCATCGGCTGGACGGCCACGCCCGACCGGCACGACGAGCAAGCGCTGGGCCAGGTCTACGATCAGGTCGCCTTCGAGATGCAGCTTCCCGAGGCGGTCAAGTCGGGCTGGCTGGTCCGGCCGACCGAGCAGTTCGTCCTGGTCGAGGGTTTTGACATCTCGCGCGTCGGCACCGACTATGAGGGGGACCTGAAGGCGACGGACCTGGAGGCGGAGCTGAAGGGGGACCGCCGCCGGCTCCAGCAGGTCGCCTGGCCGACAATCGACGTGGCCGGCGACCGCCAGGGGCTCGTCTACGTCCCGGGCGTCGAGAGCGCCCACCTGCTGGCCGACATTATGAACGAGCACAAGGCGGGCTGCGCGGCCGCCCTGGACGGCAAGTCGCCCCAGGAGGACCGCCGCCGCATCCTACGGGCCTTCCGGCGGGGCGAGATACAATTCCTCTGCAACGTCGAGTTATTCACCGAGGGCTTTGACCACCCGGGCGTCTCCGTCCTGTCGATTGCCCGGCCCACCAAGTCCCGGGCCAAGTACAGCCAGATGGTCGGCCGGGGCACGCGGGCCCTGCCTGGCGTGATCGAGAGCCGCCAGGGGGACGACTTCTGGCGCCTAGAAGACCCCGCAAACCGCTGCCAGGCTATCGCTGAGAGCGCCAAGCCCGAGTGCCTTATCCTCGACTTCGTCGGCAACGCCGGCCGCCACGCCCTGGTGAGCCTGGGCGACATCCTGGGCGGCTCCTACGACGACAAGGTGGTCGAGCGGGCCAAGCGGAACGCGAAGGAGAAAAGCGGCAGGGGTGAAGCCGCCGACATGACCCGCGAGCTGGAGGAGGCGGAGGAGGAGATCGAGCGAGAGCATCACGAGCAGCGTAAGCAGCTCCTTGTGAAGGCCCGCTACAAGCTCCGCAACGCCAACGCCTTCGATAGGTTGGGCATCTTAGCCCCCCGCGAGCCTGGCTGGCACAAGGGGCGCAGGCCGAGCGTGAAGCAGCGGGGCGTGCTGGAGCGTGCCGGCATCCCCGAGTCCGAGTTGGACATCCTGTCCTTCGTCCAGGCGTCACGCCTGATCCAGGAGGTGATCGACCGGCGTGAGAAGGGGCTGGCCACGTTCAAGCAGGTCCGGGTCCTGGAGCGGAACGGCGTGGTGGAGACGGAGGCGGGTCGCCCGGTCACGGAACTGCGGTTCGAGGAGGCGAGCCAGGAGATCGACAAGTTAGCCAAGGCCCAGGGCTGGGGCAGCCGCCCGGCTTAGGCCGCATCTTAACGGAGGCGCCGATGGCTACGGAGATCGCTGTTGAAAGCAAGGCAATCCGCCGGGACGAGCTGGAAAGGGCGCAACGCCTGGAGGCCGAGGAGGCGGCCGGTGCCCTGCCTGCCCGCACCGGGCGCTACACGCTGGATGAGGAACTCAATCCGCTGTACGAACCGGCACAAGGCGAGATCAAGGCCCGCTGCTCCCGCATCCGCGAGATCCGCGACGAGCAAGTCGGGCGGCGTTTAGTGCATCGCCAGTTGCAGCGTCGGATGCGGAGGGACCTCCGCGGCCTGGAACGGGCGGTGCTGGCGATGTTCGGCGTGAGATCACTGGAAAATCATCAAGAGTCCGGGGCGCTGGCATCGTCCCTGTCCGCTAGTGACGCAATGGGCCTTAGCGAACGAGCCTGAGCGCAGCGGCACCCGCGCAAAAGGGCCCAGCCTCCTGTTGACATAGCCCCAGATGGGCAACGGCACAGCGCCACCGACGCGGCCAAGGCGAAAGCACAGCCCACGACGGCGCAGTCCCGCGGCGACCATGGGGTCCAGCGGTCGCGGGGGCGGCGGAGCGTAAACCGGGGCGTAGCACCCTGGCCGGTATGCCCGCCGCAGCGGAGTGGTGCCAAGGTCGTGAGGACACGGCGTACCGTGGCTTGCGGCGACCTGAAAAAATAAACGCGGGGATAGGACGGGCTGCGCGAAAGACGAGGCGGGATGGCAGGACCGAAGAACGACACATGGACCGAGCGGCAGCGCAACTGGTGGCGCGACCTGATCGACCACCTCCGCGACCACCTGCCGGCCGGCAGGCCCGGCATCGACTACAAGCCCATCCGCGTGCTGCGGTGCTCCCGCCTCGTGCGCTGCGGCGACAGCGAGGAGCTGCCGACGCACTTCGCCATTCGCATCAGCGCCGCCCGCGATGTCTACGATGCCCGCTACGACCTGGCCGAGGAGTGGGCCCACGTCCTGGCCGGCTGGTTCGGGGACGACCTGGCCGACCACGGCATGGAGTGGGGTATGGCCTATAGCACGGTGCGGCGCGAGATCATGGGGTACGAGTACGAGAATCCAATACCCGGAAGGCGGAAAGATGGGAAGAAAGCGGAAACCCGAGCCGATAAACAACCTCGTGGTGGTCAGCGATCTGCACGGCGGCTGCCGCTCCGGTCTCTGCATTGGCAAGGCGCTGCTGGACGACGGCGGGGCGTTTGAGCCCTCCGAGACCCAGCAGGTCGTTGCCGGGATGTGGGCGACCTTCTGGGACGAATGGGTGCCCGAGGTCTGCCACGGCGAGCCATTCGCCGTAGTCATCAACGGGGACGCGCTGGACGGCGTCCATCACGGCTCGGTTACCCAGGTGAGTCAAAACCTCTCAGACCAGCGGCGGATCGCCCTGGCCGCCTTGAAGCCCGTGCGCGAGCAGTGCGAGGGTCGCTTCTACGTGATCCGCGGGACGGAGGCCCACGTCGGCAAGAGCGCCCAAAACGAGGAAACGCTGGCCGAGGAGCTTGACGCCGTCCCGGACAAGCGGGGCCAGTATAGCCGGTTTGAGCTGTGGATACGGGTGGGCCGGGGGCTCGTCCACGTCATGCACCACATCGGCACCACCGGCACCAGCCACTACGAGACCTCCGCCGTGATGAAGGAGCTGGCCGAGTCCTACGCCGAGGCGGGCCGCTGGCGCAGGGAGCCTCCCGACGTTGTCGTCCGCTCGCACCGCCATCGACACATCGAGGTGCGTGTCCCCACGAAGCTCGGCTACGGCATCAGCTTCGTCACCGCCGGCTGGCAGTTGCGCACGCCATTCACCTATCGGATTCCCGGCGGCCGGGTCACCACGCCGCAGATCGGCGGCAGCATCATCCGCCAGGGAGACCATGACCTGTACACCCGCCATCGCACCTGGGCCATCGACCGTGGCGAGATCGTGGAGCTGACCGATGCCAATTAAGTTCATCGAAATACGACACGGCCAGGACCCGGAGTACGAGGGTTCCGGCATGGACATGAGCATAATGCCGATCACGTACGAGCAGTACCTACAACACCTAGAGGACATCCAGAAGCCGCTGCCGCGAATAACCACGACGCCGGATAGTCTGAAGGGTCTCACGACTCCGGTTACCGCGCGGCCCGAACCGCCCGAACTGGAGCGGAGTCCCGGGTTCCGCGTGAAAACGACTGAAACAAGGCATTAGTTGGGCTGCGCTCGGCTTGGCTTGGCTTGGCTATGCTTCGCTTTGGGCGCCAACGGCGCAAAACCCCGAAAGGAGACCACGAGATGACGACACGTTACGAGTTTTCCCTGAGCTGCGTTACCCCGCTGCTGATGCACGCCGATAACGTGGCCGCATCCGACGCCCTCAGGGAATGGCGCACGAACCCGGCCCACAAGAGTCTCAGCGTTGCCGGCGACGACCGCTCGCCAGCCTGGACTTGGAAGGCGTGGCTCTACAGCGACGGTAAGCACCTGGTTATCCCCAACGACGTTCTGATGGCCGCGCTGCGTGGTGCCGGGGCCTCGATCAAGATAGAGGGCGCTCGGGGAAAGACCTTTAAGAGCCTGTCCCAGACGGCCATCACGCCGGAGGGGGAGTACCTGACGCTCCTGGTCGGCGGCGAGCAGGTGCGGATTGAGGACATCAACGCCATTGACGGCACGTTCCAGGAACACTGCGAGGCCGTCAAGCGGCTGGGTTTCAGTCTGTTCCTAAAGCGTATCCCGGTGGGCAGGGGGAAACACATCCGCGTACGCCCCCGCTTCGATGACTGGGAGGTTCGCGGCGTGATCGGCGTCTCGGACGGGGCGATCACTGGAACGATCGTCAGTATGCTCTTCTCGATAGCCGGCCGCGAGAGGGGGCTTCTGGATTGGCGCCCGTCCAGTCCTACGACGCCGGGGATCTATGGGCAGTTTACGGCGAGGATCAAGCAACTGAAATAGGTTGTGCCATGCCACGCTTTGCTCGGCTACGCTTTTCTCGGCTATGCTACGCTTTGGGCGCCAATGGCGCATTTGTGACGCAGGTATTCGTGGAGTGAACCATGCAGCGATACGCCAAGATCCTGAGCAAGCTCAAGGGCCTAAAGAAGGCCCAGGACGGCTGGCAGACACTCTGCCCCGCCCACGAGGACACCAACGCTAGCCTCTCGGTCCGCATCGGCGAGGAGGGGCGGCTGCTGTTGAAGTGCCACGCCGGCTGCACGACTGAGGCGGTGGTCGCCGCCCTTGGGGTGAGCATGTCCGACCTCTTCCCGCCGGGCAGCAGTAAGCCGGCGGCCGACCAGGAGGGGCCCCGGCGCAAGATCGTCAAGACCTACGACTACCAGGACGTCGACGGAAACCTGGTCTTTCAGGTCGTGCGCTTTGAGCCGAAGGGGTTTTCCCAGCGCCGGCCCGATCCTAATCCTGAAAGCCCCGGCAAGTGGCTCTGGAACCTGACCGGCGTCCAGGCGCTCCCCTACCTGATGCCACGGCTCCACAAGACGCCGCGGGACCACCACGTCTGGATCGTCGAGGGGGAGAAGGACGCGGACCGGATGACCGCCGCCGGCCTGGTCGCCACGACCAACCCGGGCGGGGCCGGCAAGTGGCGACCCGCCTACAACGAGGTTTTCAGGGACCGTCCGGTCGTCGTAGTCGCCGACAACGACGAGCCCGGCCGAAAGCACGCGGCCGACGTGGCGGCCCACCTGCGGCCCGTGGCCAAGAGCGTGGTGGTCCTCGACCTGCCCGTCCCCGAGCACGGCGACGTGAGCGACTACCTCGCAAAGCACCGGGCCGACGAGCTGATCGAGCTGGCCCACCTGGCCGAGGAGGGGGGACCGCCCGCGGAGCAGCCGGCGACCACGGCGGAACCGCCAGCCCCCAGACCGGCGCTGGACGACGACCAGGAGGCCGAGATCAAGCGGGAGGTACGGCGGCGGTCGGTGCTGATGCTCGACACGGCCGAAGGGATGCTTCACGACACGATCCGCCGGTTCTTTCTGAACCTCAAGGAAATGTGCAAGGTGGAGTGATGATGAGCAAGAAGACGCTACCTGAGTTGAACGTCCCCGAGATCCTCAAGGACCACGACCGCCGCCAGGCCCGCGAGTTCCTCCGCCGCAACAAGGTCGGGCGTAACTCCAAGTGCCCGTGCGGCTCGGGCCGGAAGTTCAAGCAGTGCTGCATGAGGGAGGTTTCTGAATGATCTACGTGGCGATGAAGAACGACTGGGGGGACTTCGCGGAAATAGAGGGCGTGTTTGTTGGCCCCGACGTCGACGAGTGCGATCTCGTCGAGGAATACGAGTGCTGGGCTGAGCTTAGTATCAACCGCGAGCACCGGAAATACCGCGGCAAGGTGACCAAGCGGACCTACCCGCGGCTGACGTTCGAGGGGTGGCTTAGGGAGCACCGGCGGATTACCAGGGTGCCGTACCGCGAGATCAACTCAAACGGTCAGCTCTAGGACAGGCCGAGATGAAAACAGCATTGCCATGAAACGCATCGTCGATCCCGAGTACCTGGAGATATGGACACTGGGCCGCCAATACTGTGCCGCCTGCCATTTGCCGTGGATCGTTGAGGGCCACCACCTCGTCAAGCGGAGCCGGCGGCGTATGGACCGCGGTTGGAACCTATTGGGCCTTTGCCACCGCTGCCACAAGTCGGCCGAGGGCGAGCGGGTCGTCGACGATAGCGGCGAGCGGATGCCCGTCCTCACCTTTGCCATGTGTCTCAGCCTCAAGCGTGAGGCTGACCCGGAAGAGTGGAACCCGGACCTGCTGGCCGAGTGCTACGGCCGCCCGCTGCCCGAGCTGGAGCCGGTGCCCGACTACTACCACCAGCGCCGCCGGCGGTACGGCGTGAGACTGGAGCCGATCCATGGCCAAGACGCCAAAGCGTGACCTGGAGGGGGAGTTCGGCCAGCTCTGGAACCTCGTCGGCCCCACGGCGAGCCCGACCGGGAGCCCCGCTCCAACTCGCCAGCACCGCTTCGCCCCGCCCCGCCGCTGGCGATTCGACTTCGCATGGCCAGCACAGAAGGTCGCCGTGGAGATAGAGGGGGGGACCTTCGTCCGCGGCCGGCATACCCGGGGGGCGGGATTCCAGGGGGACTGCGAAAAATACAACGCCGCCGTCTCCCTCGGGTGGCGGGTGCTGCGCTACACTTCAGTGGATCTGGATAGGCGCCCGGCACAGATGATCGAGGAAATTCTCGCCATTCTGTCGAAAAACTGACGCGACACCCACGGAACACCTGTACGGTATTGTGGGCGGCACTCTAGTGTGCTAGGATGCGGCCTCGTGGATTTCCGGGTGCCTAAACGATCCCCCGAGCGGGCACCCGGCATGTCTGCCCGCGGTGGCGGGATCGGAGACGTATTTCCCGGAACGGCACTCTCGTGTCTCCGATCCCGGCCGCTGGCCAGGTGGAATGGCAATGAGCACGTCAAAAAGATTTCTTCCCGGCGACTGGATCGGCTTTTCGAGCTGGTCCCTGCGCCCCCCATTAGGCGTGGCGATCAATCTCTTCACCTGGGGTGTGCCGTTCTGGGGACTCTCGCACATCGCCGTGGTCACCCGCCACCCCGACCACCCGTGGCCGCTGCTGTTCGAGGCGACCACGCGGGTGGATGAGCCGTGCGTGGTCCAGGGCTACCGGATGGACGGCGCCCAGTACCACAAGATCGAGCGGCGGATCGCCACGTATAGGGGCCTCGTCTGGCACTACCCGCTGGCCCTGCCCCTCTGCCCAGGCGAGGTCCGGCGGCTGGCGGAGTTCTGCGACGGCCTCAAGGGGCGGTCCTATGACGCCATCGGCGCAGTGGGGGCCCGCGACACGCTCTCCGGGCGGCTGGCCCGCCGCGGCGTGCCGGAGGACCTGACGAGCCTGTTTTGCAGCGAGGTGGCCGTGGCCTGCGACAAGATCTCCTGCCGGGCGCCACTGGAGGAGGTCTCGTCGGTCTACTCACCCAACCGCGCCACCCGCCGGGCCGTATGGTGGTGGCGAAGTCACCTTCGGCCAACGTGGGTCAAGCGGTGGCCGTGCCCATATCGGAAGGAGTCCCGTGATGCTCCCGTTCCTGCGTGAGGTCCTCTACACGTTCACTGGGCTGGTGGTGTTCGCTATCCTGGTCCTCTTCCTGATTGCCCTCATAGGAAAGCTCTAATGCGCCTTCCCGTATTCTTCCTGCTGCTGATCCCGCTCGGCTGCGACGATCCGGCGCCGCCAGCCTGTCCGGACTGCCCCGATTGCGAGTGGCCCGCCGCCCTCCAGCCGTGCGACGAGCAGGCCAACCCGTACCGGGCCGACCCGCCCGTGGACATCCCGCGACAGTGGCGGATTGACAACTACGGCGGCGGCTCCTGCAACCATGCCGCGTTCGCCCAGGTGCTCGTCTGGCAGAAGCAGCCGGACCTGGCCAAGTGGTGGACCGCCACCTACTCCGGCGGCGAGGATGCCGAGGGGCTCGGTCAGAAGGCCGACAAGAAGGGGCTGCGGTTCGCCGCCACCTACGACGGGGACGTGGAGTTCCTGGAGTGGTGTTCGAGGACTCGCCGCGGGGCGGCCATCCACTACTACGACAACCACGCCATCACGTTCTGCGGGTTCGCGGGCGACGTGGCCATCGTCCTCAACAACAACAACACGTCCAACTACACCCGCATACCCAAGGCCGAGTTCATCGCCCGCTGGCGGGGCTACGGGGGCAAGGCCATCACGGTGGTCTACGACCCGCCGCCGCCACGACCGTGGGTTCCGCTGCGACGACCGAAACCGACATCCTTTTAACCGGAGGGACCAATGAAAAGCTGGATTCCGATTGTGGCGATCGTAGCCGTCGCCCTGATGCTTTGTGCCATCGGCTACAACCAGAGCACCATCATCTCCGACCTGGCCGACACGCAGAGCTGTCTCCAGGAGACCCAGGAGGCGCTGGCCGACACCACGCGGACCGCCGAGACGGCGGCCGGGGCCGCGGCTGAGGAGCGGGTGCTGAAGCTCCCGGAGGGGGTCGATTATTACACGACCCTCGCCGTACACAAGGACTGGCAGACTCGACCCAATGAGCGTGAATTTGTCTCGTGGTTCAGCGTGCAGCCGGAGCTGGCAAGCCTCAAAGCGCAGACCACCTTTGCCCTGGCCGAGGAGGGCAACGCCTACTACAAAAACCACGTCCAGGCGATGGGGGACTTCCCTGGCGTGATGATCCAGACGGACGCCGGCAGGGTGGTTTACAAGGTCGCCGGAAACTCGCTACCCGCAAGCTCTGGCGAGATGGCAGCCGAGCTGGTCACGCTATTCGAGAAGCGCCCGTGGCTCAGGCTCCGCCCGTGGCTCCGCCCACGGCCGTGTCCATGCCCCAAGCCCGGCCCGGCACCCGGTCCCGAGCCCAAGCCGAGCCCGGACGTCGACGTTAAGGTCAACATCCCCGTACTCAGGCCGCCGGCGCCCATAGTGGCGAAGGAGGTTGGTGATGATTTCTGGGTGATACTTTCAATCTCCCTGATCGTCGCCGCGGCCGTTACCATTGTGGCCCAGTTCAGGGCCCGCATGTAGGAAGTGCCCACGTAAAGAGGAGAACGAAAGATGCTGTTCGGATTGATTCTGTCACCGATCCAGATTGCGGTCGTCGTCCTGGCGGTCATTGCGGTCGTCGCCGTGATTATGTTGCTGTCCATCGGTGTCGAGAGGGTCAGGACACGGCGTAAGTTGGCCACGGACGCCGCGAAGGTCCTGATGGAAGAGGGGTTTGAAATGTGCGCCGAGGCGTGCAGCCAGTATGGCGTCGGCGACTACCCCAGCTTTTTCGGCACGCTAAGGGAGTTGGTCCGCCAGTTGCTCAACCCGGAAACCCGCGTGATGCTCCTGCGTAAGCCCTTCCGCAAGCAACTGGTCGCCGCCCTGGACCGAGACGAGGACCGCGAGTGGGTTCTCAAGACGGTTACTGATTGGACTGCGACCCAGAATTTCAAGGCGGCCAGGGATGCGGTGGCCAAGAAGGCCGTTGCGGCTGCCGCGCCGCCCGCGTAGCAGGCCCAGCCGATGGAAGCCGCCGAGCGCAACCGGATCGTCGAGCGGTACATGCCGATGGTCCACGGCATGGCCCAGCGCATGGCGGCCCGCTCCGGCGGACTCGTCCGGCCTGACGAGCGGGACGACATGGCCCAGGAGGCAGCCATGGCGCTGTGCCGGGCGGTGCCCGAGTACGATCCGGCCCACCCTTCCGGCTCCAGCCTGCTGCATTACCTGATGCGGGTGGCCCGCAACGCCATGCTCAACTGGCTGGAGAGCCGCGGGCGCGTCCCGATCCCGATGGGCTCGTGCCCCAAGGGGGGGCAGCGCCTAAGCGGCGTCCAGGCCCGCGATCCCCGCCTCGACCACCTGCACGCCGGCCTGGAAAGCCTCTCGTCCGGGGACCGGGCGATCATTGCCATGTGGGCCGGGATGGGCTGCCGGAGGCAGCCGTTCAGAAAAATCGCCCGCAGGCGCGGACTCACCGTGGAGGAGGTTCGCCAACGGGTGGCGACGATCCAGGGGCATCTCGGGCAGGCCGCCGCGGGGCCGGTTGACAGTGGGGCGGGTCCGGAGTAGGATGGGGCATCCTGTAGGTGGGCCGCCCGTGGCGACTGGGTCATTCCCGGCTGCGGGCGGCCGTTTTCATGCACCGCCTCATCGCCGCTTCCGCTGTATCGTTTTCGTCGCCCGCAGCATGAGGATCTCCTCGGGCGAAAGCAGCGGCATCTCCTCGGGCGTCGTATACACGTCCTCGTAGCGGTGGATCCCCGGCTGCCCGGCCAGGCGCTTCTTGGTGTACTCCCGCACGGCGATCCGGCGGGCCTTCTCCATGTCCACGTCGGTCAGCCTAACACCCGAGAGTAAGTTGACCGCCTTCTTGAGCGGGCCGACCTCCTTCCTCGTGTCGGTCAGCCCCCGGAGCATCGTCACGCCTCGGGTAAGCGGGCTGCCGGAGACGAGTTCCTCCAACAACGGCGGCACTGGCGGCGGGGCCTCCAGCCCGAGCACGTTCTGCGCGATCCGGCCGGTGGCGCTGTCGAGGTCCTCCAGCTTGCGCCCGGTGAAGAACTGGGTGCCCGTGGCGATCTCCAGCGGCACCTTAATGAGCGGGTTCATCTGCCCAAGAAACTCCTGCCCGGTCCCGGTGGCGGTGTCAAGCGACGTGACGCCCGGCCGGAACATGCGAAACACCGCCTCATGCGGGAAGTCGATGTTCGAGAGGAACCGCTGGACCCCATCCTTCTCGCCGCCCAGCGGCAGCGCGAGCCCCTGGACGATGTGGGGTGGCACAAACCTGTCCCGCTCGCGCGCCCGACTGGCGGCCTGCATGGCCACCACGGCGGGGCTGCCCGGGTGAAACAAAAGCTCCTTGGCGTAGAACTCGGCCATCTTCCGGCTGAAGGTGTAGAACGGGTAAATCCGCTGCATCCACTTGCGCTCGAAGGCCGTTTTTGCCAGGGCGGAATAGTCCCCGTTGGCCGCGCTGACCAACTCGTGTGCCGCCTTGGCCGAAAAGCCCTGGCGCCGCTTGGCGATGTAGGGGGCGATCCGGTTGGCGTACTCGATATAGGTGTTCAGGCCCCGGCCGGCGGCGACTGGGGCGAAGGCCGTCTCGGTCCGCCCGCCGACGCCCGCGATGGCCCACGGCTTGAGCTGCTCCTTTGTTTTCGGGACCGCCCGGCGCAGCAGGCTGAAGACGTCCATGTCCTCCATCGGTATCGCGCCGGGCAGCCGCCGGCTGACGGCCGCGGCGGTGACGCCGGCCAGTTCGGGGACCTCCTCCAGCGCCTGCCCCTGCATCGGCCCCACGGTCCGCCACCCGGAGAGTTCCCCGGCCAGTATCCGCGTGGCGATGGCGTCGGCCTCGGCGGCGGTCAGCTTCCCGCCGCCGGCCGCCCTCACCAGCTCGGGCATCCCGTGAATGTCCGCCGCCCCCTTAACCACGCCGCCGCGGGATAAGGTCCGGGCGTCCAGCCACGGGCGGACCCAGGCCATCGGGTTGAGCGGGCTATACCTCGGGTCGCGGGCCCCGATGTGGACGGCCGTGAAGATGCCGCTATTGAGGTTCCGTTGGTAGAAGCTCGGCGCCGTGGTGACGCCCGCCTTGAAGAGGAGCTGGATCTGGTCGTAGGCGCTGGCCAGCGCCTTCATGGCGGCCGGGTCCGTCCAGGCCCGGTGGTTCTCGGCCAACTGGTCGGCGAACTCCCGGGGGACCTTGTGGGTCTTGGCGAACTTCAGGGCCTTCTTGGCAAGCTCCTCCGGCGAGAGCCCCTCCCACGTTCCCCCGAGGCCCGCCCGCCCGGCCGCCCTCCGCACGGCGTTAGTGTGGGCGTACTTGCCGGTCCGGTCGGATTTCAGCCCGGCGCCGATGAGGGCCTTTTCTAGCGAGACATATTCAGCGTCTCCGGCCTTTCCCACCTTCCCCGCCTGGAGGAGCCCGCCGAGGGCGTCGGTCGTCGCGTTAGCCGTGGATACGGCCCTGGCGCTCTGCTGGAGTCGCCAGTCCATGGCCGTCAGGGCGTCGGTGCCGCGCGGGCCCAGCCCCTTCTCGACGTGCCAGGGCGTGATGCTGTGCTCGTAGAACTTAGCCGCCCCACGGGCCTGCTTGAGGGCCACCGTGTACTCGTTGGCCATATCCCGCACGCCCTTGTCGCCAGGCTTGCCAGCCTTCTTCCACTCAGCCACCTGCCCGCGCGCCGCCCGCGCCGCCTTGACCTGCGCCTGGCTCCAGCCCATCCACCGCGTCAGGATGTGCAGCTCGGCTGCCGCCTGGTTCTTGGCCGTGCGCTTGGTCGTGGCGATCACGGGGTCGCGCACCATGTCCTCCAGCGTCGCGTCGGAGAACTCGTGCGGCCCCCGCGTCATCCACTTCTCCCTGGCGATCTGCGACTGCATCTTGGCGGACGGGCCGATCCCCATGAAGGTCTTGGGCTTGCCGGCCAGGTGGCGGGCCGCCTGCTCGGGCGACTGGGGGAACTGCCCGGCCGGGAAATAACCGCCCAGCTCGGGCGAGAAGACGCCGGCCGCATCCTCGGCGACGTGGGCCTCGGCGAGCTTGGTCACGTCCCGCTTGGCGTAGCGCATTAGCTCCGGGGCCACGTCCGCGATCTCGCCGAAGAGGCGGTCCGTGGTGGGATCGACGCCGTTGGCCACGTTGCGGAAGAGCCGGCTGGCAGCCGCCGCCCGCGCCCCGGTGAGCGTCTTGGTCGCCTCCCGTCCGGCGTGCGACTCGGCGATATACTCGCCGGCGTCGGCCAACTGCTGCTTGTAGCCCTCCAGCCACTCGTGGGACATCTGCTGATAGGGCTTCCCCATCTTCCCGCCGGCGTGCGGTGAGAACATCTGGGCGAACTTCCGGCCCGGCGTACTCCACCGCGCAGCGCTTGCCGCCGTGTCGATCCACCCGGCCACTTTTTGGGACTTGGGACCGAACCCGAGCACGACCGTCGACGCGCGCGAGAGTGGCGGCCCGAACCCGATCAGGCCGCGGGCCGGCTGGTCGGCCACCGCCTCCAGGGTCGTGCCCAG
>Ga0307378_10003634_pt1 | contig 22452 bp, 23 predicted proteins | sample UN1MG_FD_202238 | JGI IMG/M metagenome (GOLD analysis project Ga0307378, IMG submission 202238) | Soil microbial communities from Risofladan, Vaasa, Finland - UN-1 | ecosystem: Environmental > Terrestrial > Soil > Coastal area > Acid sulfate soil | place: Finland: Risofladan, Vaasa | collected...
ACGGGTAGAGTTAGCTGAGCTTGAAAAACGCTATGGTGTTAACATTGAAATTCAAGCAAACCCTAACCTCTCCCCATGGGAAGGTGATATAAAGGTCACAGAGAAAAGTAAGTCAAAAGAGGCATAGGATGCAGTGTTTACTTTGTTTATTGGGTTTATTGAGTTTATTGAGTTATGTAGCTATTGAGTTCGTAAGATTTTTATGCGAACAACTCAACAAACGTAAAAAATATCTAAGCAATGCTATAAGTGCAGCACGAAAAAACGTAGCATATATTTGAAGATCTTAGCTTTACGAGAAGTTTTGCGCCTGTAGCTCAGATGGATAGAGCAGCGGACTTCTAAACCTTAAAAGCTAAATTTAACAATCAGGGGAGAGCCTTATTGATAGGGCTTCTCCCCTTTTCTATTGAGGGTTTGCGCTTAATTTAAACTTTTGATAGAGTTTGATTAAATTAGCTTAATTTTGATGCTGGCGGTTACAAAACGGTTACAATTAGATAAAGTGTTTTTTAGTTAGAGAACGGTAACATGACACAGTTAAACAAATGTAAGAAAAATCGGTTGATGTTTTGATTAGTGTAGAGACTGTCGAAAAAGTCCAAATATTGCTTTTTATTGAAATACATATCTAATAAAATCAACTACTTACAAGCCCCAAATCTATGGCTTTAGGGTTTTTCGACAGTCTCGTATGTAAGCTATACTTTATAGATATTTCAGATTATGGCACGTAGTATGAAATTTCCGACTGTGTAGACCTATCGCAATATATTGTTTTTTTAATAATAATGAGGGTGGTCACTCGAACTCTCTCTACCCAGGCCCAACGATCCACCAGTGCATGTCCCCTCTACCAAGGGAGTAATTCTCCAGGATCTCTCGTGCATGTCAATGCCGATATTACCATTTTCCCTTTACAATTAATCTTATTTTCCTTTATTTTTGTTTAATGGAAAGTTCTTTCTTTGTTAAAGATTTTTCTCAGTGGGCTTAATAGCCCAAGAGGAACTTCCTTACAAATTAAAATCTATCATAGTCTCTAACAATTGTTGAGATAAAGAATTGTACTCTTGTGATCGATTGCGTGGCCTGTTTTCCCGATGCAGTGACATCACGGGGGCTCAAACATCTGGTGGAGCTTCAACAACAGGTGCGTTTGGGCGATCGGTCTGTGATGCTTTTCCTGGTCCAACGCATGGATGTAAAGGTGTTCAAGCCCGCGGATCATATTGATCCTGCCTATGGCAAAGAACTCAGAAAGGCGGTCAGAAAAGGCGTAGAGATCATGATTAACGATGTTTTTTGGATCTCAAAGGGATCAGGGTGAATCGGCGACTGTTTTATGTGGTTTGACAGGAACAGGAGAGTTTTTGATTTTACGGAATGAAATGGGTTACAATATTCTTTGATTTGAAAGTTAACGACAGGTATTTTGAAAGATGGTTAGTGCAATTTTATTGGCAGGTTATAACAATAAGCGTGAAGTTAAGAAGTACAGCCGAACTGTGGCGAAATACTACGGTGAGAAATTTATAGAGGCCGGTTACAAGCCTTTAAGAGAATTTAAGACCGTTAAAAATGGCAGGGAAGAAAGCAAGCCCATGATGCAATATACACTTGAAAGGCTTTTTGAGAACGAATTCATTGATGAAATTGTTATCGTCGGCCATCGAATGCTGCTTGAGCAACGACTGGGCAGTTTTATTAAGCAATTCGAAAAGCCCTGTTGCATTGTAAACCAGAACTTAAAAATACCTGATGATGTCATCCGCCTTTTCAACATCACCCCCAAAAAAGTTAAATACAACTCCATCTCGGGGAACTTCATCAAAGGGTATGCGGCCAGCAATGCTTGCAAAGAAAAAAAACACGCATTATTTATGGCCTCGGATTCACCGTTGACGACGAATGAATTTATTAATCGTTTCATTAAGTTTGTAAAACAATATCAGGATAAGTTCGCTATCATTGTCCCTGCAATTCTTATTGATGAAAAAAAAGATAGGCTTGGCAGATCACCCATTCGCCTTCAGAACGACTCAAAATTTCAGCTCACCGGCAAAAAAGACAAATACGGCCGGCAGGGTTTCAGGCTTTCCGCCTTGATATCTGCAAATCCGCACCGTTTTGATGTGAATACGGCCAACACGGCCTATAGCCTTCGCAAATGGATGAGTCCGAATGTTCAACTAAAAGTATTCCGGATTACACGCAGCCTGGGATACTCGAATATGTTTTCCAAATATTTTTTGAGGAAGGATCTGAGCGTAAATGAAGTGGCGAACATTGTTTCCGAATTTTTCAACGGCAGGCTTGAAATAATTCCTATGACGGGTGAAGAGGCAACGTATGACTATGATGGTACCGACCGGGAGTACCGCATGATAACTAAGATGCTTAAATCCGATCAGAAGGATATGGTTTAGGCATAGTCTTTTAATAGGAAAAACTTTACTTTCATATTAAAAGTATTATTATAAAACAGTTTTTATGAATATCACTAGATAACGGGTGAAAATTATATGCGATTTCTTTTGTACAACATACGTTACGCAACAGGGATTGGGAGGCATTTCCACCTTCCGGTGCCATACAGCGGCTATTTGAAACACACCAACGGGAATTTGAAAAAGATATTGAATTTCATAAAATTGGTGAGTCCGGATATTACCGGATTAATCGAGGTTGACGGCGGGTCTTTTCGCTCCGAAAAAAACAACCAGGCTGAAACCGTAGCCTGGGAATTGCAACACGATCACATCTACCAGTCACAATATTCCGCCTCTTCTATGGCCCGGAAAGTGCCGCTACTGAATAAACAGGGAAATGCTATTTTAACCAACCAGGAGATTGTATCCCAAAAGTTTCATTATTTTCGCGAGGGTGTCAAGCGTCTCGTGATTGAGATGGAACTGGCGGATTTATCGGTTTTTCTGGTACATCTGTCTCTTAAATTCCGCCATCGTCAGTACCAGCTCCAGGACCTTTATACCATGACAAATAACGTAAAAAAGCCGGTCATTGTGGCCGGGGATTTTAATGCTTTTAAGGGCGATCGGGAACTGGAATTATTTTTGGCTGCTACAGGGTTAAAAAATGCCAACGGTAACGGACAACCTTCCCATCCCAGCCGGGCCCCGCGCCGCCAACTCGATTACATCTTCCACAGTCCGCAAATACAAATCACCGATTTTCAGATCCCTCAGATCAAATTATCCGATCATACACCCCTGGTTTGCGAATTTGAAATCGTCTCGAAAAAAAGCCCTGAACCGGAGCCCGCTGACTGGCGGGAGAACCAAACAAGGTTTAACTGAGATCTGCAGTGTAATGATTCCTATGTTGCCTTGAAAGATCTTCTATGCGTGTCGATTTCTCTCTGCCAAAGCACCTTATGCTCTGTTCGTGCAAGGGCAAAGATTATCGAGTCCTAACTGAAATATAGTATCCTTCCACCTCACTGGATTTATCGATTAGTGGAAGAACTAATCATCTATGACCTACCTCATTGGTGCTCATTTGAAGGCATCTTTCCCCTATCACTTTGGAATTGAGAAGGAGAGTAATGTCAGGACCCTACTAGATGTTGTGTTGCCACTCTCTCGCTTTGAATTAAAGTATTCTGCTATGATTGCGAACTTTACAAAACCCAAAAAACTTATGACTACTAAACGAAACCTTGAATAGAATCTAATTTGGCTGTACGATCGATTATGTCACGCTAACCTGAATTTTCCACCAAAGCCAAATTATGCATAATCATGTTAAAATGTTATACTTTTCAGATGCCTGATATGTGCAGAGTGCAACCCCGAACAAAACTTGGATATTTTTTCGATAACACAACATTATGAAAATTGAAGGTACTGGCAAGATAACGCAGGTTCAGAAGGCATTATTTCTGTAGCATATTATTCTCTTATCGCAGGGTTAGGTTGGGCTGTGATCTCTAATAGGTATCCAAAGGTCAACGGTGCCAAAAGCCAGAACTATGACAGCTATATCAATCCCGACATTACAGTTTTCCTCCTTTAGCCTTGCTCTCTTTATCTTGGCCCCCTACTTAACAAGCATGACCTATCTTTTTTCAATTTACTTTTTTAACAGCGCCTCTTTTCATGAGGCTTATCATTGTTAATTGACTGTTGTAATTCTTCTCTTTTTTTGATAAAAATACCCAATCTATTAAAAACAACACAAACCATACTAATTTAGTATTAAATTGCTATTTCCTTAACAAAATTGATGTCCGTTTCTCCTGTTTTCATTTTCAACCATTCGAATCAGTACTCTGCCATCTGGCGTTTCTATAGTGTTTATTAATAATTGTTCATTGCCCGTTGTTCATTATAAAATTTAGTCAACGAAATCAAAAACTTCTCTAATATTTCTAATTAATAATGGTATAGCAAATTAATTCAACAAAAGCCAGAACGTCCCCAAAGCCACTTTTTGTTTTTATTTAGCTGGGTTCAAAGGCATCATCTAAGCTCATACAAATCATTGGAGGACAAAATATGCGTATTAATGATCAAATTACTCGAACAGCTCTAAGAGAAATAATTGAAGATTTTGCTGGTGAAATAAATAATAAAAAAGATTTAGGGCCTAAACCTTCAAAAGCAGTAATAAATTATAGGAGAGAGCATATTGATGGAAAAGAAAGAGATGTCTATCAAGTTCCAATTGAATGTTTAAGGTTCAGAAAAGACAATGGGCGAATTACATCCGACATTAAAAGTTACGAAAAGTTACAAGAACCGTTGTTAGAGAGGAGTGATAATGCGCAATCAGTCATTAGAAAATTATTAAAAGACAAGGATCCTGAGTTAACTAAAATCTTAAAAAATTCTATTCTACATTCTGGTCAACGTGACCCAGCGATTATAACATGTGATGGTTTTTTAATTAATGGTAATAGAAGAAAACTTGTATTGGAAGAACTATCTAAGCAAAAGAAAGAGTTCCAATTTATGAAGGTGGTTATTTTACCTGGGAAGAATGATCCTGGAGGTCCTCCTACATTACTTGAAATTGAACAAATAGAAAATAGATATCAGCTACAAAGTGAAGGTAAGGCAGAATATTATAAATTTGATCGAGCTTTATCAATTAGAAGAAAAATAGAACGAGGGATGAGCTTGGAGGAACAACTGCGAGATGATCCCAACTATATAAATTTACCAACAAATGAATTTAGAAAAAAATTGAAAGAATATGAGGAAGAATATTTAAAACCATTAGATTGCATTGATAGATATTTGGAATATTTAGGAAGGGATGGTCTTTACAATAGTATTTCTAAGGGTATTTCGGATAGAGAGGGGAGATGGCAGGCTTTCCTTGATTATTATAAATATGTCTATACAAAATTGGAAGATGATAGAAAAAGAATGAATCTTGGGATTGAGGAGGATGAAAGTGGTGATGTCGAAGAAATAGCCTTTAAAATCATAAGGCAAAGAGATTTTCCAAATCTGCCAAAGGTTCATAAAATCATGAGGGATTTACCGAAATGGATTGGGGATAAGGATGCTAAAAAGGAATTATTTAAGCTCTTAGATATCGATTTAAAATTGTCCCCAGAAGAATGTTTTGATGATGAAGGTAATGAAATAGATGAGAGGAGAAAGGACTTAATATGGAACACTAAGCATCGTTCAACCTTGATCAATCAAGTAAAAAAAGCAAGGAGACTTTATGAGCGTGATAAAGAGAAGGAAACACCTATAACATTGTTAGAAGATGCTTTAAAGAAACTCGAACATGAAAATATGCAACCTGACAGAATCAATATTACCGATCAACCTAGGGCGATGAAGTTGGCAAAGCAAATAAAAGAGGTGGCAAATCAATTAGAATCAGAATTTTTTAGATGCATGAAGAACGTTAAAACGCTAAAGGATAAATATTCCAAGAAATAATTAACAACTCTGTAGTGACTTATGTGGAATTAACCCCTTGGAGATTAAAGACAGAAATGATTGTGGATATTACAGAAGATAAGTTGTCTATCAAACAAAGTAAACATGCTCTTAAGCTAAGGCATATAAGTCAATTAGGTCACTGGGGGTTCTCAAGGAGTCCGGATGAGGACTATTTATTGCTTAATGATAATATTGAGTTTCTTCTGCCCAAAGTCCTTAGATATTTTAACAAATCAAAAATTGAATATACGTTATCTCCTTCTTGTCAGAATCTAATAAAAGAAATTCAAGTCAAAGCAGATATATTAAAAAAAATATTAGAAGCAGGAAAGAATTTTAAGGATGGGATTTATGATAAAGAGAGCTTTGATGAGCATGTACAATTTCTTAGTAATAATATCATAAGAAACCTTAAAGACCATCAGATAAAAGCATCCTTCCATCTTTATTTAATTGGTAACGGTGCAAATTTTTCGGTTCCGGGTAGCGGAAAAACCACTGTCGTTTTAAGTGTATATGAAAAACTACGACTGCAGGAAAAAGTTAATACGTTATTTGTAGTTGGGCCTCCTGCTTGTTTCGGGCCGTGGAAAGCAGAATTTAAATCTGTTTTAGGTCGTGATCCAAATTATAGTATTTTAGCAGGTGGTAATCGAATAGTCCGAAAATCTGAATATTATAGACGTGATAATATTTATGATCTATATCTGACCACGTTTCAGACATTATTAAATGATTTAGATGAGGTATGCATTTTTTTAAGTAACAAAAATGTTAATGCCTATTTTATTATTGATGAAGCACATTATATTAAACAGATTGACGGAAATTGGGCAAACGCCGTTCTTAAAGCAGCAGTATATTCAGAGTACAGATGTGTATTAACAGGTACTCCTATTCCAAAAAGTTATTCAGATCTATATAATCTATTCGATTTCTTAGTGCCAGATAATCCACCTATAGGGCCAGCACATAAGATAAAGTTGCAACTCTTAGAAGAAGAAAAAGATTATGAGCATGCAAACGCTCTATTGGAGTCAAATATTGGTCCTCTTTTTTATAGGGTTAGGAAATCGGAATTAGGTTTGCAACCACAAGTTTTTCACGAGCCCGAAATTATTCGTATGAACCCATATGAGAGGAAAATATATGATGCTATCATTCAAAAAATTAGCACTTATGCAAAAGATGACTTTTTAAAAAATATAGAGTTAGTTGTTAAATTAAGACGTGGCAGGATGATAAGATTAAGACAATGTCTATCATATACAAAGTTGTTAGATACAGCAATCGATGATTATGATGAGGATGTCCTAATAGAGGAGAATGATTTAAAATATTCAATAATAAATTATGATGAATTAGAAGCGCCAGCCAAATTAAACTATTTGATTGATATGGTGAAAAAATTTCAGAGAATAGAAGAAAAAATTGTTATATGGGCACATTTTATTGGAGCCATAAAGCTAATTGAGAGAAAATTAAAAGAGGAAGGATTTTATTGTAAAAAAATCATTGGAGAAACACCAGTAGAGAAAACATTAATAAGCGAGGAAGAGACAAGGGAAAAGATTATCAATGAATTTGTGAATAGTAAGAGCGGACTTGATATTTTATTGGCTAATCCTGCAGCCTGTTCTGAATCAATCTCGTTACATAAAACCTGTCATAACGCAGTTTATTACGACTTATCCTATAATTGTGCACAATATTTACAGTCCCTTGATAGGATTCATAGGGTAGGCGGATCAGAAGAATATCCAGCACATTATTATTTCCTTCACTATGCAGATACTATAGATCCGGATATCTTGTTAAATTTGAAAACGAAAGCTAGGAAAATGTATCAAGTCATAGAAGGCGACTATAATATTTATTCATTGGATATGTTTGAAGATAGTGATGAATTGGCTGCATATGAAAGAATATTCTATGAGTAATGGATTCTTCATTTGAACATATTACATTTAAAAAAATTCAGATCTTATTAGAAATCATTTTTTCTTCTTCAGACCAAGATTATGAATTCATAAAACAAAAATTTCAATTAAGCGTAGATAAATTTGAAGCAGTAATGGAATTCTTAAATGCTTTAAGGTTGGTAAAAGTGAAAAGTGGAATTATAATATTATCAAATGATTTAAATAATATTTTTAGAAAGAATATTTTAAAAGATGATCTGATTAAGAGTTATTTATTAGAGAAAATTATGATTTCTTCTCATTCTTTTTCACAAGAAGTCGCCGAATATTTAAGCAAGTTTAAAGTAAATGGCGATTCTTATGAGTACAAGCCTGCAACAAAGCAACGACTCAAAGAAAGCGGTATTCGAAATTTATTTATTGAGCTGGATTTAGTCAATTATGATAAGATAAACGAAATTTATCGAATAGATGAAAAATACTTTTATATCTTTAGTGATTATGCTCTAGAAAGTAGCCTTACCCCCGAGGGGCTTTCTTGTTTACTTGCAAAGCGCGAAGAACTGGGAATGGTCGCTGAGTTAGTGATAGTTGAATATGAGCGAAAAAGGCTTGAAGGTTTTTCGGAATTACAAGATCAAATAGAACATACGGCTTCCTTAGATGTAAAAGCAGGTTATGATATAAAAAGTTTTGAAATTGAACCTTATAGTGAAGTAAAAATAATTCCCAGATATATTGAAGTCAAGGCTGTATCTAATTTTAATTTCAAATTTAGTTGGTCTAGAAATGAAATAGAAAGATCGAAATTATTAGGGGAACAATATTATCTATATCTCTTGCCTGTTATTAGTGATAGACGGTTTGACTTAAAAAATATGAAAATAATCTCAAACCCTTACGAAAAAATATTTAATAATTACGTAGACTGGAATAAACAAGAAGAGCAATATACAATTTGGCAGAGGATCCAAAATTGAAATAAGCAATATTTCCATAAAAAGGAAAGTTTAATGTAAATTAGTTTAAAATATACATTCAATATTTATTACTTCTTAATTCTTATTAACATCATTATTATTGTATTATCTGGAACTCCAACGGGGACAATAAATTTTTATAAAAGATAAATATAAAATGTCATCTCTTCAGGATTCAAAATCACAAGTAGGTAAAATTAAGCCACCATTCGGATATTATGGGGCCAAACAGAGGATCGCACGAAGAATTATTAATTCTCTCCCACCACATAATGCTTGGGTGGAAGCGTTCTGTGGTTCCGCAGCTATTACATTGGCAAAACCAATAGTGCCAATTGAAGTAATAAATGACATGGATAATCAGATTGTCAATTTATTTGTACAATTGAGAAATAACCCTACAGAACTCTGTAAAGCAATAAAATTAACCCCATACGCTCGTGCTGAGTTCCAACAAGCTCGTGTAAAAAGTGAAACGGTGATTGAACCCTTAGAAAAAGCACGTAGATTTCTTGTAGCAACAATGATGACGGTAAATGGAACATATGGAGGAACTAATTCTGGTTTTTCATTCTCCCAGTCGTATGCACGTGAGAATAAGGAAGCAAGGGTAAACCGATGGTATAATCTACCTAAACGCCTTGAAGATGTTGTAGATCGCCTTAGAAAAGTAAGAGTCGAAAATCGCGATGCTAGAGAGCTTATGGAAATGTTCATTGATAGACCAGCGACTCTAGTCTATCTTGATCCACCATATTTTGTAAAACGTGGCCATAAATATTTTATCGATGCAAGTGATCAGGACTTCCACACAGATTTGCTGTCAATATGTAAAAAAGCGAAGTGTATGATTTTAATAAGTGGTTACGACAACGACCTCTATAATGGCCTATTAGACCCTAACGATGGATGGACTAAAGTTACAATCGCAACTCAAACTCGGGATACAACAGGGAAAGATTTTGCACGTAGTGAAGTATTGTGGAAGAATAAATATTTTACAAGAGCAAAGGAGACTGGCAAAGTCCCGATACGCTTATCAGCAAAAGAAAAGAAAAATAATAAAATAAACCCTCCCAGGAAATAGTAAAGAGGACCATTAAAAGGCCCTGTCAAAGAAAAACACCGCTCCATAGCAAATAATCTTGCTTTTTTGTCAAAATTAACCTTGTTCCGAGCACAGACCTTACTTGATTGGGAAGTATGTTTGGGTTATCGATGTGGGCAGGACTCCTGATCCTGTTTATTTAAAAGGCGCCAAAGGAAAGGAGTTCTTCATTAGTGTAGGGAACATAAGCAGGGCCTTAAATCCTGAGGAGACAGTTGGTTATGTGAGCATGCGTTAGGAATAGAACAACAATATTATGAAAGGAGACATTAGTTCCAAAACGACTTGTGATAGTGCAATCGATACATGTTTGATAAACTCTAATCTGTGATATCCATCCATCAGGCAAAAATATCATCTTCCTCAAAATCCTGTGATATGTCTGACAGATCCACACCTGGATCTAATTGCAGGTATCTGCTATGTATCCGTAATTCCAGTAATATCAGAAATGTTGTGATATTCAAATCGTAACCCAACAGCCTATTCGGTTTTCTTATTTCTCGGTCCCAACGCGGATCAGAAATGCACAATAGCGGATGAAACCTGAAAAATCCTCTGATTAAATGTTTCTGCTATAAATCATAAGCCAGCCCACCACCGAATACTTTCCAATACAATTTGAATACTGAAATAAAATCAGTTAAGATCCCTGTCATGGCACGATTAAGCTCTCTCGAAAAACGTTATAGGCGCAGACGAAAGGTTCTCCAGGGATTCCCCTGGGAGGGTAAATTTCAGGCCAAAGAGGAGGTCTATAAGTATTTTTCAGGCGATAGGATCCAGTGCCTACTGTGCGGAAAATGGTTTAAGAGGCTTCCCACCCATTTAACAGCGATACACGACATGACCTCTGATGAATACAGGGAACTTTATGGCCTGCCCTGGAAGCGTGGATTGTGCAGCAGAGACCATAGTCTGAAGCTCAGTGAAAACTTGAAAAAAAGGCACGCCAATGGATTCCGACCGGATTTAGAAACCGCACGAGCGAGCATCAACCATTCAAAGCGAAGGCCTGATCAACCGTTTTTTACAAAAATCAGGGCTGAGAATGTCATATCAGGTAACAAGAGAAGGAAAAAATATTTCCCTGAAGATTTTCAAAACGTTTTAAAAAGAATACTGGATGAGCATAAAACCCTTGCTGAAGTCTATAGAGATCCTGACATGCCTACTGAAAATGCAATTTATCGCTATTGTAAAAGAAATCAAGAATTCAGAAAAGCGCTTGATGTAATATACGAAAAGCTTCCCTTTTCTGTACAGGCACGAGCAAACAAGCTATCTGAAGACAAATTTAGAAAAGCAATATTAAGCCTTCAGCAATCTGGTTTTTCAATTTCTGAAATCTCAAGATTTTTAGGGGTGGGTGACAATACGATTAGACGTAGGTTGAATTCAAAATGAAGCAGTGGCCAAATGTTAACCATTCGACCATAACTTTTTTAAGGAAAGAAGTTACAATTTTCCAGGGGATAGGGTGATATCCCCGAAAGCCGATTTTCCTGGCCGGTTTCCCCTGGATTAATTACCAGGCCGCTACAGGAGGCGGGAAATGATACAACTAAAAAAATTTATAACAGGGAAGGAAGTTTTAGGGATTTTAGATATAAAACCCTTTCAACTTTTTGAGCTGGTCAAGGGGGTACACCTTCAAATTTATAACGAAATAGGAAGGCTTACGGCTCCCCCAAATGCCCAAAAAAATATAGATGAGCTTGGTAATAGGCTGCAAAAAGAAGAAAACGAATTAGAAAGACTTAAAAATGCTTGGCCTTTGTTGCGCCTTAGGGACAAGGTTAAATCTAAAAAAACATGGGAATCTAAATTGAGCGAGGGTCCAGTTAAGGGCATTTTCGTATTCAAAGATATGTCATTAGCACAAGAAGACTTGGACTACTGTCATATACGGGAAAAAAGGATTGAAAAAACAAAATCAAAGATATCAAATATTGATCGTTCATGGAGAGATTTTGAATTGCCAGTATCCGGGGCAACAGAGGTTTTGAATTATGTTGTTGACTCTTTTTATCTGGAAGAGGAGGTTCAAAAACATCAAAGGTTTTTACCAGAAGGTAGTTATGTATCCCAACCAAAAGATGTTGAGCAATCTGAAAAATTTCCTGATTTGAAATTGAAAAAGGAAGAACATTTCAAAAATCCGTTTTTGATGGAATTACTTAGAGAAGTCAAACCAGAAATGGAATTTCTTTTTAATGAGTTACAGGACGCTGTAGGATTTCAATATGCTAATAACCCAGATCGTGAAAAAAATTTGCAAAAAGAAGCAGAAAGTCTTTTAGCTGATCCGGAAAATAAACTTAACAGGTACTTTATAAAGGAATATTTCCAAGATCAAAAAATTTACAGCACAGATCCTAAACAAACACGCCGAGATTTTATAGGACCTTTACTGAGAAAGATTGTTAAAGATCAAATCAAAATAAAGATTGGAGGACAAAGACTTTACGAGAGATACAAGGAAATTTAAGAATCCTCTACTAATTTCCTCTACTAATTTTTTATCTACTTTAAAATATTAATGAATACAGTTAGTTATAACCTCACCGACTAACCCGCCTAATAGTAGCCAAAGTATTTACAGGGCAAAGCATATCAATTAAGCTTGTAGATAACCGCAAGAGAAAGCGGATATTTATGAGCTTTTTTTATGGGAGCAAAGGCATGCAAAAACAATATCTGACAGAAAGGGAGGTTTCCAAGTTAACTGGCAGGGCTTTGAGCACTTTAAGAAATGACCGTCAAAATGGAGTTGGATTTCCTTATGTGAAATGGGGCCGATTCGTAAGGTATAGGAAGCAAGATGTCATTGAATTTATGGAAGCACGGAAGGTTATACCTGAAAATGAGGGACCTAAAAATGAATAAAAAAGAAGAAAAGGTGCGAAAGAGAGACCTATCACTTCAATCTTTCTATCTGAAAGTGCATGGGCTGGTTAAAGGACTTGAGTCTAAATATCCAGAATTAAAGTTAGTTAATGATGAACCCAGCAACAAGCCTTTAGCAAGGAGTAATATCCTTTACCTACATAGAATAGGAGAGGCTAAAAATGCAGAATCAGGCAAGGCTAAAAACCGTGGATAAGCCAAAAACAGCGGAAGAGGCAAGCCGGAACTTTGAAGAGCATTTGAGGCTTACATGTCCGAATTGGACTGAAAGGCAGATTATAGTTGCCTTGGATGATCATCGAGTTAAAAACCTTGGGCTCCCGCCATTAGCTGAATCAAATCTTACAAAAGAAATTGAAGAGTGGATCTCACGTCTTGATGGTGAATTTCAAACAAGGGAAGTCTTTGACGAGCTGGCAATTCCCATCAACAAAAAAGGTACTGTCTCAAAGATCCTGGCACGCCTTATTGAGAAACGGATTATTGAACGAAGCGGTAAACAGAGGGGCCGCTTTCGACGTGTTGAAACAGAATTAGACTTAATAGACATCTTTAACTGTGATGAAAAGACGGTCAATATTCAACTGCCTTTAGGGATTCACGAGTTTGCAGAGATCATGCCTGGAAATATTATCATAGTGGCCGGTGAGCCCAATATGGGAAAGACAGCACTCTTACTCAACATAGCTGCAAGCAATATGTATGATTTTGATGTCTCTTACTTCTCATCTGAAATGGGGGACCGGGAGCTAAAAAAACGGCTCAAGCTATTTGAGGATGTTCCTTTTAAGGACTGGCGAAAATTCAAACCTTATGCCAGGAGCGAGAACTTTGCAGATGTTGTTAAATCAGGAGAAGGCAGTTTAAATCTTATTGATTTTTTAGAAATCCATGACGAATTTTACCTTGTAGCAAAATACATCTATGAAATTTATCGAAAGCTCAATGGCGCCGTGGCAGTAATCGCTTTACAGAAAAACCCGGGCACACCCTACCCATTAGGAGGCGTGAGGAGCTTGGAAAAAGCACGGCTGGCAATAACCCTTGAAAGGCACAATAAAACTAATGTGGCCGTCATTCGTAAACTCAAGAATTGGAAAGGCAAGGAAAATCCAAACGGTAAACAGATACAATTCAAGCTCGTACAGGGGTACAAATTCATTACTTCGGATGTTTGGTCAACTATAGAATGAAAATGTCAACTCATGTCAACTAATTTGAATAGTAGACATCAAATGTCAACTGTGTCAACTAAAGCTAAAAATATAGTAATTAGGGGTATTTAAATAATGTCAACTAAGGAAAAAGAGGGGCGAAAAACAGAGTTGACAGTAGTTACTCACTCTTACCCCCCCTTAAACCCCCCCGTAAGAGTAAGAGTATAAGAGAATACTTAAAGAGACACGCGCGGGAGTACATCATTTTGTGACAATCGTTATCACAAAAATAAAGGGTAATTCATAGTTACAATAAGGTTACATGGCGGCTAAAAACCATAACACCAAAGGCTTAAAAAAGGCGCAAGGGATATACAATCCTTTGACCAAGAGGCTTTTTGATTTGAAAGAGGCGAGTGTTTACCTGGGAAGGCCGGTCTTTAGTGTGCGTACCCTTATATGGAAAGGAGTTTTACCTTGCGTCAAAGATGGGAGGAAACTCTATTTAGATATCCATGACATGGATGCTTATATCGAAATAAACAAAGAGCGGATGGTGTGAGAGGGGCAATGAGCGAGGGAAGGATAAAAAAGGTACTTGCAAAATATATTTTTTCAAAGCCGTTTCCGTCAGCTCGATATTCGCCTACTTGTAACAATAAATTCGAGGTACACAATACACAATTCAACGCTCAGGTGAGAGATAATGATATTTATCGGAAAACCTTTAAATTTATAGAGGCATTATAATGCAATCAGCATCCGCAAATTTTTTAACAAAAAACGCTCTTGCGTATAAAAGCCCTGTATATCTAATTCATTTCGATGGTGAATCTACAGATTATGTGACCTCTGCACAAATAGGGAATCCTGATAATACCTTGGATTCATGCATCAAAAAAATAGCTGGGGCTTCTCAGAAAATAACGCCAGAAGAAGGCCGTTCATCTATAGGGGAAATCACTGTATCAATATTGGATTATGATGATGAAATTACCGCTTTGATTGCAGGCGATACCTATAATCTCCATAGAAAAAAGACAACCATAAAAGCTGGGTATGCCGGAAATGATGAGGCCGATATGCTGACCATTTTTACCGGCTGGGTCACGGATATTCAATTATGGAGTGATGGTCTTGGATATGACATTACAATTACGGACCTTCAGCGATGGATGCAAAGAAAAATATTCCGGGATTCAGAAACAACGCCGGTAGTTTTTGGTGGCAATCCCATGACGATATTACTCAGGATTCTTACCTCTACCGGGGCCGGAACAAATGGAGATTATGATACTCTTGCCGCTAAAAATGCCCTGGGTATAGATGATGATCTCATAGCTGTCAATCATATAGAAGCTGAGCGCGATAAATGGTTCGCGGGCGTAAATTTATCTTTTGATATTCGGGAAAGAATCACGGCAAAAAAGTTTCTTGAAGAGGAAATCTTTAAGCCTTGCAATATCTATCCAATCATAAAGGGAGATGGCACATTCGATATAAAAGTTTTCCGGCCACCATTGCCTGAAGAGTGGGGAGATGTTCAAACCTTTGATGAGGATACAATAATTGGGATTCCGAAATGGAACCAAAATTTGAGCGGGATGATAAATGAATGTGAATTTGATTATGATTATGATGCAGACAATGAGGAATTTGATACACAAACATTTTTCCTGGATAGCACTTCCATTACAAACCGTGGGCCTGGTAAGAAAGCTCTTAAAATAGAATCAAAGGGAATTACCACAGCAAAAAGCGGATTGGAATTTATCACGAGAAGAAAAAAGAGGGTATTCAATCGATACGCTAATGGTCCACCTCCTGAATTAAGTTTTTCTACCTTTTTCAATAGGCAACTTTCTGAGGCTGGTGATGTTGTGCCTATTACCCATTTCCTTGTACCAAATTTAGAGACAGGTGCAAGAGGAATTACAAGAAAATATCTTGAAATCATAAATCGTTCTATCGATTGGCAAAAAGGCCAATGTAAATTTACCATGCTTCATACTCAATATGATGGGAAAAAATATGCAGTTATTAGTCCAGCAGGAACGGTTTTATCTGGTGCAAGTACAACTATTTTTACCCTCGAAACCGATGAAGGGGCAAAGTTTGAGGAAGGCTGGGTAATAGATATATTTTTTAAAAATATGGTGGCAGTGGCAACAAATTTGACGATTACCGATATTACAGGAGATCAAATAACCGTGGGCTCTTCTATAGGTGCAACACCGGCGGCAGGTTGGAAGATTAGCTTTTCGACTTACGATAATTGCACCACTGAGCAAAAGGATTTTGCTTTCATAGCTGATGGCTCAAACAATCTCGGGGCAGCAGATGATGATCCCTATTATATCTATTAGGAGAAACTATGGCTCAGATTTCAAGGAAAAACAAAAGGTGAAGGTTCACCTACATGGGATATAGAGATCGTTGAAATTTGAGGGCAAAATGGCGCTATTTGAGAGGTGTGGAGGGATAATTCGGAGACGGTCAATATATGGCAGAATTAATCCTTGATGCTGAGGTTCGGTTAGGGGAGTTGTTGGAAAAGATAACACCTAAAAGAGATAAGCAAAGTTCCACTCAAAGAACTTCCCTTCCTTCCCTCCCCCCTAACATAGACAAACGACAATCCCATTATGCCCAGCAGATAGCGAAAATGGAGATTGGTTGCGCTGGCGCAACAGGCTTTATTTGTGAACTGATTAGGCTATTTTGAGGGCTTTTTAGCCTGATTGTTCTTTGAAAATTAAATAAATTATGAGAACCGATGGCGGGATTAGTGTAAGCTAATGAACTCAGCGGAGCTGAACATCCATCCAATCAGGAATTCCACTCTTCACAAAGCGCCTGATCGCATCCGCCACTAAAGAATAACCATTGTTTAGAGTTTCAGATATATCTTTACTCTTTAAAGCATCAGGAGGCACACGTCCAGTATGTATGGCTATTGATCGTAGTTTATATAAATCGCCAATTAGACGAAACACTTCTTCTCGCTTGGTTATTTCTTTCTCTATATACTTAGCAACTCTCAATTTTAATCGAAAAGTGAGTTCACCACGATCATCAGACAGATCACTCAGGAAAAGGGATTCAAGAGCTATACCAAGATTAATTGCACTATCTACTTTGGATGATCTTCGAATAGCCATAGCCAAACGTTGCATAGGTAAACGAAGAGCATCCTTCTTATCCTCAGTTAATGATTCAAAATCACTAAATAACTTAGTTACGATTTGACAATGCTCAGTCGTCCACACAGCATCTCGTACATGCTCGGCAGGGTGTGGTAATGAGTAGCCTACGCCAATTGTAGGAGCCCATTGAGGAGGATCAAGCCACGTCACTATAACTTCGGGTGAAAAAGGACCTGACGCTGCAACACATAAAACTGCATCATTTATCGCCACATGATCTATTGGAGTTAGTTTGTATTCATTCTGAGAGACATGCACTTTAGGGAGCAGTCTTTCCTGAACAAGAGCGGCACGAGGCAATCTTCCTAATGAAAAAAGATTATCGAAGATAGTGGGCTTATGATACGACTCAGGAATATCCGTCCAAGACAGAAGAGAAATTCCACTTCCTAATTCACAACGATGTTTTACTTTTAGTCCACGTAATCCATAAGTCAGACGAAATGGGATTTTATCGGATTCAATATATTGTATGAGATCAGAAACAGCTTGGACAGAACCTACTTCTTTTCCTCTTCGAAATAGCCAAACTGCTAAGTCACGTATTTCCATGCGAGTGGCACTACCTGCAATTACCTGCATTTTGCCATTAAAAATCTGCAATTCATCTTGAGAGTGGAGGGATTCAAGCAAGGACCCAATTGTTGGTTCATACTTAGCAGGATCATTCACTTGGAAGAAATGGGCAAAATCTTCATTATTTTTATCGTTCTTACTTGCATTTAAGCAGGCTTGCAATTTACTTGCTATTAGTTTCTTTTCCATGAATCTTCTTTTTCTTCGGATAGGTGTTGAATTCTTTTAGACTTTTTATACTCTTCTAAGCTTATTACTTTCATGGGGTCTGCTACCCCTCTTTTGGATATGTTGAGCTCCTTTTTTACAAGGTTAGAATAGCATTTGAGGCCTGAAATGCAACGAAAAAGATAAAATGAATGATTACCTACATAGGGGTATGGAGATCGTGCAGCCTGGGGCGGGAAATGGCGTTATTTATGGGGTGTGAAGAACTATTTTGAGGACTTTGATTTAGATTTTTCATGGTGATTTGAGGAATATCATTCGGAATTCCCCTGCGATCTTGTCGCTTCCCATGTTTTGTAATCAAAAAGGATAGATGCAACAATAGATTGCTCAACAGAAAATTGATCTGAAATTCTTACAACTTCATTAAAATATGCAGTTTTATCGAGTGCTAAAGTATCATAAAAGGAGAGTTGCATCTTGTCTTTCATTTCATCGGATGAGATTCCTTTCTTTTTTTTCTCATTCGCTAATTTCATTAAACTATATGATGTATCTGTCTTAGATAGATAACTATCTATAATGCTCTCAATGATTTGTACATCTTTATTATACTTTACTGCTAATAATGCAACGATTTCTTGATCCGGCTTCCCAAAAAGCGATTGGAATTTTTCTTTCAATTCTATGGCTTTTTTTTGACGTTGTGATTCTTCTTCTCTATTTTCGCATGAGGATATCAGACAAATGGTTCCCAACATAGCAATAAAGAAAATATAATTCCACATTATCAAATTTGAGGAATGAGGCCTTAATAGACGATTCATAACACCTTCGATTAAGGGTTATTTGGCACTAATTGTTCTTTGAAAACGTGAATAGATGGGGAGATAGCAACCAATGTTGTTTGATGTATTGGATTCACCAAATTTGGAGACATCTAACAATACCTTCTTCGTTGTAATGTAGAAGCCATATCTCTGCAAACCAATGTCCCAGTGGAATCCATTGTGAAAGTTGTCTATGCGTAGCATCTTCTTTGTCCTTTATGCCTAACCTCTTGTTTAATTGTTTATGTTCCTCAAGCATTTTATCTCTTTCAAGACGATTCTTCTTATAAAATTCTGGGTCAGATATTCTTATGCGTCCAAAACCCCTACCATCGATTAATAAATGCCGAGAACAAACCACCTCTCCTAATGCTTGTCTTTCTACCGGGTCGATAATGTCTACTACTAATCGTGACCAGTTTATGTCTTTTACATCTTCTGCCCCTATGTTTGGCTCGACCACTTCTATTATTAATCGTTTCTGAAGGCGAAGGAAAACCATCAGGTCGGCAAAAATAGGGTTCTGTTTCTTTCCTTCAGTAAAAGCCATTTGATAAATTTCAAGAGCTGGAAATTTGTGCTTTGGAATGCTAAACATACTCCTTCTTAAACATTCAAATTCATAGTGTGTACCTTTTCTAAGATTGTATTGCTCAACAAAAACCTGGACGATTCCTTTATCCATTATCTAAGCCAGCCGCTTCTAAAGCATAAACCCCACCTCTCTACATGAGAAATGGGGTCTGATTTAAGACATAGTACCCTCTGTTAAGGGTTATTTTTAATGTTCTTTGGAAATTAAATAGGTGTCTTTTTTGTAGGCGGCTCAGATTGCTTTTCTTTCAATTCTTCTAATCTCATCCTCTCGCGCAATCTTTGACGTAACTTCTCTTTGTATGCTTCTTTGTAAATCTCTCGCGCTGATACCCCTTGGATTCTCTTAGTTTTTCGATATTCCTGTAAGTTTATTACTTTCATGGGGTCTGCTACCCCTCTTTTGGGTATGTTGAGATACTTTTTTGCAAGGTTAGAATAGCATTTGTGGCCTGAAATGCAACGAAAAAGATAAAATGAATGATTACCTACATAGGGGTATAGAGATCGTGCAGCCTGGGGCGGGAAATGGCGTTATTTTGGGGATGTGAAGAACTATTTTGAGGGCTTAAAATTAAAGCATTGAGAACAAATTTGATCTGCCTTTTCATAATCTGAGGGTGTAGGATAATCTATTTTGCCTAAAAATTCTTTTTTCTCAAACTTGTCAATAATCCATTTATTACATTTATCAGGTATAAGGAAGTTATCGCAGTCACCACGCAAATGAAAATTGTCGCTTTGCTTTATTGTTGCCATAATTCCCCCCTTGTTGTTTTAGAAGTGGTTATTTTTTAACCTTCTTTTCGTACTTTTTGAGAAGGTCCTGGATGGCTTGCTCAACTAACTCATATACGGATTTTTCAGCATCGACACTCAGGTGCTTTAATTTTTTTAGAACATCAGCGTCAATCCTTGTTGCGAACATCTTTTTTTCAGCCATGGGATACTATTATCAAATAAAAACGATGTTTGCAAAAGAAATAGTTTGACAAGTAAAAATATATTATGTTATCTTGTTAACATAGTATAAAGTTAATTTAGTAACCTCTAAACCACAAGCACATGACAACTAAAACAAAAAATAGACCGTTCAAGTTAGGCTATATCGCGAGGTATAGCCAGGGTGCTTGTACCCTTGAGTACAACTTGAGCGGTTTTACTTTAAGAAAGGAGATTAATTATGGGAACCATTTACAAGAGAGGCCAGACCTACTGGTTAAAGTATTATCGTAACGGCAAGCCTTATTATGAATCTTCAAAGGGTAATCAAATAACGAAAGCAGAGAAATTACTTAAAAAAAGAGAAGGCGAAATAGCAGAAGGCAAACTACCCGGTGTCTACTTTGACCGGGTAAAGTTTGACGAGCTTGCAGAAGATTTTCTGAGAGATTACCGGATTAATCAGAAAAAATCACTTAGAAAGGCTATGCAAGTGATTAAGCACCTCAAAGGATATTTCAGAGGCTTTAAGGTAACACAGATTACCACGCCCAAAATACAGAACTATATCGAGGATCGCCTCGGGGAAGGTGCGGCAAATGGTACTATCAACCGGGAATTGGCAGCATTAAAGCGTATGCTAAATTTAGGCGCCCAACAAACGCCACCCAAAGTTGACAGGGTCCCTTATATTCCTATGCTGAAAGAAAATAACATACGTAAAGGCTTTTTTGAACATGGGGACTTTATCGCGCTAAGGGATGCCCTCCCCTCTTATCTAAAGGGATTTGTTACATTTGCTTATAAGGAGGGATGGAGAGTATCAGAGATAGAAGGCCTCACATGGAATCAAGTTGACCGTGACCAGGGCATTGTAAGGCTCGAAGGAGACCAGGCAAAAAATGAGGAGGCACGGACAGTCTATCTTGATGAGGAATTGAGGAAAATATTTAACAATCAATGGGAGGAAAGGAAAAAAGAAGGGAAGATAACTCCCTATGTTTTTCTTGCCTGGAATGATAAAGATATGATAAAGGGATTTAGGAAGACATGGGATAAGGCTTGTAAGGATGCTGGTATTGGTAAAAAACTCTTCCATGACCTTAGAAGGACAGCTGTCAGAAACATGGTAAGAGCAGGTATCCCTGAGAGAGTCGCTATGATGGTATCAGGACATAAGACACGATCAGTATTTGAGCGATATAATATTGTCAATGATACTGACTTGAAAATGGCAGCACAAAAACAAGCCGCATATTTAGAGGCTCAGACAGTTACAAAAACGGTTACAGTCGAGAATTTGAAAGACAGGAAAGCCACATTGCGCCTGTAGCTCAGCTGGATAGAGCAGCGGACTTCTAATCCGCAGGCCGGGGGTCCGAATCCCTCCAGGCGCACCAGTAATACCAAGGATTCAACCATTTCGACATTCTCATACTAATCGTAAACCTATAAGGCGAGACTCCTTCTCTGGCAGGAAACATTTGCCTTAGGCGGATAAATCCACCGCAAATCTGACGGATAGATCTACCGTAAGTCCGGCGGATAAATGTTGCGATTGTAAATTTTGAAGAAATCGAGTAATGCCAGCAGAAAAACATTGCCCTAAATCTCTCCAATACCTCTCAGTAATATGCAGGACACCGCTGTAACTACTCCCAGGAAAAGAATACCATACTGAAAATTCCAGATGTCGGCTATTGCACCCAAGGCAAATGGGGCAAAACCAAGTCCCACAATCACCCCGATGGCTATGGTTGTTCCGGTAAAGATACTTCGTTCATTGAAACTCGTAATTTTGGAGATGGCCACGAAAGCAACCGGAAAAAACCCGGAACAAACGGTTGCCTGAAGAATAAGCATCACAACCAGATGTGGAACGGTCTGAGCTAAAGCGAGGCCCACTGTTGTAAGTCCTGTAGTTAACAACAAAAGGAACAGAATCTTTTTAGCCCCATACCGATCCACGAGAAACCCTGCTAAGATAACAATAATAAAACCTCCTGTACGGGATATACCAAAGATTGTATTTGCCATTTCAATCGACATCCCCCTCTCTTTTACGAGAAATAAGGGAATCAAATTGTAGAGTCCGAGGCTGTTTGATGCAGCAAAAATCCAGAGGATAG
>Ga0307378_10003635_pt1 | contig 22452 bp, 38 predicted proteins | sample UN1MG_FD_202238 | JGI IMG/M metagenome (GOLD analysis project Ga0307378, IMG submission 202238) | Soil microbial communities from Risofladan, Vaasa, Finland - UN-1 | ecosystem: Environmental > Terrestrial > Soil > Coastal area > Acid sulfate soil | place: Finland: Risofladan, Vaasa | collected...
ACATACGCAGAGTACTCAAGGACATAAATGGTCGAGCAACTAAAATCATCCGTGGCCCCAAAGGTGTCTTGTATGTTGGGGTACCTAGTTCTGAACTTGCATGGTTAGACACGGTAGCTAAAGATGCAGGGTGCAAGAAATCTGAAATATCTTCTTTTCCAGATCATAGAAAAGCACCTTGTGGTGTGCTGACCACAGATCGGCCACACCATGCCTTAAGATGCAAAGCATGCATAGCTCTCAGACCAAAAGACAGATCGTCCGTGTCCTCTAAAGCATCAGAAGTTACAGTGGTTGCCAGGATTGAGCCTGGTCAAGACTTTAACCTGGATGGGGTAATCACGTCTCTTGAGGCTACTAGAGAGAAGATGTTCGGGCAGCTTGAGTCAATAGAAAGTCTGCTCACTAACCTGAAAGCATACAGAGATGCTAGGAATATGATGGTAGAACTTGAACAGGAAGTAAAGGACCGGTTGAAGGCTGTCAGACTATTGCTCAAGGAGTGAACACCTATAGTAGGCTAAAGACGAGAAATTGACAGAAAGGAGGTTAATCAGATGAGCAAGTACAAAAACAGAGAGGAAGCAATACGTGCTGCAGGTTATCAGCACAGAGGCCCTAATGAGTTTATATTCAGCGTAGACGATGAGCAAGAAATCTTCAATCATCTATTCGATATCTACACAGAGTTTCCATATCTTGCCAACCGGAAAGGCACCCCTAAAGGTAAAAATACCATACTCCGGAAGTTGCTTGAAGAAAGAATGGGCAGACCTATCGCTGATACTGGCAAAGACTTCAGTGGTAGACAACCCTATTGGGCAGATAAGTTCCTTAGTGGTAAGCTCTGCAAGCAGATGGTTGCACCTCCAATACTACTCATGAGAAGTAGTGCGTACTTTGTAACGCACATTCCTGAAAACATGACTGTAAAGTATATCCCTGTTCTTGTACCAGTAGGGGATGTGGTGAGCAGCTACAGAATCACGTTCAGTAAAAGGAGTCTTTGATAGCACTTAACAAGAAAGGAGGTTAACAAAATGGCAGTTGAAGCATCACCTATGGAAGTGTTTGATGGTGTGATGCTGAGTGATGCTAGTCTTAAATTCTCTAAGAAGAGCAAGAATGCCTGGTTCTCAATGGGTCTCTCTGGCTCTGAGCACATGGACTGGCTTACCTATGTCAAAACCGCTCTGGTGGCACTTGGTGTTCCGGTGCATGATCGAGGACTCGGTTTGTATAGAGGAACCTCTAAGGGTAAACCATACATTGGAGCACTCCTACAGTCGAGCTCGCAGCCCTTACTTACCAAGCAGCACGAGAGATGGTATAGCGAGAACATAAAGATAGTCCCTAAGGATGTTGTGGTAACTCCTTTATCTGTCGCCAATTGGTTTATGGGTGATGGTTCTAGTTCTCCAGATAAAAGGAACGACGCAATAGTCACCCATCTTGCGTGCTGTAAGTTTACTTTCGAGGAGAACATGCTGCTTGTAGAGTGCTTAGCTGGTCTCGGTATTGTAGCTACTGCGGCATTCAACCGAGGTTACCCTAGAGTAAACATTAGCCAATTCAGTGTCAACCGCTTCATGAATATGATAGAAGAATATATTCTTCCAAGCTACCAGTACAAAATAAAGAGGCGACGCAGTGAGCCTGTGTCAGCCGAAGTAAAGGAGGTATAACATGGCAGTCGAATCAATTAGGGGATGTGGTTATCGCAAGGTAGGAGGTCTTTACTTGTGCGGTGCAGGTGCCACTATGGCCTGTGACAGACTACCATACGAGCTGAAGGTCTGCCCAACTTGTGGAGGCGGGGTGAAATTCACTAGGGGCTTTTCGTGGCTGGATTGGTATAAGTATGCTGGTGATCACAGCGTCCTCAACGAAGGATGCAAGTGTGGTTTCCAATGTCCGGCATGTCATCCCCAAGCCGGCAGTCAACCTTATGGTCTTCTCTGGATTGGTGATCAATTCTACACACCAGAAGAATTCACTCAGGAAGCCCTCACCCAAGGTGTCTCTCGCCGAATCGCCGCAATTCCGAGAAAGCTCAAGCTCGGTGAAACCTGGATTCTCTTTGCCCACATTAAGGCATGCGGAACCAGACTTGAAGACCAGCCTGACAATACTCGAAAACGTGTTGGTGTTCCTGGAGTGTTCTATGCTCATCGTCCCCAAACTGTAGAGCTTCTTATCTGGGAATCTGAAGCTACAGAGGAGAAACTGGCCGAGCTTGAGAAAAAACACATCACACCAATCATTATCCCTGATGGCGATGTTGATCACGATCCAAAAACCCCACTCAAGATGGGCGAAGCTGACCGGGAATATGCAGAGAGTATGTCCCAAATAGACAGAATCAGAAAGTCGATAAAGGGCTAAAGAAGGTAAAGGAGCTTGTATTGAAAGCTGGGTTAGTGGTAAGTTTTCAAATACTTGCTGGTCCAACTTCAAAGAGTGAGTCTGTTTAAGTGATATTCAGAAAGGAGGTGTTCGTATGGGCATTAAATGCTTACTTCAAGGCCATAAATGGAGATTTGCCTATAATCATGGTGTGCCACTGGGTACGTCCACAGAAGAAGCTCTGAGTATGATTTATAGTGGCAAGTCTTACCCAGTATATCTATGCACCAGGTGTCCAAAGCAGTCACGCATACTCAACAACAAAAGAGTAATATTATCTCGTAGTGAGATGGAAGCACCATAATTTCATAAGGAGGTCTTAACATGGTAAATCCTTGGGAAACTGAAGATGAGGATAGTGCAGGGGAAGATAACAATATCCTCCACGAAGCAATCTCCAAGCATGCTGGTGACAATGCCAGAGTGAGCGCCTATAAGGTTGAAGCACATCTTGTTCTTGAAGATAGCAACAAGACTACATGGGGGTACGTGAGTCTAATAGAGAGCTCTTTCTCTGACAAGCAAGGAGAAATGTGTGGTACGTGGAGTCGCTCACCAATAGACAACAAGATGCACATATTCCTCGCAGCTGATACTGAAACTCTACTTTCAAGAGCTGCAGAACGAAATGATGAACTACGCAATCCAAAGAAAACACTCCCACAATTAACTCCTAGCCTGTCAACTGAGCTAGCAGCAGATATGCAAGCTACTATAGACAGTATCAGAAGAAAACTGAAAGGAGCAGAGTAACTCATGCCAAAAGATGAAGAGCCAGAAAGCGAAACCAGTACAGAGAGTAGATGTAGAATTTGTGGAGGTGCTCTCACCTCATCCCGTTGGAATACTGTCACAGATATTACTTACTGTGACAACATAAATTGTGAACTATTCCACACACCAGTCAGGAAGCATGCAAAAACGTACGCTGAGCGAAACATAATGCGCATGACGACCAAAGCACGGATTGAAAGAATGAGAGACATACTGCTGTATGGTACCCCTACTGATAATAAGCCAGAGGAGGATTAAAACAGTGGGAATCAAATACAAGGATTTCTTACCAGATGCACGTCTTAAAATTCCGGAAGCCAGAGTTGGTGATTTCCATATAGAGTACGGCGTTATCCACAAAGGTGAAATAGTGCACAACTACTACCCTGCTGGGTTTTTCCACTATGATAAACTATCAACGAACTTTCCATTTATTAAGCTCCTTCAAGGAGGCAAATTATGGATGTCAGACTCACCAGCAGAACAGAACCAAGTTATTTTACCTGCGATACTCGCGCAAGGTGAAGTATTGGTAGTAGGTTTAGGCATAGGTTTATTCGTGTTGAGGGTCAAGAAGTTTAATAAGACAATCAGCAGATTGACCATTGTTGAGAAACACCAAGAAGTTGCTGACCTTGTTTACAATTATGTAAAAAACTCCACTACGAGTATAGTCATTGATGATGGAGAGACATACCTAAAGAGTCAAGGAAAGAAATTTGACTTCATTTACATTGACGTGTGGGACAGTGTAACTGCTCCTCTTTCTGAAATGGAGCTTTGGGTAGACTTTGCACAGAATAGACTTAATCCTGGTGGTATTGTTGTGTGTTGGCTACAGGAACTATACAACAGAGTTAAGAGCAAGTTGCCGAAAGAGCCAATTAGGTCAACTGCACTTTTCGTCAATACTCCATGTATTGTGTGTGGTAAAGTTCTACGAGCTGATTATGCCGGATTATGCATGGACTGTGCAGACACGCTAGGTGTGAGTGAGTTATTTATCGGTAAATAGATAAATGAGCCAAAATATGATGACAGTTTGCTCGCTTGCATTATTCATAGCCGAATAAAGTTTTATGATATGCAGGTGAGCGGCTATTTACTTTTTTACAGTAATAGTCTATAATGTACGTATAATAATGTACTATGCCTGATAAGGTGGTATTATGAGATTTAGTGTTGATGAGTACTTCATTGAATTGGCTCATTTAGTCAGTACAAGAGCAACCTGTAGGCACAGACAGCAGGGTGCTGTGCTTGTTAAGGACAAGAGAATTATATCTACTGGTTATAACGGAGCACCCTCCGGAATGGGCCACTGTACAGACATTGGCTGGTGTGCAAAGACAGAAGGTCTTAAGTGTAGAGCTGAGGGTCTTCATGGTGAGTCAAACGCTATAGCATCTGCAGCAAAAGCAGGAATACAAACTGACGGAGCAACACTGTATGCAGTATTCTCTCCATGTTATGCATGCTGTAACTTGTTGAAATCTGCAGGGATAATAGCTGTCAAGTACTCAAAAGTGTATGAGAGCTTTGAAGCTGGACCAGAATACCTAAAGAATCTCAATATCATAGCAGAGCAAGTAGAAGAAAGGGGGAAAACTTAATGACGTCTGAAAACATCATAGATATGGCAAAAATCACAGAGCTCCAGAAACAACTCATGGACAAAGTGCCACATGATGTAACCAAGGGAGTCTATGCTAAAATGTCTTTAGCAGCCTTATTGATGGAGAAAACTGTGCTATACCTTACGTCTTGTGGGCACAAACCCTGGAGGCCAGAACCATTGAGTAAGAATGAACAAGCCACTAGACTTGATCTCATTGTTCATGTATGGGCAGGTATGGCACAATCACATTATGCCAAAGATACAGAAGAATCTGATAGTATTGCTCCACTATCTACCAGCAGACCTATGATTTCCGGCTTTGGTATCATAGAAGAAACACTGGAGTATATGTCGGCACGAAAACAGGGTGATAGGAAAAACCAGCTTGAGGAAATCACCGATATCTTATTCTTCTACACCGAACAGGTTATACTGAGTGGGTTCACCTGGGCTGATATAGAGTCAGAGTACGTTCGAAAACATGCAATCAACCTCAAAAGGTATGAAGATGGTAAGAAAGGTGATTACGGTTGGGACAAGAGGGAAGAAGGTAAGTTATGACATTAAGGATACCATTATCAAGGATAGGTCCAGTTCAACTAGAGGATGTGGAGCACTCAGGCAACGAAATCCATAACGAGTACGCTAGAACATGCACAGTCCTTCAGGGTGATCCACCAAAATCATCTATTGGTGATGATGCTCCATATCGTATAGCTGACCTGTTCGGGTGTGAATGGGGAACCTGGAATAGACAGTTTGTGGTGCAGGTAGCTGGGTGCCCCTTAAAGTGCTGGTACTGCTACGTAGACAATCTGGAGCCCGACACTGAGTTCAGCATAGGTGAACTAGTGAAGATGTATGCAGAGTTTAAGAAAAAGTGCCCTGATATAAATGTGTTCCATCTCATGGGTGGTTGTCCCGGTGAATATGCGAAATTGTGGCCGGTGCTGAGAACGTATCTGGATGCAGAAGGTTATGAAAATGATGTTTTACTCACTGACGTAATACTTCTTGAAAATTACTTCTACCAGGTTAAACCTTGGAATTACATACCACATAGAACTATTGTTTCTGCGTGTTTGAAAGGTACGAATCGTGGGAACTTCAAGAAGAATACAGGACTTGATTTGTTTTGTGAAGCAACACGTGAACTGTTTAACTATACGAACCCACAAGTGTACTTTTCTCTTATTGAATGGGACGACATTGATAGAGAACTAGTATCAAGTGTGCTTATGGGTAGAGTTAATTGGTTGAAGGTTAAAGAGTATGAGGTTGTTAAGCAGAGAAATAAGGGTAAGCTCTAGTGTCCTTACAGGGTGCCTTAGCAAGCACTTAGGTAGGTGAGGACGTTGCGGTAACTCACTGGAAGGTGTTAAGGCCGGACAGCCGACTCCGCAGCTTCAGGCAGAAAGTCCGTCAACAGAAGTACTGAGCCAGCTAAGGCACCCTGTAAGGACATTAGAGGAGGAATATGATGATAAGATTAGGTCGATACAGGATAGCTTTTGGGAACACTTTCTGGCTTCAGTCAAATAGTCCGATAAAAGTCAGATATTTCTTGCGGTTCTGGCTCCTTAAAGAATCAAGGTCTACTGACATTGATAAAAAGAAAGAGTTTCCTCTAGGTACTCAATTGGAAGAGAACGGCAGACGGTATTACTACTATAGGGCAGGAGAAGACATTAAAGTAGAAGAAGCTGTTCGAACAGGAGGAAGTAATGAAAGACATCAAACCACATAACCACTTAATCGGTAGCTTCTACACTACACCAAGGTTTGCTCACCAAGCTATGACCTTGAAGCAATGGCAGGAAACAATACTTGATACAGGTGGCTTCATTCTTTCCATAGGTGAGACTTGGGAACTCACACATAGATACTTAGGTGGTGGCATGCGTGAAGTTAGAGCCATACAGACATATTGGAAGGATGGTAAGCCAGTCAGGGTAAAGAGAGAAAAGGAGTAGTATAATGGCACATACAAAATGTAGATGGCTTTGCCATAACTGCAAAACATGCTATGAAGGTGGAGGTGCTGTATCCAGTCTCAAGTCTGATGAGTATGGCAACCTCCCCTCAATTCGAGCGTTATTAACATGGGTTGGCTACATCGATACCTATAGTGATGAATATGCCTGGCATGGTACCATGAAAGAACAAGTGAATCAGCTAATGGAGCTTGCCAGATGGAGGAAGAAACATAAGGGGCACAAATTACAGATACTAAAGCAGCTAGACTCATGGCCTGATGGGACAGAGCGCTACAAGAAGGAGAAGTAACATGACTGAACCATGGATAACTACATACTCCGGCAAGCAGTTCTATCCTGCAATATGTAGCCCAGATGACATCTCCATCAAAGATATTGCACACTCCCTCAGCAATACATGCAGATATAGTGGTCATTGCGAGCCGTTCTATTCGGTTGCTGAACACTGTGTGAGATTATCACGGTTAGCACCAGAACATCTCAAGATCTATGCTCTCTTGCATGACGCTCCTGAGGCATTAACTGGCTTTGGGGATGTGTGTTCTATGATGAAGCATGAAGCTTTTTACACTCTTAATGCTCTTGAGGATATTATCCTCCACAAGATATACGTAAAATTTGACATTCCGTTCATATCTAATAGTGATAAGCTTGAGCTGAAAAAGATAGAGGATTTTCTTGTAGCTGCTGAGGTTAGAGACCTCATGCCTGAAGAATGCATGAGATTCATGTCTCTTCAAGAACCACGACAAACAACACGTATTATACCCTGGCCATCTAAATACTCAGAAATGATATACATTGAGGAGTACCACCGTGACATGGAGCTCATCAAAAGGCAGAATAAGAGTATCCGATATGACTGATAGCCATCTTACTAACACTATTGGTTATCTTGAGCGGCAAGCACATAGAAAACGATCAAGAAGGATTGTTGAGTCGCTAATTATTCCCTCTCTATCAGCAGATAACACAGTTAAGGACGTTGTAGACGCTGACTTGCTAGAGTTCGTTCCTGGCATCTATTATATGATGACGAAAGAAGCTGTAGATAGAGGATTGTGGTTATCTGGTGGTCAGCCTATTCCTGTGCCTCCATATATGATGTTATGGGAAACTGAAGACGATTAAATGACAGAAGTCATTTTAGCATTAGCAACTGCTGTCATAATAGGTGGCTATTTTGGTGGTTAAAGAAGCAAGTATTTTGAATGCTGAACGCGCGCAAGAAGTTATAGATGGTGCGATGCTGAGTGATGCTGGAGTGTATTTCGCCCATGGTGGTGGCCCTAACGAAAACGCATACTTCGAACTAGGACTAAGCGGTTGGCATCATGATGACTGGTTGAAGCAAGTCTATAATACCATAAAAGTTCTAGGTGCTGAATCTTCTTTGAATGATATTACCTACAGAACAAAGTTGGGTTCAAACGGTAGGACTTATGAGGACTGTCGCCTTAAAACTAAAACTCACTCGTTGTTTACCTTGACTAGAGGTAGGTGGTACCAGAGCAATATAAAGATAGTACCTAAAGACCTACTGATGACACCATTACTTCTTACTCATTGGTTCGCAGGTGATGGAGACTCTGTTTGGGGAGCAAGTGGCTTGCTAAATCTTGTAGAAGCCAGGTTTGGTACCTATTGCTTCACAGAAGAAGAGGTAACCCATCTTAGAAAGCTACTAGAAGTTTTTAAGATAAACACTTCGCTTGAGAAAAGGAAAGGAATAATTCACGGAGATGGTCTCCGTATTAGAGTTCGTAACTCTACAGCAGTTAATCAGATGATGGACCTCGTTGAACCTTTTATTCCTTTATCATACCAGTATAAAATAAAGAGACCTTGGCTTAAAAAGCGCGGGCCAAAAGCCGGAAAGTCGTATATACGGTGTTGGGTTCCTAACTGTGGCTGGCGAGTACAGGAGGCATAAAATAATTATCTTAATAGGACCAGACGGAAGCGGAAAATCAACGCTTGCTAAAAAGCTTGATCTCACCTACTACCACTCTGACATGAACAGCAAATATGGAGACTACCTTAACCCATTAGTCTCACTAGAGATGTACAATGCTGTATGTGATAGGTTTATCTTTTGCGAAATACCTTATTCCTCATCCCTAAACAGAAAGTTCCAGTACTCAATGAAGGAGTTCCACAACATTGTGCTGCTGACTCTTATACAGAAACCTGTTATTGTTCTCTTTACTCACAAACCTAGTCCTACTGAGTATTCTGAAGAGCAATACCTTCCTTATGATAAATGGGATAATGTGTTATCTGGTTATAGGAAATTCTTAAACACTCACCATATACCTTTCATAGAGTTTGACTATGCTAAGTCACCAATTACTGTTGAAGCATTGTTGTTATTAGAGAAAAGATACAGCAACAGTATGAAGTGGTGGGTTCCCATGTGGAAAAACGGTTGGGGAGCTATAGGTTCACCACATCCTAAAATTCTGCTTGTAGGAGAACGTCAGGGACCTAATAACCTACAAAACATTCCTTTCCAAACAGGACCAACTGGTCAAATGCTCACAACTATGCTAGATGCAACCAAGACTCCATTATGGGATTTCGCAGTTACCAACATGGTGAAATCATACCGCAGAGATTCAAGACCTCCTAACAGTGAAGACTTAGAGTTACTGGGCGAGGAATTAGACAACTTAAGACCTAAAATCGTAGTGTTTATGGGTGCTGTAGCCAAATATGGCATTAAGGCCGCAACCAGTAGAGGAATTCCATATCATACAGTTACCCATTTTGGTTATTACAACTACAGAAGAGACAAATCAGTGGGAGTACTTCATGAGCAGTGGAAGAAAATCATCTCAGAAGGCTGAGAAGTTAGATAAGTGTATAGGATACTGGAAAGGAGTTATGCTTCATGATCAGTTTATGATAAGCCTTTCAGTTAGAGTGCTTGTAGAGAGCACTATTGGGTATCTTGAAGACTATAAAAGATACCTTGATAACATTGATAACATTGATAACATTGATAACATTGACAATACTGACAATACTGAAACAGAATAGTAATAGGAGGAGTTATGGATAAAGAATACATAGATATGTTATATCATCTATTGCGCCAAGCTTCCAATGAACCACCTGATGCTCGTGCCTCATTCCCACTGCAGCACCTTATCTTAGGTCTAGCCAGACATCTTCTTGGAGGTGGTGATTACTTAGCTCTAAATCAGTACTTGGCGTACTACGGAGAAAAGCATTTATTGGTGCCAACAGCAGAAGAAATTGCCGACAGAGACTGGGAGTTCAACAGAGTTGTAGACTTAGGGTGCGGGCTAGGATGGCTTGGAAGAGGATTATCCTTAAAGCTTGACGTTCCATGCTTAGGTGTTGATAAACGAAGCTGGACAACACCAAACATGGTGGTGCTTGATCTTGAGACAGAGAAAGGGTTGAGCACTCTGAAGAGCATGTTAGGTTCAAAAGACATACTAGTCATGTCAGACTTTCTTCACTGCATCGATGACCCGGTGGGTTTTCTCTCTGAACTAAAGGCCTGGCCGGTGGTTGTCTTAGAATACACTAATGAGCACCCTGACTACATGGTAAGTTACGCAGACCAGATAAGGCGGTATGGAGCAGAAGCAATAGCCCCTTTGGACTTTGAGTTAGAGTTCATTGGTAGAGAAACTGTAGCAGTAGACCTATTCCCGTACATGCTAGTACTAGCAGACAAAGCGGAAGAATAAATTATAAGCAAGGAGGAGAAAATGATAAACCTTAACGTAGGAAATCTCTGGGATGACGAATTCCTGGACACTGTTATCAAATGGAATGATGAATTCAAAGACAAGAACATACGAGTGGAAAGCCTTTTTGGGTCGATAGCCAGATTGACCCCTACGGCACGATCGGCTGATAGAATACCCTTCAGGAACTGGGACTTTATAGAAGAGTACACCAGTAAAGTTATGAATAATGGTATGAGCATCCGGTATACCTTAAACCATTCATGCATAGGATCGTTACAAGACTTCAAATCAAGCTGGGAGAATAACCTAAAAAACACACTACAAAAGCTTCATGATGCCGGGGTGAAAGAGTGGACTGTAACATCACCACTACTGGTAGAGTTGCTTCGAGAGATGTTTCCTAGTGACTTCATTGAGGTAAGTACAATTGCTGAAGTATCAACCCCTGAAGAGATGCAGTGGTGGATAGACTTAGGTGCCAATGGAGTAAACTTATCTACATCTATCAACCGGAACCCCAGCAAAATTAACCAGATTATGAAATTAGAGTGCACAGTCAGTATACTTGCCAATGAAGCTTGCTTGTTCAGGTGTCCCTGGCGTAGAGAGTGTTACAACCTTAGCTCGCATGATAGTTTCAGGTTGGATGCATTGTTCAAGTCATATCCATTCCAGAGATGCAACGAGATAAGGCTAGAAGCTCCAGAGGAATGGATTAAGTCACGTCTTCTTCTTCCGCAGTGGTTGTTCGAGTATCAAGCAGCCTTTGGTGTTAACTGGTTTAAGGTAGCATTCAGGACTCACCCTAAGGAGGTTGCCTTACCTATACTAAGACTCTATATGGAGCAAGATTTCCATGGTAACCTACTTGATCTCTGGCCTACAATAGCTCAGCTTGGACATACTGTAGAGCCCAGAGATCACACATATATATCCGCAGACAAGATGGACTCATGTCTGAACTACTTTATGGTAAATGGCCACAAGTGCGATGATCATGCTTGCTTTGAGTGTGGCATTTGTGCTAGTATGCTTGAGGCACCTCAAGCATGAAGGTATATATAAACCGAGGAGCCTTTGAGCTCATTGAAAAGCGTAAAGAAAAAGGTATTACTGCTAAAGAATTATCTGCCACTCTTGGTATCACTCAAAGGTCTGCCGCAACCTGGTTGTCTAAATGGCGTGGTCAAGGATACTTGAAGTATAACAGAGACAGAGGAACAAGAGGTGCAGGCACATACTATATAGACAATTCGTGTAAATGGTGGGGGGATAAGGTATTTGAAACAGAGAAGGGGTTCTTATGACTGTTAAGAGAGTTACCCAAGAGCAATCATACGCAATGGTTAGACTTCGTGCTGAAGGACTCACTATCAAGAAAATATCTGAGTTATTTAGCGTGAGCAATCAGTGCGTGCTTGACCACACAGTACCAGGCCATCTTGATAGAAGGAAGAAGAGAATGAAAGCATGGTATGAAAGACAGAAAGCTAAGAAGACATGGCAAACAGAAGAGGAATAGTTGAAAAGCTCTTTGGCTATTTGACAACATCTGTTTGCTATGTTTGCTATGTTTGCTATGTTAGCAGCAAGCCTAAAAGTAGTCAAAGGTTAGCATACAAAAATCTTAACCCAAATAATGCTGGTATGCAGGATCTACCACATATCCTGCTATATAATAATACTACTAGCAAGTGAAAATCATCCGCTATCTAATAAAAATTGAGGAAAGGTAGGTATAACATAATACAGTTCAGCAAAAGCGCTCCTATAGATGTGCCACTTTTGCATTTTTCTAATATTATGTAAAGAAAATGGAATTTTGCTACCACTTTATGCTACTTAATGCTAACTGTGATTATGTATCCTGACAACAGAATATGGCGAAGAAAAAACCTAAGGGTGAACCGACTTGGGATCCTGAAGCCTCATTTGATCCTGCCGCAACACTCCAAGACTTGATAAGCTCACCACCCTTTAAAGAGGTGAGTGATGAGTTTGGGCACTCTGCTACCGCTGGTTCAAGAATCCCATTCTGGTTACAGAGAAGGTTTCAGAAGATTATAGAAATGCCAGGATCACCATATGATCTTATGTCGGACGTGTTAAGGGATGCCTTATACCTTGGAGGAAGAATACTCCACATGAGGTACTCTATGAGTGCAGATTGGGACGTAGAGACAAAAATGGCTGCAGCTGTTGATGCAACTACAGCAAGTAGGAGAATCAAGGCTCAAGTAGACGAGCTGATAGCAGGGCTAGACGAGATGTTCAGAGACGGTGACATTGATAAAGCTGCTGATAGCTTAACAGACTACGTTGTTGCCGCTATAGATCTAGATAATAATTGGCATAAAGATAAGGTGTTCAGGATGCTTGAAGATAGTAAAGTCATTAGAGATCTGGTCCAGTATTGCCCAAGTGAAGTACAGAAGCTGTTAGAGCAAGGGGCAAGAAAAGAGCAAGATAATAGGCGTAATAAAGCATAGGAGGTATGATGGCTGGTCCATATATCGTAAACGCAATCAGGGATGAGATTATACGTCACCTAGATAAGGACGGTGAAATGGAAGAGGGGAAACTAATATTAGCTGTTGGTAAAGAAAAGCTAGCAGCTGATATAGCTTCAGCTATTGAGGGTCAGATAGTGGAGCTAACTTGGGACGTTATCAATGATTTTGTAAGGGAGGTATTAAAACGTTGAAACCAGGAGATCTTCAACTTCCTAGTAAGTTCGGTGAGTTCCGACAAGGCCAGTTGGAAACATCAGCAAAGATAGGTGCTTCTGGTAAGTATGCTTATCTTCTTGATGCTCCAACTGGTATAGGGAAGAGCCTTATCGCAGCTACTGTACAGCGATTATCAAATAAGAATATCGTATATACTTGCACTACGAAGCAATTGCAGGACCAGCTCGTACGTGACTTCCCTTATGCGAAAACCATTAAAGGTAGGAATAACTATAGGTGTTTGAAATATCCTCAAATGTTTCCAGAGATCTCAGCTTCAGAATGCTCTCACAAACCTGGTAATGAGTGTGAGGATCATCAAAGATGCCCATATATGATAGCAAAGATGGAGGCACTGAATTCTCCAATGGCTATCTTAAACCTCGCATACTTTCTTAGTGAGGTTAACTTTGTTGGCATGTTTTCAGGTAGAGGACTGTTAGTAATCGATGAATTTGACACAACTGAGGGACAACTGATGAACTTTGTCGAAGTTATTATTACTCAACGGCAACTAGGTCGACTTGATATTCCTCCACCTAAATACAGAACTAAGTTTCAGTCATGGGTTGATTGGGCAGTTCCTACATTACGAGTTCTTGAGGCAGAACTTAGGCAGCTTGAAGAAGCCACATCTGGTGGTGATTGGGATACTGTAGACATAAAAGCTATCAGGAGGAAAAGAGACCTTTCAAGGTTAACATTCAAACTGAGATTCTTTGTTAGTGAGGTCGACAAGAATTGGGTATGGTATGCAGGAAGTGACCGCTGGTCATTTAAGCCGATATGGGTGAGTAAATATGCAGCTAATATCCTGTGGAAGCATGCAAAGAAGGTTCTTGGGATGAGTGCTACCATTCTTGATCCAAGACAAGTGGCTTCTAACACTGGACTAACTGCTGATGACAAATCTTACAGCTATCAGGCTTTACCCTCACCATTTCCTAAAGAGAATAGACCAGTGTATTATGAACCTTGTGCTAACGTAACAGCCAAAAGGATGGATGTTGCGCTCCCTGCTCTTACTAGAGCGATTAAAGGAATAATGGAAAAGCATCCTGATGATCACATCCTTATCCACACCGTGTCATACAAAGTTAGAGACTACTTAAAGAACAACCTGCAGAGTGAAAGAATTATATCTCATGGTCCACAAGACAGAACACAAGTACTTGATAAGTTTAAGAACTCCAAAAGACCTCTTGTCTTACTATCACCCAGTATGGATCGTGGTGTTGACTTACCTGATGACGCATGTAGAGTGGTAGTGATTGCTAAGTGTCCTTATCCGGATTTGGGTGACGTCCAGACTAGCAAGAGAGTTCATGCATCAAAAGACGGTAATAATTGGTATGCCCATAAGACAATTAGCACCATAGTACAGATGGCGGGTAGAGGAGTTAGGAGTGAGAGTGACTACGCAATCACGTACATACTGGATGAGCAGTTTGGGAGACTGTATTCAGATCATATAACAATGTTCCCAGCTTGGTTTAAAGAAGCAGTAATAATGTAGGAGGATAATATGATACTTGCATCAGGGCGTGTTATACCGAATTGGATTCTTCAGACAGCGTTTGAGCTGTTCAATGAAGATTCTACTATGGCTGACTTAATCAAAGATATAGAAGAGATGCTACAAGACGAAACAAACGAAACAGACCATAGTAAGTTATCTATAGTAGATGCACTTGAGATACACGGGAAATACATCAAGATATGGCCAGATTATGAGACTATGCTATATAAGTTCTTTGATGAGCACGGTCTAGGCGAAGACGAATATGATGGATATGATGGATATGATGGATATGATGATGACGATGAAGATGATAATGATGGTGGTGATGATGACGATGGTGACGATGCTGATAATGAACCAGAGCGTCCAAAAATCAATCCGGTCTATGAAATCAATCCGGTCTATGAAGAACTTGTTACCCCTGTTATCCCATAGAGGTAAAGTATGAAGAAATAAGGAACTCCAAGCAAAGCTACTTGCAACTGATTCAGCCGAACTCATAGAAGGCAATCAGTGGAATGGTACTTTCTGGGGTGTATGTAAAGGAGAATGTGAAAACCACTTGGGTAAGATACTGATGGATATTAGGGATAATATATGATGAACATTCCCACAAACTTTGACCCGAAGCCTGGTGATAGAGTAAAGCATGAAGGACCACCAGGTCATACATACGTGTACGTTTGGGTGGAATGTCCTGGTTGCTCAGAAAGCAGATGGGTGCAATTAAGCACTAGCAAGCGTCCAGGCTTTGATGGGATATGTAAGACGTGCTATATTAAACGAATTAAAGAAGGTGGTTGGACCTACTGGTGATTGACCAATTAGATGAACGTATGGCGATAATATCGAATAAAGTTTGTGAAAAAAGTTTATCGCAAACTCCACAGAACTATATACTTTTTGCCTAAAACACTATATAATATACGTATTATGGTTAATGAAAATGTTAACACAAAGGTACAAACGGAAAGGTTGATGGTTTATCTACCTCGAAGGTCTGCGGATGCACTTCGCAAGTACATGAAAGAAGAATTTCCTCCTCGTGCTCGAGTTAAAACTGCCATCGTGGTGAAAGCTATCAACAAATTCCTCGAGGCGGAAGGGTACCTTAGCAGTGATGGAAATGATGGAGGTGATCAATGACGTAGTAGAGCTTGCCCCCAACTCAGCTAGCCCCAACTTGGCTGGCTTTATTAGAGCATAAATCTTATAGGAGGTAACATAGATGACTTCAACAGAAGAAAGGAATGAACAGACTGATTGGGAAACAGAAACCGGCTTAGCACACGACGTAGATGCCTGGATTGCTAACTCAAAATTCGGTACTCGTGATGAGTATGCACGAAAGGTTGTCGAGACATCTGGAGATCAAGTTACCGGCCTCATGTTTCTTTGTGACCTTGTTGATGAAGCCGGGGAGATAATGGCTTCCCAAGGTTGGTCAGTAGGCTCCGGGTGGATTCCATCAGAAGATGGATCAGAGATAACTCACCCTAAGCGCAACAATGTGGTTGGCAGTTCACTGTACGGTCAACTCCAGAACAGAGTGGTTAAAGAACTGAATGTTGTTATGCAGGGCCGAGGACTACCAACCCAGGCTAAGGCATGGGATGGACTCGGGTTCCATTGGATGCAAGAAGATCACGCCACTGTTGGTGGAGAGATAAAACCAGGTCTTATGCCAACATTGTTCTTGGGCGAAAGGGAAGAAGGTACGCTGGCAGCTAAAAAGTCCTCACCAGCATCCAAGACAACAACCTCAGCGGCCAAGAAAGACAAAGGCACTGATGAAGAAAGTGCATTAGTTGTAAAGCTTACCAAGATGGTTGCATTATTCGACAACGCAACCGACTTTCAGAAAGCAGCACTCCAAGTTTCCGGTGTTGCAGCCGACGACAAGCTCATGTCTGATGTACTTGACGAGGGTCCTGAAGGTTTTTGGGAATCTCGTCATGCCTAAGGGAGCCAATGCTCTCTGTAGTGGGTACTGCGTCTTCAGCAACTTCAGTTTGAGTCTTCCCAGCTCTAAACTGGCTTACCATGAAATGGAGTTGTGGTACCCACTAGGGGGGCTAATGCTCCCTGAGGTGGTCACCTACATGATCTTATTTGGGGTCTTCGGCACTGGAAGTGATTAGGAAGTGATTGTGGTGGCCACCACAGAGAGCATTAGTTAAGGAGGTAGAAGGTGGGTAAAGATGATAAGAATAAGGGGTTAAGACTTAAGTATATGGTGTACAGAATTGATGAAGTTGGCCAGTCAGTGACACGCGGGTTAAAGTCCACAGATCCAGACGACATTAACTCTCCTTTTGTGCTTATGCCAAGGAAGGATCCAGCCGCGTTCATTGCCCTAGCTTCTTATGCTTCGGCATGCGAGCCTGAGCTTGCAAGAGAGGTTAGAGAATTCTTAACAAAAATTGTCGGTTCTTCTCCTATACTGGGCACACAAGGAGCACGCAACTTCTCAGCAGTCATGAAACGAATGATAAGACAGGAGGACTAAGAAGACAAATGGAAATAGAAAGTAAAGATGTATCAACCCTCAAGATTGCTATCAATGACATTGTAGATAACATCTATAGTGAAGAAATAAGAGAGTGGGTCTCCCATATACTATATTCTGCTCCTGAAGCCTTCTCTTTCCAGAAAGCTTCAAGAGAACATCACTTGCCTGACGAGCGAGAAGATCATGGCAATCTTCTTCACACAATAAGGGTAGCTAAAACCGTTACTGTCATCTGTGATATTCTTAACATAACTGGCGTACAGAGAGACAAGCAAATTGCTGCTGCAGTTATCCATGACCTACGCAGATATGGGTTGAATGACGAGTGTGATTCATCAATCAGTGTTCATCCTCAACTCGTGAGGTTGTACCTGCTTGATGCAGGAATTGTGTATAAAGGAGCTAATCGCTATGATGACGATATCCTCGTAATCGTAGAGCAACATATGGGTAAGTGGGGCACTCCACCTATTCACCTAGAGCTTGGTTCTGCCTCTATGATTCTCCATCTGGCTGATTGCATAGAAGCAAGATTGCCAGAGGTTCTATTATGGTAGAGCTAAACCACATATCACATAGTCAAATCCAGCTCTGGGACCGATGCCCTAGACAATGGGAGTACCGGTATATGAAACTAATACCATCTATCCCTTCTGGAGAGCTCGTGCTTGGTGGTGCGTACCATGCAGCACTTGATTTCAATTTCAAGCAGAAGATAGACTCCCGAGAAGATTTATCTACTGAGGAATGCTTGGACATGTTTGCTAAAGAGTGGGGAAAACGTGTTAGGCGTGAGGAATCAGTTAACTGGGGAAAAAAAGATCCTGACAGACTAATGCTTGTAGGATTAGCCCTAGTTGAGGAGTATATTGACTCTACCGCTCCCACAGTCCAGCCATTATTTTCAGAGAGGACATTTAGAACAGAGGTAGCAGGAATTGACTTCATATATATCATGGACCTTCAGGATGAGAACAAGATAGTCATCGACCACAAAACCGCAGGTAGACCTTATATTCAATTAGATGTGGATAAAGACTTACAAGCGAGTGCTGCTGCATTCGTACTTGGTCGTTCTATTGTCTTCCACAATCATGTTGCTGTTAAGGTAAAGATACCATACATCCAGATAGTGAAGACCATACGGGTAGCTGCAGACATTGAGTGGTGGATTAAGAAAGTCTCACTCACTGTTGAGCATATGATGTCAGGAATTGCACCTCCTAACATAGATAGCTGGTTATGTAACCCATTGTACTGCTCATGCTGGGATATGTGTAGGGGTGAGCTTACAAGGAGAACTTTCGGATGATTGCTAAGTTTACATGTAGTAATTGTGGAAAGGTAACTGAGGTTAAGTTCGACCCAGCTGATCCTAAAAGGAACTCTATGATTACACTCAAGTTGTTTGCTGATGATGGTACTCATCGTAAATGTGATCACTGTGGAAAGGTGCTCATTAGTGATGAAGATAAGGAAGGAACAACTGGATTATGATGGTATACGCTTATAGTATTTCCGATGATGAATTCTACACAGGCACAAAGGAGACAAGCGACGCCCTTAGGTATTCTTTAGGTACTCGTGTTCATAACCCTAAAGGATCTTATCGTCTTGCATGTGCTGGGGAAGACCTTATAGCGAATGTACTGGTCGAGCCAAGACTCTCTTGTGAGGATGAAATCACAATAGCTTTCTCTCAAAAGATGGAGAAGTTTGCTAAGATTGTCTTCGGTAATGTAGTTGCAGTTGTTGGAGATTCTAGCAATCTTAGTGCCCTTGGTTGGCCGGAGGTGGATGTTAAGAAAGGACAATACTTTTGGATACATGAGATACCACTAAGTGCTAATTATGTTAAGGAGGAATAAAAGATGCCATCTCTTGAACGTGATCTGGTATTTGGGATAACAGGCTCTGGTAAATCATACCAGTGGCTCAAAATGGCTCAATTACTCAAACCAACAGGTGCTATATTCAGATGCATTGATACAGATAATGCTATACCTTACATGCTTGAAGAGCAATTCCAAGACCTGAAGCCTGAGAATGGTGGTAATGTATTAGTACATCAAGCCTATGGTTGGCCTGAATATAAGAGTGGGGTATACTGGCTCCAGAGAAGAAAGTTAAAACAGGAAATGCTAAGCACAATGAGTTCGGAAGTAGTAAAGGATATGAAGGTTCCACTGAAGCCGATTGACTGGACAATCGTTGATATGGTAGATGCAGCCTGGGAAACAGTTCAAGACCACTTTGTATCTAGTGTGTTTGATGAAGATGCTGGAGATTATTTTCTCGAAATAAGAAAGCAGTTACAGTCTGGCGTAAGGAAGCCTAAGTCTGGAGGCAGCCCAGTTGCTGAAGGCCTAGACGGATGGAAAGATTGGTCTGTCATAAATAAGCTCTACAATGACTGGATCAAACCAATAGTTTACCAGATACCAACTAATGTATATGCAACTGCTAAAGTTTCAAAGGTAGATAGAGGAGAAAAGGACGCTGAGGTCTTAATGATGTACGGTGACTTAGGTGTCCGGCCATCTGGACAGAAAAAGCTTGGTCATCAAATGCATAGTTTGTTTTTGATGATTCCTGGTAAGAAAGAATGGTATATAACTACAGTCAAGGATAGAGGTGGAAGACCCTACTTTGACAGGATAAGACTGACATCATTCTACTTTCAGTACCTCGTTGCGAAAGCAGGCTGGAAAATACCATAATGTATGAGAATGTATGAGAGTGTATGAGAATGTATGAGAATGTATGAGGAGGAAGCTCAATGAAGTATAAGCTGACCAGTTATCAGGTATTTATTGGTGCAGAATTCGAACTCAAAACGGGAGTTATACCTTTAAATTTGATCCAGTATTCCCCAACAGAGTTCTATATTATGTGTCTTGAGCCTATCTTTGATGATAGTGATAGTGATAGTGAGGACAAAGACGACAATGATAATGAAGACAAAAACGAAAGTGAGGAAAGCCGACAGTGACAATAAGAGTACTTGCATCGCCCTCTGAACCAGCTAAGGTGATAGATAAACTTGAGGCAATACGATCTGAACTATGTGAGCAGAAGGGTGCCGATTACCTAATCTACACAAAGATGGGGTTAGTCGGACTCCAACGGAAAGAAGTCCCTAATGACTTCATATCATCATTTACTGATGGTAGAATGACGAGGGAAACAGGTTTGCTTGCTGAACACTGTAAATTTACAAGAATTATCGGCGAAGGTAATTTCCAGTATTGGCCTGACGGAAGGTTACTGACTGGTAAGATTGATCCAAAGACAAAAAAGCCAGAACCCAGCAGGTTTACTCGCAGTCACATTCGTGGTATGGTATTTGACATAGAGTTCGTGAGAGGTATCACTATCGACTGGACGAAGGATACTGACGACACAGTATTATACATCAGGGGGTTAATTGACTTCTTCAGTAGAGAAAAGCATCTTGGATTATACTCCCGTCCTGCCATAAAAGGCACTTGGTACGTGCCATCTGCTAGCGAAGTTCAACTATGGCTTCTTCAGGGATTTCAGGGTATAGGTCCTCAACTTGCAGAAAACATGGTAGAACATATTGGTCATATGCCTATTGGTTGGACTTGCACACTAGATGAGTTACAGAGTGTTCCAGGAGTGAACAAGAAGATAGCTAGGCAGATGTGGGAGATACTAGGTGGGACAGTGGTAGAGGAGGTTGGTACAGAGAATATGCTGGACAGGATACAGAAGATAAGACAGAATCTAGGGGGGAGCACTGAGTGAGCTATATATGTTATCCAAACAATGGTAACGGGCTAGTCTATGATGAAATACTCAACAACCTCACTAATGCTAGCATATTAGGATATGATATTGAAGCTAGTGGTTACCATGTAGGTACAGACATACCTTATGGGTTCTCAATAACAGATAGCCCAGATTATGGTGCTTATGCTAGCATAGATGATAAGCGTTTCTTAGGCTTGCTAGCAAACGAGAACGTTACAAAGATCATGTATAATGCCAAATATGATCGTTCTATGCTAGCAAAGGCAGGTGTTACTGTCAATAACCTGTGCGACCCAATGATTGCTGCTCATCTGTTAGAGTATGATAAGCTTGCATTACATATTGTTGCAGGGCAAGTTCTAGGTGTTGACCTACAGCAGTTCAAAGACTTCGACAAGCCAGTTAATGAGATAACAATGAAAGAGTGGGCTGAGTATTCTTGTCCACAAATTATGGCAACTGTAGCCTTATGGAAAAATCTTGAGATAAGGCTTAAGAAGCTTGCTCTCCTCGGCGTGTTCTGGAATATCGAAATGCCCTTTGTGCCTGTAATATCTGACATGGAGCTAAACGGTGTTATGGTTGACCCAGATGTTCTTAGTACTCTTGGTGTTGATTTTGACCAAAAGATAGGTGTGCTAAACGGTGCTCTTGATGAAATATCTGGCACTACTGGCATGAACCATAACTCACCAGATCAGGTATCAGAGTTGCTGTATAAGAAACTGGGAGTCAAGACAAAATCATTCTCAGGTACGAAAACCAATAAGAGACCAAGCGTAGATAAGAGAGTCCTTGAACTTGTTAAAGACCAACATCAGTACATAGGTGTGTATCTTTTCTTTAAACAACTCAAGACGCTGAAGAACTCTTATGTTGACAGTTTGCTCAAGAGGATTGTGAATGGTAGGGTATATGGTAGCTTTAACCAGACAAGGACACGAACTGGTAGGCTGTCTAGTACTGATCCAAACCTTCAAAAGATACCACAACGTACTGCAATTGGTAGGAAGATACGCACTGCTTTTATTGCTCCCCCTGGTCATAAGCTTATGAAGGCTGACTTTGACTTGCTTGAGCTAAAGATGGGTGCTAACTGCTCTCACGACCCAGTGATGATACAGGCTTTCCTTGATGGAAGAGATATTCATGAAGAAACTGCCATAAGGGCATTTAACAACGCTAAAAGGCGATCTGAAGGTAAGACATTAAACTTCAAGATCTACTATGGTGGAGGTGCGAGAAGGGACAGAGAAATCTTGGAAAAAGCATATCCACTGACTTTCAGGTGGATAAAGCTAGCAAGTATGAAGGCAAGACTAGATTTATATGCTAAGACTCTTGGTGGTAGAATTAGAACAATACCGGAACTTGAACATGATAGACCAT
>Ga0307378_10003638_pt1 | contig 22426 bp, 17 predicted proteins | sample UN1MG_FD_202238 | JGI IMG/M metagenome (GOLD analysis project Ga0307378, IMG submission 202238) | Soil microbial communities from Risofladan, Vaasa, Finland - UN-1 | ecosystem: Environmental > Terrestrial > Soil > Coastal area > Acid sulfate soil | place: Finland: Risofladan, Vaasa | collected...
CGGGCCATACGGGCCTTACGGCAAGAAAACCAATGAACGAATCACCGGACACCCTCAACGAGTTCGCCGGGCGCATTCAGCGCTTGGCGCAAAGCGCTTGCACGGGGCGGCTCGATGTGTATAATTCGGCTTTGCTCCGCCGGTTTCCGCGCCCCAGCGACAGGGTAAGTCTGTGGGGAGTCCCTTGGGTGACTCAACCGGCGGATTCGGAAGGAGCTATATCCGTGGCCGAGACCGCCAAATACCAGCTTCAGGACGTGCCGGAGCCCAATCTCCTGCGGGAGATGTTCCCTTACAGCAAGCTGCCGCGCGTCGTCTTCGAGGACTCCCCCGTCCCGATGGCCCCCGCGGGGCAGATCTGGATCACCGACACGACCTTCCGCGACGGCCAGCAGGCCCGCCCGCCCTACTCCGTCGACCAGATCGCCGACATCTACAAGCTGCTCAGCAAGCTCGACGGCGGGGCCGGACTCATCCGCGCCAGCGAGTTCTTCCTGTACTCCAAGAAGGACCGGCAGGCCGTCGACAAGTGCCTGTCGCTGGGCTGCGAGTACCCGCAGGTCACCGGCTGGATCCGCGCCGTCAAGGCCGACTTCAAGCTCATCAAGGACGTGGGCCTGGCCGAGACGGGCATACTTACCTCGTGCAGCGACTACCACATCTTCCTGAAGCTCAACAAGACGCGCAAGCAGGCGATGAGCATGTACCTCGACGCGGCGAAGGCGGCCCTCGACGAGGGCATCCGCATCCGCTGCCACTTCGAGGACCTCACCCGGGCCGACTTCTACGGCTTCGCCGTGCCGCTGGCCGTCGAGCTGATGAAGCTCCGCGAGAGCTACAACCTCGCCGTCAAGATCCGCCTGTGCGACACGATGGGCTACGGCGTGCCCTGGCCCCAGGCGGCCCTGCCGCGCGGCGTGCCCAGGGTCGTGCACGCCATGATCCACGACGCCGGCGTGCCAGGCGAGCTGCTCGAATGGCACGGGCACAACGACTTCCACAAGGTCCTGGTCAACCCGGCCACCGCGTGGCTGTACGGCTGCGCCGCCTGCAACGGCAGCCTGCTGGGCATCGGCGAGCGGACGGGCAACTCGCCGCTGGAGGCGCTGGTCGTGGAGGCCGCCCAGCTCAAGGGGCAGGACCCCAAGGTCAACTACGCCGTCATCACCGAGATCGCCGCGTACTTCCGCGACGAGATCGGCTATCGCATCCCTTCGGGGTTCCCGCTGGTGGGCATGGACTTCAACACCACGCGCGCCGGCATCCACGCCGACGGGCTGCTCAAGAGCGAGGAAATCTATAACCCCTTCGACACGCAGGCGATACTGAACCGCCCGCCGGGGGTGGCCATCACCGACAAGTCCGGGGCCGCCGGCATCAAGCACTGGATCGGGGCCAACTACGGCCTGGACGTCACAAAGGACGATGCCAGGCTGCTCAAGATCCGCGACCGCGTGGACGCCGAGTACGAAGGCGGCCGCACCACCGTCGTCTCAAACGACGAGATGCACGCCTGGTACGCCGAGGCGTTCGTGGACAAGCCGTAGGGCGTGCAGCTCGTTGCACGCCGAAGACCCGAGTAGACCGCGTGCCCCCGGCAAGCGCAGCGGCGTTGGGTGGCACCCACAAGCGACAGCTTGTGGGTGTTGCTGTGGGTATGTGCAACGATGCACCCAGTGAGTAGCCCAACCGTCCCCCCCGTCGCCGGCATCCGCCACGCCCACGCCCCCCCATCGTGCGGGCGACCTGCGCACGATTCCCGCGGGCAGGATCTTGACAAAGCCCGCGTCCGGCGGTATCATACTTCGCGCTTAATGGAGGCCAGGCTCAGGTAAGAGCTGGACTGCCCAACGGAGGAATGGCTCGCGTTGGCTTTTCGATCCCTGCCGGCCATGTGTACGAGCACGCGCAGCTCAGGGCGTGCGATGAGGAGTTTCGTTCATGTCGCTCAAGACGGTCCCGTTGATGGGTGTGCTGCTTGCGGTTTTCTGCTCGGCCCCGGCGAACGCCGCGGTGCTTTTCTCAGACGACTTCAGCTCCGGCGCATTGGACGCCAACCGGTGGACGCCGCAGGTGGACAGCGGGTGCAGCCTGTCCGTCGGCACTGACCAGGTGCTGCACGCCTACTTCACCGGGGCCAACGCGTCCCGCAGGTCCTTTGCCCTGTCGAGCGTCGTGCAGCTACCGGAGAACTGGACCTCGTTCACGATCACGGGCGACTGGGCCTACGTGACCAAGGTCTACGGCGAGATGGTCATGCAGCTCTGGGACGCGGACGACTCCAACCAGTACATCCAGGTCGCCTACAAGACCTACCTGGGCGACGCCTTCCGGGCCTCGTACACCGGCGGCGGTCCTTACCAGACCTCTCGCAGCGTGCCGACCTCCTTGTCGGACTTCGAGTGGACGGTCACCCCCACCGGCTGGACCTTCCGGGAGCTGCGCGGCACGACATGGACGACGCTGGCGAACTACTCCACCACGCACCTGGCCGACGCCAACGCGATCCAGTTCAAGATTGGCGGCTGGGAGTACAGCGCCACTTTGCTTCAGCGCGCCGACTACGACAATATCGAGTTCGACGCCGTGCCCGAGCCGCTGACGGCCGGCCTGCTGGCGGCCGGCGGAGCGCTCCTCCTGCGCCGCCGAAGGAAGTAGCACGGGCGCCTCGCCCTGAGCAGCAGGCCCGCCCCGGCCGTGAGCAGCGTGGGCGTCCGGCCCGTGAGTACCACGGCCCCGCCCGTGGTCCCAAGCGCGACACCCCGCGCCTGCGCACCCCTTTCCCGGCGGCGCCCCCCGCCGGCCACGATCCCGGCGCGCCGCGATGGCCCTTCAGCGCCCATGCCATGGAGGGACGCGCTCCGTCGCGTCCGGTCTTGTCGCGTTCTTTAGCGGCCACGATCGCGGCGCGCCGGGATGGCCATCCATGACTCGTAGATCGGCCTGCCCTGCCCTGCGTAGTCCCGAGATCTATCGGGACGAAGCGGGGCGCCCGCCAGCCGCTGTAGGGCGTGCAGCCCCGCTGCACGCAGCACGGGTGGATCACGCCGCGAGAATATTTTCGATTTTTTGCTTGACACGCTAACGGCCGGCGTTAAGATATTGGGTGGATGCCCTCCGGGGCGGACCACTCCACGACGGGGGCATGTAGAGGAGGGAGGGATAAGGGGACGCAAAGCTGAAAGCTGAAAGCTCAAAGCTGAAACGCACACCCGGACCGGCCAGCGGCCTACTGGCTACTGGGTGCCGGCTCCCTCCCCGGCCCTTTGGGCTGCGGCGCCCAAGCCGGAGCACCGGCCCTTCGGCACTTGAAACCTCTGCATCCTTCCTGCTCCGCCAAGGCTCCACAGGGCAAGCTGCGGTTCCGCGGCCCAATGAAAAAATGCGAAACGAACCCAATCCGAAGACGGCCAACGCCGCGCGTAAGCGTAGCGACAATCAGCATTTACGGGCCACCGGAAGGCACAGATGGGCAATATCGCCCAGGAGAACGAACCCAATATTGGGTTCGAACCCGGCCAGAGGACCGAAGAAGTCTTTTTGCGGAACGAAGCCAATCTGGGCAGTCGAGGCCGACAATGTAAGGCTTGCTACGGCAAAGGCTTACGGTGTAGCCCCTGCCGTTGTGGCAGCCGGTGGGGGGGCAAAACGAACCCAATTTCGGCGGTAGACGAAGCCAATTGCGGCGGCAGGGACCAGGGACTAGGGAACAGGGACCAGGGAACGGGCAGCAGGCAGCAGGCAACACGGAACAGGCAACAGGGAACAGGCAACAGGCTTGCCCTGAGCGAGTCCCGGCCGCGACGGGGCGAGTCGAAGGGCAGCAGGGCTTCCCAGGGCGTGGCTCGGGGGGCGGCCGGGCAAACTCCGCTTCGCTCGCCTGCCCGGGGCACCCTGCGGGCCGACCGCGGCCGGCGGCGAAAGCGGCTTGTCGCCGCTGGGGGGTGGGCTTAGAATGGCCGTGCAGCGGCGCGGCCGGGGGCGCGCGGAAGCCAAGGGCACGTGGATGATCAAGCGCGGACTGGACATCGTCATCAGCCTGCTCGCGATCGTCATCCTGGCCGTCCCCATGTTCGCGATCGCGCTGGTCATCCGCCTGGGGTCGCGGGGCGCGGCAGTTTTCCGCCAGAGGCGGGTCGGTCGCGGCGGCACCCCCTTCACTATGTTCAAGTTCCGCACGATGCGGGCCGACGCCGACCCCTACGGCAGCTCGCCGCACTCGGCAAGCGACCCACGGCTGACGCGGTTCGGGCGTTTCCTCCGCCAGACGAGCCTGGACGAGCTGCCGCAGCTCTTCAACGTGCTGGCCGGGCGGATGAGCCTTGTCGGCCCGCGGCCGCTCTACGAGCGACAGGCCGAGCAGTGGACCGAGCGCCAGCGCCGCCGGCTGGACGTGCGGCCGGGGCTGACGGGCTACGCGCAGGTGTACGGCCGCGGGGCAGTGACGCACGAGGAAAAGATCGAGCTTGATTTATACTATGTGGAGCACCAAAGTCTGTGGCTCGATTGCAGGATAATACTAAAGACGCTCCTGGGCGCGTTCACGTCGCCCAAGGGGACATACGAGCGGCGTTACAGCCGTGACAAGGAGCGCGAAACTGACCGGCAATGACACTCTGAACATCCTGTTCACCTGCGTGGGGCGACGGGTGTCGCTGATCCAGTCGTTCCGCCAGGCGATGGCCGAGCTGAAGCTCAAGGGCGAGATCGTCGCCAGCGACATCACGAAGACCTCGCCGGCGTTCCACACGGCCGACGTGGGCGTGACGGTCCCGACGGTGGACATGCCGGACTACATTCCGGCTCTTCTGGAGGTCGTCAAGCGTCACAAGGTGGAGCTTCTCGTGCCGCTTACGGACCTGGACCTTCTGATCCTGTCGCGCAAGCGCGGCATATTCGAGCAGGCCGGCTGCGCCGTGATGGTCGGCTCGGAGCAGGCCGTCGCCGCGTGCATGGACAAGGCGCACACCAACGAGATCGTCCGGCGGGCGGGCCTGGCGGCCATCCGAACCTGCACGCTGGAGCAGTTCCGAGCGGAGCCGTTCTACCCGTGCTTCATCAAGCCGGTGCGCGGGTCGGCGGGCGTCGGCGCGGCGGTAATTTCCGGGCCTGAGCAGCTCGACGCACACGTGAGCATCTTCGGCAACCGCATGCTGCTCCAGGAGTACGTCTACGGGCAGGAGTTCACGATCGACGTGTACCGCAGCCGCAAGGGCAAGGTGCTGTGCGTGGTGCCCCGGCAGCGGCTGATCGTCCGCAGCGGTGAGGTCGAGAAGGCCGTCACGGTCAACGACGCGCAGCTCATCGAGGCGGCGGTGAAGCTCTCCGAGCAGCTCGGGGACATATGGGGCGTGTTCTGCTGCCAGTGCCGGCGAATCGACGACGGCGCGGACAGGCCGCGGTTCTTCGAGATCAACCCGCGCTTCGGCGGCGGGGCGCCGCTGTCGATCGCGGCGGGGGCAAACCTGCCGCTGTATCTGCTTCAGGAGGCCACCGGCCGGCCGATCACCGCCGAGCTGGGCAAGTTCAAGGACGGCCTGCTGATGCTGCGATACAACGAGGCGGTCTTCGTGCAGGCCAGGCACCCGGCCTCGCTGCCGGGCTACAACACGCCACAGTTCCGATGAGGGGGCGGCCGGTGCCAGGCAAGGGCGAGCAGCCAGACCTGTTGGCGGTGGTGTTCGACCTGGACGACACGCTGTACGCCGAGCGCGACTACGTTCGCAGCGGCTACCGCGCGGCGGGGCGGCATCTTCGCGCGGCCGTAGGGCGCGACGAGCCGTTCGAGGACTGGCTGTGGGAGCGGTTCTGCGCGGGGCAGTCGGCCAACGCGTTCGACGCATTGAGCGAGCGGTTCGCGCTCGGGCTGTCCGACGGCCAGATCGCCGAGCTGGTGGAGGTGTATCGCCGGCACCGGCCTGACATTCGGCCGTTCCCGGGCGTGCGCGAGCTGCTGGACGGGCTCGCCGGGCGTTACAGGCTGGGGCTGCTGACCGACGGCTACTTGCCGGCCCAGCGGCTCAAGCTGGAGGCGCTGTCGCTGGCGGGCGCGTTCCGGGCCGTGGTGTTCACGGAGGATCTCGGCCGCGAGGCGTGGAAGCCCTCAACGGCCGGCTTCGAGCTGATCGCGCGGCGGCTCGAGGCGCCGCACGCGCGGTGCTGCTACGTAGCCGACAACCCGGCGAAGGACTTCGTCGGGCCGAACCGGCTGGGGTGGTATTGCATCCGTTACGCCGAGGGCGGCGGTGTGCATGCGTCGAGACCGGCGCCCGAAGGCGGCGAGGCCCACGCTGTCGTCCGCTCGGCCGACGAGCTAGGGGGCCTGCTGCTGTGAGCGGCGGATGTCCTTGCGGAGGCGAAGCAGCTCCTTGAACGCGCGGAAGATCACGCTGAACTTGGCGCCGGTCTGGGTGCCGGCGATTCGCGGCAGGTGCGTGACCGGCGTGGTGCGGATCGTGCAGCCCAGCCGCGCGGCCCGCGCAAGGACCTCCGCGTCGATCAGCGCGCCGGTGGACTTCAGCTCGATGCGGTCGAAGATATCGCGCCTGTAGAGCTTGAAGGCGCTGTCGACGTCGCGGCATCGAAAGCCGAGCAGCCGCTGGACCAGCCAGCCCCAGGAGGCGGCGTTCATGCGGCGGATGAGGTTGTCCTGGCGGCGGCGCCGGTAGCCGCTGACGATGTCGGCCGCGTCGCGCAGCTCCAGGAGCTTGTCGATCTCGGCGATGTCGAACTGCCCGTCGCCGTCGGTGTAGAAGACGTACGGCTTGGTGGCGGCCGCGAAGCCGCTCCGCAGGGCCGAGCCGTAGCCCATGTTGCGGGCGTGGTGGACCGCGCGGATGCGGGGGTCCTCGGCGGCCAGCCGGTCGATGATCTCGCCGGTGGCGTCGGCCGACCCGTCGTTGACCAGGATGATCTCCCAGTCGCGGACCATCCCGTCGAGCACGTCGGCGGTGCGGCGCGTGACTCGCTCGACGTTGTCGGCCTCGTTGTAGCAGGGCATGAATACGCTCAGCGCGACGTCGAATCGCGGCGGCTGCCCGGCGGGCTGTTCGTGCTCAGCCATCGGCCAGCGCCGCCTCAACGAGTTCGCACAGCGTGTGGTAGATCACGGCGTGGGCCTCCTGGACGCGCATGCTCGGCCCGTCGGCCGGCACGTCGAGCAGCACGTCGGCAAGTTCGGCGCACTTGCCCCCGCCGGCGCCGGTCAGCGCGACGGTCTTCATGCCGATCCGCCTGGCCTCGGCGAGCGCCGCCGCCACGTTCGGCGACTCGCCCGAGGTGCTCAGCGCCACGGCCACGTCGCCGCGACGGGCCTTGCCCGCGAGCTGACGCGCGAAGACCTGTTCGAAACCGTAGTCGTTTGCGATGCACGTGAGAACTGACGTATCGGTGCTGAGCGCCTCGGCCCGCATCGCGGGGCGTTCCTTGAGCAGCCGGCCCACAAGCTCGCCTGCGATGTGCTGCGCGTCGGCCGCCGAGCCGCCGTTGCCGAAGAGGAACACCCCGCCACCGCCGCGAAGCGCCGCGACGATGACGTCGGCCGCCTCGACGATCCGGTCCGCCAGCCGCTCGCCCGCCGCGCGGATGACGGCCGTCGATTCCTCGAAGCGCCTACGCACAAGCTGCACACTGTCGCCTGCATCACGTGACATGAGGGCAATTGTCAATTGACGATCTGCGATTGTCAATCGCCCCCTCGCGCCCGAAGGCCTTGCCTTTGAAGGTGTGGGGCGGCTAGGCTATTGGGGTTGCGCCGCGGTGCCAAGCCGGGCGCAGCGCAACGGGAGAACCCCGGATGGCTCGGACACCGACCGACAAGGCTTCCAAACGCGACAAGTCGCCTTCGGAGCCTCAAGACGAACCGCAACTGGCCGGCAGCAAGATCCTCGTGGTGGAGGACAACGCCCAGCACCTGGAGCTGCTGGTGGCCTACCTGGACGGGCTTCAATGCCAGGTTCGGACGGCCAGCGACGGCATCGAGGCGATGGACAAGATCCACGACGACCCGCCGGACCTGATCCTTCTGGACGTGATGATGCCGCGGATGAGCGGCTTCGAGGTCTGCCGCAAGCTCAAGACCGACCCCGGCACGCGCGACATACCGATCCTGATGGTGACGGCCCTCAACGAGATGACCGACATCGAGCGCGGGGTGGAGTCCGGCACGGACGACTTCATCTCCAAGCCGGTCAACCGGCTGGAGCTGACGACTCGCGTGCGCAGCCTGCTGCGCGTGCGCCACCTTAAGAACGAGCTGGAGCGTACGCTGGCCTACCTCAACGACGTCGAATCTCGCGCCCGGCATACGCCCGGATAGCTGCCGTGCCCTGCCGTACCCGGGAGGTCAGAACAATGAAGGGCAGTTCCGCACGTTCGCGACTGTGTGTGTATCTTCTGGCGGCGGCCGCTCTGCCGGCGCTGGGCCTGTCGTGCGCGCCGCAGCAGACGCCCGTCGCCGGTCCCGCCGGCGTGGACGAGGCGGGCGCGCTGACGGTGGCCGAGCGGCTGGAGGCGCCCCGCGGCGTGACGGCCGTCAAGCTCTCCAACGGCATCACCGTCCTCATCAAGCCCACGCGGACCGCGCCGGTCGTGACCGTCCGGGCGTACGTGCGGGCCGGCGGGCTCTACGAGGGGCCCTGGCTGGGCTGCGGCATCAGCCACCTCGTCGAGCACCTGGTCGCCAAGGACGCCCTGACCGAGGACGTAGGCGGCGTGCGAGCCAAGCCCGCCGGCGCGCCGGTCGGAAGGCTTGCACAGATCGGCGGGCAGTCCAACGCCTACACCTCGCTGGCCCACACCTGCTACCACATCTCCGCCTCGGCCTCCAAGGCCGGCGACTGCATCGACTACATCGCCCAGATGATGGTCAATCGCGCGATCAGTCCCGAGGACTTCGAGCGTGAGCACGGCGTGGTCCAGCGAGAGCTGGAGCTAGGCAAGGACAATCCCCGTCGGGTGATGGGCGCGGCCCACGCGAGGAGCGTCTTCGGCACGCACCCGGCGGCCGTCCCGGTCATCGGCTACGCGGCGCCCCTGGCGGCGCTGACCCGCCGGGACGTCGTCGAGTACCACCGGCGGATGTACGGGCCGCAGAACATGGTCTTCGTCGTCGCGGGCGACGTGGACGCCCAGGCGGCCTTGAGACGATGCTGCACGGCCCTGGCCGGCCTCGGCGCGGGGCGCCTGCCCGACCTGACGCTGCCGGAGGTCAAGCCGCTGGCCGGCGTCAGCCGCACCGTCGTCAGCCACCCGGAGACAAAGGAGACCTCCGAGTACATCAGCTTCCTCACGATCCCGCTGGTGCACGAGGACCTCTACGCCCTGGACGTGCTGAGCTACGTCCTGACCGAGGGACAGTCCAGCCGCCTGGTCGAGAGGATCGAGCGCCAGGGCAAGCTCGTTACCTCCGTCGATTCGAGCTCGTGGACGCCGGCGTGGGGCAGGGGCGAGTTCACGATCTCCTTCCGCACCTCGCCCGCCAAGGCCGACGCCGCCGAGAAGGCCATCCTCGATGAGCTGCGCAGCGTCATCGCCGACGGCGTGACCGACGAGGAGTTGGCGCGGGCCAAGCGGCAGAAGGTCGCCGACTTCGTCTATTCTCAGCAGTCGGTCGAGTCGCAGGCCGCGCAGCTCGCCAGCGACTACATTACCACCGGCGACCTGGAGTTCTCCGCCCACTACACCGAGAGGATCCAGTCGGTGACGGCCGAGCAGGTCCGCCGGATGGCCCGCAAGTACTTCACCCTCGACGCGATGGCGATCACGCGGATGCAGCCTCGGGTGTCAGCCGCCCGGACAACCACCGCGCCGCAGGCGCAGCAGGAAGAGCACACCCGCCTGCTGAGGCTGCCCAACGGCCTGCGCGTGGTGCTGCACCCGACCGACTCGGTGAAGCTGGTCTCGATGTGCATGGCGGCCACCGGCGGCGTGCTCCTGGAGACGGACAAGGCCAACGGCCTGGGCACGATGATGACGACGCTTAGCACCAAGGGCGCCGGCGACCGGACGGCCGAGCAGATTGCCGCCTTCTTCGACCGCGCCGGCGGGGGCATCTCGGCGAGCTGCGGCAACAACACTTTTCTCTGGCAGGCGACGGTGCTGGACGACAGCCTCGACGGGGCACTGGAGATCTTCGCCGACGTGGTGCAGCGCCCGACGTACCCGGCCAAGGAGCTGGGCATCTATCGCCAGATGCTCCTGAAGCAGATCGAGCGGACCGACGAGGACCTGCTGGGCCAGGCCTTCAAGCTCGGGCGAGCGGGGTTCTTCGTTGGATCCCCCTACCGCCTGTCGCCGTCCGGCAAGACGGAGGTGGTCAAGTCGGCTACCGCGGCGCAGCTCGCGGAGTATCACCGCCGGCACGTGAAGGCCGGCTCGAGCGTCCTGGCGATATACGGGCACTTCGACGCCGATCAGATCGCCGCGAAGGTCAGCAAGCTCTTCGCCGCGATGCCCGAAGGCGCTGCCGAGATGGACCCGGCCAAGCTCCCCAGCGGCCCGGCGGGCGACAGGCTCGAGGTCGTCAAGACCGGCAAGAAGGGCGCAGCCGTCGTCGTGTACCAGCCGGGCATGACGCTGGACAACCTCCAGGACCGCATGCCGCTGGACGTGCTGGACACGATCATCAGCGGCTACCACCTGCCGAGCGGCTGGCTGCACACCGAGCTGCGAGGCAAGCAGCTCGTCTATGTCGTGCACGCGTACAACTGGGCGGGGCTGGCGCCGGGCGCGTTCGTGACCTTCGCAGCCTGCCAGCCGGAAAAGGCCTCCGAGGTCGTCGCCATCATCCGCAAGCACCTCAACCGGGCCGCGGCCTATACGCCGACACAGCAGGAGGTCGATCTGGCCGTCAACACGATACTGACGGCCAAGCTGCTGGGAAGCCAGTCCATGCAGGACCTGGCAACGACGGCGGCCCTCGACGAGCTGTACGGCTTCGGCTACGACTTCCTGAAGCGCACCGAGGCGCTCTACCGGAAGGTCACGCCCGCCGACGTCCGCCGCGTCGGCGAGAAGTACTTCGGAAAGGGCTACTTCATCCTCGTGACCACGCCCAGGCCGGAACTGCTGAACCAGTAGCGCGCGGGGCGAGCCCGGGCCTGCGGGTTTTCGCTTGTCCGAGCCGCGCGGCGCTCGTACGATACGCCAAGCGCCGCAGAGGACCGCAAAGGTGGGAAACCAGCATCAGCGCAGCTCGGGGCAACCAGCGCGGGGTTCAGTCTTCGGCGCCGGCGTCCGCGCTTCTGTGCTATGCGAAGGCGCACTCGCCAGGGGCCACAGTGCCGTGGTTCTGTCGGCCTTGGTCGTGGTCGCCGGCTTCGGCTTGGCAAGCGCGGCAGAGCCGCCGGACAAGCGGCAGGCCTCTGATTGGCCGATGTGGCGAGGCGGGACTGACCGCCGCGGCTCTGCCGGCCGGCAGGAGCCCATCGACGGCAACGTGATCTGGGCTTACCCCCGCGACGACAAGACCCCCTTCTATGCCTCGCCCGCCGTTGTCGGCAATCGCGTGTACATCACTTCCGCCGATTACCGCGTCTTCAGGGACCGCGGGGCGGTCCTATGCCTGGACGCCGATACCGGCAGACTCATCTGGCAATTCGCACCCAAGGGATTCCGCGCCACGTTCTCCTCACCCGCCGTGTGCGGAAAGTACCTGGTCGTCGGCGAGGGACTGCATCTGACGGCCGACGCCCGCGTGTTCTGCCTCGACGTCACAGCCAGCGAGAAAGCAGGCCAGGGCGTGAAGCTCTGGGAGTACCGCACCAAGATCCGCGTCGAATCGTCCCCCTGCATCGACGGAAACAGAGCCTACATCGGCGCCGGCGAGGATGGTTTCTACTGCCTCGCCCTGGAGCCGGGCAGGGACGGCCAACCCGTCGTCGTCTGGCACGTGCCGAGCGCACAGTATCCGGACTGTGCATCGAGCCCCGTCGTCCACCAGGGCAAGGTCTACTTCGGCCTGGGCATGGGCGGCAAGGCCGTCTGCTGCCTCGATGCCCTAACGGGAAAGGAGTTGTGGCGGATTGCGACCCCCTGCCCCGTCTATGCCGGCCCGTCCATCGCCGCCGGCAAGCTCTTCGTCGGCATGGGATACGGCAGCCTGGTGGAGACGGCCGAACATTTCGCGGCTAACCTCCGGACGGAACTGGCCGGAAAGGGAAAGAGCGACGAGGAGATCGAGAAGGCCGTTGCGGAGGTTCGTGTGCCTGGCGCGGTGTGGTGCATCGATCTGGCTACACGCGCAGTGGAGTGGAAGTTCAAGACCGGCCGCGCCGTGTTCGGCGCCGTTGCCGTGGACGGCAAGCATCTGTACTTCGGCTCGCAGGACGGGCACCTCTACTGCCTGACCACACGGGGAAAACTAGTTTGCAAATGGAAGGCGCCTCACCCAATCGTCACCGCGCCGGCCGTGGGACAGCGGTACGCGTACACAATCACGCAAGAGGGTCTGCTCGCCGCGATCGGGAAGAATGACCTGACGCTGGTCTGGAAAGCACCTCTGGGGATTGACAGGACAGGCTTCACCGGCTTCAGCTCCCCAGCCCTGGCTCGGGGACATGTCTACGTGGGGACGGGCAATGGTCTGTTATGCGTCGGCAGGCCCGGCCCCGCGAGAGTTCCGCAGACCGACACCCGCCCCGCAGAAGGCAGACGCAGAACTGGGGCAGACTGAGAAGGGGCAGCGGCCATTCGACGGAGTACCCGCAGCCCGCAGCGGGGGCGAACGATCACATCCGGGCGTCCCCGCGGCGAAGCGCGGTCCGGCGATGAGCCGGGCAGGGCCGAATGTCTTTCGCTTGTTCGCGCCCGCGCGTGCCTGTAGGATACGCCCGACCATCCGAAGGAGCTCTGGACGTGGCAAGTGACCCACAGGATATGCTGTCGCTTTCGGTTCGGGAGTTCGTCTCGGCGGCGGGCGCCAAGACGCCGACGCCCGGCGGGGGCAGCGTGGCCGGCGTGGTCGGCGCGCTGTCGGTGGCGCTGGGGCAGATGTCGCTGAACTTCACCCGCGGCAAGAAGAAGTACGCCGAGCACGAGCCCTACTACGAGCACCTCGCCGGCCGGCTGGACCGCGCGCGGCGGATGTTCGAGGGCCTCATCGCCGACGACATCAGCGCCTACGGCCTCTACCAGCAGTCCGGCCGCATGGACGACGGCCCCGAGAAGGACCAGGCCGTCCAGCTCGCCCTGGCGGCGGCTATCGACGTGCCGCGAGAGTCGGCCAAGCTGGCGCTGGCCGTCCTGACCGACCTGAAGGACTTCGCGCCAAAGTGCAGCAAGTGGCTGATCAGCGATCTGGTGGCGGCCGGCGCGCTGGCCGTCGCGGTCGCGCGGCTGGCGGACTACAACGTGCGGATCAACGTCCCGCAGCTAACCGACCGCCAGGCGGCCGCGGACATCCACCAGGCCTCCGCCGACGACGTCAAGCGGGCCGAAGGCCTGCTGGCGGAGATCGACCGGGCGTGCAAGGAGCTGCTGCCGTAGCACGACAACGCGAGTTTCAGCAGAAACTCAGGAAAAAGCCCGAATCTCGAAACCCGAAACAATGACCGAAACGGCAAGCCCGAATGCTCCAAACCACCCGGCGAAGGCATGCGTGTGCCGTTTGGGACATTGGGAGCTTCGGATTTCATGGCACGCCGACTGTGGACGGCCGCCGTCGTAGTGGAAAGACCATTGGCCCGCGAGTACAACATCGCCAAGACCTCCGGCCTGTGCGGCAAGTGCGGCAGGGAGCTGACTCCCGGCGAGGAGTTCATCGCCGTTCTCATCGAACCGGGCGAGGAGCTTCAGCGCCAGGACTTCTGCGGCGCCTGCTGGGACCAGCGGCCGGGCGCCGACGACCCGGGCGTCCTGGGCGAGTGGCGCTCGCGCGTGCCGGACGCGCGCCAGAAGAAAAGGCTCTTCGTTGACGACGAGATTCTCATCGACTTCTTCCAGAGGCTCGAGGGCGCCGACGAGCCGGCGCGGGTGAGCTTCCGGTTCGTACTTGCCCTGATCCTCATGCGAAAGAAGCTGCTCGTGTACGACAAGGCCGACAAGCTGCCCGACGGGCGCGACGTCTGGTCCATGCACCTGCGAGGCGGCGAACAGACCTTCTCGGTGATCGACCCGCACATGGACGAGCAGCGAATCGCCGACGTCTCCCAGCGCCTGGGAGAGATACTCGAGGGGGAGCTATGAACCCACTGAAGATCGCGCTGACATGCTCGCTGGGCCTACCGCTGCTCGCCGCCGGCGGGTCCTGCGAGCCCTGCCCTGCCACGCTGGTCTCGCAGGAGCAGCTCGTCGCCGAGTACAACGCCAACGCCGCGATGGTCCCCCGCCTGTGGGCCCGCGCGAAGGTGCAGGTCAAGTTCGTCGACGCCAAGGGCCGCGCCTTCACCTGGGGCTCGACCCTGCTGCCGCCTAACGCCCTGTTGCACCTCCGCAAGGGCGCCGGCCGGCTCGGGCCACATGACTTTCTGCTTCACGGCCGCGAGGCCGGACAGGAGGTCTTCCGCGCCGGCGTCAGCACCGCCGACGGCGTGTACTACTTCTGGACGCACTACGGCGGCGAGGGCGGCGGTCTTTACGGGCGCAACGCTCTGGCCGGCGCCGCCGGCGTCGAGCAGATGCCTATCGACCCGCACCAACTGCTGAGCGTGCTGGGCATCACCGAGCTGCCGGCCGACTTTACCCAGCCCCCCACCGTCCTGATGCGGATGGACGACAGGCCACAGCACTGCGCCTACGTCCTGACATACATCGACCGCCAGCCGATCACCGGCAAGATCGTCTCCCGCCGCGAGGCCTACTTCGACTGGCACGACAAGCGCCCGCGGCGGCCGTTCCAGATCAACTTCTTCGACGAGCACGGCCGCAGCGTCATGATCGCCACGATGAAGGCCTACAAGCCGATCACGGCCGAGGACGTGGACAACCCGCCCGCAGCGCCGGCGGAGATGCCTACCGACATAAAGATCACTTGGCCGCAGAAGGGCAGCGAAATCCACATCGTCCTTTCGGAGATGACGACGGCCGACCTGGTCGATCCGGAGCTGTTCAAGTTCTGGGACCGCCTGCCGGGGGCCGTCCGGAGCAACCTCACCTGCGTTGACAGCCACCTGAAGGTCGCCGAGGGCGCCACGAAGTGAAACCCGTCACGCTCAGGATACTCCTCGCCGCGTCGTGCGTGGCGGCCGCCGTGTCCGCGGCGCACGGCCAAGACCTGCTGCTGACCGGCACCGAGCAGGGCCTGTGGATCATCCGCGCCGGTGCGGGGGAAAAGGGGTTCGACGTAGCGGGGCGGTCGACGGGTCTGCCGTGGCGGCAGTTGGCCAGGGAGCATCCGGGGGCGATGTCGGCCGCGGTCGCGGTGGGCGATCAGCTCCACGTGCTGCTGCACGGGCCGACGGCGCACCTGATGTACCGCATGGAAGGCGGGGAGCCGATCGTCGCGCTGAACCCGCGCGACCCGCGTTGGCCCGACGGGGTCAAGCCGCTGGCCGCCTTCCAGGCCGTCGGCGTGCGAGAGGCTTCCAGTCCCTCCACGCGGCCGTCGGAGCCCCAAGGGGCCCAGACGGCCAGCCTCATCGCGGTGGTGGCCCGCCCGCCAGACAAGACGACGACCTTGACGACGGCCTCGACGGTGCCGGCGCCCGCCCTGGCCGCGGACCAGCCGCCCGCCCTGGCCGCCGACACGGCCACGACGCAGCCGACCGGCCGCGCTGCGAGAGGCATGGTCCTGTCGATCTTCCAGTACGCACAGGGAAACTGGTCGCTTCTGGCCGAGCGGGCGGGCGTGCCGCTCGGCTTCGGCCACCGGGTGCTCGGCGCCGCGGTGGACGGGAAGCTGTATCTGCTGATCACCGGCAACCCGGCGATGGGCGACAGGCTGATGCAATGGGACGGGGCCGCATGGAGCGACCCGCCGCTGCCGCCCGACAGCGACTCGGCCCGCATCTTCGGCATGCTGGCCCTTGGAGGGCAACTGGTCCTGATGCGCGCGGTCCCCGGTAGCGCGCCGGCGGACTGGCGGCTTCAACTGCTCGTCCGCGACCCGCAGGCCGGCGCCTACTCCGTCCGGCTCATCCGGCGCCAGGAAGAACCGCTGGCGTGGAACCCGCTGAGCTTCACCCCGGACCTGCCGCTGGCTGCGCGCCTTGGGGACCTGATCGCCCTGGTCTGGCGGCAGGACTCCCAGATCAAGCTGGGCACCTGCGACCTGACCGGGCAGTTCGTCGCGCTGGCGAACGTGGATGTCTTTCAGAAACAGCCGCCGGCCAAACACGGAGCGGAGGTGCGCCAGTACTTCGTCATCGCCGCGCTGGGCCTGACGATCCTGCTGATGCTGCTGATGCGCAGGAAGGTGCAGCCCAAGCCCTTCGCCCTGCCGGCCGGGCAGCGCGCCGGGGAGCTGCTCAAGAGGCTGCTTGCCTGGCTGGTGGACTTCGTGCCGATCGTCGTGGTGGTCTCGCCTTTCTTCCCGATGCGGACGATGGGCTTCTCCGAGCTGGTCGAGCTGGCCCGCAAGGGCCAAACCCCCGACAACGTCGTCTATGTGACGACGATCTCGCTGGCCGTGCACGCCGTGTACTGCACGTTGATGGAGCACCGCTTCGGCGCGACGCTCGGGAAGATGCTGCTGAAGCTGCGCGTGGTGGGCGACGGCGGCAGCCGGCCGAAGCTGGCGCAACTGGCGATGCGGAACCTCGTCAAGATCATCGAGCTGTGCTGGCCTCCCAACCTGCCCCTGCTGCTGCTGATTCCCCTCTTGAACCGCAACCGTCAGCGGCTCGGCGACGTGTTCGCCCGGACGGGCGTCATCGACGCACGCACCACCCCGCCCGCTGAGCCAACCGGCGGCCCTGACGGGCAGAGCCCCGACCAGAATCCGCCGCCCGGGGACCGTTAGCTTACTTGCCCTTGCAGCTTACCTTGCGGAGCATGCGGTCCGGGTCGATCTCAAACATCGGATCCGTCAGCGACGTGTGGCATGTCCCGCACATCTGAGTGTCTACCCGGGGCGCCTTGTGCCCGGCGGCCTCGTGCTCGGCGATCGTGAAGCGGTGGCAATCCTGGCAGTTGACGTTGGCCAGGTGCGGCGTCTTTGCATTCGAGACGAACCCGCCGGCCGTCCCCATGCCGCTGGTGTGGCACACAAGGCAGCTCCGCCGCTTCTCGCTGCGCTCGCCCGCGACGGCCGCATACGCGCGGGCGTGGGCCGTGCCCTTCCAGAACTCGTGCTGCTTCGGGTGGCACCCGCCGCACCGGGCGGAGGCCACGTACTCCAACGGCGAGGAGCGATTGCGGTCGATGCCCTGGACCATGGCGGCGTGGACGTAGGCGGAATACAGGGAGACCATGCGATCGTCGATGGGCCAGCGGCCGTCCAGGACCTCGGCGCGATACTCCAGGGCGGTGATCCGTCCGCCGGCGATCTTCATCGCCACCACGCCGACCCAGTCGCCGCCGCCGACCTTGACCATGGGTCGGCCCGCGGCCTGAAGCACGTTCGGATCGGTCTTGGAGGTGTGACCGCGGACAATCAGGTCGGCCGGGCACGCGGCGGCGGCGGCGACGGCCTCCGCACCACCGTGCACGACCGTAACGACCACGTACCCGTCGGCCTTGAGGCCGCGGGCCAGCACGGCAACCGAATTCGGCGGCGCAAAGCGGACCTGCGATGCCCGCTCGGGCATCAGCAGCATCGAATCGCGCCGGGCGTCGGAGACGACCGCGATCTTCACGTCGCCCCACTGCCGCCTGAGAACGTCCTGAAGCGGCAGCGGCGGGGCATCGTCGCCCGGCTCGACCGTCGTGCTCAGATACGCCGTCGGGCCCGGCGCCAGCAACTTCGTCATCCGCTGCGTCGCCGGCGCCCACTCCTGGTCACCGAGGACCAGCGCGTCGTAAGGGAACATGCGGTAGGCCTCGAGGACGAAGTCGTTCCGCACGTCATTGGGATCGACCCATAAGACGTCGCCGCTGTCGATCAGCAGCGTGCGCGGGCAGACGGCGCGATAGCTGGCGACCAGGCTGCTGCGCCTCGACAGCCCGCCCGGCATCACGCCGCAGCAGGAGCATATCTCCAGCCGCCCGTTGGTGCCCCCGGTGATCAGCAGCAGCACGTCAGGCCGGCCCATGGCAAAGGGCTTGACCGAGACGGTCTCGACGTCGTCGGCCCGGCCAACGACCCGCCGAGGGGCCGATTCCTGGCGGCAGCCCGCAAGCGCCGCCAGCAGCATGAGCAGTCCTGCTCGGAGCATCATTGCGGCCTCTGTGTCGTCAAGCCGCGGGGCGGGTTTCCTGAAGCTGCATCAGTCTGAGCAGCAACACGGCCGTGTTGAGCTGCATGTCCGCCTGGTACTCCTCGGCCAGGTCGATGCGGAGCAACTCCGGATCGACATCCTGCAACAGGTCGGTCTTGCGGCGGAGATCCAGCCATCGCTTGGTCTGCCTGGGGGTCACCCGCACCTCCACGTCGGGGTCGACGCCCCAGGTCTTCTCGCCGTTCCTCCGGTGCAGCAGCCTCCCCGAGGGCAGGTAGTAGTAGGCCGTGGTAAGCTTCAGGTACGCCACGTGGCTGGGTATCTGCAGGACGTTCTGGACGCTGCCCTTGCCGTAGGTCCGCTTGCCGACGACTACGGCTCGCTTCCAGTCCCGCAGCGCCCCGGAGACGATCTCGGCCGCCGATGCGCTCATCTCATTGACCAGCACGACCAGGTGTCCTTGCGTGTAAGCCCCGCCGTCGCTGGCGGAGTACTCCCGCTGGGCCTTCTGCCGCCCGCGGGTGGAGACGATGCGCCCTTTGCGGAGGAACTCGTCAACCACGCGCTTGGACGCCTCCAGCAGGCCGCCGGGGTTGAATCGAAGGTCCAGTATGACCGACCGCGAGCCGGCCTGCTTCATCTCGCGCAGCGCGCGGATCAGCGCGCCGTGGGTCTCCTCGGTGAACTGGGAAACGCGTATGTAGGCAATCTTGTGCGACGGATCGACCAGGTACTGCCAGTTGTCGCCGTCGCCGCCGGGCTGGCGGCGCCAGCCCTTGACGGTGTGAATGCGGATCTCGTCGCGGACCAGCGTTACCTTGCGCGGCTCATCCTGGCCGCGGCTCTTGACGCCGAGCACCACAGCCGTGCCCTTCGGGCCCGTGATCAGCTTCACCAGCCTGTCTATCGAAAGCGGCTCGGTGGGCTTGCCATCCACCGTGACGATCAGGTCGCCGCTCTTGATGCCCTCCCTCAACGCCGGAGAGTTCGCCAGCGGCGAGACCACCTTCAGCGGCGCGTTCGGCTCCTTGGTTATCTGGATGCCCACCCCGAAGAACTGGCCCATCGTCTGCTTCTTGAAGTCGTCCACGTCCGACGGCCAGATCATCGAGCTGAACCGGTCCAGCTCCTGAAGGAACCCGTCCGTGAACTCCAGGGCAAGAACGCCCAGCGGGATGTTGACGCTTCGCTCCGACTCGCGGAGGACGGTGTTCAGGGCCATCTGGAGGGACGTGTGGTCCACGCGGTCGTTCTTGTCCACGTTGGCCAGCTCGCGCTTGACGGCCTCGACGAATCGCGTTCTGGCCACCTTGTCGGCCAGGCCCTCGAAGCTGTTGGCGGCCTCCGGCGTCTCGGCGAGAACCTTCACAGCCGTCAGCGCGCCGCGGATGAGCTTGCGGTAGTCGACGGCCGCCACGTAATGGTTGTCCAACTGCGATATCGCCTTGTGCACTATGTCGGAATCGACCCCTTCAATGAGCTCCTGCCACCTGGTATCGTAGTCGTCGGGATCAGCCACGGCGTTGGGGTCGGGCTTTCTGCCGTAAAGCCCCAGCACGCGCACGTGCCTGCGGGCGATCTGCCGCTTCAGGCCGTATTCCGGGCTGTCGGGATCAAGATCGTGCAGGCCGTTGTAGGCGTTCAGCGCGTCGTACCACTTGCCTTCCTTCAGGGCATTCTCGCCGCGAGCGATGACGCTCTGCACCAACTGCCGGTACCACCCGTACTGGTCCATCTTGTCCGGATCGGGCGCCATGGTCCGGGCGAGACGCGCCTGCGCCAGACCCGCGCGCCAGGGCTGGTCGGCCACTATGCCCTCCAGGTCCACCAGGGCGTCAACCAGCTCCTCCTCTACATCCCGCACCTTCCGTGCGGCGCTGTGGCGTTCCTTGGCGGTGCGGCCGGCGATCGACGCCCAGACGCTGGCGTAGATCTTGATACGGGCGCGGAGGATGCGCGACAGGTCGCGAAAGACCGCCGCATAGCCCGTATCGTTCTTGGCCAGCCTCGCCACCGCCTTGTCCAGGGCGGCGAGCATCTTCCCGGTGGCCTCGGCCGCCTGGGCCTTCATGTCCTCGATCCCGTCCGGGTCGGACTCCTCGATCGTCTCGGCCCCCGGAATGTGAGAGAACTGGCGGTCCATCTCCGTAACCTTCTCTCTCAACCGCTGAAAAAGCTTCGCGCGGTCCAGCGCCTGGCGGTAGGACTCCGCCAGCAGGCTGCGGCGCACGCGGTCGGCGGCCTGCTCGAACTCCGTGCCCCGCTGGTGGTCCCACCTGTCCGTGGCGGCCAGGTGCTCCTCCACCAGCTTGGCGCTCTCGGCGATCTTCTTCTCGTCGGGGTCGAGCTTTGCAGCCTTGCGCAGGTCGGCCAGGCCCGGTCCGAACTTGCCCACCAGGGCCTTCTCTATCCCACGGGCCCACAGCACCGACGCCTGCGACGCCGACGTCGCCGGGGCTGTCGAGGGGCTTGTCCCGAGCCCAGTCGAGGGGTTTGCCCCGAGCGCAGTCGATGGAGCTGTCTCCTGTCCCAGCGCGGCCGTGGATGAAGGCGTCCAGCGGCTGCCCCCTGTCGACCATGCCAGCGCCCACAGCAGGCCCGCCAGCGCCAGGACCATAACGAGGACACGAAGTTGTCTCACACGCTTCTCCTATGACCGCCGCCGTTTGACAGTATATATAATCGCCTGAAACCGCCCGCGGTTCGGGGATATTGTACACGATCATCCCCTCCGGGTAAACCGAGGGGCGCCGGGCATCTCCAAGGCCCGGGAGCGGTTTTGGGCTTGCCCGCCGGCGCGGCCGAGATATCCTTGCCTACTCCACAAGCCGGAAGGAGCGAGGCATGGCCGACAAGATCCGCGTGACAGTCTGGAACGAAGGGCGGCACGAGACGCTGGACGAGCTCGTCGCGAAGACCTATCCCGATGGCATCCACGGCGCGATCGGGGCGCACCTCAACTCTCAGGGCGATATCCAGGCCCGCAGCGCCGCCATCGACGAACCGGAGCACGGCCTGAGCGACGAGGTCCTCGCCGCCACCGACGTGATGACCTGGTGGGGACACAGGGCCCACAAGGAAGTCCGCGACGAGATCGTCGAGAAGGTCCAGCGCCGCGTGCAGGAGGGCATGGGGCTGATCGTGCTGCACAGCGCGCACTTCTCGAAGATCTTCAAGGCGCTGATGGGCACCACCTGCCAGCTCAAGTGGCGGGAGGCCGGCGAACGCGAGGTGCTGTGGGTCACCTCGCCCGGCCACCCGATCGCCAAGGGCATCGGCGACCACTTCATCATCCCGCAGACCGAGATGTACGGCGAGCACTTCGACATCCCCGAGCCCAACGAAACGATCTTCATATCCAGCTTCGCAGGCGGGGAGGTCTTTCGCAGCGGGGTGGCCTGGCGCCGCGGCGCCGGCAAGGTCTTCTACTTCCGACCGGGACATGAGACCTACCCCATCTACTACCAGGCCGAAGTGCTGACGGTGATCGCCAACGCCGTTCGGTGGGCCGCACCGACCGGAGCGATGAAGATCGAGGCCCCCAACAAGCCCATGGGCTGGTTCGAGCAGGGATAGGCGTCGCGTACCGCACCGGCCACGATCCCGGCGCGCCGGGATGGCCCTCCATTGCCCCGCCGGCGGCGCCTATTGCCCACTGCCCGTGTCCATCACCCGGACGGCCAGCACGCTCAGGGCGCAGTTGTCGGCCGTGATGGCGATTGTGCCACTCCTGGGCCCGGGGTCGCGGTAGCCGAGCACCTTGCTGCCGAAACGGTGGCAGTGGATGGATTCGTCGGCCAGCACGAAGCGCCACTCCTGTGGCGCGTCAACTTCCTCGAAGGTCGCGCGGACCTCCGGCTTGGGAAACCAGTTCCACGCCGAGCCGCGGCAGACCTCCAGGCTGTCAGCGCGGCAGACGCAGTACACGCTTGACCAGTCGCCCGTGCGCGTGGTCCGCAGGCCGATTGTGTATACCCCCTTGCGGGTCGGATGGCTCCGCAGGCGGACGGTGATCTCCACCACCCCGTCTCGGAGTGAAAGGTCCTCGGCCACGATGGTCGCCCTGCCCTCGGCGCCGTCGTTCAGCAGTATGGCCCCGTCGGCGCACTCGGCGCTGCCCTGGATGACCCGCCAGCCGGCCAGCGTCCTGCCGTCAAAGAGGCTTCTCCAGC
>Ga0307378_10003641_pt1 | contig 22420 bp, 15 predicted proteins | sample UN1MG_FD_202238 | JGI IMG/M metagenome (GOLD analysis project Ga0307378, IMG submission 202238) | Soil microbial communities from Risofladan, Vaasa, Finland - UN-1 | ecosystem: Environmental > Terrestrial > Soil > Coastal area > Acid sulfate soil | place: Finland: Risofladan, Vaasa | collected...
GACGTTCACCAGGTTCTTGAAGCCGCGGACTTTCAGACGCGTGAGCATGGCACCCGAGTCGATACTCGCCAAGTGAGTAGCGAGGCTGCGCCTCAGACCGACGAGCGGTCTTTCGGAACCTTGACTCGCCTGTATTTGTTCCAGAAAACCAGGAAACCTAGCGTGTTGTCCCCGGGATTCCGAGCGACCGGGACATCGTCAGCTTACCACAATCCAATTGACGCGGGCAATGCGGCCCGTGATCGGCAAGGCCCTCCCCCGCCACGTCCATCGGGCGACCTGCCACGATTTCCCCCGAATCGCTTGTCAGCCGAACGCCTTCTGGGTAATGTGGGGGGAACCTGAGGGACCGTCGGGGTCTTACGGGGAGAACTGGGAAACCACGAACAGGCAATCCACGAACAGGGGCCGCTCCGCCCGCCGCACCTCTCTGGCGGGCGAGCCTGCAAATCAACACAGGAGTAAAGGTCATGACACGCAATCGGTACACGCGGCGTGAAGCACTCAAGCTGGGCGGGGCGGCGTTTGCGGTGCCGTATCTGATTCCCTCACACGTCTGGGGGGCTCCCGGCCCCAACGAGATCGTCAACGTGGCGGTGATCGGGCTCGGGGGCAGGGCACGCGGGATCATGAACGAGTTGCAGAAGAGCCCCATCCCCCAGATGCGGATCGTGGCCGTCTGCGATTGCTTCAAGCCGCTGTGCGACTCGTTCGTCAAGGCCGTCGGCCAGGGCCAGAACTGGAAGACGTACGAAGACTTCCGCGAGATGTACGACAAGGAGAAGCTCGACGGCGTGATGACCGAGACCACCACGCACGCCCGGGCATGGGTCGCGGTGCACGCGATGCAGGCCGGCATGGACGTCTACATCGAGAAGCCGATGGCCCTGACCATCTCCGAAGCACGCTACATGGTCGAGGCGGCGCGCAAGTACGACCGGGTCACCCAGGTCGGCACGCAGCAGCGGTCGATGCCCATCAACAACTGGGCCAGCGACCTGGTCAAGAACGGGGCGATCGGCAAGATCAAGACCGTGCTGGCGCCGAACTTCGTCGGCCCGAACCGCTGGCAGGGCGGCCCCACCGAGCCCTTGCCCGAGGGCGGCAAGGAAGGATGGTGGGACACCTGGACCAACCAGGCCGAGTTCCGGCCCTACAACCGGCAGCTCCATCGCGGCTGGTCCACCTGGTGGGCCTACGACGGCGGCGGACGCTGCTACGGCGTCACCGGCTGGGGCACGCACTCCTACGACCAGATCCAGCGGGCCCTGGGTACCGACGACACGGGCCCGGTCGAGATGGTGCTCGAAGAGCCGGTCGAGAACCGCCCGTGCGGCAAGTTCGAGACGCCCAAGGAAGAGGTCGACCTCACCCGGCTCGACTACCTGATCCGCTTGGCCAAGCCGGTGGTCGGGCCGCGAGCCAAGATCCGCATGAAGTACGCCAACGGCACGGAGCTGAGGCTCCACCTGGACGGCGAGTGGGGACCGGGGCTGGGCGCGATCTTCGTCGGCGAGAACGGCAAGATCGAGATCAACCGCGACAAGATCGCCGGCAATCCGAAGGAGCTGATCGACTCGCCCGAGAACCCCGGACCGATCACCCGGCCCGAGACCACCTACCACGTCGAGAACTGGATCCAGTGCATCAAGAGCCGCCGGAAGTGCAACGCCGACGTGGCGTACGGCCAGCGGGCGACCTCGCTCTGCTACCTGGTGAACATCGTCCGCGAGGTCGGCCGGGTCGGCTTCACGCTCAAGTGGGACCCGGAGGCCGAGCAGTTCACCAATTGCCCCGAGGCGAACCAGTCGTCGTACCTGGTGCGTCCACGCCGCAAGGGCTTCGAGCTGCCCGTGCTGACGTAGTGCCTCGCCTGCGCAGCCGCTCCGCGGCTTCGCTTCCAATACTCTCCCATGCAACCACGATGAACCGCACGTGGCCGGCGATCCTGTTGAGCGTAGTCGCTTGCGTCGTCGGTCAAGCGCGGGCGCTTGAGCCGACGCGGGATGAACACGCGTACGCCCGCCGGCTCGTGTCGCCGGCTGGGGAGGCGAGCCAGCCGCTGGCGGTCACGGTTCCGTCGATCGAGGTCGTTCGCCACGACTACGCCCGGCTCGAACGGCGGCGGTCGGTGCTGCTCACGCCCATTCGCATCGGTGGCCGGCCGTTCGAGCACGGGCTGGGCACGCACGCCACGAGCCACCTGCGGGTTCGGCTGCCCGCCGATGCCGCGCGGTTCGTGGCCAAGGTAGGCATCGACGACAACTACGACACGCAGGGCGAGCGGGGCAGCGTGGTCTTCTCCATTCGCGACGGCGAAAAGGAGCTCCTCGCGTCGCCCGTGCTCAAGGGGCCCGACGCGCCCTTTGAGATGGAAGTGCCGCTGGACGGCCGCACCGCCATCGACCTGCACGTCACCAATGCCGACGACGGCGACAGCCACGACCAGTGCGACTGGGCCGACGCGGCCGTCATCACCACCGACGGCAAGCGGTTGTGGCTCGACGCCCTGCCGATCCGCGACGTCACCTGGCTCCCCGACCGATTGCCGTTCTCGTTCCGTTTCGGGGAGAAGCCCGGCGCGGAGTTGCTCGAAGGTTGTCAGACGGAATGCACGTCCGCCCGAATCGACGACCTGCGGACCCGCCACGCGGCCACCTATCGCGATCCGGACACCGGCTTGCAGGTGACGTGGGAGACCGTCGCGTACGACGATTTCCCCGCCGTCGAGTGGGTGCTCCACTTCGAGAACACGGGCAAGGTGGACACGCCGATCCTCGAAGACGTGCAAGCCCTCGACGTCACCCTGCGTCGAGCCGGCGGCCCTCGCGAGGCGTTCGTGCTCCACGGCGCACGCGGGGGCGTCTGCACCCCGGAGGACTTCGAGCCGTTGCGAATTCCGCTCCGCGGCGACGACACCGCCTCGCTCGGCGCGGCCGGCGGCCGGTCGAGCAACAAGAACCTGCCCTTCTTCAACCTCGACGCCGGCGGGCGCGGCATGGTCGTCGCCGTGGGATGGTCGGGGCAGTGGAAGGCCGATTTCGCCTGCGACGGGCGGGGATACCTCCGCGTCCAAGCCGGCATGCAGCACAGCCGCTTGCGGCTTCGCCCCGGCGAGCGAATCCGCAGCCCGCGGATCCTCGCCGTCTTCTGGGAAGGCGACCGGCTCCGTGGGCACAATTTCCTCCGCCGGCTGATCTACCGGCACAAGACGCCGCTGGTGGACGGCCGGAAGCCCTTGCCCGGCGTGCAGTGCAACACGTGGTTCCCCGTCGGCGACAACGGCAACCTGGTCACCGCCCGGAACCAGATCGAGCTCTTGGAGGCGTACGCCCCGCTGGGCATCGAATACATGGTGATGGACGCCGGCTGGTTCGAGGGGCTCTGGCCGATGGGCGTGGGCAACTGGACCGTCCGCCCCGACACGTTCCCCGACGGACTGAAGCCCGTGGGCGAAGCGGCCAAGCGGGCCGGCATCCGGTTCGGCATGTGGTTCGAGCCGGAGCGGGTGTGCGAAGGGACCCGGCTCGACCGCGAGCACCCCGAGTGGCTGCTCCGCGTCGGCGAAAACCCCACGAAGCTCCTCAACCTGGGCCTCCCCGAGGTGCAAGCGTGGTTCGTCGAGATGGTTTCGCACTACGTCGACGAAGTCCCGCTGGGCTATTTCCGGCACGACTGCAACATCGATCCGCTCTCCTACTGGCAAGCGGCCGACGAGCCGGACCGCGTCGGGATGAGCGAGATCCGCTACGTCGAAGGACTCTACCGGATCTGGGACGAGCTGCACGAGCGCTATCCCGCGCTTCTCATGGAAGGCTGCGCCAGCGGCGGGCGCCGCATCGACCTCGAAAGCATCAGCCGCTGCCACATCTACTGGAAGAGCGACCTGTACGGCAACTTCCTGGCCAACCAGGGCCACGTCTACGGGGCGAACCTCTACCTGCCCGGCAACTACCTGAACACGCCGCTGTTGGACCTCTCCGACGACCCGTACGGCTTCCGCAGCCAGCTCGGCGGGGCCCTCTGCCTCGGCTGGAACCCGCGCCAAAAGGGGTTCAACATGGAGCTGGCCGCCGAGCGGGTCAGCCAGTTCAAGGCCCTCCGCCACCTGGCCGTGGGCGACTTCTATCCGCTCATGGACCCCAGCGTCGACCCGATGCACTGGACCGGCTACCAGTTCCACCGCGACGACCTCGGCGAGGGCATGGTGCTCCTCTTCCGCCGCGACCGAAGCCCCTACCCGGCCGTCCAGATCCGCCTCCGCGGCCTCGACCCGGCCGCGACCTACGAGCTGACCGACGCCGACACGAACCAGCGCCGCACGCTTACGGGGCGCGAGCTTTGTAGGCCGATGCGGATCGAAATGGAGAAAGCCGCAAGTTCCACGCTGCTCCTCTATCGAAGACCGGGAGCCGACCAGGACTGACTCCGCGACGGTCGGCCTCCGCAAACGACCGATCGGCGCACCGTGGGCAAGAGAAGTGGAAGGCAACATGAGCGATCAGCAGGCACGGTCTGCCAACGACGCTCGCGCAACGCTCAAGCGAGTCTTCGGCTTCGAGGACTATCGCGAAGGGCAGGAGGCGGTGATCACGCGGCTGTTGGCGGGCAAATCCGTCTTATCGGTCTTTCCCACCGGGGCCGGCAAGAGCCTCTGCTACCAGTTGCCCGCGCTGGTGCTCGACGATCTCACGCTGGTCATTTCGCCGCTCATCGCCCTGATGAAGGACCAGCTCGATTTTCTGGTTTCCCGCGGGGTGCCGGCCGCCCGGCTCGACTCGAGCCTCGACCGGGAAGCGACCCTTAAAGTGTACGACGACCTGAACGCCGGGCGCCTCAAGCTGCTCTACATCTCTCCGGAGCGACTGAACAACGAGCGTTTCCTGCACTCGCTACGGCGTCGGAAGATCTCCCTCCTGGCGGTCGACGAGGCCCACTGTATCAGCGAGTGGGGCCACAACTTCCGGCCCGACTATCTCAAGATCGCCAAGCTGGCGCGGGAGCTGCGCGTGGGGCGCGTGCTCGCGCTGACCGCCACCGCCACTCCGGAGGTTGCCCGGGACGTCACCGAGGGCTTCGGCATTGCCCGGTGCGATATCGTCCACACCGGCTTCTACCGGCCCAATCTCAAGCTCTACGTGACTCCCTGCCCAGGGGCACAGCGGAGGAGCCTGCTCTCGGAACGTTTGAGCCAACGTCCGCCGGGGCCGGCGATCGTTTACGTCACGTTGCAGCGGACCGCCGAAGACGTGGCGAGCTTCCTGGGCGACTGCGGCCGTCACGCACGGGCCTATCACGCGGGCATGGAATCGGGGGAGCGCGACAGCGTCCAGGACGAGTTCATGGGCTCCGACGCGATGATCGTGGTGGCCACGATCGCCTTCGGCATGGGCGTCGACAAGGCCGACATCCGCTACGTCTATCACTACAATCTTCCCAAGAGCCTCGAAAGCTACTCGCAGGAGATCGGCCGGGCCGGCCGCGACGGGAGGGAGTCGATTTGCGAGCTGCTGGCCTGTGCCGACGACGTGGTCGTCCTGGAAAACTTTTCCTACGGCGATACGCCCACAAGCGAAGCGATCGCGTCGCTCGTACGCAGCGTGCTCGGCCGGGGCCCGGTCTTCGACGTTTCCGTCTCCGAGCTGAGCTTCGACCACGACGTCCGGCCGCTCGTCGTGCGCACTCTGCTCACGTATCTGGAGCTGGACGGCGTGATCCGGTCGACCGGCCCGTTCTACACCGGCTTCAAGTTCCAGCCCCAAAAGACGTCGGAAGAGATGATCGCCCGCTTCGACCCGCGGCGCGCCGACTTCCTCCGGCGCGTCTTCCGGCACGCGCACAAGGGGCGAACGTGGTTCTCGCTCGACGTGGGCGAGGTCAGCGAGACCATCGGGGAGCCGCGCCAGCGCATCGTGGCCGCCTTGGGCTACCTGGAAGAGATCGGCGATCTGGTCGTCGAAGCCTCCGGCGTGCGCGAGGGATACCGGCTTCAGCAGGTCCCCGACGACTCGGACGCGCTTCATCGCACGCTCGCCGACCGCTTCGAGCGACGCGAGCAGCACGACGTGGATCGCGTGCACAGCGTCCTTCAATACGCGGAGCACGACGGCTGCCTGACCCGGCGCCTGTTGGCCTACTTCGGCGAGGCTCGCGCCGATTGCGGCCACTGCGGTTGGTGTGAAGGCGTGCCGCACCGGTCGCTTCCCCCGCCCAATTACGAGCCTCCCGGCGATTCGGAAGTCGACGCCCTGCGCCGACTCCGGGCCGAGGGTCACCAAGCGCTGGCAACCTCACGCCAGCTCGCCCGCTTCCTTTGCGGACTCTCTTCTCCGGCAACCACCCGCGCGCGACTCCGCCAACACGCCATGTTCGGCATCTTCCATTCGGTGCCGTTCCATCAGGTACTGGGCTTCGTCGACAAGCACGCGTGAGGCCGTTTCACTTGCCCGTCTTCAACCGCCACCCCGGGTTGATCTGGGGCTTCTGCCCTTCCGGGAGCGGCTCGGTGAGCTTGGCGTAGAGGTCGGGGCGCCGGGCGCGGAGGTAGCGGCGGCCGCTCGATTGGTCGAGCTTGTCGGGCGCGACCGGGCACGATCGCCCCATTCCCCTTTGGAAGAATATCTTCCCTACGGGTCCCGCCCCCCAAAGGGCCGGTTTGATCGCTTGTTGCGGGGTGAGGTCCCAATTAACACCTCGCGCAAGTGCGCTAGGGCCCCAGCGCACGTGCGCTCGGGCCCCATGGTGAATGCGCTGAGGTTCCAGGGGGAATGCGCGCGGGTCACAGGCCACCTGCGCGCACGCCATGTCGCGGGCGAAACGGCCTTTTTGGACGCGCGCTCGGCGCAACACATGGGGTGGAAAGGACTTGGATTTCCGGGCCACACTCGAAATTCCTGCCCAACAATTCGTTTCGACATAACTCTTTTCTCGCCAACGACTTGCAATCGGTGGCCGGGGCCTTTGTTGGACGCTTGGACGGGCTTTTTGGGCGTCTGACGGGCCGCCCGTTCTCGGTCTAACGTGGTCGAGCATACCAGGTTAGCGCCGAGCCGCAAGGCCGTTTCTGGACATGCCGCATCGCGTCCAGCTTGCCGCGCCGGGCGGCCGTCGACCGCGCGACGCCCGGATGCGCCCTGGGGAAGCTATTTCGCCCAAAGAAGAACTTCCATGCTCCGACGGTAAGACGCGTAGGGTGCGTGAAACGCACCATTCTCTCCGGGCCAGCAAATATGGTGCGTTTCACGCACCCTACGCCTGTCAGAGGGTAAGCCGAGCCGAGAGAGGGAGCATCACGCCAACAGGCCGTGCGCCTCCTTCAGCTTGTCGACGATCGCCAGCCGGTTGGGGCACGTCTGCTCGCACAAGCGGCATTCGGTGCAGGCGCCCGCGCGCTGATCCTCCGCAAGGCCGGCGTAGTACTCCCGGGCGTCCTCCTGGTGGCCGTAGTTCTTGTAGTACATCCGGAAGCGGAGGACGTCGGGGATGCGAATGCCCTGGGGGCAGGAGGGGATGCACGTCTCGCACATCCGGCAGTAGTCGTCGGTGCAGGCGGCCGCGTAGTGCTCCAGGAGCCGGTGGTGCATCGCCGTGAGCTTGCCGGTGACCGCGGCGCAGTCCTCCACCACGTCCTGTAGCGTGCTCATCCCCACCGCGGCAGCGCAGACGTTGGGGTTCTTCAGGAGCCACATCAGCAGCGCCTGGTACAGGTTCTCCTTGCCGAACTCTTCCAGTTCCCGCAAGACCCGGGCGGCCCGGGGGTTGGACGTGTCCTTGGCCCAGTTGGGCACAAAATGGCCGGTCATCGGCTTCATGCAGAGGACGCCGACGTCCTTCTTCTTGCAGAACGCGAACAGCTCTTCGACGCTGTCGCGATCGAATCGCTCGGTCCACTTGGCCAGGGCCATGTAGTTGTAGGGCTGGAAGACGAAGTCGAGCTTGTCCTGCTCGACCAGCTCCCAGTGCGTGGCCGGCACGTGGCAGCTCAGCCCGATGAAGCGGATCTTGCCCTGCTCGCGGAGCTTGAGGGCCCCTTCATAGAACGCGTCGTTCCAGCGGCCGTGGGAGAAGTAGCAGTCGATGCAGTCGGTCTGAAAGCGCTTCAGGCTGGCCTCGCAACGCTCGATGACGGCTTCGGGGGTGTTGCGGGGCGGGTCCGGCGAGGTGAAGATGATCACGCCGTCGCGGCGGCCTTTGAGCCCCTTGCCCAGCAGCTCTTCCGTGTCGTGGTAGCCGTAGGAGGTGGCCACGAAGTTCCCGCCCAAGTCGAGAAGCTTGTGGACGATCGCCGGCAGGTCCTCGCGGAACTGGTTGAACCGCACGGGCCCGAGCATCCGCGACTTGAGCCCGCTGGCGCAGCCGAGTCCGATCTCCGAGATCATCAGGCCGGTGCGCCCGAAGCGGCGGTATTTCATCTCGCCCTGGGCCGGGCCGGCCGACGCGGTGTCCTGGGCGCTGGTGAGCGCCGCGCCCACGGCGATGGCGGAGCCTTTTTCCAGGAACCGTCGTCTTGTGACCGGCGATTCTTGACGTTCGCTCATGGCATGTCTCCTTATCGGACGGCCTTGATCGGACCTGGGGGAGCACCTGGGAAATCGGTTGCCCGGTCGCCGGCGCTTGGGACCGACGCTTCACGATGACCCGACCTCCGGCCGCCTATCCTGCCGCGCAAGCCGCGGCTTGTCAACGAGAATTCGGCCCCGCGCCGGGTGCCCTTACGGCCGTAGCTCCCGGCGTGAGAAAAGCTTGACTCCCACCCTCGGATCTGGCAAGCTGGGACGCGAAGGAGACCTTGGATGAGAACGAAGTTGCGAGGCCTTGCCGTGGTAGCCCTCTTGGGTTTCGTCTTCCCGCAAGGCGTGCGGGGAGCGACTCCGTCGGAGCAGGGCAAGGCCGAAGCGGGGCCGCCCGCCCGCAGCCGGGCGCAGATCGAGGCCGATTGGCTTCGCCAGGACGTGGTCCGCAATCTCCCGCCGGGGCACAATCTTCCGGTCGTCCGGCCCGAGGAGGACGCGCCCGGGGCGTGCGACGGCGTGCGCAACGGCAAGTACGGGTTTCACACGGCCCTCGAGAAGGAGCCCTGGTGGCAGGTCGATCTGCTCAAGTCGCTGCCGTTGGAGGAGGTGCTGATCTTCAACCGCTGCGACGGCTCGCAGGGGCGGGCGCTGCAACTGAGGGTCCTGCTTTCCGACGACGGGGAGACGTGGGACAAAGTGTACCGGCACGACGGCTCGATGTTTCTCGGCCACGGCGACAACAAGCCGCTCTCCGTCAAGCTCACCGGGAAGAAGGCGCGGCTGTTGCGGATCCAGTTGCCGGGCGAGACGTATCTGCACCTGGACGAGGTGGAGATCTACCAGCCCGGCGGCCGGCGGAACATCGCCCTGCGCAAGCCGGCCACCGAGAGCAGCGCGAGCCCATGGTCGACCAAGAGCACGATGGTCTCCGTGCTCGACGAGACCGCGGCGAAGCCGGGCACGCAGCAGAGCGAGCAGGAGACGCCCGAGCCCGCGTATCCGATTGCGGAAGTCGTCCGCCGCGGCTTGCTCTTGGCTGAGAGCCTACGAAAACTCGGGGCCGAGGTGGCTCCCGAACTCGAAACGCTTCAGGGGGTTGCGGCGCGGGCCGGCGAGTGTCCTGAGGATTTGCCTGGGGAGCTTCGGCGAGATCTCTACTTCCAGGCACGCTGGGCGGTTCGCAAGATGGCCTTGGCCAACCCGCTTCTGGATTTCGACGATCTCGTGCTGGTCAAGCGGACCCCGGCCTGGTTCACCGTCTCGCCCGGGTCGCGGACGTACACGCACATGTGCGACCAGTACTACGGGTGGTTCTCCCGTCCGGGCGGGGGGCTGTTCGTGCTGGAGGACTTCAAGAGCGACGCGCCCCGACTCCGCTGTCTGACCGAGCAGTTGCCGCCGGGCAACATCATCCGGCCCGAGATCTCCTACGACGGCAGCAAGGTGCTGTTCGCCCACGCGAAGCACTATCCGGACGTGCACGGGATGGTCGACAAGCTGGACAAGTCGAAGATCCCCGAGGACGCCTTCTACCACCTCTACGAGATGAGGCTGGACGGCACGGGCCTGCGGCGCTTGACGCGGGGGAAGTACGACGATTTCGACGGCCGGTATTTGCCCACCGGCGACATTGTCTTCCTTTCCACGCGGCGGGGGCAGCACATCCAGTGCGGCCGCCAGAGCGCCCAGGCCACGATCGGCACGGAGCTGGGCGACTCCTACGTGCGGTGCGGCGGCGGGCCGTATCGACCCGTGGCCGTCTATACGCTCCACGTGATGGACGCCGACGCCGAGAACCTCCGCCAGATCTCGCCGTTCGAGATGTTCGAGTGGACGCCCAGCGTCGCCCACGACGGCCGGATCCTGTATGCCCGCTGGGACTACATCGACCGGATCAACATGCCTTACATGAGCCTCTGGTCGACCTTGCCGGACGGAACGGGTGCCCGGGCGGTGTTTGGCAACTACACGCGCAGCCCGCACTGCATGTTCGAGCCCCGGGCGATCCCCAACTCGGACAAGCTTGTGTTCACGGCCTCGGCGCATCACGGAAACACGGCGGGAAGCCTCGTGCTCTTGGACTTAAGCAAAGGGTTCGACGGCGACCGGCCGATGACGCGGCTTACGCCCGAAGTGCCCTTCCCTGAGATCGAAGCCTGGCCCAACACCTATTTCGCCAACCCGTATCCCCTCTCCGAGGAGCACTACCTGGTGACTTGGAGCAACAAGCCGCTCACCAATCCGGGCGACGGGGCCGGGACGGCGGCGATGGGGATCTATCTGTTCGACGCGTTCGGCAACCTGGACCTGATCTACCGCGATCCGGCGATTTCGTGCATGTACCCGCTGCCGATCCGGGCGCGTCCGAAGCCACCGCAGCTTGCGCCGGTTGCCAAGCACGACGCGAAGGAAGAGGGCCAAATGCTCGTGTTGGACGTCCACGAAGGTTTGGCGACGGTCCCGCGGGGAACCATTCGCAAGCTGCGCGTGGTGGGCGTCCCGGCCAAGACGCACCCCACGATGGACTACCCCAAGATGGGCCTCACCCGCGACGACCCCGGCAAGTTCGTCATGGGGACCGTGCCCGTCGACGAGGACGGCTCGGCGCATTTTCGTGTGCCCTCCGGGGTGATTTTTTTCCTGCAAGCGCTGGACGAGCGGGGGATGGCCGTGCAGACGATGCGGAGTGCCACGTACGTGCAGCCGGGACAGAGGTACACGTGCGTCGGCTGTCACGAGCCGCGGAACACGGCCCCGCCGAACGGCTTCGCGGCGGCGGTCGGGCGCGAGCCCTCGAAGATCCGTCCCGGCCCGGAAGGCTCCTGGCCGCTCGATTTCCAGGCACTCGTGCAGCCGGTGGTCCGGACGCATTGCGTCGGCTGCCACAAGCCGGGCGCGGAGGGAGCGGAGTTCGATCTGACGGCGGAGAAGTCGTACGACTCGCTGGTGGGCTACGGCGAGCCGAGTCTCGCCGCGCACGTGATGAGCCGCTATCGCCAGGGCTTCTCCACGGCCGGGGCCTGCGCGGCCAAGATGAGCCCGCTGGTCGCCCTCATCGACGGCGGACATTACGACGTCAAGCTCGCCGCGGACGACTGGGAGCGACTCACCACCTGGATGGACACCTACGGCCAGCGACTCGGCTCGTTCAGCGAGGATCAAGAGGACCGGCTCCTCGAGCTCCGTGAGAAGATGGCCGCGATGCTGGCGGATTAGGCGGCGCATCGACGACCCGGTGAAAGCGCCGCTTGCGAGTTCGCTTTGGATGTTCAGGCGATCCTACCCGATGATCTTGCGAGGTCCCCTTTCTTGGAAGGAGAAACGTCGTGACTGCGAGACTTCTTGTTGCACCTGCCCCCGCGCTTGTTTTGGCGTGGCTACTGACGACTTCGTGCTCCGCAACGCGCGCCGACGAGGCGCCCACCCTGGAGCCCTTGCTCCGCGTCGTCGACCTCAACGTGGGCGAGCAATCGGAGGTCGAGCTCTCGAACGGGAAGACCGCCACCGTCAAGCTTCTGGGCTTGGAAGAGATCCGCGATACGTTGCGCAACGCCGTTCGCGAGGCCCGTGTCACCGTCGAGGTCAACGGGCGGAAAGCCACGCTCGTGGCGGCCTACTACCGACTGCCGGTCACGGTCGGCGACGTTCAGATCGACTGCGCGGTGACCAAGGGATGCGTGCAAGAGGGCAAGAACCCGTGGGAGCTGGACGCCGACGCCCGGTTGCGGCTGTGGCCCGCCGGCTCGCCCTGGATCCGCCCGGGCACGTTCACCTATCCGGCGGTCCAGCGGTGGTTTGCCAGCGACACGCAGATGGCCAACGACCCGGTGCACGTCGACGGCGGCGAGATCCCGGCCAACAAGTCGATCTACTACCACTGGGGCCTGGACATCGGCGGGACGGAGGGCATGGTCGACGTGCTGGCCGCAACTGACGGGATCGTGATGTCGGCGGGAACGGAGGTCATCGACTCCGACGAAGACCGCTCACGGATCAGTCCGCGCTACGACGTGATTTACGTCCGCGACGCCCGGGGCTGGTACTGCCGCTACAGCCACCTGTTCTCGATCGAGCCATCGGTCAAGCCGGGAGCCAAGTTGAGGCAGGGCCAGAAGATCGGCGTGCTGGGCAAGGAAGGCGGCAGCGGCGGCTGGTCCCACGTCCACTTCGACGTCAAGGGCCCCCAGCCCAGCGGCCGCTACGGCATCACCGAAGGCTATGCCTTTCTCTGGCAGGCGTATCACGCGGAGCGGGGCACGAAGCTTCAGGCGGTGGCCCGACCGCATCACGTGACCTGGACGGGCGACGAGGTCACGCTCGACGGGACCCGCTCGTGGAGCTCGAAAGGCTCCGAGCACATCAAGAGCTATCAGTGGATCTTCAGCGACGGCACCACGGCCGCGGGGCCAAAGATCGCTCGCCGGTACGACCGGTCGGGCATGTACAGCGAGGTCCTCAAAGTGACCGACGACGAAGGCCGCATCGACTACGATTTCGCCGTGGTTCAGGTAATCGACCGGGACAAGCCGGACCAGGTTCCGCCGTCCATCCATGCGGTCTACTGGCCCACCTTCGACGTCAAGGCGGGCGACGAAGTCACCTTCAAGGTCCGCTCCTTCCGCATCGGCCGCGATGAAGGACACGAGGTGTGGGATTTCGGCGACGGCAGCCCGACCGTCCGGGTGCAGTCCGACGGCAACGCCGTCAAGCTGGCCAAGGACGGCTACGCGGTCACCACGCATCGGTACCAGCGGCCGGGCCACTACCTCGTCTCGGTCGAGCGCACCAACGATCGCGGCCAGACGGCCACGGCACGCCTGCACGTCCGGGTCGACCCACAATGAAGACCGACGATTGGGGCCCGGCTGTGGGGACGGCAGCCGCAAGTAGACTCCGGGATTCCCCGGAATTCCCCGCGTGCCAAGCCCCTTCAAACGAGATAGAATCCGCAGATAGCGCACGGTGCCCAGGGAAAGCCGGCAAACTCCCTTGGGATTGCCCAGCTTCCCCCAGTTTTGCCGGTTACAATCATCTTGGGCGACGATAAAATCAGAGAGCGACAGAGGAGTCTCCTTCCCTTCTTTCCCTCAAATGGTGGTGCGGGCGCCGGGCCGGCTCGGTTCGGAGGAAGTTGCATGCGGCGACGCGTGGTAGTCACTGGGTTGGGATGCGTCACCCCGCTGGGGGCGGACATCCGGCGGGTCTGGAACCGGCTGGTCGAAGGCCAATCCGGGGTCGGGCCGATCACGGTGTTCGACGCTACCCAGTTCCCCGTCCACATAGCGGCCGAGGTCCGCGACTTCGACCTTGCCGAAGTTGACGAAGACTCCGTGGAATGGGAGAACCACCCGCGGCAAACCGCCTTCGCCGTCGCGGCCGGCAAGAAGGCCGTCCAGAGTGCGGGGCTCGCGGCCAATGGCGTCGACCCCCTCCGGTTTGGGGTGTGCCTTGGGTGCGGCGAGACCTACCCGGATTTCGCTCGATTCGGCCAACTCATGGCCGCCTGCGTGAGCCACGGCCAGTTCGAGTCGGGCACGTTCGTCAGCGAGGCACTTCGCGACGGCTACCTGAGCTCGGAAGTCCCCTGGGAGCCCAATCTGCCGGCCTCCTACCTGGCCGGGATCTTCGATGCCCAGGGGCCCAACGCCAACTACACGGCGGCCTGCGTGTCGAGCACCCAGGCCGTGGGGGAAGCGACCGACATCATCCGCCGCGGCGAGGCCGATCTGATGCTCGCCGGCGGGGCGCACAGCATGATCCATCCGTTCGGCCTCACGGGCTTCCTCCGGCTCGCGGTGCTCAGCGCTCGCAACGATCCCACGGCGATGCGCCCGTTCGACCGCAATCGTGACGGCTTCGTGGTCGGCGAAGGAGGCGCCGTGGTCGTGCTCGAGGAGCTGGAGCACGCCCGAAGGAGGGGAGCGGAGATTTGGGGCGAAGTGGCCGGCTACGGCTCCTCGCAAAACGCCTTCCGGATCACCGATTCCCACCCGGAAGGACGCGGTATCTCCGATTGCGTCCGGGCCGCGCTCTCCCAGGCTCGACTGAACCCGGACCAGATCGACTACATCAACGCCCACGGCACGGGCACGGTGGAGAACGACCGGGTGGAGACTTTGGGTATCAAGAAGGTGTTCGGCGAGCACGCCTACAAGGTGCCCGTCTCCAGCACGAAGAGCATGGTCGGGCACCTGACGACCGGGTGCGGGGCCCTGGAGCTGGTCGTCTGTCTGATGACGCTCCACAGCGGCGTCGTCCACCCCACCATCAACTACGAAACGCCCGACCCCGACTGCGACCTCGACTACGTGCCCAACACCGCCCGGGAAGTCTCCTGCCGGCACGTCCTCAGCACCAACTTCGGCTTCGGCGGCCAGAACGCCGCGCTGGTCGTGTCCCGGTGCTGATCGCGCGAGCGGAAGTCCTGGCGAGGCAGGGCCTTAGACCGAGACGAGAGTGCAGTGGTCAGGGGCCGGGGCTGCTCGGGTTGGGCGGAGGCCGGAACCTCGCTAGACTGGTATCGGTACGGTCGCTGGTGGTTTATTGGGCCAGCCCGTCTTGGCGGCTTGTGCCGGCGCTCGGCGCGGGTGTTCGAGCGCTCGGCGCGGGTGTTCGAGCGCTCGGCGCGGGTCTCCCGACCCCGCCGAGACGTCGACCGTAGGTCTCCTCAAACTGCGGGGGAGACCTGCCGTCGCCGTTGGTGGCTCGGTCAGGAGACGGGCCACAGCGCGCGGAAGCGGCCAGGAGACGGACGCCCGGACCACCCCCGGCGAGGAGTAGCATGCCTGTTGGGACAACGAGGTTTGGCTTGCCTCCCCCACCGCGTCGATTTCGATCGCCGGGGAGCTTGGGCCGATATCTCCAGCCCGCGCTGATCTTCTTCCTCCTGGCGCTATTGGCCGGCGTCCTGGTCGGCCTCTACGTCCCGCCCACTTGGACGGTGGAGAAGATCAGCCTCGACGTCGCCGAGGACGAAGAGGGCCGCCTCTTCTACGTGGTTGAAGGCGATCGCGTCTACGTCGACCACGCCGTGCCGATTGACGAGTCGGAGCTGAACCGAGAGCGGATTGGCAAGCTCAACTCCGCCGGCGGGTCGCCGGGGGTGACCAAGCAGTACATATGGGAAACCGGCCGCGTGGACGGCGAGCCGGCGCGGCTCTACTTCCAGTTGGTCGCCAAGCGCCACTGGCGCTTCTGGTCCTTGTTGCCGGCCGTCGTCGCCGTGGGCCTCTGCTGGATCACCCGCGAGCCGCTGATGTCGCTGGTGGGCGGGATCCTCGTCGGCGCGTTGATGCTGGGGCGATACGACGTCACCGACGCCGTGTTCGTCGAGAACTTCGCTACCAAGAACGCGGCCGGCGTGCTGCTCCTCTACCTCTGGCTCTTGGGCGGGCTCTTGGGCGTGTGGAGCCGCACGGGCGCCGCGCAGGCGTTCGCCGAGCTGATGACGCGGAAGTTCGTGCGCGGGCCGAGGACCGCCAAGCTGGTGGCCTGGTCGCTGGGCGTGATCTTCTTTCAGGGCGGGACGGTCAGCACGGTGCTCGTGGGGACGACCGTCAAGCCGCTGGCCGACAAGGAGGGCGTCAGCCACGAAGAGCTGGCCTACATCGTCGACTCCACGGCCTCGCCCATCGCCTCGCAACTGGCGTTCAACGCCTGGCCCGGCTACATCCAGGCGTTCATCTTCGTGGCCGGGATCCCGTGGCTGGCGACCGAAGAGTTGCGGATACGGTTTTTCTTCATGAGCGTGCCGTTCTGCTTCTACGCGATCTTCGCCGTGACGTTCACCTTCCTGCTGAGCCTCGAGATAACGCCTTTTCTGGGCCGGCGGATGCGGGCGGCCATCAAGCGGGCGCGCGAGACCGGCCAACTCGATCACCCCGACGCCGAGCCGCTGGCCGCCAAGGAGCTCCATACCAGCCACGTGCCCGAAGGCTACACGCCGCACGTGATCGATTTCTTCGCGCCGCTGGTTGTCTTGATCGGGATCGCCATCGGCACGTTCATTTTCAAGGGCTCGCCGCAAGTCCGCTGGGCCTTCGGGACGGCACTCCTGCTGGCCATTGCCCTGGCCCTGGTCCGCGGCATGCGGCTGAAGACCCTCGTGGAGGGCTTGACCGACGGGCTCAAAGGCGTGGTGCTCGGCTCGGTGATCCTGCTGTTGGCCGTCACCATCGGGAACATCAGCAAGGACGCGGGCGGCGGAATCTACCTGGTCGAGCTGCTCGGCGACCGCGTCCCCTACTGGGCCCTGCCGGTGATGCTCCAGATGCTGACGATCGTCATCGCCTTCTCCACCGGGACGAGCTGGGGCACGTACGCGGTGGCCTTCCCGCTGGCCATGCCGCTCGCCTGGGCCGTGGCACAAGCCAACGAGCTTGCGCATCCGATGTTCTTCATGACCATCTGCTTCGCCGCGGTGATGGACGGGAGCGTGTACGGCGATCAGTGCTCCCCGATCTCCGACACGACCGTGCTCAGCTCCATGTGCTGCGGCTGCGACCTGATGGACCACGTCCGCACCCAAATCCCCCAAGCTTCCGTCGCCGCCTTAATGGCCGGCGTCTGCTGGACGGCGGTGACGGTGGTCTTCTGCTAGGCGGGGTCGGCACGAGCCCGTATCAACGAAAAGCCAGAGCTTGCCCGGGCTGGACAAGTTCCGGCTTTGACTTCTCGAAGCTACCCGGCCAGGACTTGAACCTGGAACGAGGGAACCAAAATGGCTCCAAGGGTGCGAAACCGCCTGGAAACAACCCCGGAATTGCCTATGTGGCAAGGGCTTACGTCGATCGGCTTTCCGCGGGTTTTCGGGGAAAAACGGGCGGTTTGGCAACAGTTGTGGCAACACTCAGCGCTTCGATGGGCTTGCGGTTTTCAGCGGAGCGCGGCAAACTGATCGACTGACCGGGCGGCCGGCGCGATAGCTACGCGTCGGCCCACGCGCCGGGAGCTGGCTTGGCTTTCCAACCCTGCCAGGCCAGCTCACCCGGCGGTCCGGCTTGAACGGAGTGACCAAGGGTTGGAAAGGGTTGGACCATGCCAGACGCTTCTCTCCTTTCCTCCGAGCCCTCGTCTTCCGCAGGGGGCAACAGCCGCAAAGCTCGATGGATCACGGCCGCCGAAGTCGTCGCGCGGCGGCGAGGAATCACGCAAACGGATCTGAATAACTGGATCTTGCGTGGATTGCCCGAGTCTCTCGGTGGGGGAAAGTTGAAGTCCAAGCCGGACAGAGAGAATTCGGCCCACCGGCTCTATGACTTGCGGCGGATCGAGAGGATTGAAGATCAGTTGGAAGAAGGCCCCCGGCTGGACCACCACAAACGCGACGCATGTGACGCGGCGCAGACGAAGGCGATCGGATTGCTTCAAGGGCGATTTCGCGAAACTGGCGAGCTGATGCCCAGTGCCGAGGTAGCAACCGAGGTCGGTCTGGCAGAGGGGACTCTCAGGTGTACGCCAGCGTGGGCCAAGTACCGGCGGGCTCGCCGTTCAATCCAGGAGAAGATATGGGCCCGGAAGCGCAAGGAGTTCCTCGAGCTGGTGGACGAAGAGGTCCGCAGCTCCGGCTGCTATCCCGCCGTCGAACCGCTGGCAAGGTCGCTTCACATCGGTCCGAAGATTCTCCTTGAAGACAAGTCCGTGAAGAGACGTTACGAAAGGGCGAAGCGCCGGAGGCGTCCGTTGCCTCGCGGGAAGGGGCCAAGCCCGAATGTTGACGAAGCGATCGAATGTCTTCAGAGACAAGTCCGTGAAACCGGGCACCTGCCCAGCATTCCGCGTGTTGCGTCGCTTGTCGACGTGAGTCCGGGGACGCTTTACGGGTCACGTCGATTCATGACCGCGTACCGCAACGCGGGCAATGAGGCTGAGCCGGCTCCGAAACAGAAGAAACAGAACGCCACCGAGTTGAAGGCGATTGAGCTACTCAGGGGGGAGGTGAAGAAGGGTAAGATCCCCGCGAAATCCTGGATTGCGAGGAAGCTGGGCATTCGTCCGAGCAACATCGGCCGTAGGGATTGGCCGGCCTTCATGGAGGAATACGACCGTTTGGTCCTTCGCCGCGCAACCGTCGATGGCCGAGACGGGCAGGGTTTGGTCGACGCCCGACATGTGGAGGAAGAGTTCGGCTGTGCGTGGAGCATGCTGAATCACTGGGAGGAATACTGCCCCTGGCTGGACAGCAGAAAGCTCGATGTCTTCCTGGCCCCTCCAATAGCCAGGCCAGGCCGCCACGCTGCGGAGAAGCTGAAGCACTATTCGCGGACGGACCTGGAGACGATCGTCAACCGACAAGAGCAGGCGAAGCAGGCATCGGAATCGGGCAGCGCGTACGAAGACGGCTTGGGGGCCTGGATACCCGAGCCCGAGACGGCGAGGCGTTGCGAAGTGCCGCTTGTCCGTCTCACCAGTCTCCGATTGCATCACAGGGCGAAGCTGGGTGGCGTTCGCGTTCTTCGCCTATGCTGCGGAAAGAGGCAGTACGACTTTTGGCACGAAGGCGACATCCCGCAAGTGAAGAGGCTGCTGGCCGAGGTCTCGGCCGGAAATGGCGACGGGAAGCCGCCGACGCCAGACGAGGCGGAGGCTGGCGAAGGTGCCGAGGACAAGTTGACCCCGCCGAAGCCGCCCGCGGCCGAGACGACGGACACGCCCAACGACCCGGGGGCTGGTGGGGGGAAGGAAGCCGGGGCGGCCGAGTTGAATCCCGACGACCCGATCGACGCCCAGGTGATCAAAGTTCTCCGGGCAGCGGGCGTCTTGACCATGGGGTTGCGTTTGACCGTCCCAAACAGACGGAACCTGATTCTGGGCGACTGGAAGGCCCCGCCGCACAACAAGAAAGACACGGCTCTCCGAGACGACCTGGCCAGCCAATTCCCTTCTCTTGCGATCGAACAACGCGACAAGAAAGACGGTTCCAGGAAGGCCGGCGAATACGCCCGGAGGGGACAACGGTTGCTCAAAAAGCTGAAATCCTGAGAATTATTCAGCCTTGTTTTTCCGAGGTGTTGTCCCTGTTGTCCCTCGCCGTTGTCCCTGTTGTCCCTCCCTGTTGTCCGTTGACGTGTTGGTCCCTTCATCCGGTAGTCTGATGCGCTGGCAATGAACCAGCGGAGAGGGCCGGATGCCCGCCAAACGAGACCAACGAACGACCCCCCCCAAGACGGCCGATAACGGTTCGCGCCCGAAGCACACCCGACGCCCCCAGCGGCCGGCTGGCCCAGGGCCCGGCGGGTCGATCCAGGCGGGGGAAGTGCTCACGCTGGCCGAATTGAAACGTCGTCTGGGCTGGGGGGAGCACGCGGTCCGTCAGGCGAGACGGGCCGGGCTTCGCCTGATCCCGTTCGGACGCGAGAAGTTCGCGCTGGGCTCCGATGTGCTCGCATTCTTCACGCGATTGGGCGAGCAACAGCCCGGCCCCGACGGCCAGCCCCGGGAGGCAGACGGTTGACGGAGACCGCACGGAGGCCCCGGGCTGCGGTTGACGATCGCGTAGCGATCCTGGAGAGGGTTGCCCGGCGGAGGGACCTGACGACGACGGAGCGGCTGGCCAGCCCGCCCCAGCGGTTCATGACGCTGCGCACGGCGAGCGGCTACAGCGATCTTTCCGTGGATTCGCTCCGGCGCTTGGTTGAATCGGGCAAGTTGACTGCCCACCGGCCCGTGCGCGGCCGCGTGCTGCTCGACAGGATGGAGCTGGATCAAGTCATCCTCGGCAGCACAACGCACCCGCGGACCGGGCGCGGGATGGTCCGGCCGCGGCAAGCCGCTGGGGAGGCGCTCGCCGCGGCCGAAATGGGGCGGGGCCCAAGACGGGGACCGGAGGATGACCGACCATGACCGAACCGGCACGGAGGGGCGACGTTAGCGTGGTGCGCTGGTGGCAGAGCCTCCAGCCCGTCTTTCGCGACCCCACAATCGGCCCCGCGATCAAACTGGCGTTTGGGTGGTTGTGGTGGAATTCCGGGGGGGAGCCGGGCAAGCTCGTGGTGTGTACGTCAGTCATCGCGGCCGAGCTGGGAGCGCAGCGCGAAGCGGCTTGCCGTTGGCTTCATGCGCTGGAGGATCGGAACCTTATCGAAATTGTGGATTGGGATCGGGCGACGGGCATGGTCCATCTCTACACGAACGACCCGGCTTGCGGGGTGCGCTCCCGACCTCAGCGTCCCGATCCGCAAGCCGCGTTCCCCTTCCAGGAGGAGGCCGAGCCGGAGGGGGCCGGCACGGTCTCGATACCCCTCAATTCGGAGGGCGTAACAGAATGCGGGCATTCTGTTACGCCTCAAGACGATCGCCCCAATGGGGGCGGAGGGCGGGGAAACCCCTCGTCAAGAAATCGTCTATCGTCACCGTCACCGTCTTCGTCAAGAATAAAAGACGATAAAGGATCGTCGATCGACGAGGGGGACGGGGGACGGGGAACGGGGGACGACCAGGGAGAAGTGGAGGGGGAGTGGAAAGCAGTTCGGGAGGAGGCTAACCGCGTAGCGCAGAAGCTGTGGCCCGCTCGCGACTGGAGTGGGAGCCCGCTTCCCGAAGGCGATCGGTCTCTGATCCTCAAGGTGGTATGGCTCTCGCGTAACACGCTGAGCGCGGAGTGGCTTTGGGATGCGGTGGAGGGCGTGGTCCAGGTTCGGCCGACCAAGGCCGCCGGGTATCTTTACACGTGCCTTGGGAACGCCTGCAAACGCCAAGGCGAGCAGTTTAACCGCTTACTCGCCGGGGTGGAGCTTCCCGAGGCGTTATTGAGACCGAGAAACCGATGACCATCCAAACGAAGTTACCGTGTAGGGAATCGGCCCGATACCCGCGAGAAGGTACCGAAGAAGGAACACCCACGCATCAGTTCGACGTGGCCGAGGGCTCCGGGCAGACGCGGCGGGCGGCCAGCAAGTCGATCGCGGGCTTTGCCGGCGACCACCGGGAGAGAGTGTTGGCGTTCATTCAGAGTCGAGGGCAACACGGGGCGTCCGACGAAGAGGTCTCCGAGGCGTTGGGCCTGAAGCTCGATACGAGCCGGGCGCGGCGGTGCGAGCTACGAGACGCGGGCGACGTGATCGACGGCGGGGGCAGGCGTCGGACACACTCCGGTAGGCTGGCCGTTTGTTGGGTCGACGCCGACCAGGCCGGGACGTCCGAGGGGCCGGCGCCCGTCGATCGACCAGCGACACCGGCGGCGGCGCCCGCGGCCGAGGCCGTCAACGCATCGGCCGGCGAGCGCTGCCCGCGCTGCGGTGGGTGTCGATTCGTCGACGTGCCGATCCACCGCGGCCGGTCGGTCCGGCGCGATTGCCGGAGGTGCGGGCTGTTTCTCGCGTTCGTTCGTTGGAACGGTAGGCCGGTCAAACCGAAGCGGCCCGGGAGCGTGATGGCGCGTCGGGCGGCCGGCGAAACGGGAGGCATCGAATGATCTACTTAGCGTCACCCTACTCGCACCCGGACCCCGCGATCCAGGACCAACGATTCCAAACCGTCTGTCAGGTGGCGGCCGGGATGCTCCGCGCCGGGAAGCTCGTCTTCTCGCCGATCGCCCATTCGATTCCCATCGCCGAACACGGCGTCCCGAACACCTGGGCCTTCTGGTGGGGGGTTGACCTGGAGATCCTCGCGAGGTGTGACGAGGTGGTCGTGTTGAAACTCCCGGGCTGGGATCGAAGCCAAGGAGTCCAAGCCGAGGTTGCCCGGGCCCGCGCGTTGGGCAAGCCGGTCTCCTACATCCTCAGCGAATGAGACGGGCGGCGGTTCAGGGACGTGCCGATCCATGCTGGCCGATCGACGAGGCGTGACTGTGCAAAGTGCGGGGCGTTCATCGGGTTCACCGTCTGGGGGGGAGCGCCGGTCAAGCCGAGGCGGGCCGGGGGCGTGATGGGCCGACGGGCGGTCGGGGGGGGTACCGGACCCCGAAA
>Ga0307378_10003646_pt1 | contig 22405 bp, 19 predicted proteins | sample UN1MG_FD_202238 | JGI IMG/M metagenome (GOLD analysis project Ga0307378, IMG submission 202238) | Soil microbial communities from Risofladan, Vaasa, Finland - UN-1 | ecosystem: Environmental > Terrestrial > Soil > Coastal area > Acid sulfate soil | place: Finland: Risofladan, Vaasa | collected...
CGCAACATGCATGTCCCCTCCCCCCTTGGGGGGGAGGGCAGGGAGGGGGGTGCAGATTACCGGCTGACGACCAGCCGCCGCGTCAGCGATCCCGCGCTCGTTTCCAGGCGGTAGAGGTAGACGCCGGAGGGAATTTCCACGCAGTTCCAGGACGCCTCGTGACGCCCGGCGGTCGTCTCGGCGTTCATCACGGTGGCCACGCGCCTGCCGGCCAGGTCGTAGACGGCCAGTTCCACATGGCCGTCGGCGGGAAGCGAATAGGCGAAGCTCACCGCCCCGCGCGCCGGGTTGGGATAGGCTTCTTCGAGTGTCAGCCGGTACGCCGGTCCTGGGAAAGTCACCGCCTCCGTGGGGCCGAAGCGGCTTACCGTCCCGTCCGAGTCGGTGACCTCCAGCCAGTAGACGTAGCTCAAACCGGCCTCTGTATCTCTGTCCAGCCAGCGGACCGCCGAGCCGGGAAGCGCGCCGGATACCGCCTCCGGTTCGCTCTCACCAGTTGACCGCAGGACGTGTAGACCGGCGGGAACGTCGCCGGTGATTTCCCAGCCGACCAGGACCCCCTCGTCGCGAACGTCCGCAAAGATGTCCGCGTCCTCCAGGCCGACCCCGAGCTGGTTGTAGAAGACGAAGTTGGGTTTACCATAATCCCAAGGGTTCGAGGTTAATCCCACGGCCAGGTCGGGTGAACCGTCGTTGTTCAGGTCCCCGAGGTCTGAACACACTGCATAATAGTCCGGCAGCCAGAGCAGTTCGGGATATGTTTCCAGTCCGCCGCCGTTCCAGAGGTACATGTGTATCGTGCCAAGGTCCGAAAGAAACATGTCCGTGTGACCGTCCAGCGTGGCGTCGCGGATGCTGCAGGAACAAACGTGGCCGTACAACTCGGATTCCCAACTGGGCGAGGTGGGGAGGCCGGAACCGTCGCCGTAGTAGACGTCGGAGTAGAAATCCAACCAGTCGTCGGCGCCGCAGATGCCCTTGAAGAGGTCGAGGATGCCGTCATCGTTAACGTCGCCCCAGAGTGCCACCTGGCATCTTCCGGGGGGTGGGTCGTTCTTCCAAATCGGCGTCGTCTGGATGACGCCGTTTACGTTCTCATAGACCCGAACGTAGGACCCGTAGCTGGCTACGGCCAGGTCCAGGTCGCCGTCCGCGTCGTAGTCCCCCCAATCTGTCGATACGCCCATTTCATGTCTAAACAGCAGGGGCTCGTCGGTCAGGACGCCGCCCTCGTTGGTATAGATCGCGACGTTGTGAACATGTTGGTCGGTCATCGCCAGGTCGGGGTAGCCGTCGTCGTTGTAATCACCCAGTGTGAGACCATCGTACACGGCGGAGGGGTCGTACATGTGGGACCAGGAGGGCGTGGTCTCGAGGCCGTTCCCGTCGTTGTAGTACACGTGAAGCTGATCGCCGCCACAGACCAGGTCCAGGTCGCCGTCCAGGTCCAGGTCCCCGGCGACGCAGGAGTAGGAGCCCTCGTCCAATCCCGAGGTCCAGCCCGGTGCCTCCGACAGACCGTCCCCCTCGTTGTAGTACACCACGTCATAATCGTAGGTGGCCGTGATGTTGTTGGCGGCGTAGAGGTCCAGCCGGTCGCTCCAGGTGTAGTCCACCTCGACGGTCGCCCCGTCGGCGGGGGCCGCGCCCAGGGCGATCCATCCGTCGTGCGGGTCCTCGCAGTACTCGTCGAGACCGAGGACCCGTCCGTTGACGCGCACCTCGGCAATGTCGCGCGCCGGAATGTGGTCGAGGTTGAACACCTTACAGTGACCGTCGCCGGTGCTCGTCTCGCCGGTCTGCGTCACCCAGCCGTCCCCGTTAAAGTCGCCGAGGACGATCCAGTGCGTCGAGGCCCCGTCCTCGCTCGTCCAGTCGGGGGGGATGGAATAGGGAATCCTGTCCACCGCGACGACGGGCACCAGGACCACCACTAGCATCGTTAGTATCTTACGCATGGCTTTCTCACCTCTATTATGAGGTATCTCTACCTCACCGTAACGAGACCCGAGATGGGTTTTCCATCCCGAGCTGACCGTGATTCACCGGCTCACGACCAGGCGCTCGCCGAGGACCAGGTAGATATGCACAACCACCTCTTTTTTCTGGCGCGATTTCCAGCGTCCCCGGGCGAACTAGTGTTTACCTCCGATGACTTCGTTTACCAGTACTATCCTTTTCTCCCTCAAAAGAACTTCTATATCCATGTCTTTTACAGACGGCGCCGAATCGAAGTAGGCATAAAAGGCCCGTTTGAGCACCTCGGCCAGCCCCCTGTCCCTGAGATGAAGTGCCAGCAGACCGTAGCCGCTGGCTAATTCGCTCTTCAAGCCGAGCAGTATCTCGCGTCCGTCAATTACCAGAACCTTGCCCGGCACCTCGTCAATGATTTTTACATCAACGTTATCGTAGTCCCTGTAAACGTTTGTAATGACGTTTACCAGGCTGTGGTTCAGCTTCCCGAGCCCCGCTATTGAATGAAACTTCACCTTTCTTTTTTGTAGCGCTTCGGTAAACTCGGCTTTGTATTTTATTAAAGATTCCTCCATCATCTTTTTCTTCGCGCCGCCCTGTGCCTTCTCCAAGACGAGGTCAACCGCGAAGAGCACTATTTCCTCCTTCGCGTTAGAAACCAGTCTCGTGAGCTCCTCTTGAATTACGAGAGGGTCTTTCATTACCTTGACGTAATCAATCTTCTCCCCGGCTTTCTTCGCCTTTCGGTAGAGCTTGCTCAGGGTATCGCCGACCTCGGTCAGGCTTTGCTGGAACGTCTTCGCTTCCTGGGCGAAGTTTTTCTGGGCCTCCTCGAGGAGCATTTTGGGAGCCACCGCTTCGTAGAGCTTCCGGCCGGAGTTGAGCTGGATGCACCCCCCCTTGGCCTCCAGGGAGTTCAGCACGTCGTAGGCCTTCACCCTGCTCAGCCCGGCCAGTTTTCCGACCTCCGCCGGGGTGCACTTCTCTTTTCGCAGGAGGGCGAGATAGGCCTTGACCTCACTCTCGGTGAATTCGATGTATTTCAGCATCTCGTGTATCTTCTTGTAGTCCATCAGGTTTTTCCTTCGCAAATAGTGTTGTCCCGACAGTGACAACGATAGTGTATAATTAATCCCCTGTCAAGGGTGTTCTGGGGAAAAATATAAAAAAAGGCGGGTCCTCGGGACCCGCCGTCCGTAGCTCACCGACCGCTTCGAGGTGCATCATCCTTCGTCGCGTATATACGGACCGGAGGCTACCTTACCTCGCGTTGGATACCAGGGATACGGCGCCGGCTTTCCACCAGCGGATGCGGTCGCCGGACATGGCGGCGGCGACAATATCGTCCGTCCCGTCGCCGTCCAGGTCGGCGGCGTTCACCGCGTAGGCCCCGCTGAATTCAGCGTCCACGGTGTGCGAGTACCAACTCGACCCGCGACCGTCAACATTCTCCCACCACCGCACGGTGTTGCCGGTGGCCGAGGCCCCGATAATGTCGGCGTCCCCGTCGGCGTCGAGGTCGGCGGCGTGGACGGCGCAGATGGCCAGGCTCTTCTCGATGGAGTGCAGGTTCCAGCTCGTTCCGGAACCGTCGGCGTTCTCCCACCAGGCCAACAGGTTTTCGCCCACCCCGGCGCCCACGATGTCCGTGTCGCCGTCGGAGTCCAGGTCGGCGGCGAAGGCGCAGTACGCCTCACCCAGGGCTTCGGCCAGCGGGTGCCCCGTCCACTCCGAACCCCCGTCTATGTTCTCCCACCAGACGATTCCGCACGTGGTACACGACGCGGTGAGGATGTCCGGGTCGCCGTCGGAGTCCAGGTCGGCCGCCTGGACGGAGTCGACGCCCTCGCAGTAGTAGCTCACCTTGTGCTCGGCCCAGTCCGACGCGCGGCCGTCCAGGTTTTCCCACCAGACGACCTCGTCTACCAGGTGGCCGGAGCCGAGGACGTCGAGGTCGCCGTCGGAGTCCAGGTCGGCGGCGCACACGGAGGTGGCGCCCCGCAGGTCGTCGTCCAGGATGTACCGCGTCCAGCCCGCGCCGGAGCCGTCGTTGGTCCACCAGGCGACCGTGCTGGAGTCCCAGGAGGCGCCGATGACGTCGGGGTCGCCGTCGGAGTCCAGGTCGGCGGCGTTGACCGACATCGCGCCGGGGAAGTCGTCCTCCACCACGCGGGTAAGCCACCGGGCGCCCGTTCCGGCGGTGTTCTCCCACCAGAAGAGGTCGCCCGCGTACCGGGCGGCGCCGAGGATGTCCAGGTCGCCGTCGGAGTCCAGGTCTACGGCCGCGATGGACCGCGCCCCGTCGAAGTTGTCCGCGACGGGGTACCCCGAATCGGTGAGGCCCCGGCCGGCCATGACGGTCGTTATCAAGGCGATGATGAGCTGTGCGTAGCGGGAAACCATCATGTCCCTCTCCGGGGTCGGCTGCGGTGTCTATCAATAAAAGCAAATATCGTTCCGGGCCGGAGGGCCGTCGGTCCGCGGCGAGACGCTGGTTCGTATCATCTTGTAAATGCGCAAGTTGCGGAATAGAGTCGCCGCCGTTAGCCGGGTGAACGCCCGCTCGGTGGAGCGGAAGTCGGGCGTTCTGACGCAGCAAAATGGTTGCTCGCCGGTCGAGCGGCCCGGGTGAGGTCGTCCTCCGGTCATAACGTATAAGCGGACCGATGGGTCCGCCGGTTCTTCCCCGTATCACGGAAGGGGGGTTCTGCGCCGGGTCGTGCAGTTTTACGGATGCAGCAGGGGAGCGACCAGGGGTCGGAGGGCGCCCTGCAGCTCCCGGTCCCGGGGGGTGAAGGGATCGGAGGTGTGGGAGTCTATGTCTATCTGGCCCACCATGACGCCGGAGTGGAAGATTGGGGCCACTATCTCGGCCTTCGTCGCCGCGCTGCAGGCCAGGTAATTGCTTTCCCGGGTCACGTCGCCGACGACGACGGTCCGGCGCTGGGCGGCGGCCCGTCCGCAGACGCCTCGACAGAATGGAATCCGCGTGTGCTCCGTCGCCGCCCCGGTGTAGGGTCCCAGGACCAGCTCCCGGTCGTCGTCGGGGTTGACGAGTCGGAAGTTCGGTCTGTGGGTCGGCCATCGCTAATCGCCGGTTCCCGGGGGCTCTTCCCTGTCCCCGACCAGCGGCTCCTCCTCGCCGTTGCCGATGCTCGCCAGTTGCCACCAGTTACGCGAGTCCTTGAAGCCGCCGTAGGGGTTCTCCTCGCCGTAGAAGACGAAGCCGAGGATGATCCCCCGGTGCCGGGCGAAGGGGTAGAAGTCGTCGAAGGAGGCCCAGACGTTGAGGGCGATTTCCCCGGCTTCGAAGTCGCCCTTCAGCACGTCCCGCACCTGGCAGCGCAGGACGTGGCCCCAGCCGTGGCTGGTGCGTACTCGGTGTCCACCTTAATCACCAGGTCGGCCCCCGCCCATTCGTCGGCCGCCCGCACTGCCGGGAGCGCGAGCAGAATCGCCGACACGGTCAAGAGTGCTCTTTTCGACATGGTCACGACCTCCCGGCCCACCGCGTCCGATTCGTTCACTCGCAAGACCGCCGGCGGGTTCCCCCGATTTACCCACCCCTTTAATAGTCCGGGTTTCACACCCCGTCAAGGGGGTGCCGCGGCGATGCGGTTCTCGCCTGTCCGGTCGGTGTGGGGATCGTGCTCGGGAAGCTCAACTGCAATTTTATCCGGTTGAAATGCGGAAAGTTACGCAAGACGTACACCTTCGGTGCGCCTGCAGATCGGGTCTGCGCTTCTTATCTGATTGATATTTTAAGATATGCGCCGAGTGTAAAAAAAAGTTGACTTGACAAAACCCCCTATGTTAGGGTGTAAATGGGAAAAGTGATTCGCGGGTGAAATAAACAAAGCCGGACGAAGAAAAAACGATGCACCTGAGCCCGAGAAACGTGTACCACGGCGAATTCACCTACAACAAACCCAGCCGGGTCAGCTCCCGGCGACTCGTCATCCGCTCCATCCACGTCGCCTGCCGTCACCAGAAACTGATCCACGACATGCTCGGCTTCCACTACGACGGCGGTGGAGGCTCTTTTTCCGTGACGCCGTGCTGAACGAAGGGAACACCGTTCTTTGGTGCTCCCTTTTTTTGCGAGTGTTCGGTTGATCCGCCAATCAACCGGAGAAGTGCCCGGGACAAGAGTTTCCCAACATCGGGGCACATTGAAAGAGGGCATCCAGGCCGCCACCTGAATGCCCGACCCCCTGGAAGTTCCCTCAGTCGTCCAAGACCGGAAAGAACTCTACAAGGAGGCTTGCATGCGCAAGTATAGCACAATCCCCACCGCTTTAACCCTCATTATCGTGGGGGCCCTCGCCGGTTGCGGCGGGGAAGAGAACGGTGAGCCGTCGGAGGTCGTCACCCTCAGCGTGAACGGCTCCACCACCGTGACCCCCATCATGCAGAGCGTGGCCGAGGTGTACGAGGCGGCGGACCTCGAGGTCTCCGGCACCGGCTCCGGCGACGGCATCACCGCCCTCATTGACGGACGCACCGACGTCGCCATGGCCTCCCGGAAGATGAAGGACAAGGAGAAGGAAGACGCTGCGGCAAAGGGCGTCAAGCCCGTCGAGGTCGTCATCGCCCGCGACGGCATCGCCATCGTCGTCCATCCCTCCAACACCGTCTCCGGCCTCACCCTCGAGCAGGTCAAGGATATCTACCTCGGCAAGATCACCAACTGGAAGCAGCTCGGAGGTCCCGATGCCGAGATAGTTCCGGTCACCCGCGACAGCTCCTCCGGAACCTTCGAGGTCTTCGAGGAGCTCGTCATGGACAAGGAGCCCATCGTCCCCGGCGCGGTCACCCAGAACTCCAACGGCACCGTGCGCACGGCCGTGGCGGGATCCGAGGGCGCCGTCGGTTACGTCGGCCTGGGTTACGTAGACAAAACCGTCAAGGCCCTGGCCGTGGATGGCGTGGTCCCTTCGGAAGATACGGTCAACAGCGGGGCCTACAAGATCGCCCGCGACTTGAACCTTTACTATCCCAAGGGCGCCCCCCAGGCCGTGCTCGACCTGGTCAAATTCGTCCTGAGCAAAGAGGGACAGAAGATCGTGGCCGACGAGGGCTTCATCCCCCTCTAGGCCGCTTCTTTCGTGCAAGGATAGAAAAACGGGGCGAAGAACATGACCAGATTCACCTCCGAAACCGTCGTGAAGCCGCTGCTGGGATTCTTCGCCCTGTTGTCCCTCGTCTTCCTGGCGGGCATCCTGGTGACCCTGTTGACCGAGTCGGGCCCCTTCTTCGGGGAGTACGACCCCCTTAAGTTCTTCACGGGCACCCAGTGGTACCCGACCCTCCAGACGCAGAACGAGGCCGGGGAATGGGTGTCTAATCCCCAGTTCGGTCTCCTCCCCCTGCTGACGGCCTCGCTCCAGGTGACGTTGCTGGCCCTCGTCATCGCCCTGCCGCTTTCCCTGGGCGCGGCGGTCTTCCTGGCCGAAATCGCCCCGCCGGCGCTCAGAGAAATAATAAAACCGCTCATCGAGCTCCTGGCGGGCATCCCCAGCGTCGTCTTCGGGTTCATCGGCATGGTCCTCGTCGCCCCCTTCATCAAGGACCTGTTCGGCATCCCCATCGGTCTCAACGGGCTCTCCGCCTCCATCGTCCTGGCATTTATGGCTTTCCCCACCATCACCAGCCTGGCCGAGGACGCCATCTCCGCCGTGCCCCACGATCTCAAAGAGGCCTCCCTGGCGATGGGCGCCAACCGTTGGGAAACGGTGAGCCGCGTCATGGTCCCCGCGGCCCGTTCGGGCATCTACTCGGCGGTCATCCTGGGCTTCGGACGCGTCATCGGTGAGACGATGACGGTGCTGATGGTTGCCGGCGGCGGCGCCGCACTGACCATCAACCCCCTCTCCCCCCTGAGGCCCATGACGGCGACCATCGCCCTGGAGATGGGGGAGGCGGTGCAGGGAGGGCCCCATTACCACGCCCTCTTCGCCCTGGCGCTTCTGCTCCTGGTGATAACCCTGGCCTTCAATCTCCTCGCTGAACGGATACGGGGCGGACGGCAGGAACTGCAGAGATGAAATTTTCCCGAAAATTCCGGCAGGGTTTCTGGTTCGCCATGTCCGGCGTTTCGATAGTCATCGTCCTGGGCATGCTCGGCCTGGTTATCGGTTTCATCATCTCCAAGGGCGCCGATGTCATCAGTTGGGAGTTCCTCACGGACGTGCCGCACAAGGCGATGACCGAGGGCGGCATCTGGCCCGCCATCCTCGGAACCCTCCTTTTGTCCCTGGGCTCCATCGTCTTCGCCCTGCCCCTGGGTCTTTTCGCCGCGATCTACCTCGTCGAGTATTCCCGGGACGGGAAGCTGCGTCGCTGGATCCGCGTCGGCGTCAATTCGCTCTCCGGCGTCCCATCGGTGGTGTTCGGCCTGTTCGGCCTGGCGCTCTTCGTGAACTTCCTCGGCTTCGGCGCCTGTATTCTGGCGGGGAGCCTGACCCTGGGCCTGATGGTCCTGCCCACCATCATCCGCGCCACCGAGGAGGCGCTCAAATCCATCCCCATGAGCTTCCGGGAGGCCTCCCTGGCCCTGGGGGCCACCCGGTGGAACACCACCGTCCGGGTGGTGCTCCCCGCGGCCGTCTCCCAGATTCTGACCGGGGTGATTCTGGCCGTGGGACGCGCCGCCGGCGAAACGGCCCCCATCATGTTCACCGCCGCCGTCTTCTTCACAAAACGGCTGCCCACCGGTCTTTTCAGCAAGGTCATGGCGCTGCCCTATCACATATACGCCCTGATGACCGAGGGCACCCATCCCGTCGAGCAGACGGCCATGGCCTATGGAACCGCCCTCGTCCTTCTGATGCTCGTGCTCTTGGTCAACGGTGCGGCGATATTCTTCCGCATCCGGGCCAGGAAGGGGAAGAAATGGTAGACGTGCAACTGACGCATCGGGAAACCAGACCGGAGGAGATGGTGGCCAAGGTTACCATCGAGGGGCTCGACCTCTGGTTCGACGACGCCCAGGTCCTCAAGGGCGTCACCTGCGCTATCCCCGAGAAGGCGGTCACCGCCATCATGGGGCCGTCGGGCTGCGGGAAGAGCACCCTCCTGCGCGCGATGAACCGCATGCACGACCTGACACCGAGCTGCCGGATTCGGGGTAAAATCAGGCTCGACGGCCGGGACATCTTCGAGGAGGGAACCGACGTCTACGAGCTCCGGCGGCGGGTGGGGATGGTTTTCCAGCGCCCCAACCCATTTCCGAAGAGCGTCTTCGAGAACGTGGCCTACGGCTTGAAGATACACGGCGAACGCGGCCGAGCCGCGCTGGAGCAGGCCGTGGAGAAGGCCCTGCGGGACGCGAACCTGTGGGAGGAGGTCCGGGACAAGCTTCACCGGTCGGCCCTCGACTTATCCGGCGGCCAGCAGCAGCGCCTGTGCATCGCCCGCGCCCTGGCGGTCGAGCCCGAGGTGCTCCTCCTGGATGAGCCGGCCAGCGCCCTGGACCCCATTTCCACCGCCAAGCTCGAGGAGCTCATCGAAAAGCTGCAGGACGACTACACCGTCATCATCGTCACCCACAACCTGCAGCAGGCGGCCCGCGTTTCCCAGTACACGGCCTTTCTGATGCTGGGAGAGCTGGTCGAGTTCGGCGTGACCGACGAAGTTTTCACCTCTCCGTCCGACCACCGGACGGAGAACTACCTCCGCGGCATCTTCGGTTAAAGGTCTGAAAATCCGTTTCAAGGACGGAAAAAGACGCCCGCCGGGGCTAAAGAGGTGTCCGATGCTTTATAAACGGTTGGAAGCCCTGGGCTCGCGGTTGATGGAGATGGCCGAGCTCACCCGGTCCATGCTCGACGATTCCCTCAAGGCTCTGGAAATCCTGGATGTGGATTTAGCGACCCGGGTCGCCGATGTGGACGAGCTCCTCGTCAACCAGATGGAGACCTGGAACCTGGAGGAGGCCATCCACGTCATTACCCTCTTTCAGCCCATGGGCAAGAACGTCAGGCAGCTCGTGGCCGTCATCCTCATAAACCGCGACCTCGAGCGCATCGCCGACCACGCGCAGAACATCGCCAACCACGCGCGCTATCTGGCCTCGCCCGAGGGTGAGCCCGAGTCCGGGGCCGCCTGCGCGACGCTCGGAGTGATAGAGCTGCCCCGGGAGCTTCTGAACATGGGGGAGATGGCCCGGAAGATGGTGGCCGACAGCCTGCGGGCCTACAACGACGAGGACGAGGAGCTGGCCAAGCGCGTAATCGCCGGCGACGCGGAGCTCAACGACCTGACCGCCCGGACGGTACGGATACTCCTCGGCAGGATGTCCGGCGGGTGCAGCGACGGGGAGTCGGGCGACGGGCCCGGGCTGACCGAAACCTGCTGGCGGCTGGCCCTCGTCGCCCGGAACCTCGAGCGTGTCGGCGACCACGCCACCAACATCGCCGAGAGCGTGCTCTTCGTGGTGGAGAGCCACCTGCACCTGCACCACAAGCACGAGATAGCGAAAGAGCTGGCGAGAATGAAAGAGAAGAAGCGGCGTCCGCGGGGGGATGGATAACCGCCCGTCCACGCTCCGCGGCGTCGTAGCCGTAAAGTCGCATAAAGCCTGAATCTACCGTTGCCTGTAACAAACCCCAACCTGGAGGTAAAGACAGTGCGAAAATTACTTGCCGTTCTCCTGGCCCTGACCTTCGCCGGCACGGCCCTGGCCGGCGTCACCGTCTTCGACGACGACTTCTTCAAGGTCAAGCTCGGCGGCTACTTCCAGTTCCGTTGGGACTACGATCTCCAGACCAACGTCACCGACGGCAACGCCTTCGGCGAGCTCTACTTCAAGCGCGCCAAGCTGGAAGTTTCCGGTGACATCGGCGACTACTGGTCCTTCAAGCTCGTCGAGCAGGTCAAGGACCGCGCACACTTCAAGGGCCTTTCCCTGGACACAACGGACTACGACATTGATGACGACGGCACCCCCGATTTCACCTACGTCTCCGGCGTCACCGCCAGCACCGCGAAATACCTGCAGTGGGAGCTCGAGGAGCTCTACCTGACCTTCAAGCCGGTGGACCTGTTCAGCCTCGGCTTCGGTCTGCAGAAGCCGGCCGGCTCCTGGACCTACATGCTGTCCAGCTCGGCGCAGCCCTTCATTGACCGGCCCCAGCACGACGCCTGGTCGCCCGATTTCCAAGAGGGCGTCGTGGCCGGGCTCAATATCGCCGGCGCGGAGAAAGGCACCAGTTACCTGAACCTTCAGCTCGGCGTCTGGGAGAACGACAGAGCCGGCTGGGGCGGAGAAACGGGCCCGGGGAACGACCCCGACCTCACCGACATCAACTTCTCCGTCTACGCCGACAGTTCCTTCATGAAGGGTATCCACCTGGGCGGCTTCCTCTACATGGCCAACGACCAGGACCTCGGATACATGGATCCCGAAACCGATGCGGATGTCTACACCGGTGTCACGGGCTACGGCGCCCACGCCAACTACACCCACGATTACTTTTACGCGGGCCTCGAGTACGTCGGCGGGAGCATCGGCGTGTCCAGCTCCAAGGACGCCGACGGCGGCTCCGTTGACGCGGGCGACGACTTCGGCGTCATGGGCCTGGCCGTGGACCTGTTCGGACGGCTGCCCGTGGGCGGCGACTTCCTCGATTTGGTGGAGATCGGCGGCCGTTACGACATGAACGACACCGATGACACCCTGGACAACAACGGCATGAACCAGTTGACCATCGGCGCCAACCTCTTCTTCACCAAGGATCACTACGCGCTGTTGCAGCTCAACTACATCATGCAGATGCCCGAGGACTCCGACGTGGACGGCAACTCCTGGATCAAGGCGCAGTTGCAGCTCAAGTTCTAAAAAAAGGACCGGGGCTCACGGCTGTAAAGGGGTTCCCCTCTGCACATAAAGGACGACCGGTTTAATGATTGAACTCCTTGGGGCGGTCGGTCCGACGCGTGATCAAGGGAGACAAGACACCCTCGTAGGGGCCGACCTTTAGGTCGGCCCGCGGGCGGGTCTGAAGACCCGCCCCTACGTCATCCAACCTGCCTGGATGTCGCTTTCGTTTGTGCGAGATAATCAACTTCCCGGGTTGATAACGGGGCTGCGGAGTAATAGAATCGTGTCCCCTCACCCGTCAGGAGGTCAGCCCTTGCACTACGTCCTCATAGAATGCGGCGTCAAGTGCCCCAAGTGCGACAACCCCGTCCCGCTCAACGGGCCCTGGGAGATCGCCCACTGCGCCCACTGTCAGGCGGACTTCGATGTCCCCCACGAGTACTGGATAGACATCTTCAAGGACATCCTGGACGACGAGAAATCCGGGGAGCTCAAGACGGGCGAGGGCAGCAACTCGACCATCTGGGGCACGTTCAACACGACGCTCATGTACGCGAACCAGGTTCCGTACTGCCTGAAATGCGGGACCGATTTCCCGGAGGCCGCCTTCAAGCCGGACGCGGGCACGCTAGCGTGCGCCAAGTGCGGCGAGACCGTGGAAACCGCCCCGCCGCCGGGCTGGTTTTCGAGCCTCAACCCCCGGCTCCTGGTGGGCGCGTCGCTGAGCGTCGCCGACGAGGTGCAGCCCGAGGGCGTCTCGGGCCCCGTGGCCTTCACCTGCCCCAAGTGCGGCGGCGCCCTGGTCGTGGACGGCAAGGACCGCCTGGTGCCCTGCCAGTTCTGCAACGTGCAGGTGTACCTGCCCGACGACCTCTGGCTCAGGCTCCACCCGGCGAAGTCCAAGTCCAGGTGGTTCGTGGTTTTCGAGTAGTTTGAGGGCTTACCGGGCGGACGCCGGTTTGCATTGACAAACCGGACGCTCTATCGTAGTGTCCCCCCGGTTTAGCTCTTTCGATTTTCCACCGAGGCGGTCGTGGAGATTCGGGTCCCTTGGGGAAAAGGGGAGCAGACGGTCGCGCTCGAACCTGACCGGCTGGCCGGTGTCGTTCACCCGAACGAGGTTGATTCGGGCGACGAATTCGAAACGCTGCGCCGCGCCCTGGCCGACCCCATCGGCACCGTTCCCTTCGGCGAGTTCATCGGCGCCGGCGGAGAGATTCTCTTCATCGTCAACGACGGCACGCGGCCCACCCCCACCGCCAAGGTCCTCGATATAATCGAGGGGGACCTGGCCGGCATTGAGCCCTCCTTCATCATAGCCACCGGCGTCCACCGCGGTCCCACCGAGGAGGAGCTCCGCTTCATCTTCGGCCGCCACCTCGAGCGTTTCCGCGACCGGATCCACGTCCACGATTCCAAGGCCGACGCCGAGATGGTCCACATCGGCACCTCGTCGTCTGGCACCGAGATGTGGGTCAACCGCCTGGGGGTGGAGGCGGACCGGCTGGTCATCATCGGTTCCGTCGAGCCCCACTACTTCGGCGGCTACACGGGCGGCCGCAAGGCCTTCCTGCCGGGCATCGCGTCTTACCTGACAATCGAACAGAACCACAAATTCGCTATGAATATCCGGGCTCAGGCGCTGGCCCTCGACGGCAACCCGGTCCACGAGGACATGATTGACGCCCTGAAGGTCATCGCCGAAAAACCGATTTTCTCCATCCAGACCGTCCTGGACCGCGACCGCAAAATATACGCCGCCACCGCCGGGCACATCCACGAATCCTTCTACGCCGCCATCGAACGGGCCAACGAGGTCTTCTGCGTAGAGATTCCCGCCAAGGCCGACGTGGTGGTCAGCGTCGCTCCATACCCCATGGACGTGGACCTCTACCAGTCCCAGAAGGCCCTGGACAACGGCAAGCTGGCCCTGGCCGAGGGGGGTATACTCATCCTGGTGTCCAAGTGTCGCACCGGAATCGGCCACGAGACGTTCTACGAGCTCCTGAGCTCCTGCTCCACCCCGAAAGAGGTGCTGGCCCGCATCGAGCGGGGCTACGTCCTGGGGTACCACAAGGCGGCCAAGATGGCGGAAATCGGCCTCTGGGCGGAGATGTGGGCGGTCACCGAGCTCCCCGACGACGTGGTGCACAAGTGCCTCATGCGCCCCTTCGCCACGTTGCAGGCGGCGGTGGACGAGGCCCTTTGCGCCAGGGGGCCCGACGCGAAGGTGCTCTTCCTCGTGGACGGGAGCATCACCGTGCCCCTCATCCCCGACGGCAAACCTTCCTGACGGCGGGATCGTGTGGGCGGGTTCCGCACCGGCCTTCAGACGGACTCGTGCGAGCTCCTGACGGCGGGGTCGAGGGAACGGGACTCGATCGTTTAAAGTGTTAAATCGGCGGTTTGCGCCCCAGTCGGCCTTACACCTGAGTACTTTCATCCAGTTGGGTCGAAGATGAAATCCCGGTCTGCGGGGTACAGAAAGCTTTACGTTTCACTCTCGACACCCGGACCGACGGCGAGCCGCTCGGGAGGGTGTGTTTTTTTCGTTTCCCGAATTCCGGGGACGGCGGAAGAGTAACCGGCGCAGGGCGTACCCTGTGCCTTTTAATTGGAGGAACCGATGGCCATCAGCCGCGAGGAGGCTCTCGAGTACCACAGCCGGGGCAGGGCCGGCAAGATAGAGGTCGTTTCCACCAAGCGCTGCCGGACTCAGCGCGACCTGTCCCTGGCGTACACCCCCGGGGTGGCGATACCGTGCCTGGATATTGAAAAGGAGCCGGAGAAGGTCTACGACTACACGGCGAAGGGCAACCTGGTGGCCGTCGTCTCGAACGGCACGGCGGTACTCGGGCTGGGCGACATCGGCCCCGCCGCGGGGAAGCCGGTGATGGAGGGCAAGGGCGTCCTCTTCAAGCGCTTCGCCGACATTGACGTCTTCGATCTGGAGGTTGACTCCAAGAACCCCGAAGAGATCATCCGCACCGTGGAGATGCTCGAGCCGACCTTCGGGGGGATCAACCTGGAGGACATCGCCGCCCCCGACTGCTTCGTCATCGAGGAGGAGCTGAAGAAGCGGATGAGCATCCCGGTCTTCCACGACGACCAGCACGGGACGGCCATCATCTCAGGAGCGGCGCTCCTGAACGCCCTGGAGCTCAACGGGAAGGACATCGGCCAGGTCCGGCTCGTGGTCTCGGGCGCCGGGGCCGCCGGTATCGCCTGCACCAAGTACTACATCACCCTCGGGGTGGACCCGGCGAAGATCCTCCTTCTCGACTCGAAGGGGGTCATCTACGCCGGTCGCAAGGAGGGGATGAACCCGTACAAGGAGCAGTTCGCCGTTGAGACCGACCGGCGCACCCTCGCCGACGCCATGGAGGGGGCGGACGTCTTCCTGGGCCTCTCCACCGCCGGGCTGGTGACCCAGGACATGGTGCGGTCCATGGCCTCCGATCCGATCATCTTCGCCATGGCCAACCCGGACCCCGAGATAACCTACCCGGACGCGAAGGCGGCCCGCGACGACGTAATCATGGCCACCGGCCGCTCCGACTATCCGAACCAGGTGAACAACGTCCTGGGGTTCCCGTTCATCTTCCGCGGTGCCCTGGACGCCCGCGCCACCGACATCAACGAGGCCATGAAGCACGCCGCCACCAAGGCCCTGGCCGACCTGGCCAAGGAGGACGTGCCCGATTCGGTCTGCAAGGCCTACGGCGTCGAGCGGCTGAGCTTCGGGCGGGAGTACCTCATCCCCAAGCCCTTCGATTACCGCGTGCTCATCTGGGAGGCCTCCGCCGTCGCCCAGGCGGCTTTGGAGTCCGGCGTCGCCCGGGTCAAGCTGGATATTGACGAGTATAAAGAACGGCTCGAAGCCCGTCTGGGCAAGAGCCGCGAGATCATGCGCCTCGTGATTCACAAGGCCCGTAAACATCCCGCCCGCCTGGTTTTGCCCGAGGGCGAGGACGACCGCATCCTGCGCGCCAGCGCCATCATCGTGGGCGAGGGAATCGCCAGGCCCATCCTCCTCGGCCGGCGCTCCGTCATCGAGGAACACATCCGTGAGCTGGGCCTGGACCTGGGGGACGTGGAAATCATCAACCCGCCCGAATCCCCCAATCTGGACTCCTACGCCGAGGAGTATTTCAAGCTCCGGCAGCGGAAGGGCAGAGCCCTGGCCCACTGCCGAGAGTTGTTGCAGCTGGGGCGTGTGTACGGGCCGATGATGGTCCGGATGGGCGACGCCGACAGCGTGCTGACGGGGATAACCACCTACTATCCGGAGACGATCCGTCCGGCCATCAGGGTCATCGGCACCGATGACGGATTCGGTATCGTGGCCAGCATGTTCATGCTCATCTTCAAAGAGAAGGTGTTTTTCTTCGCCGACACCACCGTGAACATTGATCCCAGCGCCGAGGAGTTGGCGGGCATCGCCCAGCTCACCGCCAAGTATGTCAAGAAGCTCGGCTACGAACCTCGTATCGCCATGCTCTCCTTCTCCAACTTCGGTAGCGTGGCCCACGAGAAAACCCTCAAGGTGAAGCGGGCAGTGGAGATTGTCAAGAGGGCTGTCCCCGACCTGAAGATTGACGGGGAGATGCAGGCGGACACGGCGGTGATGCCCGAGCTCCTCGAGAGCACCTACCCCTTCGCCGACCTGCGAGGTGGGGCGAACGTCTTGATCTTCCCGGACCTGCAATCGGCCAACATCGCCTACAAGTTGTGCTCGAAGCTCGGCGGCGCCGAGGCCATCGGGCCGATCCTGATGGGGCTGAATAAATCCGCCCACATCCTACCCCACAGCTGTGAGGTGGACGACGTGGTGAACATGGCGGCCATCGCCGTGGCCGAGATTTAGGTAAAGAAACCGGGGTCCTGCCAAAACTGACGAGTCGGTCTCCCTTCGGGGTTGGCCGGCTCGTCACGTTCTTGGCGCAGGTTTGGGACGTTGTTTGGATGCCAATTGAGAATTTGTATATTTAAATGGTGACGTATTGACTAACCTCTCGGGTTTTGTTTAAGTGACATTACCTTTGTTTTATGTGGTTTTTTTTGTGCAAACCTAGTGTGAATTTATTCACACAAAGGATGGATGAGTATTTGCTTTCGCTAAGGAGCATCCATGAATCCCAAGGACGTGGAACGGTTTCAGCAAATAGTCGGTAGAGAGAATGCGCGCACCAGTCCGGCCGATCTGTACGTCTACGGCTCCGATGCATCGGTGCATTTCGCGAGACCCGATATCGTCCTCATGCCCGGTAACATAGATGAGATCCAGGATATCCTTCGCTACGCCAACTCGTGGGAGATTCCGGTCGTGCCCCGCGGGGCCGGAAGCGGCATGTCGGGTCAGGCCGTCCCTATCGACGGCGGAATCGTCCTCGACATGAAACGGATGAATCACATCCTGGAAATCCGGCCCCAGGATATGCTCTGCCGTGTTGAGGCCGGGGTGGTGGACGACGACCTGAACCGGGCGCTGAAGCCCTACGGATTCATGTATCCGCCGGCACCGGCTTCGAGCCGGATCGCCACCATCGGCGGCGAGATAGCCAACAACGCCAGCGGCGTCCGCTCCGTCAAATACGGGGCGACCCGCGACTCGGTCCTCGGGTTGAAGGTCGTGTTGGCGTCCGGCAAGCTGGTTGATATGGGCACACTCACCCACGTGGAAGCCACCGGGTATCAGCTCGCGCGCCTGATAGTCGGTTCCGAGGGAACCCTGGCCGTGATCGTCGAGGCCACACTGAAAATCGTCCCCATCCCGAAATACCGCTGCCTCGGTATCGCATGTTACAACAGGCTCGAAGACGCCGGCCACGCCATCACCGAGATCATCTGCAGCAGATGCTCGGCTTCCATGATCGAATTGATGGACAACGTCGCAATCACGGCGGTCAACGAGACACTGAAGTTGGGTCTCCCCGATGTGGAGGCAATCATCCTCTTCGAGGCCGACGGTATGTTGCAGGTGACGGTTGACGGGGAGCTCGACGCTATAAAGGCTGCATGTGAGAAGCACAACGGCTTCAACATCGAGACGAGTTGCGACCCCGATGAACGAAGCCGGATCTTCGCCGGTAGGAAAAAGCTGTTTGCGTCGCTGTCGCGCTACAAGAAAGGTTACGCCTGCACCTCCCTGGCCGACGACATGGCGGTGCCCTATTCCAAGATGGCCGAGATGGCCGGAAAGATACACGAGGTAGGCGACCGGTACAACGTGATCATGACCGCCTACGGTCACTGCGGCTCGGGATGCATGCACGCCAAGATCCTCATGGACCCGACGAAGAAGAGCCAATGGGAAGACGCCAAGCGCGCCGTGGCCGAAATCTACGAGTACGTCAACTCCGTGGGCGGCACCACTTCGGCCGAGCACGGAATCGGTCTGTCGAAGGCGCCCGCCTTCAAGCTGGAGAAGGCCGACAGCCTGGAGCTGATGCGGGCCATCAAGCGGGTTTTCGACCCCAACAACATCCTCAACCCCCACAAGCTCTTTGATGCCCCCGACGATTGGCTGACGGCAACAGAACTCAGGTATCCCGTAGAAAGCAGGTGATGGCGTGCAGAAAAAGTACCTGAAGGACTGGGAAAAAGAGCTGAACATTTGTATACGTTGCGCCTACTGCTTCGAGGGTTGCCCTGTCTTCAAGGATCAGGGTTGGGAGGTGGACGGAGCAAGGGGGAAACTGGTGCTCGCTTACGGGCTTCTCACGGGCGAGCTCGAGCCCTCGGAGTACGTCGCCCTAAAGATATACCAGTGTACCTACTGCAGGGACTGTGTCGAGAGATGCTCGGCCAACGTGTCCGTGCCGGATATCTTGACCGCCGCCAGAGCGGACCTGAAGGATGCCGGATTCACTTACACTGCTCATGAAAAGCTTCTGGATACAATCAAAGAGAGCGGCAACATATTCGGAAAGACGTTAAAGGCGCACGCAGAGGAGGGCGAGGTCCCGGTGCTGCTCGGATGCCGCCTCCTGGAAAGGAGCGATGATGCCGAGCGTTACCTCGAGATACTCAAAAAACTCGGCATAAAGCCTACCGTCGTGGAGGACGAAATTTGCTGCGGGATGCCGTTCGGGGTCCTGGGCTATAAGGATGGTTTAGCCGAGCACAAAAAGAGGTTCAAGGAGAGATTCCCGTACAAGAGGTTCATCTGCCTCTGCACCACGTGCGTTTTCTTCATCAGAAACGCATACCCCGAGCTCGAACCTATCTACGTGATAGATGAGATCTACAAGAGGCTTCCCGACGCTGCCGTCAAGAATCTCGGGGTGAAAACGACCTACCATGACCCTTGTAATGTCTGCCGGGGCATGAGGATGGTGGAGGAGCCACGCGATATCATGAGCCGGATCGGTGTAGAGCTGGTCGAGTTCCCGACAAACCGTATGGGAGCTGAGTGCTGCGGCGGCGGCGGCGGCGTGCTCGTAACCGACAACCCGCTTTCCACAAGGCTGGCTGAAAAGAGGATTCGTCAGGCCGGCGAGCTCGGGGTGGAGAACCTGGTCACCCTGTGTCCCACGTGTGAGTTCAACCTGGGCAACGCAGCCGTGTCCGCGGGAGTCGAAATAAATGTCAGGAACCTGTTAGACCTCATCTGGGAGGCTTTGCAGTAGGGGTCTGTGGGGCTCGGGAGTTGAGTAACCGTCTGAACCACACCCGCTGAGTTTTATTTGGAACGTGATTAATTCTGGATACATCATCAACCACCACAATCCGAGTGGCGCCGCCGACGGACGGGTGACGGCGATCAGGCTTGGATATCCGGTGGGATAGGAGACGTCATGGGCGCGGTATACAAGCGATTACAGAACTGGATGACGGAACTCAGCGTCTGCATCCGCTGCGGCTACTGTTACGAGCTCTGCCACCTCTACAAGTCGGGCGCCTTCGAGACCGACACGCCGCGGGGCAAGCTCCTGTTGATCTACGGCCTCCTTACATACGCCCTGGAGCCCGATGGGGACATGGTGGAGAAAATCGTCCAGTGTTTCTACTGCAAGAACTGTGAGCGGAGCTGCTCGGCCAAGGTTTCACTCACCGAAATCTTCACCGACGCCAAGGCCGACTTCCTCGACGCGGGGTTCGATTTCCGGGGCCTGGCGGCCCGCACCGACGACGATCTGTGCAGCAGATGCCGGGTTTGCCAGGCGATATGCAAGAACGAGGCGATCAGCTTCGACGAGGAGGGGAAGAGGGTAGACGTCATCAAATGTGAGGGCTGCGGCGTCTGCGCGGCCACCTGCCCCTCGAACGCGATTGTCATGGTCGAGGGGTTCGGCGTCACCCGGGGTGAGCTCTCCGAGACGATCCGGGCGTTCCTGGAGGAGGTGTAGGGTGGGCGTGACCACTACCGAAGGTAAACCTGCGGCCGAGGATAAAAGCGTGCAGCCGAAGGTCCTGGTCTTCAGCTGCAACTGGTCAACCTACCCGGGCCTCCAGCTCTCCCGGCTGGAGGAGTCCGGAACCGTTTCCGAGCCCATCATCACGATGTGCACCGGACGGCTGGACCCCGAGCTGATTCTGGAGGCCTTCTCCCGGGGCGCCTGGGGCGTCTTCGTGGCCGGATGCCCGCCCGACGAGTGCGAGCACGACGGTAACTACAAGACCCGCCGGCGGATTTTGCTCCTCAAGAAAACGCTCGGTCAGTTGGGCGTCCTGCCCTCCCGGCTGACCCTGGAGTGGGTTTCCACGGGCGAGTCGGCGAAGCTCGCGAAGCTGGTGGGCGACTTCACCGCGAGGATGGCCCAACTGGGGCCTCAAAGGAGATGAACGATGGTGAAGCCTGATGCGGGCCCGAAGCCCAAAGTGGCGTTTTACTGGTGCGCCTCCTGTGGCGGGTGCGAGGAGGCGGTGGTGGACCTCGCCGAGGACATCCTCACGGTGGTCGGCGCGGTGGACATCGTCTTCTGGCCCGTGGCGCTGGATTTCAAGAAATCGGACGTGGAGGCCCTCGCCGACGGGGAGGTTGCGGTCAGCTTCATCAACGGCGCCGTCCGCACCTCGGAGCAGGAGGAGATGGTCGAGCTCCTGCGGAGGAAATCGGGGCTGGTCGTGGCCTTCGGCACCTGCGCCCATCTGGGCGGCATACCCGGCCTGGCCAACTTCCACGACCGCCGGACCATCTTCGAGCGGGTGTACCTGGAAGCCCCCTCCAACGCCAACCCCCGGGGCGTCCTCCCGCAGACGAGGAGCACCGTTGACGGCAAGGAGCTCACCCTGCCCGAGTTCCACGACACGGTCCGGACCCTGGACCAGGTGATAGACGTGGACTACTACCTGCCGGGTTGCGCCCCGCCGCCCGACCTGATCCTCGGGGCGGTCACCGCCATCCTGGAGGGGAAGCTGCCCGAGAAGGGCGCCGTGCTGGCCCCGGACAAGTCGCTCTGCGACACCTGCCCCCTGAACGACTCCAAGCCTGAGAAGGTCTCCCTGGCGGAGTTCAAGCGTCCGCACCAGATTCTGGCGGACCCCGAGAAGTGCTATCTGGCCCAGGGGCTCATCTGTCACGGGCCGGCCACCCGCTCCGGCTGCGGCGAGCGCTGCATCAACGCCAACATGCCCTGCCGCGGTTGCTTCGGCCCCACACCGGGCGTGCGGGACCAGGGGGCGAAAATCCTCTCCTTCGTGGCCTCCATCGCGGGCCTGGAGGGCGAGGAGAAGATGACCGACGAGGAGGTCGGGCGGCTCATCGGGCAGATTGACGACCCGGCGGGGCTCTTCTACTTCTACAGCCTGCCCTCCTCGCACATGAAGCGGAAGAACTTATCAACCTAAATAAAGGCCGCGCCATGGCTCAGAAGATAACCATTGATCCGATCACCCGTCTGGAGGGTCACGGCAAGATAGAGATCTTCCTCGACGACCGGGGCGATGTGGACCGGGCCTTCCTGCAGGTTCCCGAGCTCCGGGGCTTCGAAAAGTTTTCCGAGGGGCGCCCGGCCGAGGAGATGCCGCGGATAACGCCGAAAATCTGCGGCGTCTGCCCCACGGCCCACCATATGGCCTCGGGCAAGACGCTGGACGACCTCTACAAGGTCGAGCCCCCGCCGGCGGCCAGGAAAATCCGGGAGCTGGTGAACTCGGCCTTCATGGCCGAAGACCACGCCCTGCACTTCTTCTTCCTCGGCGGCCCCGATTTCATCGTCGGTCCCGCGGCGCCCAAAGGTCTGCGCAACATACTCGGCGTCCTCGAGAAGGTCGGGCTCGACGCCGGCAGGACCGTCATCGGCATGCGCAAGCGCCTGCGCGAAATCATCGCCAAGCAGGGCGGGCGGGTCATCCACCCGGTGTGCAACCTGCCGGGCGGCGTCTCCAAGGGCGTCACCCCCGAAGACCGCCGGGAGTACATCCAGACCGGGAAGGACGCCGTAGAGTTCGCCCAGTTCACCCTGGGGGCCTTCGCCGACATCGTTCTGGCCGACAAGGACTACGTGGACGTCATCGTCGGCGACTTGTACCGCCATGAGACCTACTACATGGGGCTGGTGGATTCCCAAAACCGGGTGAACTTCTACGACGGCGATATCCGCGTCGTGGACCCCTCGGGCGCCGAGTTCGCAAAATTCAAGCCCCGCGAGTACCTGGACCACA
>Ga0307378_10003648_pt1 | contig 22398 bp, 32 predicted proteins | sample UN1MG_FD_202238 | JGI IMG/M metagenome (GOLD analysis project Ga0307378, IMG submission 202238) | Soil microbial communities from Risofladan, Vaasa, Finland - UN-1 | ecosystem: Environmental > Terrestrial > Soil > Coastal area > Acid sulfate soil | place: Finland: Risofladan, Vaasa | collected...
ATGAGATACTTTAATGGTTAATAACCTCTAAATCTTAGCAAAATTACCCGACTTTAGGCAATTTAGAAGTGTTACCTATGTATCTCATCTTATTCAGGATTTGGCCACTTGGGCATTAAAATCCTTTACACTCCTTTACAAACCCTTATATAGGGGATATAATAGAAGTAGAGATAATAATTAATTCACCCTGTTAAATCCCGCTTTGCGGGATCCCGCCGTGGCGGGATATTTAACAGGGTAAACAAATATGGCAGGAAAAGCAAATTCAGCGTTTATGAAGCCGTTAAAAGTCAGTGCGGCTTTAGCTGAGGTCGTTGGTAGTGGTCCAATGCCGAGATCCGAAGTTGTAAAAAAGCTTTGGGTATATATCAAGAAGCACGATCTTCAAGACAAAACCAACAGACGCAACATCAATGCTGACGAAAATCTGAAAGTAGTGTTTGGCGGGAAAAAAACCGTCAATATGTTTGAGATGACAAAACTTGTTTCAAAACATCTTTCATAGTCAGTCGCTTAAATTTTTGAAAATTTAACAAAAACCCCCTCGCAAGAGGGGTTTTTGTTTTACGCTTTATATGATTTTGCCGTTTTAAAGAAAAACAGGAATACGGGCACGCCGATAATTATCTGCGCAATACTGGTCGCGGCTTTGCTTTGACGTCGCGCTGTTTGATTCTCTAAACATTGTTTCTGATAATCCACTTCTGAAACAACACTCCCTGTTTTCTCCTCTGGTACGCGAACTGCGTCGTAATAATAACATTCGTCATCCGCTTTCGTGAATACCCATGTCTTTAATGCTAAATCAACAAGGCCGATGGCGCCGATAATAGATATTACCAGCCCAATTAAAGTCATGGCCCACAAGAAAAAATTTGCTATTTTCATATATCTTTTTTATCTACTTTATTAAGTTTTAATGCTTTAAACCCGTAATAAACAACCAAGGCAATAATTATAAAATCTATCAAAATAGAAATAAAATGCCCGAACCCTATATAGGCCGAGCCGATGTGCAGGCCGAGATTTGATAAATTACCCAATCTTCCCAAGAAGATTCCGATAATCGGATTGATTAAGTCGTTGACAAACGCGGAAACAACTTTAGAAACCGCACCGCCTAAAATAAATCCAATTGCCAATCCCACTACGCCTTGGCTACGTATAAAATTTATAAACTCATTTATTTTCACATTCATAATGTAGTTTTAATAATTAATCTGCAAACATTATTATTTTATCAAATTTAATTTCTATTATTTTATTTTTATTTTTAATCCGCGGATAATTTTGATATTTGATTTTGAAATTTTAAAATACTCTGCCAAGAAATTTTATCACTGCCTCGTTCACTTTGACAATAATAGGAATTTTCATTTGTTATTCTTCTCAGTAAGATTTTTAATTCTTACAACTTTCCAATTTCTTTTAAATCTTTATCCGGCAAATATAAAATCAACAATCCAATCACGATGCCGATAATGGCTGTCCAGACATGGCTACCACCCAAAAACCATTTATCTATTCCATCAAGCACATACCAAATACCGCGCCATACTAAAACTAAACCAATTACGATTGATATATTTTTTGCCAAATAAGCTAAAGTTAATTTTTTCATCTCATTAGAAATTTATTAATTTTTATCCCTAAAACTCCAGCCATAGTATGAATCATATATTGATTTTACCAAAATTTAATTATTTAAAAAAGTCAAAACCACACCAGGCGTGAAGTAAATAAAAAGGGGTCGCGCGAAACGCGACCCTTGTGGCTCGTTGATTATCCGGTCCTGATTTTCCTGACCAGATTCTTGAGCAACCTCTTTTCTTTCTGGGTTTTGGCTGCCTTTCCTGCTTTCCATTCCAGAAAGGTTTTAGTGTCCAGGAAGAAATATCCTCCATTCGGACACGTGATGCCACGGCTTTCCTGGGTGCGCTTGTAAAAAACCAGCACTTTACCTTTACCAGTACCAAAGACAATCACAATTCCGGGATAGTCGATCTTGGCCGTATCCCCGAAATTGAAGAAAAAGTCCTTGCCTTGAATCCCATCGGGATTCATGATGGTAACCAGCATCTCGTCCGGAACCAAGGCCACGTCTCCTCTGGTGATATTGCCAGCAGCGAGGGTGACGGCAAAAACGAGTAGAAAGAAAACCAATAAACAAATTCTTCTTTTCATTATTCACCTCCTTTTCCAGAAATTTAGCACGGCTTTATCATTGCCACTGGGAAGGTATAGAACAAGCCGTTGTCTTTGTCCTCACGGATCCTGAATACGAATCTTTCGCCAATTTGCAGACGCATTACCCTTGCCCTGATCTCGTAATTGGATTCCTTCCTGTTCACGGAAACAATAAACACCTCATTCTTCCCTCCGTTCACCGGCCTCAACTGATAAAGCATTTTGTCTTCGGTTAAAACCCAAAGACAGCAACCATGAAAAATTTCGGGAATACCTGGGGGCTGAATGCCGAGAGCAAGACGGATTTCTCCGTGTTTTCTCTTTTCCAGTCTGTTGTCCCAACAGAAATGACAGAACTTTCCGATTTTTCCTTTGGGCAATAATATGCCCCAGTGCGAAAAGGAACATCCTTTGTCTCCGCAATCGCTACATACAGCATACAAAAAACTCCCATAAGACGTGTCGTTCAATTTTAATGTGCTCTTCACTTTCACCTCCTTGTCTCGCCTTGGGCGGACTTGCATTGCCATTTTAAAAATAGCACCCGCGTGCTATTTTGTCAATAGAATTATTTGTGTTGAATTATCTGTTTAAAAATGTAATCGTGAGTTGAAGAATAGTTGCGAAAGCAACCCAGAGTAAATATGGAATCTGTATATAAGCAATCCAACGTACGTGCGGATAAATCGCTACCATTGCCCAGATTAATGTTCCCAGAACAAACAAAATATCTATTGCTGCAAGCAGATTATTTTTCAATCCGAATTGTATGGGCGTAAAAATAAGGTTAAAAACAAGATTAAGTATAAAGGGTAAAGCAATAATCCAGGGAATCTTTTTCTGAAAAACCATTAAAAAAACCTTGCCAAAAGAAATAGCGATTAAAATATAAAGAAAAGACCAGACAGGGCCGAAAAGCCAGCTTGGCGGAGACCACGATGGTTTGATTAATTGTGAATACCAATTATAGCTGTTCATAATTCAATCTCTATTATTTTATGCTTACTTTTTAATCCTGACTTAATTATAACACTTGATTTTGGAACTTCAAAATACTCTGCCAAGAGTTTTATTACTGCCTCGTTCGCCTTCCCCTCTTTTGCAGGTGCCTTGACTGAAACTTTCGGCAATTCAACTTTGTCTTGCTTCGCATTCGCTTTAATAATAATAGAAATCCGCATTTTAAAATATCAAATACACAAGGGCGATGATGGCAGCAATTATCAGGCAGAATATGCCCGTGAAGAACAAAACTTTCAATGATTCTTTTATCTTGCCTTCCTTGAAAAATAGATAGGCTGGATAGCCGAAAACAATCGAACCGGTTGCTGCTGCCGAAAATACCAGTATCACCAACATTGCGGTAAATCCGATAATTCCCGGTGGCTCGATGTTTCTTGTACTCAGAAAATTAAATATTAGCGCAATCAAAACGCAATACCCAATCACGCCAATTGCCTGTAAAAGTCCGATTAAAGATGGTTTCATATGTTTTTTTTATTCTTATTAATTATTACATCAATTATTGCCAAAATAACTCCCATGCCGAACAAGCCATAACTGATTAGGCGGTTGTTGTTAGATACTGACACAATACCCACGACTATAAAAACAAAAGCAATACTCGTTAATGGCGTCAGTGGCCTTAACATTCTTTTCTTCATCTTGAAAACAAAAACCACGAAAATAATAAATATCACAACTATGCTGATAATAATGTATGGTATCATAAAATTTATTTATATTTCTATTTTATTAGCAATAAAATAAGTCACGATTGAAACAGAGGCCGCAAGTACTGCACCCCATATTAAATCAATAATAGTTACTAAAAGGGGCCAATCCTTGGCTACTGCCAAATTCGTCAAATCGTAAGTAGCATAACAAACCAGGCCAAATAGCGCACCAAAGAAAAGAGCGTGCGTCCACGAGCTTTTTCCCACTGCTGGAGAAATAACAAACACCACCAAGCCAGCGATAAAAATCAGATAAAAAACAATGGTCGCAATCCAATTTATATTCGGCTTCATTAAAGCGCCAATCTGCGCGCGATAAAAATCCTTAGCCACTAAACCAAGCCAAATCATATCTATGACAAAGAATACTGGTAATGCAATTGCGTATAATTTTGCAAACATATGATTTTTTTAATTAATTTATAACTTCCCGATTTCTTTCAAATCTTTGTCCGGCAAGTATAAAATCAACAGCCCAAGCACAATGCCGATAATAGCTGTCCAGACATGGCTACCGCCCAAAAGCCATTTGTCTATTCCATCAAGCACATACCAAATTCCGCGCCAGATCAAAACCAAACCAATTACAATTGATATGTTTTTCGCCAAATAAGCTAAAGTCAATTTTTTAAACATAAAATTACTTTTTTATTCTTATCAGCTAATCAACGCGGCAATATAAACTCCGATATAATACGGCCAAACAATAATTGCCAGCACCGCCTTCCAGAATCCAAGGTGCAGAAATCCGATGGTAAATAACCAGGCAGCAAACCACGAAAACGCCGTAAAACTATGATTTTTTATTTTTATTTTGTTCATAGGTTTGTTGTTAATTCTTATTAATTTTTATTAATTCCCAAATTGCGGACAAACTAAATATCGCCTGAAGAATAATAAAAATCGTATTTTCTAAATAAATACTATAAACCAACATCAAAATTCCGCCGATTAAGAAAAATATATTTTCTATTTTTCTATTTTTTTGGAGGAGTACGCCGATAATAATGAAAATTAGCCCCAAAATCCCGATTATAGTAAAAATCATAAATTTATTTTTTATTCTTACACTCTTATTATACCAAAATCTAACTTGCCTTGCAATTGCGAAGGTAAATTAAACCGCGTTTGACGCGGTATCATTAATTTTAAAACAAAACAAACCGCGTTTGACGCGGTCAATTTTAAAAGCCGCCGGATTACCGACGGCTTTTTTTAAAATCTTATTCTTCAAATGTCATTGTTTCTCATTTAATTTTTTTCGCATTTCAAATTCCTTTCCTTTTAAAACCTTTAGAGTTTTTCCCATTACAACATCTGATATAGCATTGTCAAATGTAAGATAGAATTCCTGCTTCTCTTCCCCTTCGAGTATTTTTTTAATCTTGTCTAGATCTAGAAAAAATCTTGAAATAGCTTCAGCATGTACTTCAGCCGTAAAATACTCCTCCACTGTATCGCAATCATCACAACGTAGCCTATACTTATCTAAAAGGGGGAAAACAATATTGTATGAACTATCTTCTTTCATATCGTTTATATAAATCCAACCAAAACATCGACCGTGTCTGCATGAACCAGAAACTTTTCTGATGTTCTCGCCCCCACAACGAGGACAAAGCCTCCATATCCAATCTCCGTTTCCATCTTTTTTGTATAGCCTCTTCATCCATTTGTAATCAACCTTATCAATATCATCATATACGTACTTATGCGCATCGAGAGGTTCAATTAAGCGGCCAAGGGTTGGAATTACCGATCCTATTTTCAAAAATTCAGCTGGCGTGACCGGGAAAGATAATTTTCTTCTAATACTGGCTATGTCTTTTTGATAAAAATAGGACGATACGGAATAAGAAATCAAGCCACCAAGAACAATACCTATCAAAGTACTGATCACAGAAATCTTAACGTCTCCTTTTTTAAAGAGCTTCATTTTTCTCCTCCTTTTTAATTTAAAGAACTAATTTTCATCTCTATTAACTTATATCGTCTAAATTTATACGTCAAGAGTTAAATCCAATCAAATTTTCTCAATCCAATTTTTTTGATTTCTTCGGTAATCATTGATCTTATTTACCCCGCCACTACTAGGTTTTGGTTAGTTATTTTAATGCCAACCAAATTTGAATTGCTAATCCGACCAACATTAAAAGGGTTAGTCCTGCGATAACACGCGTCAATATAATCAGTTTTTTGTTGTGTTCTTCGGTGGCTTTATTAAATTTTTCAGTTGCATCAATTAAATCAAACATAACCCGGCATTGATGTAGCGCAGTATTAAATCCTGCTCGTTGCGTATCTTCTAACAAGGCCTTTTTGAGTTCCGGTGTTAACTTATCAAGATTTTTAATCTTATTCTCTTGTTCTGTAGTGATTCCCATAAATTTATTTTTATCAAATTTTTCTCGATTATTTCTTCCACTCAATATGACCATTAACGCCATGCTTCTCGTATATTGATAAAATCTCTGAAAAAAATGAAATTAATTCTTTTGAATTTCTCGATTTGGCTAAATTATAAAATTTAATAAACATCTTCTTGGCACTTTCGGTTTGACCAAGATTTTTCTTCCAATAATTATGCTGCCCACATAAAGTCATGCCGTTTTCTATTGACATTGCCTCTCCGCCTTTTTGCCTGGAATCTATATGATCAACATGCAACTCAATGCCATCTTTCTTTCCTCGTCCACAAACTACACATTTATATCCATCTCTTTTTTTAATTTCTTCTTTTTGCTTTGGAGTAAAATCATGCAACGTTTTGTCTTTTTTATAATTATCATTATATCTATAAACTCCTTTCTTTACATATATTAAAAATCCCTTATCTGCCAATGATCTAATACCTCTGTCGGGATCAGCAAATTTTTTCCCGGTTCTTTTTTCAAATTCGGAATATAACCAAGGAACAGATTCACTATGAGGTATATCTTTACCGGGATGATTACGATAATATTCTTTTATAAGACCTATTTGAGTTGTTTTTTTGTTCTTTTGTTTCATAATATTATTTTAGTAAATTTGGTTGATTAATTTTTGCTTCTTGTTGTAAACGATTTACTGCTATATCGCAATAATTTTTATCTATATCAATACCTATTCCCTTTCTATTATGTAAATACGCGGCAATAAGCGTTGAACCACTACCCAAAAATGGATCTAGGACAGTATCATCAATAAAACTAAATAATTTTATACAGCGTTTTGGCAATTCAACTGGAAATGGCGCGGGATGGCCGCCCGCCCCTTTTTTGCTCTGGCCTGGAAATGTCCAAATCCCATTTGTCCAATCCATGAATTCTTGTTTTGTAATATCGTTCTTTTTACTGCCGCCTGTTTTCTTCCAACTATCTTTGTATAAAACCAAAATCAATTCTACTGGAGCAATAACATAAGGAGCGGAAGCCGACATATAAGAACCCCAAGCTGTGCGACGAGAAATATTCCCTTCATTCCATATAATTGTTGAGTGATATTTCCAGCCAATATCTTTTGCAATTTTAGTTATATCTGCTCCGACTGATTTTTGTCCGCCCTTGTTTTTATCAAGTGGAATATTTAATAAAAATCGCCCTTCATTTTTCGCTAAATCAAAACATTTTTTAATCCATTTTCGAGTAAATTCCAAATAATCATTATAAATTAAATTATCATTATTAGAACCGTAACAAATATCGACATTATATGGAGGAGAAGTAATAATTAAGTCGACGGAATTATTGGGAATTGAATTAATTTTTAAAATATCATCTTTATATATTGAAATATTGTCTTTTTTAAAATATGGTTTATCATTACTCGCTATTTTTATATTTTGTTTGTTTTGATCAGAAGTTATATTATTTTTTTCAATCATTCTTCCAATTATCTGCATTTCATTTGTAAGAAAAATATTTTCATATTTCGGATTTTCGGGTTTTAAAAAATATTTACCATTCTGAAACATCATTCTTTTTAATGTTGTGCCCTCACCATTTTGCACCAAAACAATATCTCCTTTCTTAAAATTATTAGTTCTTTTTATTAATACAAAATCACCATCATTTATACCAGCATTAATCATAGAATCTCCACTCACCTTTACTATTATTAAGTCATCATTCAATTTGGCAATTTCTTCTGATAATTCTTCCCAGTTCTCTATCTCTTCAATGGCTTCGGCAAAACCGCCAGCTGCTGTTGTGCCCACAACCGGAACAAGTTGATTTGCTCCCAAAATCCCAAATCCTTTCTTCAGGATCTTTATTCCTCGCGCAGAGCCTTCTTCTCTTTTTATTAATCTTTTCTTTTCTAAATTGGCCAAATGATCTAATATTGTTTGATTTGAATTTATATCTAACCCTTCTTTCAAGTCATTAAAAGATGGCGGAAAACCAGAATTTTTAATATTGTTGTAGATAATTTGCAAAACCTCTTTTTGTCTTTTTGTTACTTTTTGTTCCATATATTAATAATACCCGACCAAATAGTCGGGTGTCAATAGTTTTATTGTGGATAACTTTACTTTTATTCCTCTATCAAGCCACACCATAAGTGCTGCGGACAACCCGCCTTCGCATAAAGCTTCGGCGAGGCAAGCAAATCCCCGCCTTGGGGGCGGGGAAATAAATTAATCTTTAGATTCTTTTTTTCCGAATCGCTCGAATGCCCGCAAGATTTCCAGAGGAACAGCAAAAACAATGGTGTTTGATTGGTCAGAACTTATATCATTAATTGACTGCAATGTCCTTAAATGAAGCGCGCCCTTGGCTCCGGACAGAGTTTCTGCTGCCTTTGCCATATTGTTTGCAGCAATTACCTCTCCTTCAGCTTTAATAATTATCGCTCTTTTTTCTCTTTCTGCTTCTGCTTGTTTGCCGATTACTCTTTTCATTTCTTCGGGCAGGGTTATATCTTTCAATTCAACATTATCGACTTTTATGCCCCAGGGATCAGTGGCTAAGTCAATAATACTCCTGATGTTTTCTGAAACCTTATCTCTTTGAGACAACAGCCCGTCTAAATCAACCTGGCCAACAACGTTTCTCATTGTTGTCTGAGCAAGTTGGGAAATAGCGTAATAAAAATCCTCAACCTCCAAAATAGCTTTTTCCGCAGAGCTAACTTTGTAATAGATAACCGCATTAACCTTTACTGAAATATTGTCTTTGGTAATCGCTTCCTGGTCAGGAACGTCAACTGCCTTTACCCTTAAATCGACTTTTTGATAGGACTGAATAATCGGGAAAACTAATCTCCAACCTGGATTCATCATACCAATATATTTTCCGAGCATAAACTTTACGCCCTTTTGGTATTGATTAACCTGTCTTATAGAAATTAAAAGAATAAACAAAACCACGCCTAAAATTATATATAAAGTTCCCATATTTTTATTTTCGCGATTAAATGATTAATAATTATTTCCATACCTCTATTATCCCCTTTTTTACAATAAAATGCAACCCGCCTAGACTCGGCGAGGCTGGCCCGCCTAGACTCGGCGAGGCTGGCCCGCCTAGACTCGGCGAGGCTGGCCCGCCTAGACTCGGCGAGGCTGGCCCGCCTAGACTCGACTCCAATCTCGTCTAGTCGAGGCTGGATCCCACTACGCCAAGGCTACGCGGGATGAAAATAAAAGGAGACGACAGCGAATTAATCGCCATAGTCTCCATTTTTATATCTTGACCAAATATTAAGTTTTGATATTAAATAAACTCTTATTCGATTCTTGAAGAATTTTAAGAGTTGCGTGTACTGAAAGATTGTCGCTGGGCAAAAGCACCAAACGATTGCCAATAAGGTTAAATAATGGACTTAAAAATTCATCAGCCCAGGAAGGTGACAATGTTAATACCCCAGAAAAATCTATTTCTAATTCTTCATCCTTAGACAGTTCACTCAATGTCTGTTGAAGAGCTTTAAAAGCTTCACTACCCAATTCTCGTGAAATTAATGTTTTGCCGAATTTTTCTAATTGTAATTTCATATGTTTTTATTTTTAAAATTATTATTAAAACTCTATTTTCGCTAAACATCCCCGAACAACGCGCTGACCATGCGTTACGCGGAATATTTTATCAGAACCCTGCATTCTCACCTCAGCATCGCCACTCGTAAAAAATAAATCAATTGGCTGTTTTATCACCACTTCCCGAACAAGCTTGAGACCATTGCCGCGTTTTTCTGGTGCGCGTCCAGAAATAAATTCAGTAAATGCGACTTCTACTGCGTTTACATGAGTTGAAAGCCCCGGTCGGACTTGACGCAACGTTTCTAAAATACCCAACCCTCTGTCAGCAAGCACAATAACACCCTTTGTAATATCATAGCCAAAGAAAATACCCAGCACATCTGGCCATTTTCCCAAATTGTGAGCAAACGAATTATCGCCAATCTCTCCTGCAATCAGAACGATCAAAGAATATAATTTCTCAAATCCTGGTTTTCGCATAAGCATGTGTTCCATTTTTGTAAGTCTGGCATTAAAAATAGAACTCGTTGAACAATAAAACGTACCTGGAAATTCAACGCCATCATAAATCCATTCCGAAGCAAGTTTCATTAAATCGCTAGTAAAAATTTCTAAATCTTTTTCGCTGTAATATCTATGGGTTCCACCATCTTTTTTTATTGCAATTAATTTTCCGCTTTTATCCCATCGACGAAGCGTATCTAAAGAAACACCTAGATATTCAGCAGCCTGACTAATTGTAAGTAATTTTTCTTCCATATGAACATTGTATCACAATATTCAAATCTATGCAAATATCTAGTAAATCTATGCAAAAACACAACGGAAGCTACTACGAGACAAGCAAAATCCCGCCTTTGGGGCGGGGACAGATATGCCGTATGCTATAAATTGCGCTTTAACGAATTTCCTCGTTTTTTTGTCCAATTTCAGATACTTAAATCCAAGATAAACCACAAAAGCGATTATAGTAAAATCAATCGCGATGGAAATAAGGTGGCCGATTCTTATGTAAGCTGAACCGATATGTAAACTAACACTTGCCAGGTTTCCCAATTTTCCTAAAAAGATTCCGACAATCGGATTGATAATATCCTCAACCAGCGCGCTGACTACTTTTGATACTGCCCCGCCAAGCACAAAACCGATAGCCAGCCCCACAACCACCTGCTTTTTTATGAATTCAATAAAATCTTTCATTTTTTTTGTTTTATTTTACTTTTTATTTTTCGCCTCTTTAATATTTTTTCGTAAAGAACTTTGGGAAATATAGGCAATCGGAATAGAAACAATTAATAATGCCAATCCTTCGGCAATTTCGCGTTTTGCTCCGTTATAATCAATAGAACATTCCCTTATTGAAGGTTGCTCTTTGGGTATGGCATTGGGCGCCACCTCAATCGGAATTACCTTATACTCGCAGTCCTGGTATTTAAAAACATAAACCTTAAAAACCTGTCCCAATATCCTGCCAGCATTAAAAATAGCTGTGAAAGCAGTTACGACAAATATAATTGCCAAAGCAATAATGAATATAATTTTGAAGTTTTTCATATTTTTTAATCGCAATAATTAATTAATAAATCATCGCTGAATTTATAAGTATTTTTCAATAACTGGCAATCGACACTACCATTACCGTCATATACCAACTTCCATTCGTCTTGATTTTTTATTGCCAACACTCCCCCGCCTTCGCCCTGCTCTCCATCTATTAAAAAGAAAACGTTTCCCACAACATGCGTATCATCAGATCTGGTAATATTAAACATAACATCAGTAACTTTTTTATCGTATTTTGCTGCCAGAATTTCCTTAATTTTCTGTTCAATTAAAATTTTAGCAACGTCATTGGGATTGAAATATCCGCATTCAAGTTTTACATTCAAGCTATCGCCTACAATTTCGGTCGGCGCATTTTCATTTTCCTTCAATTGATTATGCCTGAAATTCAAGATGCAAGCCATATAATTTATACTGTATCCACGCAGTCCTCCAGCCACTCCGTCAGCAATATTATTTATGTCAATTTTATAATTATCATTAAAGAATTTTTCGATTTTATCATAATCCGCCCGTTTTATATCATCTACCTGGTAAAGAATTCCCGAGATGCTTTTATCTGCACGAGTTGTTCCATCAAAAACAATCCAATCAAAATTTGTCTCACCCTTTACTGCAAGATTTATGCCCGAGACCTGCCTAACCACATCCACCAAGTCAGCAACCTGGTCTGAGCAGAATTCCTCAAAAACGCGCAAACATTTTTGCTTTGTCTCGCACCAAGAATACCCCGCAGAGCCAATACAATCGTGCTCATCTCTATCCCCTCCAATCGGCTGATTATTATTACTGGGTTGAGGCCTGTAAAAGGCAAAGTAACCCATTCCAGCGATTACGACTATAACTATTATAAATGTAAGTATCTTTTTCATCCCGTTAAATATTAATTATTATATATTTTATTATATCCCTTTATTTTTATTTTTTCAACTATTAAAAAGGGGCGTCCTATCAAATAGAACGCCCTTTTCGGTGGTCATTGGAATCGTCTTTTTTGGCTCTTTATTATTAAAAAACATAACAATAACGAAGAAAGCCAAAACGCCACTGGAAAAAATAGAAACCACTTTGCCGATTTTGTTCCAAAATAGGCAATTGCCCACAAATCAATAAATAAAAAGAACATCAGACCGACAATCAATTTTTTCATTTCCGCACCTCCTTATATTATTTTCTGGATTTATTCATGTTCCGCATAATCATATTACTCAAATATGCAGCAAAAACCATACGCGATTTTTGTTCTTGAGGAATTTTATTTTTATATTCAACGATTTCATCAGATGCTTTTTCCCAGTTAGTATTCACTAATTCCCACATTTTTTGGTCTTCTTCAGTTAATTCATTTATATCTTCAAAACGATTAAAATGACCGGTTTTATTTTCTATTTTTTCCTGTTTAATTAATTCTTGAACCATTAATTTAAACTCTTGCAATGATAGGGGGTTTTCGTTTGATTTATTATTTATGTTTTCCATATATTATATGATAGCAAATTTAAAATATTTTGTCAAAACTCTTTATTGGCTTGGCACAAAAAATTCTCTTCTTGAAAAATTCAATCAATATGATTTCTACTAATGTTATGCCAAAAATTATAAGCCATTCAATTATGCCTAAGGGTTGAGTAGCTAAAAGTTTTTGCAACGGCGAAAAATAAATAGCTCCAATAAGCAAAATCAAACTAATGACTACGCCACCAACCAAATAATGGTTGGAGAATATATCTTTTCTAAAAATTGTCTTCTTGAATGAACGAACGCTGAAGGCAAAAATCAGAGAATCAACGCACATAAGAGCAAAAACTATTGTTCTTGTTTTATACAAATCTCCAGTTAGTTTCCAAAGGAAGAAAAATAATAGAAACGCCGCCAAGCCAGTAATAAAGAAAATGGCAGTCATCCAAAGTTTTAATGATTTATTTAATATCGGTTCCTTGGGATTTCTTGGTTTCTCATCCATTACTCCTTTTGTTTCCTGTTCGGTGGTAAGAGCAATATCTGGAAGCCCATCCTCAATAAGGTTCAACCAAAGAATCTGTGCTGGCAGCAATGGAAGCGGAAAGCCCATTGCCATAGTTGCTAAAAATAAAAAGAGTTCGGAAAAATCATCCGCCACCAAATACACAAAAACTTTTCTAATATTTCCAAAAATCATTCTGCCCTGTTCAATCGCCTTAACTATGGTTTTGAAATTATCGTCCAGCAATACCAAATCGGCCACCTCTTTTGCCACATCTGTACCAGAACCGACAGCAACTCCAATGTCAGCAGATTTGAGAGCTGGGGCATCATTAACACCATCACCGAGCATTGCTACCACTTCTCCATTGGCTTGAAGCGCGTCAACGATTCGCAGTTTGTGTCGTGGAGACACGCGGGCATAAATAGAAATATATTTCGCTTTTTCTTTCAATACGGTATCGCTTATAATTTCTAAGTCCTTGCCTTCAATTATGTTTTCGTTTCCTGCTTCAAGGCCAATTTCTTCAGCAATTGCTTTAGCGGTAAATTTGTGATCTCCCGTAACAATAACCGTGCGAATGCCCGCTTTTTTTGTAATTGCGATTGATTCTTTGGCGTCTCGGCGAAGCGGATCTTTAAGAGCGATAAATCCAACAAGCGAAAGCCCTTTCACTAATGCGGTAAAATTTTGATATTTTGTTTTGGAATCATAGTCCCTATAAGCACAAGCAAGAACTCGCAATCCCTTTTGCGTCAGCGTTTCCAGTTTCGCTATTAATTTATTTGCTTCAATAGTGCCTAGTTTTTCTTTTTTGCTGTCAACATCCAAATCAATTGAACGAGCGATAATTTCTTCCGGCGCCCCGATAACATAAAGCATATTTTGATTTTCATCTTTACGATGAAACGTTGCGGCAAATTTGTAATCGGATTCGAAGGTAATCCTGTCCAGCACTGGATATTGTTTCTCCAACTCTTTTTTATTCAAACCCGACTGCATCCCCGCCAAAAGCAATGCTTGCTCAGTTGACCTACCTCGCACTATCCATTTTTGTAATTCCGCTTCTGGATTTTCCACAAAAGCATCATTTGCTAATGTGGCAATTTTTAACGCTGAAATATGCGATTCAACACCGTTGGCATTTTCACCTTTGGCAAGTCCGTTAAAACGATTACTCATTAACTCTCTTGTGCTCGTTAAAATGTGGCTCACTTGCATTTTCCCCTCTGTAAGTGTTCCTGTTTTGTCTGTACAAATAACAGTTACACTTCCTAAGGTTTCTGTTGCGGCAAGTTTTCTTACCAAACCTTTCTGTTTGAAGATACGCCGCATCCCTAGGGCCAATACGACGGTAATAGCAGGAAGCAACCCTTCTGGTATTACTGAAACTGCAAGGGCTAACGAGACGATAAAAATATCAGCAAAAGATTTTTCCGTAAAATAACCGACAATAATAATGACAAAAATAATAGAAAGAATAAATACTCCGATAATTTTTGAGAGTGTAGCAATTTTTTTCTGAAGCGGGGTTTTGCTTTCTTTGGTTTCTTTGAGGAGCGACACGATTTCTCCGATTTGCGTGTTAATGCCGGTTGCAACAACTATTATTGTTGCCCGTCCTTCTTCCACAATCGTACCCATAAAAACCATATTGGCTTTTTCAATTTCCTTCTCAACTGCCTGCGATTCTCCTGTAAGGCTTGCCTCATTTACTTTCAAGTTTTTTGATTCAATGATGCGTCCGTCTGCCGGCACTTTATTTCCGGCTTTTAAAAGTACTACATCACCGACTACCAATTCTTCGCTATCAATTTCCTTTTCACAACCATCCCGCCAGACTCTCGCTCTTATTTTCACCATTTTTCTTAATGCGAGAAGCGATCGATTGGCCTTATTTTCTTGATAAAAACCGACCACAATATTAATAAGCAATACGATGACAATAAAGACAGTATCTGGGTAGTGTTTCAATAAAAAAGAAATAATAACTGTCGCGAGCATAATATACATTAAGGGGCTGTGAAACTGGCTTAAAAATAGCCGTATTTTTGAATACGGTTTTTCTTGAGGAAGGGTGTTTCTCCCAAATTCTTTAAGTTTCTTTATCGCCTCCGAATTGGCGAGACCATCTTTTTTGCTTCCTATTTGTCTCATAGATTTATTCTACCACCTTTTTAAACTAAAAACCCCATCAATTAAATATGATCGGGACTTTTAGCATTCAGGCAGATGAACACACATAATAGTGTAGCCCACCATGATTCCTAGAATTTCGCCTTATGATTTCTATTCTTCTGTAGGTTTTGATTCTTCTCCTGTTGGAATAGATTCATCAGCGGTTGGAGGGGTAACATTTGATTCCTGTTCTGTTCCTAATTCCTCTACTAAAACTTCGTTATCGGTAGGACAATTTCCTGCAACCTCGCTCTGATAACCGCATTTTGGACATTTAAACATGTTATTTTAGCCCCTTGCAATTCTTCAGAACCACAAGTAGCTTAATTAAATTAATTATTACGACCTTTTAAAATAGTATTTTAACTATATCGGATTATAAATATATCGTCAACACCATTATTGTGATAATCTTATTTATTAAATAATCTCACCAACCAACCGAATAAACTGAATTTGCTTTCGTTTATTTCAATAAACGAATTTATTCTTGTTTGTTCTTCCTCCATGGTTTGTATTTGTTCTTGAAGTGCTGTCTCGTCTGCTTGATTCTGGGCTTGCTCCATTAATCTGTTCAGTTGCTCAATCCTATTTCTTAATTGGACTATTTCGCTACGTAAGGCACCAGTATTTTTATAACTCGTACCAATCAGGAATGTTTTAATCTTGTTTCTTTTCTGAACCGCCTCAATTTGATCGGCAACTTGCTCCTGAACCCTCTTTTGTTCTTGGGCAATAACTCTAACCTGTTCTCCTATCCCACTCTTTTCATTTTCAACAACATCCAATAATTCCTGCACAACATTGGAAACGGTATTGCGATACGTCTCTCCATTAACGGTTTTTGCCTGTTCTTTCATTTGTTGTTTTGTCTGAATTTGCTGTTCTTCTCCCTGATTCTGGGTTTGTTGTTGAGTTTGGTTCTGGGTTTGTGTCTGGTTCTGGGTTTGTGTCTGGGCACCCTGTTGCTGCTGGTTTTGCTGTTGGGCAAAAGCTGGCACAAAACTAAACATCAAAAAAGCAATCAATATTCCGATAAAAATATTTTTCATAAGTTTTTTGTTATTTGGTTAAAAATTAATTATTATCACCAATTATCAATCAACCTTTGTTTTAATTATAATTGATTTTAATTAAAAAGTAAAATCTTGGATTGATTTAAAAATTATTTTATAATATACTATAACCATTCCGCAGTAGCTCAATGGTACCTGCCTGCCGGCAGGCAGGGAGCAGCTCCCTGTTAATAAATATATGAAAAAATATTTTGTATATGCAATCAAAAGTGGCAAAGATAGCAGAATATATGTCGGAATAAGCGAAAATCCGGAAAGAAGATTAAGGGAGCACAATAATGGCGATACAAAATCAACTAAATTTTATAGACCGTGGAAAATTATTTATAAAAAATTCGCCGGTACTAGAATAAATGCTCGCAATGAAGAAAAGAAATTAAAATCTGGTTTTGGTAAGGAATTTTTAAAATCATTACGGCCAAACAAGTAACCATTCCGCAGTAGCTCAATGGTAGAGCAGCTCCCTGTTAAGGAGTTGGTTGTAGGTTCGAGTCCTACCTGCGGAGCAAAGGAGAAAAACATTAATTGAGAGTACGTAGGCTTCCCTGCGGCTTTCTTGCTCAAGGGCATACCGAGAGTGCTATTCCAGCAAAAAACTCCCACGATGGGAGTTTTTTGCTACAAGTAGTCAAAAATGTGATAAAATATAAATATGAAGAAAGTTTTAATTGTCTTAATTATTTTGCTGGGTCTTGCCGGGGTTTGGCTGGGTTTAAGGCTTATCACTGGCGAGGAGCCGTTTGTCTGCACGATGGACGCAAGACTTTGTTCTGATGGCTCTTATGTTGGCAGAGTTGCGCCTGACTGCGATTTTGCTTTATGTCCAAAAGAGGATTTAATTCAGGTTGAAAGTCCGCAGGCCAACGACACAATTGCCAGCCCTTTGGTTATTAAAGGCATAGCTCGGGGCTTTTGGTTTTTTGAAGCCAGTTTTCCGATTAGGCTGTATAATGACAATAGAGAATTATTGGCAACGGCCATTGCTCAAGCTCAGGACGATTGGATGACCGAAGAATTTGTGCCTTTTACAGCCGAATTAAAATTTGAATCTCCAAAAACAGAAAAAGGAACGCTTGTTTTAGAAAAAGACAATCCATCGGGTTTGCCGGAGAATGCCGACGAATTAAGAATTCCCGTTGTGTTTGCGCAAGAAACAAGAACAATAAATCTTTATTATTACAATTACGAACTGGATAAGGATGAATTTGGCAATACCGCTTGCAGTAGAAATGGCTTGGTACCGGTTGAGAGAGAAATTCCAATTACCCAAACGCCGATTCAAGATACTATCAAACTTTTGCTTTTGGGAGAACTTACCGCGGAAGAGCGGGCACAAGGGATTGATACTGAATATCCATTGGATGGTCTTTCTTTGAAAGGCGCTTCTCTAAAAGACGGGGTTTTAACTCTTGAGTTTGACGATTCTAAAAATAGAACCGTCGGCGGTTCCTGCCGCGTAGGAATTTTGTGGTTTCAGATTGAAGCCACGGCCAAGCAATTTCCCGAAGTCCAACAGGTTCGTTTCCTGCCCGAAGAAATCTTCCAGCCGTAAAAAATATGACAAACGAAATTAAAAAACTAAAAATAGATTTTTTATACTTAGACCTTTCAACCTGCGAGAGATGTGGAGCAACCGATGAGGTACTTGACGATGCTTTAAACGAACTCAAGCCGGAATTAAGGGGCGTGAAAGTAGTTATTAAAAAAACAAAGATAGAAAACGATGAAGAAGCAAAGAAATATGATTTTGTCAGATCTCCCACTATTAGAATAAACGGCGTTGATATCGAGAAGATTTTAACTGGCAAATTGGATGTAAAAGACAATTATTGCGAATCATGCGCCAGTATTTGTGGCGATTCTTGCTCGGAATCTACTGGCGGCGGGACCCAGTGCCGCACCGTTGAATATAAGGACAAGACATATGAAGCCGTGCCTAAAGAGATGATAAAAGAGGCAATAAGGAAGGAATTGAGGTTTTAGGGCCGGTGGGCGTACTTGCCTAAAACTTGGGCTCGGAAGCAGATTAAAAAATCGGGCCAAAACCCGATTTTTCATATCCTCCCCTTTTTAATCCCTTCGCGGATTTTTTGCATTAAATCCATATAGAATTTCAGATTGTGGATTGTGGCAAGACGCTGATATAAGAATTCGCCTGATTTGTATAAATGATGCAGATACGCTTTAGAACAATTCTTATCCAGTAAGGAAAAATCTGTTGCGTATTTACTTTTTCCAATTTGGATTTTCTCGTATTTTAAATCCTTGCCCTTGAAAACAAACATCTCCCCGTGCCGCGCATGCCGGGTGGGAATCACGCAATCAAACATATCAATCCCCTGTTTTACTGACTGGATAATTTGTTCTGGATAACCCACGCCCATTAAATAATGAGGTTTGTTTTCCGGCAATTTATCAGCAAGAAATTTTAAAATCTTATGCGCTTCTGAAAATGGTTCGCCGACCGAAACTCCACCAACAGCAATACCATCGAAATTGAGTTTCAATAAATCATCTAAACTTTTTTTGCGCAAATCATTAAAAATACCGCCCTGCACAATTCCGAAAACCAAGGGCATCTCTCCTCCTGCCTGCTGGTAGGCAGGTTTCCATTTTTTCATTAAATCCCTGCTTCTTTTTGCCCAATAAGTGGTCCGCCCCACCGCTTGCTCCACTCTTTTTTTATTTTTAGTGTATTCTGGACATTCATCTAAAACCATACAAATATCAGAACCGATTTCTTTTTGGAATTCCAAAGCCTTTTCCGGAGTAAGAAATATTTTCCCTCCGGATTCTGCTAATGAAAATTCCACTCCCTTATCATTCAGCTTCAATAATTTTGCCAAAGAAAAAATCTGGTATCCGCCGGAATCAGTCAGTATTGGGCCATTCCATTTAATCAATTTATGAATTCCGTTGAATTTTTTGATTGTCTTTAATCCTGGCCTAGCCATAAGATGATAAGTATTGGATAAAATTATCGGCACATTAATTTGTTTTAATTCTTCCGGGGTTAAATTTTTAACAGCTCCTTTGGTTGCAATAGACATGAAAAACGGCGTATCTATTTCGCCGTGTTTCACTTTTAATCTGCCGATTCTGGCTTTTGAGATTTTTGATTTCTTAATTATTTTAAACATTAGTATTCTTCCAATTTTTTTAATTTTTTGTGTTCGCGAATTTTTTGCAGGGACTTTGCTTCAATTTGACGAATTCTTTCACGGGTAACCCTGAATTTTTTGCCCACTTCTTCTAAAGTATGGGTTATTCCGTCTTTCAGGCCGAATCTCATTCCCAAAATCTCCTGTTCGCGTGGGGATAAATCAACCAAGACTTCCTGCAGCCAATCCCTTAATAATCTTTGAGCTGCAATCTGATGAGGCATAACAGTTTTTTCATCAACAACAAAATCAGCAAGCGTGCTGTCTTCTTCATCCTCGCCCACAGGCGCTTCCAATGAAATTGTTTCTTGGGAAATTTTTATAATGTGCCTGATTTTTTCAATTTCCACTCCCATTTCAGCTGCAATTTCTTCGGGCATGGGTTCGCGGCCCAAATCTTGTATTAATCTTCTTTTAATTTGGTTGAATTTACTAATTGTTTCAATCATATGCACCGGAATTCTCACTGTCCTTGACTGGTCAGCCAGGGCGCGGGTAACTGCCTGTCTTATCCACCAGGTTGCGTAGGTGGAAAATTTATACCCTCTTTTGTAATCGAATTTCTCAACTGCCCTGAATAAACCAATATTCCCCTCCTGGATTAAATCCAGTAAAGTCAAATGCGGACTTCTACCAACATATCTTTTGGCGATATTTACCACCAAGCGCAAATTAGCTTTTGTAAGTTTTTCCCTTGCGTCCTCGTCGCCTTTCAGAATCCTTTTAGCCAGTTCCACTTCTTCATCGCCTGAAATCAAATCTGTTTTTCCGATTTCTTTCAAATACATCTGCACAGAATCAATATTATCCAAATCATCAAAAAGTTTCTTTATTTTTTTCTTCGGTTTGTCCTTTCCTTTTTCGGCCTCTGCCAAAATTTCAGTTTCGGCCAAAGTTTTTGGTATAAAATCAATATAATCCTTTTTTTCCAAAATTTGTATATGGGCATTTTTTAAACTATCGTACAATTCTTCAATGCCTTCAATATCCCTTTCCAAATGAGGAATTGCTTTGATTATTTCCTGTTCGGTAATAAAACCTTTATTCTTGCTTCTAGTAATCAGTTTTTGGATTACTTCTGGAGTAATTAGCCTGCCCACAACGCTTCGCTTGCGATGGCAGGCGGGCTTCTTTTTTACGCGGGTTTTTATTTTATGTTTTTTCATAATCTACATTTAATTCGTCTAATTCTTCGATTATTTTACAGGACTTTTCTTTTAATTTATTAACCTCGTCCTGTTTTTTCGCATCCTCTGCCTCTTTCATTTCTAAGCTGATTTTCACCAATTCTTCTTTCAGGAAGATTTCTTTCAATGTCTTGATACAGAAATCCATTTCTTTTAATACTTCTTTTTCTTCTATGTTAAGATGTTCTACTTTAAAAATCAAGTAATTCGCTAGAAATTTATCCCCTTCTGACTTTATGTTGTCCATTCTGATATTTTTGACAAATTTTTTAAGCTCTTCGGTGTTTAAAAGCGATTCATAAAAATTTTTGTTCAGATATTCCAGATATTCTGGATATTTTAGCGCCAGACCGAGCAGAATTTCTTCGATTTCTTTTATGCGCGACCTTTCGGCAAAATGTTCTGTCGGTAATTCCCTGTTTTCTTCTCTTGATTTTATCCTGCGCAATGCTTCAACCAGGGTTTTTTCCTCAATCTTTAATTTTGATGCCAAAACCTGAAGCCAGTGCGCCTGTTCAACCACATTAACGATGCCTTTAATCGGAAGCAATAGTTCTTTGGCAATTTCTCTTTTGTGGTCAACGCTCAAGTTTTTCGAATACTTGCCAAGAGTGTTTTCAAAATAAAATTCCATTATCGGTTTTGAATTTTTCAAAACCTGCTCCCATTTTTTCGGGTCTTTTTTAATAATTTCTGCTGGGTCTTTTCCGTCGGTTGTGGAGTCCCAGATTGCCACTTTAAGATTAAATTCGAATTGCTGCGCCAAGGCAATGGCTCTTTTTGTCGCACCTTCACCCCCGGTATCAGCATCAAAAGAAAAAACCAAATTTTCAGTATAGCGCTTTAAAATCTGAAGATGTTCCACTGTCAGCGCAGTTCCAGAAACAGCGATTGTATTTTTATATCCTGCCTGGTGCGCCATTATTAAATCCATCTGTCCTTCAACTGCGATACATTGGTCTTTTTTCCTAATTTCTATTTTTGCTTTGTCTAATCCGTAAATCAATCGGCTTTTATTATAAATCATGGTTTCTGGAGTATTTACATATTTTCCAACCTTATCGCTTTCATTGCCAAAAACCCTGCCCGTAAATCCCGTAATCTGCCCGTTCAAATCCGCCAAAGGAAACATTATTCTATTCCTAAATCTATCATAATGTCCACTCCCTTTTTCTTTTTTTAAAATCAGTCCGGCTTTTTCAATATCCGCGGCCTTGTAGCCGATTTCAGTCAAATTTTTTAAAAGGCTATCCCAATCATTATTAGTATAGCCGATTTTGAATTCCTTAACTGTTTCTGACTTTAATCCCCTATTCTTTAAATAATCTTGCACTGCTTTGTTTTTCCCGAGTTCTTTTTGAAAAAAATCAACTGCCTCTTCGCAG